>Ga0315912_10001891_pt1 | contig 23820 bp, 19 predicted proteins | sample VfabasoilMG_FD_204469 | JGI IMG/M metagenome (GOLD analysis project Ga0315912, IMG submission 204469) | Garden soil microbial communities collected in Santa Monica, California, United States - V. faba soil | ecosystem: Environmental > Terrestrial > Soil > Garden | place: USA: California... | reverse complement strand
GGTGACGGACGAAGATCCCGTTGAGATCGCCGCACGCAAGACCGCCGAGCAGCGATTTCATCCGCCGCTGGACATCGTCGATGGCGCCGCGCGCATCGTGGACCCGATCATCAGCGGCTTCAACACTGGCACGCACCTTTGGGGGCAATTTCTGAAGGATTACGGGCCAGTGGATTGGTAACTCAGGCCGGTTGGTGGTTCGTGGTGGGTGGCTTAACCGGTAAAATACGAAAGATATGGAAACCATCAATTTCACCCGCGGGGTGCCCGCCAACGAATCGTTCCCGACCGCTGAACTGATCGACGCCTCGACTGCCGTCTTCAAGTCGCACGGGAACCAGATGCTTCAGTACGGACCGTCGCGTGGCTTCGAGCCGCTGCGTCAGTGGCTCGCCGAATGGCAGCGCGTCGAGGTCGATCGCGTGATCACGGCCAACGGTTCGCTGCAGCTGATCGAGTTTCTCTGCCTGCACATGATCAAGCCGGGCGATCTCGTGTTCACCGAGTCACCCAGCTACGACCGCACGCTCGGTTTGCTCCGTCGTCACGGCGCGCGCGTCGTCGGCATCGAGATGGAGCCGGATGGTCCCAACATCGATGCGCTCGAGAGCGCGTTGAAGAAGGCCGTGCCGAAGTTCTTCTATCTGATTCCCGACTTCCAGAACCCGGCGGGTGCGACCTGCTCGGGCCCGAAGCGCCGGCAGATCGTCGAGCTGGCGAACAAGTACAACGTGCTGCTCGTCGAAGACGCGCCGTATCGGATGCTGCGGTATCGCGGCACCGAAGAGCCGACGCTGTACGAGCTGGCGCCCGAGCGCACGTTGCATATGAGCTCGTTCACCAAGCTGATCGCGCCTGGGGTTCGCTGCGGCTTCATGCTGGGTGACCCGGCGACCATCGGCAAACTCGCCAAGGTTGCTGAGGACACCTACATCTCGCCCGGGTACGTGGCCCAGGCGATCACCTGGGAGTGGTGCCGTCGAGGATTGTTGCCGCCGCAGATCGAGCGCCTGAAGAAGCTCTATGCGCCGCGTCTCGATGCGTGCCTGGCCGGCATCGAGCGGTACATGCCCGAAGCGAAGACCACGAAGCCAGACGGCGGGTTCTTCATCTCGCTGACGCTGCCCGAAGGTGTGAGCACCACGGCCGTGCGCGCTCAGGCCACCTCGAAGGGGCTCAACCTTGCTGATGGTCTCGCGTTCTTCCCCGAAGGCGGCGGCGAGCGCTTCGTTCGTCTGCCGTTCTGCGCGCTCTCGCCGAAAGAGATCGACGATGGCGTGAAGAGACTTTCTGAGGCGGTGCGGGAAACACAATCCGCCCCGGCCGCCCGCTAGACGCAGTCATGCGACATCACGTGCGCGCCGGCATCCTGGTCGGGATGCTGGCGTGTGCGTTCTCATTCCCGTCGAGTCCTCTCGCCGCGCAGCAGGCATCCATTCCAGACGCGCCGCTCGCCTTCGGCGCATTCTCGGCGCAGTTTCGGAGCGACGGCACGTTCTCTCTGGCAGGGGAGGGATGGCCCTCGATGCAGGGTACGTGGACGATCAACGTCTCGGAGATCGTGCTGCGGCTCACCGGAGCACCTCCAGAGTGCGCCGGTGCCGCTCGCTATACGGTTACCGTGAACGGCCAGCATGTGACCTTCGCACTCGTCAGCGATGGTTGCGTCGAGCGCCGGATGATCCTCGATCGCAGTGAGTGGCGGCCGGCGAGCGAGTCGGTTGTCGTGCCCGAGCGTCGAATCACTCGGACGGTCTCCCCGAGCGCACACGCATTGCCGCGTCCGGCGGCACCGATTGGCAGCTGGCCCTCCTTCAGGGGGCGCGACGCTGCCGGTGTCGCCGATGGCCAGCAGCTTCCAGACACATGGGACGGCGCGACCGGCAGAAACGTGCTGTGGCGAATGCCGATTCCCGGGCTCGCGCACTCGAGCCCGGTCGTGTGGGGCGATACGGTTTTCGTCACCAGCGCGATCAGCAGCCGCAAGGATGCGACCTTCAAGCCGGGGCTTTATGGCGACGGCGACGCATCCGACGATCGGTCCGCTCACAAGTGGATGCTCTTCGCGATCGACAAGCGGACGGGTCGCCTTCGCTGGGAGCGCGTGGCGAAGGAGGGTTCGCCGCGCAACAAGCGCCACATCAAATCCACGTACGCCAGCGCCAGCCCCGTCACCGACGGACGTATCGTCGTTGCATGGTTCGGATCCGAGGGCGTGCACGCGTTCGATGTCAACGGTGCACCTCTGTGGCAGGTGGACCTTGGGCGCGTGGACATGGGCGCCTACGACATTCCGACGTACGAATGGGGCCCGGCCAGCTCGCCCATCATCTGGAACGGGTTGGTGATCCTGCAGTGCGACACGCAGGCCGACTCGTTCGTGCTCGCGCTCAAACTGGAAACGGGCGAAGTCGTCTGGAAGACGTCGCGAGACGAGCTGTCATCCTGGGGAACACCGACCGTCGCCGAGACGACGACGGGGCCAGAGTTGGTGACGAATGCGTCGAATTTCGTCCGCGGCTACGACGCACGCACGGGACGTGAGCTCTGGCGATTGGGCGGCTCTTCGAAGATCACCGCGCCGACGCCAATTTTCGCGGAGGATCTGATCGTTGTCGCGAGCGGTCGCGCACCGGAGCGGCCGATCTTCGTCGTCAAGCCTGGAGCGCGGGGCGACCTCACGCTCGGGCGCGACCAGACAAGCAGCGCCGCCATCGCCTGGAGCCGTTCCGGTCGCGGTGCATACATGCCGACGCCGCTGGCGTACCGAGGCCTGCTCTACGTGCTCGCCAACAACGGCGTCTTCGATGCGTACGATTTGAAGAGCGGAAAAGAAATCTACCGTCAACGTCTGCCGCTGGTCGGAAGCGGCTTCAGCGCGTCACCAGTGGCTGCGGACGGGAAGATCTATCTGTCGAACGAAGACGGCGACATGCTCGTCGTACGCGCGGGACCGACGTTCGAGCTCGTCGCTACCAATTCGATCGGTGAGCTCTTGATGGCGACGCCTGCGCTCTCCGATGGCGCGATGTACGTGCGTGGTGCGTCAAGTCTGTTTGCGATAGGCACGAAGCGCTGACTGCCATTCTCGCTTGCTGCGAGGGGATCGGCTCCGGCCGATCTCAGCGCGCGAATCACCATGTCTTTCCCTTTTGACGCGAATACGGCCCTCAAGAGAACTGTGTTGCCATAGGAGTCCGTCAGAGCTGGATCTTACGAGCGTATTCTTGCCCAGCACGCTGCCATGAAAACGTCCGCTGAATGTGTGTGATGCCACCGGCCAACATCCGGTAATAGAGTTCTGGCTCTCGACGATAGACACGGATCCCGTCTTCAATTGCCGTTCTGAGTTCGTTTGCCATCTCCTGAAACACGATGAAGCTTCGCCGCTGCTCAACTCTCGAGGGGCATCGTCCCGCGGTGTCGTACTGCGCGTCGTTGATCCCACTCCAGTCCTTCTTGGCGCTAGCGATGTCGTCCCTCTCTCGATAGAGAATCCCTGTTGGGTGACTCGACAACGAATGAAAACGAGCAGCGCGTTCCCGAACCGCTCGACTACACGCCGAGGAAGCATAGAGCGGTACGATCTGCTCCAGGTTGCCTCCAGTCGCGCGCCCGATCCCGACGCAGCCGCCAGATAAATAGAACTCGTTTGCCATTCCAAACGGCTCGTAGAGAGACGGCATCAGCCCGTACGCGGCACCTTGCAATGCCGCAGTGAACCCGGCGAGCCAGATGAATGGGAACGCTAATACATCTTCGGCGAACTTCTCAGCGAGCGCTTTCAAGAATGCCAGACCTGGCAGATCTTCGTCCCCGGGAATGGGAAAGAACAAGAACTGCGCGCAATCAGGTTCGCCATGATGCACCTTTAGATAGTCCTCGATCGCGGCTGCCGCCACGTCATAGCCTTTCTGGCGGGGATCATCACGCCCGGCCATGACAAACCAGGGTGAGTCATCGCGCCGGAACTTCTCCTTATTCCCCCAGATTGGCTCCCTTTCCGAAGCCGCGTGCGCATCGAGCGCTGTCAGTGCCTTCTGCCGGTTCGCGCGCTTCCAATCTTGGAGGGCGGCCAAGTCCCCGATTGCCGCTCGCCGCAACTCTTCAGCGCCTATCGCGAGTTCCTTGAACGGGCCGTTGTCGACTCCGACGACCCGGTGACGGTTAAGCACTTGCTGTAAGTGAGGGGCCATCACGTCGCGCTGCAGGAGATCTTGTGTGAAGTCGTCTGCGAACTGGTCAGATACCGTGAACACTGGTTGCTCAACTGATAGGAGCGACCGGTGAAGGATCGTATCTCCCGGGCAGGCTTCGGACTGGATGCCGAACGCGGCAAGATCTCGCACCGGTGCAAACTCGTCGTAGCTGTTGTGGAGTGTGAGATGCAGTCGACCCTTAGTAGAACTCTGGCTGGCGAATGCAAGAAGGCACGTGGCCGCTTCCCAGTCCTGGGCGATCAGATTCCACTCGACCGAGTCAGCTTCGATCTTCCGGTGTTTGGCAATACACCGCAGTGCTTCCACAGTCGCTACGCCAAAGAAAAGCGAGTCGCGAAGGAGGATTTCGCGCGGCACGTCATATGGGTGTCTCTTGCCGTCGAATGGCGCGAACGACGGGCTTGAATGTTCAACAGGACGCAGAAAATACCAGAGCGGAGCTGACTGCGAATGCAGAATTGCTACCTGAACCGAGGTCTGCATGTAAGCCACATAGGCAACGCCAATCTTCTCGAAGGCGAGACTAGCGAGCTTGGTCGACCTCTCATGAAACGGCGTCATCACAACCGTAGGCAGACCAGACGCCATCTCGGTAGCGGCTGGTAATTTACTCATTACGGCGGCTATGCCGCCGGCGGGAAACCAAGGACTCTCGTACGTCACGAACGTGATGATCTTGGTCATAGTGTCTTGTCCGCCTAACTAGTATTTGGGGTAGAACGCGTCGAAGGGTTCTTAGTGATACGCCCTGGGAGGATCACGCGCGATAGCCCGGATCTCGCGGCTCGCGCGAATCTTAACATCGCATCGCGATTGATCCGCCGCGGATCATTGCAACGCGCTCGCAGGTAAACACCACTCCGCCCAGAGAGTGCGGTGTCATTGATTGCGGGGGCGTCGCGCGTACCGTGGGACCACGACCGTTGCAGGCACTACCGGACCGTCGGACCGGACCGTCGCACCATCGGACCGGACTATCGCACGCCGCACCCTCGCCCCGTCGGACCGCAAGAATCAAGTCACTCCGTGCAGAATCGCGCAAGGACTCAAGGCGCGCTCACAGGCCACCGATAAACAGAGGTGACCCGCTCCCCGGCGAGGAGTCCCCATGGCCACTGCAATTCGAACCCGTGACGCCGTCGCGCCCGCGACCCCGAGCGTTGCGACCCGCCATGCGGGCTACCTCTTTCATCCCGTCATCGATTTCATGCTCGCAGGCGGCGGCTCGATGCTGCTGGCGCTCCCGATCATTCTGCTGATTCAGGACAAGAAGGCGATCGAAGCCGCCGCGCTTGCGTGGGGGTTTGCGCTCTCGAACGTGCTCAACTTCCCGCACTTCGCGAACTCGTATCAATTGCTCTATAGCGGAATACGCGGACGCATCTTCGGGGCCGAGTCGTCTCGCAAGGTTCGACTGCGTTACGTCTGGGCCGGCTTCGTCGCGCCGGTGCTGATCGGCGGCTTCATGTTCGCAGCGTACGCCGTGGGCGATGTTCGCATGCTGAGTTACGCCGCCAATGCGATGGCGTTCACGACTGGCTGGCACTACGTGAAGCAGGGTTACGGCGTGATTGCAGTGCTCTCGGCGATTCGCCGCATCTACTACTCGGAGATCGAGAAGCGGCTCCTGCTTCTCAACGGCTATGTCGTCTGGATCTATTCGTGGATGGTGCTCAACCAAACGCTGCACGAGGACACGCTCTACGGCGTCAAGTTCTTCACCTTCGAAGTGCCGTCAACACTTCTGACCCTTGGTGCAGTGGCGGCTGTGTTGACGACGGCAGCGGTGATCGTGGCGTTCGCGGTGCGCGTGCTCGTCAGGAAGCAGTCTGTGTCGTGGAACGGCGTAGTCGGTTACGCATCCGCGCTCTACCTCTGGTTGCTTGCCTTTCATTACGACCTGATCTTTGCGATCTTCATCCCGGCGTTTCACTCGTTGCAATACCTGCTCTTCACCTGGCGCTACCAGTTGAACAAGGTATCGTCGGAGCTCGAGACAACCGCGGGGCCGACGCCAGCACAATCGCGGCCCGTCGTGAAGCGCTTTGCGAAGTTCGTTGTCGGCGGCATGGTGCTCGGCTGGCTCGGTTTCGTTGCGTTGCCGATCCTTTTCGATATCAGCCTGACGCCGGATCAGAAGATGTGGGGCCCCTCGGTCTTCGTCTTCATCTTCGTGATGTGGATCAACATCCATCACTACTTCATCGACAACGTGATCTGGCGGCGGGACAACGAGGACGTCCGTAAGTACCTTTTTGCGCCTCGGTAGCTCCTTGCCCTCGTAGCCAACTTCCAACTCCCAAACTCCAACTTCCAAGAAAACTCCCCAATCCCTTGGGGATTGGGCGTTGGGCTTTTGGGAGTTGAGCATGGCTAGACTTCCCCCCCGCCGTCGTGTACAAGGTCCGACATGCCGTTTCGAGCCCCTCTGCTCGCGTTTGTCGGGCTGGTCCTCCTTGCACCCCCTGCCGGCGCGCAACTCCTGACCATCGATCATCCCGGGCAATACACCCAGGAAGACATTGGGAGAGGCAGCCTGTTCTACAACGGCAACTGTTTCGCCTGTCACGGCCGGGACGGTGACCAGATTTCGGGGATCGATCTTCGACGCGGTCAGTTTCGACGCTCGCAGTCGGACGAGGATCTGGCGCAGACGATCACGCGGGGCACGCCGGGCGGGATGCCGGCATTCAAGCTGGAGCCGGCAGAGCTCACCGCGATCGTGGCCTACATTCGCGCGGGGTTCGACACGAGCGCGTCGGTGAAAGTGGGCGACGCGGCGAAGGGCCGCGCGGTATTTCAGGGCAAGGGCGAATGCATGATGTGCCACCGCGTCGCCGGGCGGGGGCCGCGGTCGGCACCTGATCTGAGCGACATCGGGATCGCGCGCGCACCTGCCGTCCTTGAGCGCTCCGTTCGCGAGCCGTCGGCCGGGCTGCTTCCGATCAACCGTCCCGTTCGCATCGTCATGCGCGACGGCAAGACGATCCGAGGCCGCCGCCTGAACGAGGACACACACACGGTGCAGATCATCGACGAGAAGGAACGACTGGTCTCGGTCGTGAAGAAAGACATACGGTCCATGGACGTCGCGAAGGAGTCGGCGATGCCCGCGTACGCAGGCAAGCTGACCGATGGTGAGATCGCCGACGTCATTGCTTATCTGCTTACGCTACGTAGGCAGTAGGCGGTTCACGGTTCACAGTTCACAAGTTGGAGATCGGGATGACAAGGCGTTTCATGCTCTTCGTGATCTTCTTGGGCTTCGTGGTTAGTGCGTGGTCAGTGCGGACACTCGCTCAGGTAACGTCTGATCGTTTGCTGCGCGCCTCGGAGGAGTCCCAGAACTGGATGACGTACTCCGGCGGGTATGCAGGGCAGCGTTATAGCCTGCTGACGCAGATCACACCCGCCAACGTCAAAAACCTCGAGCTGAAGTGGATCCTGCCGAACCAGGTGTTTGGTGCGTGGCAGTCGTCGCCGATCGTCGTCGACGGCATGATGTACATCACGCAGCGGCCCAACGACGTTCTTGCCGTCGATGCGAAGACCGGCCGCGTGTTCTGGCAGTACCGCTACACCGTGTCCCCCGATGCGCGGGTGTGCTGCGGCGCCAACAATCGCGGCGTGGCCATTCTTGGCGACAGCCTCTTCATGGGGACGCTCGACGGACATCTTCTCGCGATCGATCGCACCTCGGGGCGCTCTCTCTGGGACACGGCTGTTGGTGATCCAAAGCTCGGGTACTCGATCACGATGGCTCCGCTCGTGGTCAAGGACAAGGTCCTCGTCGGATCCGGTGGCGGTGAGTACGGCATTCGCGGCTTCATCGCGGCGTTCGACACGAAGACAGGCAAGGAGCTTTGGCGCGTCCATACGGTTCCCGGCCCGGGCGAGAAGGGAAATGAGACGTGGGGCGGCGACTCCTGGAAGACGGGCGGTGGATCGGTGTGGGTGACGCCGTCGTATGATCCGGCACTCAACCTGACGTACTGGGGCACCGGCAATCCCGGCCCCGACTGGAACCCTGATCAGCGCCCCGGCGACAACCTCTACACCGACTCGGTCATGGCGCTCGATCCCGACACCGGCGCCATGAAGTGGCATTTCCAGTTCTCGCCGAACGACCCGTACGACTATGACTCCGTCCAAGTCGGTGTGCTCGCTGATATCAACTTCAAGGGCACACCCACGAAGGCGATCCTCTGGGCGAATCGCAACGGCTTCTTCTATGTGCTCGATCGAACGAACGGGAAGTTCCTCCTCGGCGCTCCCTTCGTGAAAGTGAACTGGGCGAGTGGGCTCGACGCGAACGGACGACCGATTCCTACGCCGCAGCCTGAAGGGCAACCGACGTGGCCGGGCGTTCAGGGGGGGACCAACTGGTATTCGCCCTCGTTCAGTCCGCGAACCGGGCTGATGTACATCTCCGCGTGGGAGGGCTACGCGTCGGTCTTCAAGAAAGAGAAAGCTGAGTACGTGCCGGGACGTAATTTCCTCGGCGGCGGCGGAACGCCTTTCACGGGCGTGCAGGGTGCACCGGGCGTGCGCGTCGGACGCGCCACGCCGGTCAACAGCTGGACAGATGCGGCAGGCAACGGTGCCGTCATGGCGATCGATCCGCTGACGGGCCAGAAAAAGTGGACCTTCAAGCAGTTCGACGTGACCGATAGCGGCAACCTGACCACGGCGACGGATCTGCTCTTCACGGGCGGCCGCGAGGGATACTTCTATGCACTCGACGCACGGACCGGCGCCGAGTTGTGGAAGGCGAGCCTTGGCGGTCAGATCGCGAACGGTCCAATCACGTTTGCGATCGACGGCAAGCAGTACGTCTCTGTGATCTCGGGTAACTCGCTCATCACCTTTGCGCTGCGAGAATAGGAATCATGAAACGACTCGTGTTGCTCTCGTCCCTCGTGCTCATCGGTTCCGCGTCGGTTGTATGGAGTCAGGCTACTCAGCAGCCGGCACCCGCACCGCAACCCAACCCTGAGAACTTTGTCGGCAAGGTCGTCGGTCATCCGACGGCCGACATTCGAATGCTGCGATACAGCTTCGAGCCTGGTGCGCGCACCAACTGGCACAGCCACGAAGGCGGTCAGGTGATCCTGATCGAAAAGGGCACCGCACGTGTGCAGGAGTCCGGCGGTGCCATGCGCGAGATCGGCCCGCGTGAGTCGTTCGTCACGGCGGCCGGCGTGAAGCACTGGCACGGTGCGATGCCGAGCGAGCCGCTGACACAGGTGTCATTGAGCTTCGGGGCGACGAACTGGATGGAGAAGGTGAGCGACGCGCAGTACTCGGGCAAGGGAAAGTGACGCCCATGCGCGGTCTCGTCGTCGCCTTCGTCATTGCACTGCTCGTGCCGTTGTCTGCCTTCGCGCAGGACGGCGAGGCTATCTATAAGCGTCGCTGCGCCGCGTGTCACGAGCGGCCTGCCGACGGCCGCACACCGAGTGTTGACACTCTCCGGAACATGCCGAGCTCTCGCATCATGCGCACGCTCGACTTCGGCGCCATGATGACGATTGCCTACCAGCTGAATCGCGTCGAGCGCGAAGCGGTGGCGCGATTCCTGGGCAAGCCTGGTGGGGATCCGCAGCCTCGCGCCGAGGCCTTCTGCAGCGATCGTTCTGTCTCGATCAACGCGGGTGCGTCGCCAGCGTGGAACGGCTGGAGCCCGTCGCCTAACAACTCGCGTTTTTCTCCCGCGGCGCTCTCGAAGCTCACGCCTGAACAGGTGTCGAAGCTGAAATTGAAATGGGCCTTTGGGTTCGAAGGCGACATCTCCGCATTCGCGCAACCCACGGTCATTGGCAATCAGGTCTTCGTCGGCAGCGCCGGCGGCGTGGTGCATGCGCTGCGCGCAGACACCGGTTGTCTGCAGTGGACGTTTCAAGCGGCGGGATCGATTCGCTCCGCGATGGTGGCGGCGCCGCTCGATGGCCGGACCGTGCTGCTCTTCGGCGATCTCACAGGCTGGTTCTACGCACTCGATGCCGCAACAGGAAAAGAGATCTGGCGGAAGCGGCCCGAAGAACATGAGGCCGTTCGTCTGAGCGCTCCGCCGGTTGTTGTCGACGGCGTTGCTTACGTCGGCGCATCGTCGTGGGAAGAATCCCGCGCCTTGAATCCCGAGTACCCATGCTGCACGTTCCGCGGCAGCGTCACCGCTCTGCGCGTGCGCGACGGAAGCGTGGTCTGGAAGACGCACACGATTGCGCAAGCACCCCAGCGCACGGGAAAGACACCAGGTGGAGTCGAGACGTGGGGACCGTCCGGCGTCGGGATCTGGTCCACCCCAACGCTCGATCTGAAACGGCGCCGTCTCTATGTCACGACGGGGAACAACTATTCGTCGCCGGTGACGACGACGAGCGATGGGATGATGGCGCTCGACCTCGACACCGGTCGCATGCTCTGGTCGAAGCAGCTGCATCCGGACGACGTCTACAACTCGGCGTGTTCGACAGAGCCGAAGGGGCCGACGTGCCCGCCAGGGAGCGGCCCAGACTACGACTTCGGATCGCCCGCCATTCTCGTGTCCACCACGGGCGGACGCGAGCTGCTCCTCGCCGGACAGAAGTCGGGCATCGTGTGGGCGCTCGATCCGGAAAAGAACGGCGAGATCATGTGGGAGACGCGCGTCGCGCAAGGCGGCATCAACGGCGGCGTGCAGTGGGGAATGGCTGCGGATGGTGAGCAGGTCTACGCCGCCACCTCAGACGTTGTCGTCATTCGCACGCCGACCGCACGACAGCTCGATCCGCGTCAGGGTGGCGGATTGACCGCGCTGAAGATCGCCGATGGCAGCAAGGCGTGGCATGCAGCGGCACCTCCGTGCGCCGCCGGAAGAACGGACTGCAGCCCCGCGCAACTGGCGGCTCTCACCGCAATCCCGGGCGTCGTCTTCACAGGGTCGCAGGACGGTCACCTGCGTGCGCACTCGACACGCGATGGAGCGATTCTCTGGGACTTCAACACCGTTCAGGACTACAAGACGGTGAACGGCGTGAAGGGCAGCGGCGGCGCGATCGACGGCCCCGGGGCTGTTGTCGTCAACGGAATGGTGTTCGTCAACTCGGGCTACATGCGATTCGGCGGCGCGCCGGGCAATGTGCTCCTCGCTTTTGGAACTGACTAGCTATGCGATTGATCACGTCGCTCCTTTTCTTGGTCGTGATGGTGTCGTCGATGAACGCGCAGAAAACACCGTTCTCGAAGAACGACATGATTCGCGCGGCGTATCTTGCGACGAACCCCGCGCAGTCAACCAAAGATCCGGCGACGGGTCAGCCGCGCGGTGTGGTTCCCGATCTCGTGCGCGAGCTCGAACGCACTCGCGGTGTCACCGTGACGCTCGTCGGCAAGCCGAACCCGCAGGGCGTGATCGATGCTGTTCGAAACGGCGAGGCCGAAATCGGCTTTGTCGCCTACAACCCGGAACGCGCCGGGCCAGTCGAGTTCACGAAGCCGTACCTGCTCGTCAACCAGACGTTCATGGTGAAGAACGACTCTCCGATCAAGTCGATCGCCGATATCGATCATCAGGGGCGCAAGCTGGGAGCGACCAGGGCCGACTCGATCGCGCTGTACCTTCGCCGCACTTTGAAACAGGGAACATTGCTCGAGCTCGATGACACCAGCCAGGACACGATCGAGCGGCTGTTGCGAGACGGGGCGCTCGATGCGTACGGGTCGAACCGTCAGCGACTGACGGAGTGGACGAAGACCGCGAAAGACGTCCGGCTGTTGGCTGATGATCTGTACGGCGTCGAGCAGGCGATCATCGTGCCCGGCGGCCGTCGCGACGCGCTCGAGGCCGCGAACCAGTTCATCGACGAGGTTCGCCGGTCGGGTTTCCTGAAGACATCAGTCGAGAAAAGCGGTGTAGTCGGCATCGTGGTCGCACCCGAACGATGAAGTTGACCGCTTTTGCCCCCGGTGCCACACTTCAGCCCGTCTTTCATGGAGTAACGAGACGTATGAAGCGAACGACCTTATACCTGTCGGCACTCGCCATCCTCTGTCTCTGGCCCGCAGCGCAGGCCTCCGCGGCATCGTGCGAGAGCGTAACGACCCTGAGCCTTGCCAATACGAAAGTCACCATGGCAACTGAAGTGGCGCCAGGTGCATTCGCCCCTCCGGGTGCAGGCGCGCGCGGTGGGAACCCCGGTGCAGCGTTCGCAGGCCTGCCCGCGTTCTGCCGTGTCGCTGCGACGCTCACGCCTTCGAGCGACTCGGACATCAAGATCGAAGTGTGGTTGCCCATCAGCGGATGGAACGGCAAGTTCCAAGCCGTGGGTAATGGGGCGTGGCAAGGATCGATTGGGTACGCCGCGATGGCCGAAGCACTTCGACGCGGCTACGCGACAACGTCCACCGACACGGGTCACGTCGGGGGAAGTGCGAGCTTCGGCATGGGTCACCCGGAGAAGGTCACCGACTTCGCGTATCGCTCCGAGCACGAGATGACCGTGACCGCGAAGGCGATCGTCAACAAGTTCTATGGCAGCGCGCCGAAGTTCTCGTATTGGACCGGATGCTCCGCTGGCGGCAGGCAGGCGATGAAGGCAGCACAAATGTTCCCGGCAGACTTCGACGGCATCATCGCCGGCTCGCCGGGTCTCGACTGGTCGGGACGTACATCCCAGGCGGTTCGCATCGCGCAGGCGCTGCAGAAAGAAGAAGCCCGGTTTACTCCCGCCAAGGCGCAGGTGTTGCACGCGGCTGTCGTCAACGCGTGCGACCAGCTCGATGGCCTCAAGGACGGGCTGATCGAAAACCCCGCCGCGTGCAAGTTCGATCCCGCAGTGCTCGTCTGCAAGGGCGGTGAAGAGCCCGCGTGCCTGACGCAGGCGCAGGTCGAAACGGCGAAGTTGATCTACTCGCCGATCGTCGACGCCAAGACGAAGCGGGAGATTCCTGGTCTCGCGCCGGGAAGCGAGTTGGGATGGACGGACATGGGATGGTCCGCGTCGGCTCGTGCCACCGGTCTCGATCATTTCAGGTTCCTGGTGTACGCCGACCCGACGTGGGACCTGGCGAAGTTCAACATCGCCACCGACGTGGCCCGTCTGACCGAGAACGCAAATATCGCGGCCATCGACGCACGCGACACCAACCTGAAGCCGTTCTTCGACCGCGGCGGCAAATTGATTCAGTACCACGGGTGGAGCGACCCGCAGATCACGCCGCTGGCGAGCACGCAGTACTACGACAAGGTCGCGGCCGCCCTCGGTGGCAGATCGAAGATCCACTCCTCATATCGCCTGTTCATGGCGCCGGGCATGGCGCATTGCGGCGGCGGCGAGGGGCCCAACGACTTCGACGAGCTGACGGCGCTCGAGCAGTGGGTCGAGCACGGGAAGGCGCCGGACATGATTCCCGCGTCGCACACGAGGGACGGGAAGGTCGATCGTACGCGCCCGCTGTGCGCGTATCCGCAGGTCGCCAGCTACAAGGGCAGCGGCAGTATCGATGACGCTGCAAACTTCGTCTGCAAATGATCTGAGTTGCTATGAAGAGAATTCTCTTCGTGTGCTTCGTATGCTTCGTGGCCTCCGTGAGTGCCGCAGGCGCAGCGACCTGTGAATCCATCGCTGCGCTCGCGCTCCCGAATGCGAAAGTCACCACGGCGCAGCAGGTCGCGGCCGGCACGTTTGTTCCGCCGGGTATCACTGCGCCCGTCGCGCCTGTCTTCACGAAGCTCCCGGCGTTCTGCCGTGTAGCGGCGACGCTGACGCCGTCTGCTGATTCCGACATCAAGATCGAAGTGTGGTTGCCGGCATCGGGATGGAACGGCAAGTTCCAGGCAGTGGGCAACGGCGGTTGGAACGGCAACATCCCGTATGCGGCCCTGGCCAACGCCGTCATCGCGGGTTATGCCACGGTGGGCACTGATACCGGCCACGTGGGGAACACGGCGGCGTTTGCGCTGGGCCATCCCGAGAAGTTGACCGACTTCAGCTACCGAGCCGTGCACGAGATGACGGTGAAGGCGAAGTCGATCGTCGATTCGTTTTACGGGTCGATGCCGACGCTGTCGATCTTCAACGGATGCTCGCAGGGCGGACGCCAGGGTGTGACCGCAGCGGTTCGCTATCCGGCCGACTTCGACGGGATCGTTGTCGGCGCACCTGCCGTCAACTTCGTTCATCTTCACGCCGGCCGCGTCGCGCTCAATCGATCCATGAACGTGACACCGGCGAGCGCCATCCCCGCGGCGAAATACCCGCTGATCCATCAGGCGGTGCTGGCGGCGTGCGACGCGCATGATGGCGTGGCTGACGGTGTTCTCGAGAATCCGGGTGCGTGCACGTTCGACCCGAAAGTGCTGCAGTGCTCAGCGCACGAAACCGCGACGTGCCTCTCGGCCGCACAGGTCGAGTCTGCCAAAAGCATGTACGCCGGCGCCAAGCATCCGGCCACGAAACAGCTCGTGGTGCCCGGCCTCGCGCCGGGCGCGGAGTTGGGGTGGAATGTCCTCGGCAGCACGCAGCCGCTCAGCCTCGCGGTCGATACCTACAAGTACGTCTTCATGAAAGACAGCAAGTGGGACACCTCGCGGTTCAATGCGGGCACGGATCTCGACGTCGCGCTCGCCTCGGACCCTGACGATGCGCTGGGTTCGACGAATGCGGACCTGCGGCCGTACTTCGCGCGCGGGGGAAAGCTGCTCATGTATCACGGCTGGTCCGACCCGCAGGTCACGCCATTCAACACGATCAACTTTTTCCACAAAGTGCTCGCGACGCAGGGCGGCGCCGGCGTCGGCACATCGATGCAGTTGTACATGGTGCCCGGCATGAATCACTGCCAGGGAGGCCCCGGCACCGACGTGTTCGACAAGGTGGGAGCGCTGGAGGAATGGATCAAGACTGGCTCGGCGCCGGCTCGCATCGAGGCCGCCCACTACACGAACGGCGTCGTCGATCGCACGCGCCCGCTGTGCCCGCTTGGTCAAGTGGCTCGCTGGAGCGGAACCGGCAGCACCGATGACGCAGCGAACTTTTCGTGCGTCGCCTCGACGGTTGGAGGCAAATAGGTAGCTGGGTAGCTAGGTGGCTGGGTAGCTGCGTTGCCTGGGTATGTTCGAGCGCTACGATGAGCCGGCTCGCCGGACGCTCTTCTTTGCCCGGTACGAGGCAAGCGTGCTGGGCGTACCGTCGATCGAGACAGAGCACCTGCTCCTCGGGCTGATGCGCGAGCCGAAGGGTCACGCACGGGGGCTCCTGTTGACGCTGCCTCTGGCCGAGATTCGCAAAGAACTCGAAATCCACCGCGGCACCGAGAAGCTCCCCACGTCGGTCGAGATTCCGTTCAGTGCCGACACCAAACGCATTCTTCAACACGCCTGTGATGAGGCCGACCGGTTGACGCATCGGCATATCGGCCCGGAACATCTGCTCCTGGGCCTTTTGCGCGAGGTGGGGTCACGTGCCGGGGCAACACTGGCTCGCTACGGAATGCAGCTGGAAGGCGCTCGCGAACAGATTCGCGAGTCGTACGCGTCGGTGGCCGCAAGGCCCGTTTCGCAATCCGTGGTGCACGCACAACTCGAACAGATCATCGAATCAGCGCATCGGCTCGGTCTCTCGCTCTCCGGCAATCATGACGCCGCGCTCCAGGTCCACATGCTGCTTCTCGAACTGGAATCGCTGAAATCTCTGCTCGACGAGCAGCAATGAACGACGTTCGTCCAATCGGCGTGTTCGATTCGGGCGTGGGCGGCCTGTCCGTCCTGCGCGAGATTCGACGGGAGCTCCCCGCCGAGGATTTGATCTACGTCGCGGATTCCGGATACGCGCCGTACGGTGATCGTCCGGAGGACTACGTTCGCGGGCGCGCGATCGCGATCATGGAGTTCCTGCGCGCTCAGAACGTCAAGGCCGTCGTCGTCGCCTGCAACACGGCGACGGGCATCGCAGTCGAGGCCTTGCGCGCTCGCTACACGGAGCCGATCGTCGCGATCGAGCCCGCTGTCAAGCCCGCCGCCGCTCAGACGCGTTCGAAAGTCGTGGGCGTGTTGGCGACCACGCAGACGCTGGCGGGACAGAAGTTCGCGAAGCTGGTGAGTACGCATGCCGGCGACGTGGAAGTGCTGACGCAGGCCTGCCCGGGCCTGGTGGAGCAGGTGGAGGGCGGAGCATGGACGTCCGCGTCCACACGTTCGCTGGTGGAGCAATACCTTCGGCCATTGATCGACAAGGGCGCCGACACGATCGTGCTGGGATGCACGCACTATCCGTTTGTGAGCGATGTCATTCGAGACGTGGCTGGGCCGTCCGTCGGCATCATCGACTCGGCCGGCCCAGTAGCGCGCGAGGTTCGCAGGCGCCTGCAGGTGAATGGTCTGCTTGCGCCGGAGTCGCACAGTGGGACCGAGACGTTCTGGACGACAGGCGCGCCGGAGCAGGTTGCGTCCGTGATCGAGCAACTGTGGTCGCGAAAGGTTGACGTGCGGCCGATGCCGAGTGCGAGCGAAGAACGGAGCGCGAGCACGCGATGACCGAGTGGCAGGCGAGCTGGTTACCGTGGGCGTTGATGTCTGCGATCTTCGCGGCGCTCACCGCCATCTTCGCCAAGGTCGGCCTCGAAGGTGTCGATTCAGATTTCGCCACGCTGATCCGGACGTTCGTGATCGTCGCCGTGCTCAGCGCGTTCGTCTTGGCGACAGGCAAGTGGCAGGGGCTGTCAGTGGTGGCGGGCAAGTCGGGGCTGTTTCTCGTGCTGTCTGCTCTTGCGACCGGAGCGTCCTGGGTCTGTTACTACCGCGCGCTGAAGCTCGGAGACGCGGTGAATGTGGCGCCGGTGGACAAACTCAGCGTGGTGCTGGTGGCGCTCTTTGCGGTGGTGTTCCTGGGCGAGCGGCCGGTGGCTCGGGACTGGGTCGGTATCACGTTGGTGGCAGCGGGCGTGGTCTTGCTCGCTCTGAAACGATAGTCTTGGCGCGTCAGGAGGTGCGACATGGCACGGACGGCAGGGGCATGGATCGCGCTCGGGTTTTTGGGTCTGGTGAGTCACGCAAGCGCGCAAGGCCTCGTGATGCAGCGCAATCTGTCGTTGGCGCTGGCGCGAACGATCGCTGATGCCGCGCTTGCGGAGTGTCAGGCAAAGGGGTTCCACACCTCGGTTGCCGTGGTCGATCGCTCCGGCCAGCCACTCGTAGTTCTGCGCGACGAACAGGCAGGGCTCCACACGCTCGAGATGTCACGGCGCAAAGCCTACACCGCGCGGATGTTTCGCACCTCGACGCTCGAGTTTCAGAAGCGGACTGAAGATCCCGCGTTCACGCCACAGCGGGAAGTGACCGACATGCTCGCACTCGGCGGTGGTGTGCCGATTACCGTCGGCGCTGAAGTGATCGGGGGAGTCGGCAGTTCCGGATCGAGCCAGACCCAGGACGATGCCTGCGCGAAAGCCGGCATCGCCAAGGTGGCCGATCAACTGAAGTAGCGGCGCTATTTCGTCACGTCTCGAGCGGTGCTCGAGAGACCGTCCTCCCAGCTGCTCCATCCGGAGTTCATTCCGTACGGAGCACGCTGGAGCACCGCTTCGATCTGATGCATCTTGCCCTTTTCGATTTTGAACATTTCGGCAAGTTGCCATGTCCAGGGATCGATTGGGCCACCCGTCACCGTCCGGCCATCGGGCGCCTTGAATGTCCGGTCCTTGCCGAGCGCGTGATCGAAGAACGCGAAGCTGAAAACCAGTCCTCGTTCACGATCCACGGCCACGTACCGCCGATCGTGGATGCGCCACACGAAATGAATCAGCCCTGACTCAAACTGCTCCTTGCAGCCCCAACTCGCCGAGTACGAGTTGGATGTCTTCGGGTCCGGCCGCGTCTGGCCTTCGCGAGGCGGAACGTTCGTGCTCAGAGAGCCGTTCTCGATTCGATTGCAGTCGTCCGTGAACGGATACACACCCTTGCCGTCGTTCTTCTCCATTCCGGAGAAGTACATGTTCGCTGTCTTGATCAGATCGTCGCGAGACATGCGTTCCGCCGGCGGCACAGTCTCCAGGAAAAGATGATGGGGCTTTCCCAGCTTCTCCAGATTGACGGCCGCGCCGGTGTACGTCGGAGTCGCACCAGAAGCAGGCGCCGCACCACGGCCTCCCGCGTTCTGTGCAATGGTGCTGCGGATCACGAGCGTTTCGATTTCGGTGATCTGCCGGTTTCGAACTTTCAATCTCAGTGCGAGTGCGGAAGGGCTGCCTTCGGGCTCTCGCGCTTCTTCACGGATAGTCCCGATGAACGCGACCTGTCCGGCTTCCGCGTCCGTCACGAAGAGGCGGTATGTCCCCTTGCCGGTCACCGTCTTCCAATGCGCGTCTCCCACCTCCAGCCGCACACCGTTCTCGGTGAATTTCACGTCTCTGGCGAGCGGGAGCTGTTTCGGATCGTGCGCGATGGCGGCATCAAGATATTTGTCGACGAGGCCTTCCAGACACGCCCGGTCGCAGGTGCCCGAACCGTCTTGAGCCCAGCCGCCGCGCGCGTGAGTGATGAGCAGCGCGATGGCGAACCCGATGAGCACGAAACTCTTACGCATGGCAGGTTCCTCTCCTCGCCGCCATTCCGGCAAGCGGATCATTGAACGTGAAGGTGTCTATAGTAAGGGCATGACCAAGCCGGATCCACTTCGCGACCAGCTCGTTCGATTCCTTGATTGGAAAGAGGCGCACGTCGACTTCGACGGAGCGATCGATGGCATCCCTGCAGACAAGCGTGGTGCTACGCCTCCCGGGCTCCAGCACTCGGCGTGGCAGCTTCTCGATCACCTTCGCATCGCGCAGGAAGACATTCACGACTTCTGCGTGAACCCGAACTACAAAGAGATGAAGTGGCCGGACGATTACTGGCCGGCCAGTGCGCCGCCCAACGCCAAGGCGTGGGATGAGAGCGTCGCTGCGTACAAGCGGGACCTCGAGAAGATGAAGGAATTGGTTCGGACGCAGCCCGATCTGTTTGCGAGCATCCCGCACGGAAGCAGTGCTCATCAGACATACATCCGTGCGGTGCTACTCGTGGTCGATCACGCCGCGTATCACATCGGCCAAATAGTGCTCGTGCGGCGCCTGCTCGGGATTTGGCCTTCGTAGTCAGCTCTCCCGCACGGTTACTCGCGTACCGTCGGTCAGTGTGTCGGGAGGATGTAAGACGATCGTGGCACCAGCCTCGAGCCCGCTGGTGATCTGTCCTTCGTTCTCGTTGCGCTGACCGAGCTGCACCGTCTGGCGGCGTACGCGACCCTCTTCGACGACGAACACGGCCCAGCCCTCGCCCTGACGGAACAGTCCTCCGACTGGAACCTTGAGCACGTTGTCGTCCTTCCAGAGAACGACGCGCACCTCGACACGGTAGCCGTCGCCTAGCCGCGCCGCTTCAGCCGGGCTCGTGAAGTCCACGATGATGTTCACGCGCTGCTCTTCGACGCCGAGTGCCGACACTTTCATGAAGCCTGACGGCTCGACACGACGCACGAGGCCGTGCAGTGTATGACCGCCGCCCCACTGTTCGATCAGGACCTCGGCGCCCGGCGACACGCGAACCGCATCCGTAGAGAGCAGGTCAGAAACGATCTCCATCCGGCCAGGCTCCCCGATCTCGAGAAGCGGCTCGCCCACGGGGACGACGCCTTCGCTCTCACGCAGGCGCTTCAGGATCGTGCCGTCGATCGGCGCGACGACGTCCACCGATCGTCCTGAAGTGGTCGGCGCAGCGAGGCGAGCGCGCGCCAATTGCAACTCTCCCTCGGCGCGCCGTTCGGCAAACTCGCCCGCGCGCAGCGCATCCTCCGCTGAGGCGACAGCTGTCTCCGCGGCCTCGAGGTCATCGCTCGAGATCGCTCCCGCCTTCATCAGTTCCTGTTGCCGGCGAAGCGTGGAGCGAGCACGGTCGAGAGCGGTGACCGCACGCTGCCGCTCGGCTCGTGCCTGTCCAACGGCGGCCGTTCCGGCATCGACCGAAGCCGAAAGCTCACCTCGTGTGCGCGGGTCGAGCAGCGGCGACTCTGCGGGCGTAATGCGGGCGAGAATGGTTTTGCCGCGGACGACCTTGTCCCCAGGCTCGATTTCGATGCGTTGTACACGACCCGACACCGGGGCGGTGACGAGGAACCTGTCGCGCACGCGCGTCTCGCCGTCTTCGTCCACGGTCACCTGCATCGGCCCGCGGTCTGCACGGACGACCGCCACCTCCATCGACTGCGGCCACAGGGCCACGGCGACGATCGCCGCAACGACCAGCACTGAAGCGATCAGTTTCTTGTTCTTCAAAAAGCGCATGCCGAGTCCTGTCCCGTCGGAGTTAGCGGAGAGTACGGAGGCATCGGATTACCACGGAGACACGGAGACACGGAGAAAGACGGGGGCGGACATGTCATGCCGGTGACGCGCTGCGCGCGTCTTGGATAGAGCGACCGCGCAATCGCAAGTCCTTGCTCGACGCCACATGACTTGCGATTGCAGCGTCGCTCTATCCGAAGGGCCGGCCCGAAGGCCGGCCTCACCGGCATGTCTCCCTCCGCGTCTCCGCGCCTCCGCGGTGATCCGTTTCCCTCCGCTACCTCCGTGTCCTCCAAAACGATCACTCCCTTATCTTCAGCACCGCAACCAGGTCGAGGGCATCGAGCTTTCGTCTGACGATCAGCCCCGACACCAGTGCCGCAGCGATGATTCCAAGGAACGACCAGGCGACCGCCTGGCGAGAGACATAGAGCGGGAACCGATAGACCTCGCTGTCGATCGAGCCCATCATCCCCGCAGCCAAACTGTACCCGAACAGCCCTCCGACAGGGAGCGACAGCAGCGTGAGGAGTGCCAGCTCTCCCATCAGGATGAGCGAGATCTCCGCCCGGGTGAAGCCGAGCACTCGAAGGCTGGCCAGCTCGCGGCTGCGCTCCGACAGCGAGATCCTGGCTGCGTTGTAGACGACACCGAACGCAATGACGCTGGCAAACACGAGGTTGATGAAGATCGACAACCCCAGGTTTGCGGCCAGCACCTCCCTGAATCGCTTCAGAACCGAGCGCTTGAACCCGGTGCCCGCCACACTCGGCGTCTCTTTCAGCTTTGTGGACAACTCTGCTTCCTGGGCCGCGTCCACGAGCATCAGCGCGCCCGTGGCCACGTCACCCTCCTGCATCATTTGATGCAACGCATCGATGTCCATGTAGGCGGACAACCCGAGCAGGTCATCGACGAGCCCGGTGACTTCGACCCGGCGGATCGGTCGATGTCCTTCCAGCACCTCCATCGTGACCACGTCGCCGTTCTTGACGTCCAGCGCGTTGGCGAGCGTTTGCGAGAGCACCACGCCACCCGGCGGCAGGCGAATCGGTTCGCCGTTGCGATCGACGATGCGTTTGAGACGGGGAGTGGGAGGCACTCCCGTGATAGCGAGGTAGCGCTCGCGATACGCGGCACGCACGCGGACAGCGACGCTGCGCTGCGGTTCGACCGCGATGACCCCTGGCATGCGGGCGAGCGCGAATTTCGCAGAGCTGCTTCGCGGCTCGACGAAGTTGACGGTGACGTCTTGCCGCTCGGCCTGAAAGAACTGTGTCTGGATGAGTCGATCGATCACGTCGTTGAAGACAAGGCCGAGCATCAGGATGGCGACCGCGAAGGAGATGCCGAAGACGGATGCCGCGGCGCGAAATGGGTGACGGGCGATGTTGCGCAGAACCATGCGCCCTGCAGTTCCCAGGTACCGTGAGACCAGCGGCGTCTCGAGGAGCGTGCGTTTGTAGCGCGCGGGCACCTCGGGTCGCATGGCTTCGGCGGGCGGGATGCGCACGGCGCGAACCACGGCGCCGAATGTTCCGGCTCCGGCAGCGAAGAACGTGAGCACCGCAGAACCGATAACGACACTCACAGGGACGCCAAAACTCAGCGCGGGAAAGCGGAAGTACACGTTATAGAGATCGATGACCATCGAGCCGAAGAACGCGCCTCCGGCCACGCCAATGACGATGCCGGCCGCCCCGATCGTGAAGCCCCACTTCAGGTAGTGCCAGCCGATGGCGACGTTGCCGTAGCCGAGGGCCTTGAGCGACGCGATCTGCGGGCGCTGAAGCGCGAGCGCTCTGGTCAGGGCGACGTTGAGAATGAATGCGGCGACCAGCAGGAAGATCGACGGCAGCAGAATTCCGAAACTCTGAAGCTGCGACAGCTCGTTCTGCACCGTCCAATGCGAAAGCTGCAGCGCGCGTGGAATTGCGCCCAGGCCGCCGTACGGCTCGAGGATGCGATCGAGCCGCGCGATGACCTCTTCGCTCGATGCGCCCGGCGACAGCGCGAGCACGACGTCGTTGAACCCACCCTCCATGTCGAACGCCGCGGCGAGCGCCTTCTGATCCATCCAGAAGATGCCGTATCGCTGATCGTCGGGCACGAGCTCACCGGGTCTGATGCTGTAGACGAACTCGGGCGACAGCGCGACACCAACGATCGTCAGCGTTCTCAGCCGGCCGTTGATCACGGCCGGCACTTGATCGCCGATGTCCATCTTGTTCGCGATGACGAAGCCTTCGCTTGCCAGGATTTCATCAGGACGATTGCCTTCGATCCATCGGCCGCGGCGCAGGAACAGGTCGTTGACGATTGGGCGGCGGTCTGACGGGATCGACACCAGGCGCGCGGCTGCGGGCTCGTCGATGTCCTGAAGATCGAGCGTCACGCTCGACACCACGCGCGTCTCCATGGCGGAGACACCAGGAATGGCTGCGATCTCCGTCGCGACACGCTGGGGCGCGCGCTTCATCGACGCGAAGACATCGCCGAACCGGTGCTGCTCGTAGTAGACGCGGCGCGTCTCGCTCAGCGACGCAAACGTCGCCTGGTACATCACGTACATCGCGACGCCAGCGGCCACCACCAGCGCAATGGAGAGCGCCTGCCCCTTCATCGCCATCAGATCGCGAAACAGTTTGCGGTTCAACGCGGAGAGTTTCACCACGCCAACTCCTGAGGCGAAACCTTCTCCGATCTGTCCTCGACCGAGGTGACGCGGCCGTCCGCGAGTCGCACGACGCGGTCGGCCATCGAGGCAATCGCGGCATTGTGGGTGATGACCACCGTGGTGGTGCCGAGCTCAGTATTCACACGCTGCAGCGCCTCGAGGACGACGATACCAGTGGAGATGTCGAGGGCGCCTGTGGGCTCGTCGCAGAGGAGAACCGAGGGGCGCTTGGCGATGGCTCTGGCGATCGCGACGCGCTGCTGCTCACCGCCCGAGAGCTGCGCCGGGAAGTGATCGAGACGTCCCTCGAGCTTGACGAGGCGAAGTGCCTCCTCCGGCGCCATGGGATTGGTGGAGATCTCGGTCACGAGCGCGACGTTCTCGACCGCCGTGAGACTCGGAATCAAGTTGTAGAACTGGAAGACGAAGCCGACGTGTTGACGACGGTAGGCGGTCAGTGCGCCTTCGTCTGCCTGCGTCAAGTCGGTGTGGCGATAGAGCACCTGACCGCTCGTCGGTACATCCAGCCCACCGATGATGTTTAGTAGCGTCGACTTCCCTGAGCCGGACGGCCCGAGCAGCACCACGAACTGTCCTTCGTCGAGCGCGAGCGTGACCTGCCGCAGC
>Ga0315912_10001890_pt1 | contig 23823 bp, 18 predicted proteins | sample VfabasoilMG_FD_204469 | JGI IMG/M metagenome (GOLD analysis project Ga0315912, IMG submission 204469) | Garden soil microbial communities collected in Santa Monica, California, United States - V. faba soil | ecosystem: Environmental > Terrestrial > Soil > Garden | place: USA: California... | reverse complement strand
CGAAAAATCGAGCTGCGGGACCGCGCGCCGTGACGCACTGGTGCACGCGAGCCGCTGCGAGGCAGCCCACTAGAGATGAGAAGAGGGGGCGGGCTTCATCGCAGCCTATCGTTCTCCCGCCTCACCCATTGCCTCTTGCTCATGGCCGGCGCTCGTCGGAGAGCTTGCGGACGCAGCCTATCGTTCTCCCGCCTCACCCATTGCCTCGCGCACAGTCGGCCTTCTCGGCTCCGCCGATAGTTCGTGTACCAATGCCGCTCGGTTAGCGGCGCAAACAGTCGAAGTCATTTAGGAGAGCCGGTGGCTCCTTTGTCGGAGCCGAGAATCATTCGCGCTCACATTTGCGGGCAGGGGGTCTACTCGCGAAAAATCGAGTTCGAATTCGAACTCGATTTTCTAGGTGTGAAGGCGCACTTCGCGCGACATTCGGCGCCCAAGCTCCTAAGTGAACGGCATTGGTTCGTGTACGAAGTATCGGAGCGCATCGCGGCGCGAGGGCCTTCTCGGCTCCGCCGATAGTTCGTGTACGAAGTATCGCATCGCAGCGCGAGGGCCTTCTCGGCTCCGCCGATAGTTCGTGTACCAATGCCGCTCGGTTAGCGGCGCAAACAGTCGAAGTCATTTAGGAGCCGGTGGCTCCTTTGTCGGATCCGAGAATCATTCGCGCTCACATTTGCGCGGCAGGGGGTCTACTCGCGAAAAATCGAGTTCGAATTCGAACTCGATTTTCTAGGTGTGAAGGCGCACTTCGCGCGACATTCGGCGCCCAAGCTCCTAAGTGAACGGCATTGGTTCGTGTACGAAGTATCGGAGCGCATCGCGGCGCGAGGGCCTTCTCGGCTCCGCCGATAGTTCGTGTACGAAGTATCGCATCGTAGCGCGAGGGCCTTCTCGGCTTCGCCGATAGTTCGTGTACGAAGTATCGCATCGTAGCGCGAGGGCCTTTTCGGCTTCGCCGATAGTTCGTGTACGAAGTATCGCATCGCAGCGCGAGGGCCTTCTCGGCTTCGCCGATAGTTCGTGTACGAAGTATCGCTTCGCACGGCGAGAGGTTACTGTCGAACGACATCGCACGCGACAACCTAGGCCCTGCGAAAAGGCAGCGCCCGACGCGCAGTCGCCACGGAAAGATGTGATGAATCGTGAGACGGGCACGCGCGCGGACACGGGCACGGGCACGGGCACGCGCACGCGCACGCGCACGGGCACGGGCACGCGCACGGGCACGGGCGCGGAGGACCTGAATGCGGGGCAGACACTAAGGTGTCAACGTGGGCATGCTGCCGTCGGCGGCGTGCGCGAGCTCCATGACCTTCACGGAGCGCTTGTTGTCGGCGCCGGAGAGCGAGGCGTCATGGTAAAAGAGGTACCATTTGCCGTCGTATTGCACGATCGAGTGATGGGTCGTCCAACCGGAGACGGGCGTCAATAGCCGGCCCTGGTAGGTGAACGGCCCGTTCGGCGTGCGGGCCGTTGCGTACACCAGGTAGTGCGTGTCGCCGGTCGAGTACGAGAGGTAGTAGGTGCCGTTGTACTTGTGCATCCAAGCGCCCTCGAAGAAGCGGCGTTGGTTGTCAGCTTGCTTGAGCGGCTTCTGTTCGCTATCCACGATGCTGAGTTCGCTCACGCCGCCGTCGAAGCTCAGCATGTCGGCGCTCAGCTTCGCGAACCTCGGTCCGAGCGCGTTCTCGTCGCTGCCGGGTAAGGTGCCGTGTGCGTCATAGGTACCGCTGCGAAAGTTCTGCAGCTGCCCGCCCCAGATGCCGCCGAAGTACATGTAGGCTTGGCCGTCGTCGTCGACGAACACCGCCGGATCGATGCTGTAGCTGCCCGCAATGGGCTGCGGCTCGGCCACGAAAGGGCCCGCGGGAGACGCGCTCTTGGCGACGCCCAGGCGGAAGACGCCTTGTTTGTCGCGCGCTGGAAAATACAGAAAATACGTGCCGTTCTTGAACGCTGCATCCGGTGCCCACAGCTGCTTCGAGGCCCAGGGCACGTTCGCGACATTGAGCACCTCCCCGTGGTCCACGACTTTTGCGCAGTTGCCGCGCTCGAAGGACAGTACATGGTAGTCCTTCATCCCATAGTGGTCGCCGTTGTTGTTGGGCGACGGGTTGTCCTCCAAATCGTGCGACGGGTAGACGTAGAGCCTATTTTCGAACACGTGGGCCGAGGGGTCCGCGGTGTACATGTTCGTCACCAGCGCCTGGCGCAGCGGTAAGCCGCTCGCGCTGCACGGCTGCGGGCTGTCTGCGCCGCTAGTGCCCGGACTCCGTGCCGTGCCCGGCGCGCTGCCATGACAGGCCGCGGCAAGCGAGGCGGCGAACACACAGGAAACGAAGGCCCGACCACAGCGAAGCATGCGCGCGACGATAGCACGCGGTGTCGGCGCGGCGCGCGATGGCGGCGAGCATCGTGCGCCAAAGAAGAGGGGCGTACCGGCTCGTCGGCGCTCAGCTATGTCCGGCTTCTACCATTCGGCCGATGGCGGCTTGCCAATCGGGGGGGGCCTGGTCGGCGTGGTGGTGGACGATTTTCCAGACCCCGTTGATGCGGTGCACGATGTTCGTGCAGTTGAGGCGTAGGTTGAGTTCGCCATCCGACATATACAGCTTGGATCGATAGATGCCGGTGCCGTAGGCGGCGTCGCCCACGACGACGACTTTGAGGTCGTGAATGCCACCGATTCTATCGCTGCGTTGGTTGTGTCCGCTGTAGATGGCGAAGACGGCTGCGCCCTCTTCCCAGTTCACTTTCACCTCGGTCCAACCGCGCGCCCAGCTGCCGAAGGGGTGGGAGGTGGTGGCGTAGTCGGTGTGGTGCCAGATTTCGTCCATGGGCGCGGTGCCCCGCGCTCTCAGGAGGTCTTCGAGGGCGTCGTAAAATCGGTAGATCACCTGGGTGACTTCGTCTTCAGCTGCTCCCATTCCTCTCGTCCTTTCAGGTCGCGTGGTGTTCTCGGCTGAGCTCCGCAACTATTGAGCGTCGGCAAACTCGACTCGCTTGTCCGCGTTACACTCGCGAAGTAGGCGGGAGAGCTGCATGCAGGTCATGGCGTTTCCGCGCACAATCGTGCCTTTGGCGAAGGGCAGTCGGGCTAGGACGCGAAACAGCACTCGGAGGGCCTCCTGGCCCTCGGTGCCCTGCGGTTTCAGTTCCTTGCTGTCGAACACGAACATGCTCGACGGGGTGAGGGTTTGCGCGGCTGCAGCTGCGTCGATGCCGAAGGCGTGGATCACCTCACTGGGCCAGTAGCCCCACGCTTCGACGCGGAGGTTGCCGTCCAGGCTGGTGAGAACTCGGAACCCGCCCGCTTCGGAGCCGACGGCGGCTGACAAATGCGGCGCTCCCGCCATCATCGCCAAACTAGCGTATTTGCCGAGACGCAGCTACACGCACAAAACATCTACGAGGGGTGTGCCTCTGTTGTGTTTGTGCGCGTCCTCGAGCGTCCTCGCGTTTTGCGTCGACTTTGCCGCTTCAGCTGAAAGCAGCGCCGCCTCTACTTTGCGTAGGGCGGCGCTTTTGTACTGTGCTCTCTGGGATCAGTTGCACTTTGCCGCGTCTACCGCGACCTTCGATGTGTTCTGGTTGGTGACCCACTCCCAGCCGATGTCGTTGGGCTTGCTACCCACTGCTGCGCAGGCGCCGAGGTTCTTCGTCAGAGTGGCGGTGGTAGTGCTGCAGTCCGCCGCAGCGAACAGGTTGCCCTGTGCGCTGACCGTCTGCGTTGGCCCCGGATCGATGTCGATGCAAATGCCGGCGCCCTTGTTGTTGAGCTGGTCGTTCGCACCTTGCACGGTGTTCAGCCCGGCATCCGCTGCTTTACCGAGGTCGACGGCGGTCATGTCGTTGTTGCCGTTGGTTCTGGTCCCCGTGTGCGACAGGTGGATACCGCTCAGGGCGTTACCGACGAACACCGACCTACGAACGTTGGCCGCCGTGCCACCCAGAACGAGCAGGCCGTCCGATGTGACGCTGCCGGTGGCCAGCACGCCTTTCAGCGTATTCACGGGCTTCGTCCCCGTGCCCGTTTGGTTGAGCTCGATGTTGGCGTCGTTGTTCTGGCTGACCACGATCGTGCCGCTGTAGGTCGTCGGGATGGCGCTGCTGTTGCTCGTCACCACGCCTTCGAGAGTGACCGAGCCGCGTCCGAGCACGTGGATGCCTTGCGCGGTATTCTTGATCACGGAGATTCGGCCCGTGCTGATCTTGGCCACGAGCTTGCCGGTTCCTTCGACGGTGATCCCTTCTTGGCGCGCTGAAGTCGTGCCGGCCCCTTGCACGATCGTGCCGCTCAGCAGGTTGAGCGTGCCGGCGGTCACGTCGACCGCGGTGGCGGCCGTGTTCTGCACCGTGACTGCGTCGAGGGTGGCGCTCAAGTCCGCCTCGACGAGCACGCCCACGCCGGAGGTTCCGGCGCCGTCCAAAATCAGATCTTTTAGGGTGGAGCCGGTGCCGGCGAAGGTGAAGCCGACTTTTCCGGTTGCGAGCGTCACCGTTACTGGCGCGGTCGCGCCTTGAATCACCACGTATTGTGGAACCGAGATCGGGAAGGTCTCTCCCGATGTCGCGCTCGTGTTGCCTTTGAGTTTGATGATCGCACCGGTTGCTTGCGTGGGGCTGCCGATCACTTGCAGCGCGCGCGTGATGGTCTTGAAAGAACAGGCGTTCGCGTTCTGTCCGGCCGACTTGCTGCTGCCTGTGCCGTTCGAGTCGTTGCCGTTGACCGGGTCGACGAAATAGACGGTATTGCCCGTGGCAAACGTGACGGCATCACACGGAGTGCAGACGCTGGCGATGCATACTTGCGAGCCTGCGCACTGAGCCGTCGTCGTGCACGCCGAGCCGCCGCCGCCGGCTCCCGCGTTGCCGGCTGCGGCACCACCGCCGCCCGAAGTACCGCCGCCGCCCGAGGTGCCGCCGTGGCCTGCGCTCGACCCTGCGGAGCCGCCGCTCGCGCCCGCGTTGCCGCCGCGGCCTCCGTGACCGGAAGAACCGCCTGCGCCCGCGCGCGCACCGCCGGAGCCGTCAGACTCGCCCGCGGCGCCGGCCGTGTCTTCCATACCGCCTTCACCTGCCGCGGTGCTGTCACTGCCAGCGGAGGGCGTGGACATGCCCGCTGCGCCGCCGACTTGAGCGCCCGCGGCACCTCCGGAGTGCGCACCAGCCGAATGCCCTCCGCCCGCACCGCCATTCGGACCATCCGTCGTACTGTCGGAGCCGCAGGCAACCAACAAGAACGGCACGATTGCCAGAGAACCGAGAACACTGGACTTCAACATGACCAAATACCTCCCAAGATTTAGCTTGCTCGCCCCCTGTGGCGATGGTCGACCAGAGCATGGCTGAATGCGCGCCGTCCAGATGAGAACATGCGCATTCGCGTGTTCGCCTGGGCAGGGTGTGCAACGCCATTGGCAAATTCAGCCGAGCAGATAAGCCGCGCCAAAACACGCACTCTCGCACGCGCAGGATACCGCCGTGCCGCGCTCGTTGGTCTGTGGAGATAGGTCGTCGCTGAAGGACCGACCGTCGCTACCGGTTCGGCCGCGCTGACGTCACTTCAGGTACTGCTTGATGGCCGTGTACCAGACGCCGCCCATCCGCGGGTAGCCCTTGGTGTCATTCGGGTGCACGCCGTCGCCCAGCTCCGAGGTTGGAAAATCCTTGTACTGGTCGACGTAGATCACGTGCTTGCCGTCGCTGGCCTTGGTTTGCACGATGCCCGGGATCGTCGCGTTGTAGGTCATGACCTGGCCGTTTCCGCTGCTCAGCGGAATGATCGAAGAGACGGCGATCAGCGCGTTGGGAGCCGCGGTCGCGATGTCGTCGATGATCTTCTTGAGCGCGTTCGGAGCGCCGCCCGGATTGCCGCCGTACATATCGTTCGTGCCGATGTGCAAGAGCACGATGTGGGGCATGTCCTTGAACGCGGCCCCATTGGCGACGTGCTTGCTGTCGAGATCACCAATCGTGATGCCGGGGTAGCCCTCGTTGTTGCCGGGGAACGGCTTGCCAGCCACCATGGCCGGCCCATTCTTGGTCGCGGTGCCGACGAAGGTGATGTGCTTGTTGTCGGCGACCGCTTTGCTGAACAGCTCGACGCGGTAACCGCCATTGTTGCTGGGCGTGCCGAAGGTGATCGAGTCGCCGAGCGGAAGCACTTTGCAGTCGCCACTCGCCGGACAAGGATCGAAGCCGGTCGAGCCGGCGCTATTGCCACCAGCTGCACCGCCACTGCCGCCAGCTGCACCGCCGCTGCCTGCGCCGGCTTTGCCGCCGCCACCGCCGCTGCCGCTGCCCGCGCGTCCGCCTGCGCCGGACCCGCCGCCGCCGACCGTGTTGCTGCCGGCGACCGCGCCGCCCGCGCTCACGCTGCCCGCGCTACCTGCGCTGCCGAGAGTGCCGCCACTGGCGGCGGGGCTACCGCCCTGGCCGGTCGCCCCGCCGCCGCCTGCAGCCACACTTGGTTTGCCGGCCGAGCTGGCACCCGCGCTAGCGCCCACCGGTTGATCCGTGGACGAACAAGCGAGGCCCGCGGTCGCGGCGAGAAGCCCCAGAACCCACGCGCTTCGTCGTGCGTTTAGCAGCCAAAATTCAGACGTTTTCTTCAGCGCGAGGCTCATGCGGCGCAGTATACAAAACGCCTTGTCCTACCGGTAACGACAGGGATGTCGCCGGGGTCTGCTTGAAATCTTGGCGTGTGCCTGCACGGCGCAGCGGCTGCGGGTGATGCATGGATGCGGCGTGGCCCGCCGACCCATCACGAGCCCTTGAGCAGTGTGGCAAATCCGCTTGCCGGCAGCGTCAACTGATAACGCGCGCCGCCGACGGCAATCGTCACGGGTACGCTGCCCGAGCTCGGGTTGTACATGATCGTGGCGATGCTCCCGTCCGGGTTCTCGAAGGCGAGCGCCTCCACATTGCCGCTGGTGACATCGACCCGTTTGGCGCCGGGCGCGATGAAGTGCGAGAAGTGATCGACCACGTAGTACGCTGGCGTGACGGTCAACGTCCGGGTATTCGGGCTGATCGCCAGCAGCGCGTTCTGCGGCCACCAAGTTCTCGAGAGGCCTATCCCCACGCGGTCCAGCACCATGTGCTTGATGATGTAAGCGGTAGCGCCGGCCTCGAGCCACCTGCGGATGAGCCCCCAGCTCTCGATGGCATAGGCATAGTCGTTGGGAGCGTTGTTGGGATTGAATGCCGCTAGCACAGGTTCATTCCCCGGCTGATGCTCGGTCTGCATGATGGGCAGAGCGAGCCCCGTGACCCTGGGCATTTGCTTGAACATTCCCCACTGGAAGCCAAAGCCGCTGAAGGATTTGAGCAACGCTGGGTCTTTCGCCACCTTCGAAACGATCTCCGTATCGATGCTGGTCTCCTCGCCGTTTTCCATGTGCCCGAGGTAGATCTTCGTGCTCAAACCGTGTGCCCGGAGTGTCGGCTCCAGATAATCGCCGACGAATTTCAGGTACGCGGCCGACGACCAGCGGCAAGAAGGGAAGGGCTCGGCGAAGCTCGGCTCGCGCTGCACCGCGACGCTTTCGATCGCGATGCCCTGCTTTTCGTACTCCTGCACGAACTTGGTCAAGTACAGTGCAAACGCTTGGAGCGTCGCGGGATCCTCGCGCATGTTGCCGCCGTCGTAGCCCGAGCCAACGCTGCCTCCGGCAGAGGTCCAGAAGGGCCCGACTTTCATCCAAACAGGAGGTGTCCAGGGGACTGCCAGGAAACGCAGATCCGGTTTCAGGGCAAGGGCGGCTTGGACGAAGGGAATGAGGCGCATCGAATCGCGACTGAGGGAGAACTTCTCCAGCTGCAGATCGGGCGTGCTGTCGCTCTCGGTGTCGTCCAGGGTATAGCGACTCTGGGCGTATTCGTTGGCCCCGATGGGCAGCTGCCCAAAGGCGAAGCGCGCTCCGTCCGCGCCGAACAACAGCGAAAGCGCCCGCGCGCGCTCGGCCTCGGAAAGCTGCTCCAGATAAATCCAGGACAATTCGTTGAACGTCCCGCCGAAGCCGTCGAAGGTTTGGTATGTCGTGCGGTGATCGACGATCACGTCCGGATTGATCGTTACGGCGGTGAGCGGCGCGGTCTGCCAATAGCGATCCGGGCTCGAGATCACCAGTTCGGAAGGGGGCATGGGCACGGCGCCGGCGCTGCTGCCGGCGACACCCGCGCTCGTCGCGCCGCCGTTGCCACCCAGCGCATCATTAGAAGCCCCGCCGTTCGAAAGAACGCTCCCCGCAGCGGCGCCCGCGCCGCCGCTGCTGTTGCCGGCCGCCACGACGAGTGCGCTTCCGCCGCTTCCGCCGCTCGGACTGACTCCGCTCGCGCCGGAGCTGCCTTGGGATGAATGCTCAGCCAAGCCACACGCCGAAAAGAGTGATGCGAGCCCCAAGCCGGTCAGCGTCGGGATCAGAGTTTTCATTGGAGCAACCCTTTCCTGCGCGCCGCCGCAACGACACGCACGCAGCGCTGATTCGACATGTTCCGACTTCCCTCTGACGCCCACGAGTCTCCGCCTTTTCCTGGGCGAAGCCAAGCGGCGACGAATTTCGCCAGCGAAAGCTACGCTAGGGCACCGGCATCGAGCCCGGCGCGCGCACAGCGCCTCTCGGAAAGAAGCCCGCGTCGCAATCGAACTCCAGCACGCGGAGTCGCTACGCGCCTCGAAAAGGCGACAGCGACTCCCCACCCGCGCTGCGCCACTGCACTCTCGAAAAAAGCAGTTCGAATTCGAACCGTTTTTTCCGCAGCCGAGGCTTGCTCTTCTCCGCGAGGGAGCATGTGGACTCGAACACGCTTGCTCGCTCCACGCGGGAACTCCACACGTCGCGGGTTGCGATGCTGGTTTGCGAGCGCCCCCCAACCCTGGCCATTCGGCAGCGAGCGGGAAGCCCTTCGTAGACAAGCGCTGGTCCGCGGCCATCCCGACGGGCCAGTATCGGTACTACGATGGCACGCGCTACATGCTGGCGCTGCTCTGCACGTGAGCGGCTCGTTCCGTCTTTGGTACTGAGCCGCTCACGCACGCGGCGCGCGTTAGCGCACGCTGTTGAAGAAGGACCAGACCGCCGCCGGAGCAAAGCCCGGGACTTCGTGGACGCCGTCGAATTCGCAGTAAACGACGGACTTCTGCGGTTTGCAACCGGAGTAGCTCACGCACGGTGAGGGAGTGATCGGGCTCGACGTATTCGCGCAACCGTTGATCTTGACGAAGTGATCGCGGCTATGCTGGCCTGAGGACACCGGTTCGTCCTTGTCGTTCTTGCCGTGGACGATCATCGCCGCGACAGCGGGCTCGGTGTTCGAGGAACCTTGCGGGCCTCCGCCCTCCATCGAGGCGATCGCGCGCACGACGGCCGGGCGTGCACTCGCCATTTGCGTCGCGGCCCAGCCGCCGTAGCTGAACCCGAGCGCGAACACGGCATTGGTGTCGATGCACCAGTTGGCCGATACCGTCGCTAGGATGGAGTCGAACAGCTTGGCGTCCGAGCCGTTGTTCTTCAGATCCCAGATGCCATTCAAGCCGTCCGGATACACGAAAATCGCTTGATTGTTGGTCGCTGCCTCGAAGCCGACCGTCGGTCGGAAGCTCGAGCCGCTGGAGCCGCCGCCATGAAACGCGAACACCAGCGCGTACGCCGTGTTGTTGTTGTACGACGCGGGCGGAGCGAGCAAGTAGCCGCGGTTGGTGCTGTCGATCATCACGCTTTGCTGAGTCGCCGCGGAGAGTGGCGCGGCTTTGCCGCAACCGGCGGACTTGACCGGACCGGTCGTGCTGCCGCCGCCTGCGCCTGCGCTCCCGCCGCCTGCTGCGCCTGCGCTTCCGCTGCCTGCTGTGCCTGCGCCGCCGTTCGCCGCGCCCGCTTTTCCGGTAGCGCCGCCCTGCGCGCTGCCGCCGTTCGCTGCGCCCGCTTTTCCGGTAGCGCCGCCTTGCGCGCTATTGCCGCCGTGCGCCGCGCCTGCCGCTGCTGATGCTCCACCGGCGTGTGTGCCGGTACCACCGGAAGCCGTGTTGCCTGCGCCGGGAACGTTGGAGCTTCCGGCTTGCGCCGACGCACCACCGCTAGGAACCGGCGGATTCCCCGCGCTATTGGCACTACCTGCGGACGAGGAGGTGCCAGCTGCATTGGCGATGCCCGAGTCTGCGGAATCCCCACAGCCGAAAGCCAAGTAAGTCGATGATGCCGCAAGGGCCACCCAACACGCGCTCTTCGAAATTCCCATGCCGCGGGTTATAGCAAAATCGAGGCCAGAACAGGATTGTTCTGCCTCGGCAGTGGGTGCGAAACGAACACACCTTGTGTTCGCGAACCGCGCAACTGCCGTAGTATAGGGTGTTTTTTTACGCGCGCTCGCGACGGTGTCGTGCGCCGTGTTGGTAGACGGATCGCGTCATCGTCAACAGATTGGCACACACGCACACAGCGATCGTCGATTCTCTGGCTGTGATCATCAGATCATGATTGTCAGAGTTGGGTCCGGCCTGCGCGAGTCGTTGCGATCGATTGCGATCGATTGCGGACTTCGGTGCCGATGATTCGTTCATCGTCTTCGTTGCTGACGAACAGCGCGAGATCGCGAGCACGCGAGAGAGAAGCGAATGCGCTCAGGGCACGAGGCAAGGGGGCATTTCACGCTGGCATTCGCGCGCGTTGTTGCAGAAGCGCCACGCCGTCAGGCTTCGCTGTCCCAATGACTATGGCGGTGTCGATAGCGCGTGAAGTAGATCTCTCACGCTGGAGGGCACCTGAGTTTTCCAGGTGTCTCGTTGTCGGCTGTGGGTGGTGCGTGCACTGCCTTACAAACGGGAGGATCAGAACATGAAACTGAAGCAAGTTGCCAAGTGGTTGTGTGTCAGCTGTCTACCGCTCACGCTGAATGCCTGCAGTCAGGGGCCTGATCCGGAGCCAGCGACCCACGTCGAACTCAATCTCAGTCCGAAGAATTATGCCGAGGCGGAGGCGACGCTCGCGCAAATCGACACTTTGCAGAAGGTCGATGCCGCGCGCGCGCACACCGCGCTGCTCAAACTCCAGCCAAAGCTCGACGAATTGAATCATCTCGTGGCGCGAATCGAGCCGGAGCCTGGGCGTTTCGTCAGCTTCTACGAGCCTCAGCCGGGGATGATTGGCATCTCCGAGACGGGTCCGGCTCAGGGGCGGCACCTGCTGGATTCAGCCAAGGTCAACCAGCTCTCGGCGGTCGAACTATTTCAGAACCTAATGCCGAGTTCGGCTCCACCCGAGGCCTTGGTGCAAGCGCAGGCGCGCGAGGTGACCGCGCACTTGACTGAGCTGCCGAAGGACAACGACAGCCCGATCGGGCAAAACATGTCCTGCACCCCGTCCAAAGATCTTTCGCTGGGCAAGGGCACGGTCGGCAACGTGCCGGGCGCTGAAGGCGTCGCGAGTAGCGCTCAAGAGCTGACGGGCAGCGATGGGCCTTGGTGGGCCGCGAACGCTTGCTACAAGTCAGGGGACTTCCGCGGTTGTTATCCGAACTGGGGCGGTGGCGGCTACGCCTATGCCAGCGCGAAGACCTCGTTCTTTCAGATCGCTCCCTACTCGGGCGATACGGTCTACGTGCGCTTCCAATACGAGGGGTCGACTCGGTTCACCGATCCGGTCTTCCCGGGTCAGTGGGGCGGCTGGTGGTGGCACAGTGATTCCTTCTGGGATTGCTGCTTCATTTGCGCGTGCGGCGTCAGGGACTACAACCGTCGCCAGCACCGTTGGGACATCTTGAACGCTTCGGGCGATGCCTTTCACTGGACGTTTGCGTTCAAGTGGAGTTGCGGCAGCACGGGTTCTTGCGATCAAAGCCCGTGAAGCGGCGTTCGCTTCGCGAGTGACGTGAGCTGGGAGTGCGGCCTGGGTTCTGTGTGACTCGGGCCGCGCTCGCAGCGTTCAGCGCAAGCGAGGCAGCACTTCTTGCCCGAGCAGCTCCAGCACTTCATGTAGCAGCGGCGCTGGTAGGCCGCCGAGATCCGGCATCAGGTAGTGATTGTCTAGACCGAGCGTCGCGTTGATATTGGCGATGCGGTCGACGACCTCGGCCGGGCTGCCACACAGCGCCGGTCCCTCGAGCAGACTTTCGTAGTCGATCGGGCGGCCTTGGCTCTTTCGGCAAGTCTGCGCGGCGCGCACGTAGTTCTCGAGGTAAGGGCGAAAGCGCTTGCGCGCCTCCTGACTGGTGCGGGCAACGTGCACGTAGCTCGGGTAAGCGACAGAGATTCTTTCCGCCATCCCCGAGTCTTCCATCTTCGAACGATAGCGTTCGAGGATCGACAGATAGTCTTCCGGGAAACAGAACAGGCTCGGCAAGCTGAGCGGTAGCCCGAGATCCGCGGCCAGATCGCAGGAAATGGTGGAAAGCCCACCGCCGACCCACAACGGCGGATGCGGCTTTTGCAGCGGGCGTGGCTCCAGCCGTACGTCGCGCAAGGGCGATCGGAAGCGGCCCGACCAGCTCACCCGTTCCTCGGTGAGCAGTCGCAGGAGCAGCCGCAAGTTCTCGTCGAAGCGCGGTCGCAGCTCGCTTTCGTCCGTGATGCCGAAGGCGGCTTGAGTCGTGATTTCGACGCCGCGCGCGACCGTGAGTTCTGCCCGACCATTGGACAGCGTATCGAGCGTGGCAAGATCTTCGGCCACGCGCACGGGATCCAAACCCGCGAGCAGCGTGACGCTGGTTCCGAGGCGGATTCTTCGAGTCTTGGCGGCAATCGCGCCCAGCAATACGAAGGGCGAGGGCAAGATGTAGTGCCCGAAGTGATGCTCACCGATGCCAATGCGCTCGAAGCCCGCCTGCTCCGCGTGCAGCGCCGATTCGACGATCAGCTGAAAGCGCTCGGCCTGAGTCGTGGAGCGGCCGGTCGTTGGATCCGGCAGATGATCGGCGAGGCTCAGCAGACCGTATGAAGTCATGACACGGGAGGTCGCTCTGGTCGAAAGTATGCAGCTTTGTTGTGGCGGCTACCCCCAGCGGGGGAAAGTGCAACGATTCCCGCGCGGGTCAGGAGAATTGCCTGGCTTGGCCAGACACTATACACGGTCTTTCCGGATGTCCGAAGCGCTCGAAGAGATGAAAGGCACCCGGGCCGACCGCAGGCGGCAGCGCCTGCGCGCCGCGAGCGTGCGCTTTTTCGCGCGGCTCGAGCTCGTGATCGACCGTGTGGTTTGGGGCTTGCGGCAGCGCTTCGGGCGCTTGGGGCCGCTTTCGATCGTAGCCTTCCGAGGCTTCGGCACCACGGCGCACGTGACGGTGCGTGGCCGCGTGCTGGAGGCCACGGCGCTCGAACGCTCGCTGCCGGCGGACTCCGCGTTCATGAGCTTTCGCCGGATGCTGCGGCGCTTCTCGTCGCGCGAGCTCCCGGAAGCGAGCGTACGCGCGCGGCTCGGCGCGAACAGCGCTTCTGGCAATACCGACGACGAAGGCTACTTCGAGCTTTCCGTGGTCGCGGCGGATTCCGACGATGCCGTGGGTTGGAGATCTGGCGAAGTCGAGGTGCTGGCCGCGAAGGTGCGTGGCCTGGTTCCGGTGCGGGCTCCGGTCGAGCTCCTGATCCCCGGCAGCGACGCGAGGCTCGGCATCATCAGCGACATCGACGACACGGTGCTACAGACGCACGTCACGCGGAAGCTGAAGATGATTTGGGTGACGCTGTGGGGCAGCGCATTCACTCGCATGCCTTTCGTCGGCACGAGTGACCTGTATCACGCGCTCGCGAGCGGCGCGTCGGGCAAGGAAAGTAATCCCGTCTTTTACGTGTCCAAGAGCCCTTGGAACTTGTACGATTTTTTGATCGACTTCCTCGACCACAACGGGCTGCCGCGTGGCCCGCTGTTGTTGCGAGACATTGGCTTGCGTGAAGCGCCACCCGTCGATCACAAGTCAGCGGCCGTGCGCGGCCTACTCGAGCTGTATCCCGAGCTGCCATTCGTTTTGATCGGCGATAGCGGAGAGCGCGACCCCGAAATTTACCTCGAGACCGCAGCGCGTCATCCGGGACGAATTCGCGCCATCTACATTCGAGATTTGGACGGAGAAAATGGCACTGATGCTGCCCGTGAGCGCGCGCGCACGCTGTGCGAACGCGCGCGCGCCTATGGCAGCCAGATGTTGTGGATCGAGCACGCGAGTCAGGCGCTGGCACATGCGGCAGCGCACGGTCTCGCAGCGGTCGTGCCACGAGAGCCGTTGTCGTAGGGCAGACGCCGAGCGCCTACATTGGCCTTCGCCGTGTGTTTCTGGCGGCGGCGAATGTCTGTTCCCGCCGCAGCGCGCCTCTGGCAAACTCGAAGGCGATGCTTGTTCCGCTCTCGTTCCGAGGTTGGTCGGCGCTCGCTTGTCTTGCCACGCTTGCCGCGTTCGCGTTCGCGACTCGCGTCGCATGCGCCGAAGAAAAAATCTCCGAAGAGGCGAAGCTGTATTTCCAAAATGGCGTCGAACTGATTCAGAATCAGCCTCCCAATTATCAAGACGCCTACTACCAGTTCAAGCTCGCTTGGGATCGCAGTCACAGCTGGAAGGTGCTGGGCAATTGGGGCCTGTGCGCGTTCAAGCTGGAGCGCGACGGCGAAGCCATTTGGGCCTACTCCGAATATTTGAAGAAGGGTGGCTCGGACGTCGACCCGGCGGAGCGCAAGGATCTCGAGCGCGATCTGCTGCTCTTGAACGGCAACGCAGCAACCGTCAGCCTGAGCTCGACAGCGCCGGATTTCGAAGTGCTCGATACGCGCGCGGGGTCGTCCGCGCCGCCTCAGAACTACAAGGCAGAAGCTGGCCAATTGTCGCTTCGCGTGCGCGCCGGAACGCACACGCTGCGCGCGACCTACCAGGGCAAGTCACTCAGCTTCGAAGTGGCGCTCGCGCCAGGCAACAGCGCTAGCCACAGCTTCGATTTTGCCGAGCCGGCACCGGTGGCGAAGGTCGCGCCGGCGGCGGCCGTGGCAACGTCCAAGCCCGCGACGGCTCCGCCACGAGAGAGCGCGCCGGCAGGGCGCGGCAGCGGACTGCGCACCGCGGGCTATGTCAGCGCTGGCGCCGGTGTTGCCGCGCTCGGCACGGGCGCCGTGCTCGGCATCCTGGCCAAGGGCAACGATCGCGATGCTCGCAGCCAATGCATCGATGGCGCCTCTGGGCTGCTCTGTCCCCAGCGCGCGCAATCCCAGTTCGATTCGGCCAAATCACAGGGGGTTGCCGCTACCTGGCTGCTGATTGGCGGCGGCGTGTTCACGGCAGCAGGCGTGGGCATGATCATCTGGGGCGGCCCTTCGAATGGTGAGGCCCCTCAACATGCGCGCCTGCGTCTCTCGCCGTTGCTCAGCATGCATCAAGCCGGCTTGGTCGCGCAGGGGGCGTTTTGAGCGCGCGGCGTGCGCGGCCGCGGGCCTTCACGTCCCGCGAGCGACTCTTGGTCGTGGGGCTAGGCGTGCTCGTGTCTGTCGCCTGTTCGTTCAGCACGGACGGCATCACCTTCATCCCGGACGATGAATTCGACGCCTTGGCCGGAAGTCCGAGTCACGCTGGGAGCGGCGGCAAAGCGGCCGCTGGCGCAAACTCGGGCGGCGCGCGACCGGAAGCGGGTTCAGGCAGCGGCGGAGAAGCCGGCGAGGCCGGGCCGGGCGGCGCAGCGGGCGTCGTGGATGCGGGCGGCACGGCCGGGCTCGCTCTGGGGGGCAGCGCCGGGCACGGCGGAAGCGGCAAGGGCGGGGCGCTCAACACGGCGGGTTCGAATGTCGGCGGCACAGTCGGCACCGCTGGCCGTGTGAACAGCGCTGGCGCACCGAGCGCGGGTGCACCGAGCGCGGGTGCACCGAGCGCGGGCAGTGGTGGCCAGGGGCCGTCGGGCACGGTCTACCCATGCATCGGCGACAAGCCTTCCGACAAGCTGATCACCGACTTCAAGGGCATTACGGCGCTCGGGCAGGAATGGAAGGGCGGACAAATGGGCGCCACCCGCTTCAGCGTTTATGGCTTTCCGGATCCAGCCAACGCGCGACCCAACGTGAAGCTCGGCTCCGAAAACCTGATCGTCGAGGCGTACGGTGTATTGATGCCGACGGGCGCTGGGATCCGCATTTCGCCCTGCATCAATCTCAAGGACGCGCAAAGCATCATCTTCACCATGAGTGGCGGTACGAAGTCAGGCGATACTCCGATGATTGCCCTGCGCATCTACACGAACCAAAACCTGCTCGCGAACGACATGACGCGTGAGGGCATGTGCGTGCCGCCGCTCGGACAAGATCCGGTTCTGTTTTGCCAGCCGTCACACGTCGACTTCGCCTTGCCAGCAATGCCGACCCAGCTCGAATTCAGGTTTGCGGACTTCAGGGGCGGTAAGCCGAGCGAGCAGCTCCAGCTCGACCAGGTCAAGATGATCGAATGGGCCTTCACTTCTGCTGGGCCAGTTCCAAAAGCCTACGACGGCAGCTACACGGTCGACGACGTGGGCCTCTCCTACTGAGGTGCGAGTTCCGACCACACGTCGGTACAGGGGCGCGCACTATTTTGAACCGGCATGCGGGTGCAGTGGCACATCGTGGGCGTGCCATTGATTCGTCTGAAGCGTATTGCGCGGTTGGGCTCCCTGATCGCGTTGGGTGCGACGCTCGCGTGTTCGAGTTGCTCGTCCAGCGTCGAGTCGTCACCAGGTGGCGCCGGGGAGCGCAGCCAGGGCAGCCCAAACGGCGGCAGTGGTTCGAGCGCTGGGAGCAGCAGCGCGCATGCGGGAAGCAGCTCGCACGCGGGAAGTGGTGCGAGCGCCGGGAGTAGCTCTCACGCCGGGAGCAGTGCCAGCGCGGGGAGCACTGCCAGTGCCGGCAGCAATGCCAGCGCCGGGGCGGGGGCGCGTGCTGGCAACGGCTCGAGCGCGGGTTCGAGCGCTGCAGGGGCCGCGATGGCCGGTGGCGCCGAAGGCGGAAGTGGCGGTGAGGCCGGGGCCTTGGTCAGCGGCTACGACGACACCGTACTCGCCGATCGACCGGTCGCGTTTTGGGCCATGAATCGGGCGCCTTCGAACGAAAAGGATCTCACTGGCAACGGTCATGACGGTAGCTATCGAGGGACGGGCTCCCCGACCGATGCCACTTTGCCCAACGGCGACTCAGCTGCCGGCTTCGATGGCGCGCAGCAATACCTGACGGTGCCCACGAGCGCGGCCTTTTCGATCCCAACCACTGGCAACCTGACTTGGGAGGCCTGGCTGCGGCCGGACGTACTGCAATTCCCGAACGATGATGGTGTGAGCGGCTACGTCGACTGGATGGGCAAGTGCGAAAGTTACAGCCCGACCTGCGAATGGGAAGCTCGCATGTACAACACGAATACCGGTGAGAGCCCGAACCGCCCGAACCGCCTGTCTGCTTACGTATTCAATCCGAGCGCGGGCCTCGGTTCAGCTGCAGACTGGCAACCGAGCGCCGGGTTGATCAAGGCTTTCGCCTGGTACCACGTGGTTGGGCAGTACACGCTTCGGAGTCAGCCCGCCGATTGCCAAGACAGCGCGAGCTCACCAGGTGCGATCGACATCTGGGTGAACGGCGTCAAGTGGAACCACGGCGCTCATGGTCAAACCGGGTGCATGAGCCAATACAACGTCGTTCCCAAGGCGAACAACAGCCCACTCAACATCGCGACCATGGCCAAAGAGAGCTTCTTTCGCGGCGCCATCGGTAAGGTTGCGATCTACGATCACCTGCTCAGTCAGGCGCAAATTACCAACCACTACTCGCGCATGACCGGCAAGCAGCCGACCGGCAGTTGCGCGGCAACTTGCAGCTTCTGAGCTCGTTCCAGGCCGAGCTGAACGCGGGCTGACAGGGCAAGCGGCAATCGGCTATACTCGAGGGCTGGGCCAGGTGAATCAGCCGAGCAACTTGGGCATGAGCGGTGCGGACGCGCAAGACGCTGACTTGCAAGCGATCACCGTGCCAAGCTCGGTGAAGGTGGGCGGTGGCACGTTGCTGCTCTTGGGTGTGCTCACGCTGGTGCTGTGTTTGCAGACGGCGCTCGTGGTGCGCTTCAACGCCATCACCACGACGATTGTACTGCTGATGTTCACGAACGGCCTCGCCTGCGCGCTTTCGGGCTTCTACCTGACTCGCGGCAGCGGCAAGGCCGCAGTCTCGGGAACGGTGCTCGCGGGCGCGTCTTTCTTCCTGCTTGCCGCGTGGGTTGGCTTTTCGCTCTACAATGGGCTGCTTTCGCTGCTCGCCATTTCGCTCTTGCCGCTGTCCTTGCTGGCGGCAACTTTTGGCGGGCTGTCCATTTCTTGGGCCCGCCGCGCGGATCACGCGCGCGAACGGCTGCGCGCACAGGGGCTCGACCTCGGGCTGTGACGCTGCGCGCGGATTTGCGAGCGGCGCTGGCCCGCGGGGTCGAGGCGGAGTCACCGATTGCCGCACATGCCGCCCTGCGCGTGCTCGATCCGCTGCTTTGCTTCATCGCCCGACGACGCTTGCGCAAGCTGCTCGAGCGCACGCGCCGCGTCACGATCGAAGACTTGCCGGCGCATCGCCTGCGCGTGGCCGCGCTCCTGCTCGATAAAGCAGCGCCTGAGCTCGATTTCGACGACCAAGCCGCCGTGGCGCAGGCTTTCAGCGCGCTCGGTCCACTGCCAGGGCCACGGCGCAGCGGGCCGTGGTTCACGCTCGGTAGTGTCGTGGCACTCGCGTTCGTTGGCGCCGCGCTGGCGCTCGGCGCGCGCTGGCTCGCGCCGTTCGATCCGCGGCTGACCGACGCCGGCCGTGTCCTGGGCAGCGAACTTTCGATGTTCGTCGTCAAAACGAACAACGGCGTGACCGGCGCCGCACTCAACGAGACCCGCGGAATGCTCACTGGGCCGCTCGCCGAACGAGGGCTGGGCGCGGACACGGTAGGCGCATTGGGTGAATTGCTCGATGCGGCGGGTTGGGTCGTGCATTCGGGCAGCACCGGTGGCCCGGAAGTGGAGCGCTTCTACAAGGCGGGCAACGGCCTCGCGGCGCTGCTCGAGCGCAGAAAATTGCCCTACTTCGTGGACGTGGAAGTGCTTCACCAAGCCGGGCGCAGCATGCCGCTGTTGATGAGCTTCTACGTCGAACGTGAGTCGGAATATCGCGCGGGCAGCGAGCGGGTGCGCGTGCTGGATCTGTGGCGACTCGATACTGTGCGCGTGCGCTTCGGCGCGCTGGGCTATACCCGCCCGCGCACGCCGGCCGCGCTCGTGCTGCTGGACCAGATAGAAAGCGACCTCGTGCGCACGGTGTTGCCGGCCGTAGCGCCTGGAGAACCCGCGCAAATCGTGGATGACGAAACACGCGAGCAAGGCTTGCCCTGGGTTCTCGCGCTGGAGCGCGCGGCCGGGGCCGCGCTGCGCAAGCATTTCTCGGCGCTCAGCGCGGATCCGCACGTCGTCGAGGTTGGTACGTTGCTGGCCAAGCGCCGCGCTTTGGTGCGCCGCTGGCGCGAAACCATCGCCGATGGCGGACACCAACTGCGCGTGCCCGAGCGACTGATCCCGGAGGCCAACTACAGCTCGGATTTGCACCTGCGCGTCGCCAACTCCGAGCTCTACGCCTGGGACGACCTGCATAGTCAGCTGATGTCCAAGCGAAATTATGCTGCGTTCTTGCGCCTGCGCGAGCCGTACGTGCTCGGCATCGAGCGCCATGAAGTGGAGCACCGTTTGGATTTCGCGCGCGGCCTTCGCCCATTGCCGCCGCTCCTTTGTCGCATCCTCGGCATCGACAACCCGCTCGATGCGCCGATCGGTAGTCTGCAAGAGCGCGCTAGCGCTGAATTCTCCGCCTACTTGGCGCAGCTCGTCGAAGCGCCCGACTCGCCGCTGCTCGAGCTGATCGTCCTTTCGACGCACGTGCTCGATGCCCGCAATGGTGGCGGCGTGTATTGGTATGCCGCGCTCGGCGTGCTGGCTGCGCTGGCGAGCGAACTCGGTCTCGAGCCCGAGCCGCTGATCGGTCGCCGTGTCGAACGCGAGCGCCTGGCAACGCTGCTCACGCAGCTGATCGCCCAGGATCCGAAGGCGCTGCGCGCAGCCGCCGCACGTGCCTACGAACAGGCCTATGGCGAACCAGTGCCGCACGCCGTCAAGCAAGTCACGCGCGAGAACGCTGCCTTCCGTCACTGACGCGAGCCGCGTTTTCCTTCAGGGCTCGATGATCAGTGCTTGAGCGGTTTGAACTGACCCGGCAGCGGCGGCGGCTGTTTGGACGTGGTCGGAAGAGGAGGCGGCCCCCGGTGCGTTGCGGGGAGCGGCGGCGGTCGTTTGCGCGAACTTACCGGCGGTTGCAAACTCGCCGCTGGGGACACTGAGCTCGAGCGCTGCACCGGACTCGGTCGCGTACTGGCCTTAGCCGGACTGGGCCGCGCACTGGGCTTCGCCGGACTGGGCCGCGCACTGGGCTTTGCTGGACTAGGCCGCGCACTGGGCTTCGCTGGACCGGGCCGCGCACTGGCCTTCTTTGCTGGACTCAGCGCGTTGGGTTTGGGTGGGGGGCTCAGCACGCGCGTCCCGCTGCCGGGTCGAGGTGGACCGGCTTTGGGAATCAGCGGATTGTCCGCTGTTGCAGTGAGCCTTGGCACGCTCGCGGCTTGCGGACGCGGTGGCTTCGCTGCGACTGCTTGAGGTGGCGCGGATTTCAGCGCGGTGGGCGCGCGTCCGACCGATACGGACGGCGGCTGACGCGTGGCTGCCATATTTACTCCGGCGGTTGTGTTGACTGACGCGCCAAAGACTAACACTTCCGCGCTCGCGCACGTCGCCGGATCGATCGCGCGCTTTGCGAGGCAATGTTGCACAATGCAACGCCTGCGCGCCGACGTTGCGGCAAAGGGTTCGAGGTTCCCGAACCCTTACCGTCTGGGACTTCTGCAACGGCTCAAGCCGCGTGCGGATCTCGCGCGTGCGGCAGCACCGAGATGCGCGCGGGCGGAGCCGCCGCGGCTTGCTGCAGCCGCTGGCGTAGTCGATCGCGCTCGTCGGCGAGCTCCGGGGGTAGGCGGTCGAGTAGCGGTGACAGCAGTTGGTCGTGGGTTTTCGCCTCTTCCAGCAGCCGCACGGGATCGACACTTGCGAGCTGATTGAAGTCGGCCTTGCTGAGCTCGAGGCCGCCGAGGTTCAGATCTTCGTAGCGAGGCATCCAGCCGCACGCCGTTTCGAGTGCGGCGGCGCGGCCGTGTGCTCGCTCGATGATCCAGCACAGCACGCGCGCGTTGTCACCGAAGCCCGGCCACAGGAAGCGCCCGTCCGCCGCGCGACGAAACCAATTCACGCGAAAGATGGGAGGTGGGGCAGAAAGGCCTTTGCCCAGCGACAGCCAATGCCCGAAGTAGTCAGCCATGTGGTAGCCGCAGAACGGCAACATCGCCATTGGATCGCGGCGGATCTGCGGCAAGCTGCTCTCGGCCGCTGCGGTGGCTTCGGAGCCCATGGTGGCCGCGGCGTAGACACCGTGGGTCCAATCGAACGTTTGGAACACGAGCGGCAAGTCCTGGCTCAAACGCCCGCCGAAGACGAAGGCCGAAATGGGCACGCCGTTCGGATCGTCCCAGGCGGCATCGAGTGACGGGCAGCGCGCGAGCGGCGTGGTGAAGCGCGCGTTGGGATGCGCGGCGGGGGAACCGCTCTGTGGTGTCCAATCACGCCCGCGCCAATCGATGAGATGCGCTGGGGGTTCTTCGGTCATGCCCTCCCACCACACGTCGCCGTCGTCCGTGAGCGCGACATTGGTGAAGATGGAGTCCGCCGCGATGGCTGCCATCGCGTTCGGGTTCGACTTTTCATTCGTGCCCGGAGCCACGCCGAAGAAGCCGTTTTCAGGGTTGATGGCGTAGAGGCGACCATCGCTGCCCGGGCGCAGCCAGGCAATGTCGTCGCCTAGGGTCGTCACTTTCCAGCCTGCCAGCGCTGGGGGGACCACCATCATCGCGAAGTTGGTCTTGCCGCAGGCACTGGGGAAGGCCGCTGCCACGAAGCTGCGCTCACCCGTAGGGGATTCGACGCCCAAGATGGCCATGTGTTCCGCGAGCCAGCCTTCGTCTCGGGCCATCACCGAAGCGATGCGCAGCGCGAAGCATTTCTTGCCGAGCAGAGCGTTGCCGCCATAGCCGCTCCCGAACGACCAGATGCTGCGCTCTTCGGGAAAGTGCGCGATCGTCGTGTGCTCGGGGTTGCAGGGCCACGTCACGTCGGTCTGGCCGGGAGCGAGCGGCGCGCCCAGCGAATGCAAGCAGCGCACGAAGTCCTCGCGGTCGCCGAGCGCGGCCAGCGCGGCCGCCCCCATGCGCGTCATCGTGTGCATGCTCACCACCACGTATGGCGAGTCGGTCAGCTGAACGCCAAGACGCGCCAGAGGCGAGCCGATGGGACCCATGCTGAACGGAATGACGTATAAAGTGCGCCCCTGCATGGCGCCGCGGAAGAGCGCCGTAAGCTCGGCCTTCATGGCCGCGGGCGCACGCCAATTGTTGGTTGGACCCGCGTCAGCTGCTTGTTGCGAGCAGATGAAGGTCCGGCTCTCGACGCGCGCTACGTCACGCGGATCGGAGCGGCATAGGTAACTGTTCGGGCGCTTTTGGGGGTTGAGCGCAAGCAGCGTGCCGCTCTCGAGCATGCCATCCAGCAAGCTCGTTCGCTCCTGTACGCTGCCGTCGCAAACGTGAACCGCGCTTGCCGCGCACAGGGCCGCGACTTCCGCGATCCAGGTGTCGAGTGCCGCGTTCGAGGTCCAGCGTGGGTCTTGCATGGCGAGCTCCAAAGCGTAAGAGGCGTTGCTCACGGGAGCTTTTCCTCCCCCGCGAGTCATGCGTTCATCTTTAACTCTTAAGAGTGCTGCGCTCGAATGCAACGGTACGCCGCAAGATTCATGCGTGCCGCGCCCAGCAACTCGCACTCTGGCTTCGTCACGCCTACACCCGCGCCAGCTCGGGGCGCGGGGCGCGGGCACTAGCTATCCCGCAGGACAGACAGTCGAGCAGAGCACCGTGAGCGTCGTTGGCTGGACCGTGGACACCGAGCACATCGTCGTGAACATCGATTCGCACATCGTGCGGCAGGTGCCGAGTGGCAGCGCGGTGCCTGCGGACGCAGAAGCTTCTGGCACGCAACTCCTGGGAATCGTGATTGGGCCGCCGGCACAGAACTGCGGCGGGGGCGCGTGGCAAACTGCCGAACTGCCTGCGCTGCCTGCGCTGCCCGCGATGCCCATGCCCGCACTGCCGCTGTCACCGCCGCTGCCTCCGCTCGCGCCTCCGCTCGCGCCTCCGACGCCGGCAGCCGCACCGTTGCCGGCCGCGCTGCCCGCGCCCGCGGCATTGATGATGATCGCGCCGCCGCTGCCCCCCGCGCCCGCGCCCGAGCTACCGGCTGTGTTCGGCAGCGCGCCGCTGCTTGCGGCGCTGCCTGCAACTCCGTCGTTGGCGTGCCCGCCTGCGGAACGTGTGGAGCCTGGCTCGACCGATGAGCTGCCACCGCAGGCGGCGATGAGGACTGAAAACGGAGCGAGAGACAGCAGCACGCGCTGCGACAGACGTCGGAACCGAACTTCGTTCGTGAGCAGCATCGAGAGTCGCTCTCAGCACTTTGCGTGCCAGCGCTCGAACGCCGAAATCGGGCGGAATCCCGCGTCGGCTCTCGAGTCGGCTGGCACAGGCTGACTCACTTTTCGGATCGAGACGTCGTTGTGGCAAAGGGCAAGGCTAATTCCAATTGTCGATCTTCAGATCGTTCGGCGCGGGTTGACCCGAGCCGCTTTCGACCAGCTGTCTCAAACTCAATAGAAAGGTTGCCCATTTCATACTGCAGTG
>Ga0315912_10001889_pt1 | contig 23826 bp, 25 predicted proteins | sample VfabasoilMG_FD_204469 | JGI IMG/M metagenome (GOLD analysis project Ga0315912, IMG submission 204469) | Garden soil microbial communities collected in Santa Monica, California, United States - V. faba soil | ecosystem: Environmental > Terrestrial > Soil > Garden | place: USA: California... | reverse complement strand
GTCATATCGCGCGTGGGGTCGAGGTCGGCTTCGGTCAGCGAGGCGATGTACTCATCGCTGGCTTGGTAAACCGCTTGCTTATAAACGCGGAAAACCGATAAATCCAGCGTCACCGTGCCAGCCCATTCTGGTGACATGGTTATTTGGATTTCACTGATGCCCGTCTTTTCGACAAAAGTGGAAGCGAGGAGCGGCGCGCCCGCCTTAAGCACTGCATTGACCGTTAAATCTTCCACGATCACGGCATGGGCATAGAGGGCGCTGACCGGGTGCGCCACCCCGGCTGGCTTCCAGTGCATCTGTTCAACCGTCATGTCACCAACAGTGTCGTCTAGAAATTGGTTGCTCCACGCAACACTTTCGCGAATTGAAGTAATGGCATTCATAAGACAGCCGATCTCCTTGGAGGAAGAGATTGTGAAATAAGTTAACCAACGCGACATTGTACTATTGATCGGATGGGGTTATAACCGGGAGCGTTATGACAGACCAGTGTCGTGATCCGTGCTACTTTTTCTCAGTAGCGGCGTACACTATATAAAGGTAAAATAAGCGGGCTGGGTGCAGAATGGCCCAGCGCACCTCTGGTCATCACTTAAGGAGAACTTTCAATGGCAGACCTGTTTCAAAAACTCAGCGACTCAAAGGGCTTATTAGGCAAAATCGCCAGCTACATCCCCGGCTTTGGCGGATATATGGAGCGCGAAACACGCCGCGACGCCGATAAGATGTTGCGCACCACCATTGCCAACCGCTATGGTGAACAATTGGATCGTGTCTCCGCCTTACAGGTGCAACTCATCAGCAGTGGCGGCATTGAATACATTGACGACCTCCAAACCGCCGCGACCAAGTTGCAAACCTTTATTGATCAGGTGAAGACCGCCGCCTATGGTTATTCGGGGTTGTTGGACGCGGTGCAGATCAATGAGGCCGAATTAGCGAAGCTCTATACCTTTGATGTCGCCTTGCTGGAGAATGCCGCCAAGGTCACGGCAGCGGTGGATAACGTTGAAACCTCCATGGGCGGCGATGGGCTGCCCGCCGCGATCCGCAATCTGATCACCCTGACCGCCGAATGCAACACAACCTTTGACCGCCGCAAAGAAGCCATTACGGCGTAACGTAGACTGCCCCTAGAGTTAGGAGAACTCATCATGGCCCGAATTTTTGATGTCATTGAATATCCCGATGAAATGCGGAACGAGTTGGTGCACCGCTTTCCGGAGAGCGGCCCCGGTAATTTCCGCATCGGCTCGCAAGTCATCGTCCGGGAAAGCCAAGCCGCTGTCTTCTTCCGTGATGGGCGCGCCCTCGATACCTTTACTGCTGGGCGTCACACCATTGTCACGGCCAACGTGCCCTTGCTCATTGACTATGTGGGCAAGTTGTTCAATGAGAAGACCCCCTTCCCGGCGGAAGTTTATTTTGTCTCCATCCGTGAGCTCCCCGATATGAAGTGGGGCACGCCCCAACCGATCATCGTCAAAAACACGGGCGTGGGCTTGGGCATCGCGCTCTTGCAAGCCTTTGGGAGTTACTCCTTCTTCATCAGCAACCCACAACAATTTGTCTCGCAACTCGTGGGCGCCCAAGGGGCTTATACCGTCGCCGAAATTCAGGGCCGCTTCCGCACCATCCTGCTCTCCAAACTCGCCGACATGCTAGGCGAACTCGGCACGAAGGGTGGCAAATCGGTGCTAGACCTGATCGGCCTCACCGAAGAAATTCAAGCCGGGGTGCGTGCCAAAGCCCAAGATGATTTCAAGGCGCTCGGCGTCACGCTCAAGACCTTCCTAGTTGAGAGCATCAAGCCCTCCGAGAAATCGGCTGAAGAACTGCGCGCGATGGGTATGTTGGATATGGCGACCTACACCCAACTGCAAGCCGCCGACGCGATGCGCGATGCGGCCAAGAACCCCTCGGGGGGTGCCGGCCTCACGGCGGGCATTGGCGCGGGTTTGGGCATTGGGCAGATCATGGGACAGGCCTTACAAGGCGGCATGATGGCTGGGCCGGCCGCCCCTGCGACGCCGCCCGGTGGTGCGCCAGTAGTGCCGGTTGCTCCGGCTGGGGCCGCGGCTGTGCCAGATGTCATGTCACCCGCCGACGCCGCGCGCTATCTGCAAGTGACGGAAGCCGATGTGATGCAAATGGTCAACGACGGTCAACTTAAATCCAAGAAGATCGGCTCGCAGATCCGCATCAGCAAGAGTGTGCTAGACGATTTCTTGAAGTCGTAAGGCAGGTTGTCAACTCGTCCCCCATCCTAACGTGATGCCCGGAATGGCGTTTGCCCTTCCGGGCTTTTTTATTTTCGGTATAGAATAGTGCTATGTCAAACCCCTCACCCAGTGCCATCCTCATCATTGATGACAACAGCATTAACCGCGACGTGCTGACCCATCAGCTCAAGCGTTTAGAACATTCGGTGATCGGCGTGAGCAATGGGCGGCAAGCCCTCGCCTTGCTGATGGCGCGCAAGTTCGATCTGATCCTGCTCGACTTGGTGATGCCGGATATGCACGGCTTGCAATTGCTCGAAAGCCTAAAGGCGGATGAGTTAACCAAGCATATTCCGGTGGTCGTCGTGTCCTCGTTAGATGATATTGAGAATATAGCGCGTTGTATCGAACTAGGGGCGGAAGATTATTTGCATCGCCCCTTCAACCCGGTGTTGCTCCGCGCGCGGGTAGGTGCCTGTCTCGAAAAATATCGGATGCGCCTGCAAGAGCAATCCATGCTGGAGCAACTCAAAAAGGAAAAAGCCCAGGCCGACAAATTGATCGAGCTGGTGATTCCGCTGGGGGTGGCGTTGTCGGCCGAGCGCGAATTTGACCGCTTGCTGGAATCGATTCTGCTGGACGCGAAGGTGGTGTGCAATGCCGATGGTGGCACGCTCTACCTCAAGACCGCCGAAAATTATCTGCGGTTTGAGATTATGCGCAACGATTCTCTCAATGTCGCGTTGGGTGGCACTACCGGGCGCCCGGTACCCTACGCGCCCTTGCCCATGTATGATCCTTTTACAGGCGAACCCAATCACCACAACGTCGCCACCCACGCCGCGCTCACCGCGCAATCGGTCAACATTGCCGATGCGTATACCGCCGAGGGCTTTGATTTTTCAGGGACAAAAACGTTTGACCGCCAAAATGGCTATCGCTCACGCTCATTTCTCGCGATCCCCTTGAAGAATCATTACAATGAAGTGTTAGGCGTGCTCCAAATGATCAACGCGCGTGACATGGATACTGGGCTCGCAGTGGTCTTTGAGACGGGCGTGCAAAAGATGGTCGAGTCGCTCTCAGCACTGGCCACGGTCGCGCTTGAATCATATATTCGCGAACAGCAACTGCGCACGCAGATTCAAGAATTGAAGATCGCTATTGACGAGACACGCAAATCGGCGCAGGTGGCGGACATTGTCGAGACGGATTACTTCCAAGTGTTGCAAAAACGCGCTAAACAACTGCGCCAGGGGAAGCGCTAACTCCCCGTAGACGTATACTTCCTCACCCCCACGCTCCATAACCCAAATGCGATTGCCAATACCCCAAACCCGGCGAGGGGTGACAAGAATGGCATGAACCAAAGTGTAGTCTGCAACTCTGGCTTGTCGAGGAAATAAAGGGCCGGATAGTAAGTCAACAACGCTGAGGGGATGACAAAAGTGAAAAAGCGCTGCATCCAATCACCATAGATGTGCATCGGATATGAGATCATCCCAGTGCCGCCATAGGTGAGGATGTTAATGGCTTCAATGGACTCCACCGTCCAAAAGCAAATGGTCGCCCCCACGACGAACAAGCCGCCAAAAAACGCCACCGTGCTGAAATAGACCAACCCGAGATAGATCGCCTTGGCGGGTGTCCAAAGAATGGGGTTGAGCGTCAGCCCAAAGATCAGCACGCCCAGGCCTTGCGCCATGCGCCCCAACCGCCGGATGAGAAATTCGGAAGCGAAGACTTGCAACGGCAAACTTAACGGGCGGAGCAGAAGTTGATCGAAAGTGCCACGCCGGATCAATTCGGAAAAGAAAGCCGGGTCGTAGCCGCTAAAGAGCATATCCATTGTGGCGAACGCCGATTCGGCGAGGCCGTAGAGAAAGGCGACCTCGCCCAAGCCCCACCCCCCGATGCCGCCGAAGCGCTCAAAGACTGCCGCAAAAGTGAGGAACTCAATTAGGGTGGCGAGCGCCGTGCCAACGAGTTCAAACCCAAACGAAATTTTGTATTGCAGTTGGGCTTGGATACGTACCAGGATGAGCCGCCAATAGAGCGCTAACATCAGCCCCCCTGCACAATGAGCTTTTGTACACTGAGCTTAAGCAAAACCTGCGCCAAGCTGTAGAGCAAAACAAACCACAGCCCTTGCTCCACCAGTGCCCCCAGCAACGCTGGCCCGTTGAGTATCCCCAAATAAATTTCAAAGGGCGTGTTCATAAACGTCGGGAAAGGCGTCAGCCGCATCAGAGTGATCAACCAGGGCGGGAGGAAGGCGAGGGGCATGATGAAGCCCGACATGAAGATCGCCACTGTCCAAGCGAAGCGCCCAATGCCCACTGCGTCTTGCACCCAAAAGGCGGCGAGGCTCACGATGAACCGCCACGCAAAACTGACGAGCAAGGCGAGGGCGAGCGAGAAGGGCAAGGCCAGCCAATGCCAAAGGGTAGGCGGCCATACGACGGGGTAGAACAAGACATAGAGCATCATGATTGGCGCACCGCGCAAGAACAGTTGCGCAACGCCCCGCCCGCAGTCTTGCGCCCCCCAATACCAAAAATAATCTATCGGGCGTGAGAGATCGGAGGCGACTTCGCCGGAGCGGATCGTGCGCATCATATCCCACCAACCGAAGATGGCGACATACGAGAGCAAGAGTTGGGTCAGGCCAGTGTAAGTGACCGCGGCTTGCACGGTATACCCCGCCACGGCCGAGTGTGTTCCGAAGAGCGCGATGATCACATAAGCGCGCATCGCACCAAAAAAAGCATTGGTGGCAAAGCCCGCGAGGTTAGCGGTGCGATAAGCCAATTGGCGTTGAAAGGCTAGTCGGATGAGGGCGAGGTACATGCCGTCATTTAGCGCCCAACGCCCCACGCCGGGGCCCCACTCCAACCCGCGCCATTCGTAAGTTGAGTGACAAGGCTTCCATCTATCCGCATTGTATAGATGTCATGGCCGCCGCCACGGGCGCTCTCAAAGGCGATCAATTGCCCGTCGGGCGACCAGACTGGCGCGCCATCCAGATCAGGGTTCTCAGTGAGGCGCAGTTGGTGCGAGCCATCTGCATTCATCACATAGATTTCTGTGTTGCCATCGCGTTCGGATTGAAAGGCAATGCGCTTCCCATCCGGCGACCAAATGGCGTTGCGCGCAACTGCGCCAGTTGTTAAGCGGACTACGTTGCTCCCGTCCGGATTTATCAAATAAAGATCACTCCCACCATCACGCTCCGAAGTGAAAATAATTCGCTGACCATCAGGTGACCACGATGGCTCATAGTCGGCGGCGGTATGGTTCGTTAACCGTAACTGCCCCGACCCATCTATATTCATCACATAGATTTCAAAGTTGCCATCCCGGTTGGATTGAAAAGCGATCCGCGTCTGATCGGGTGACCAGGCTGGGTCGCTGTCTTCGGCGTTGGTGTTACTCAAGAGCGTTTGCTCCGTGCCGTTGAAGGCCATGACATAGATCTCTAAATTGCCATCGCGGTCTGAGTTGAATGCAATGAGTGTGCCGTCTGGAGAGAGCGCCGGACGACCATCGGTGGCGGGGCTAGTGGTGAGGCGAGTGCGCTCAGTGCCATCAGGGTTCATACTCCAAATGTCGAAACTACCAGCGGCAGACGAATCGAAGACGATGCGCGAGGCTATGCTCAATGGGGTTAACGTCGGCTTGGGTGTCGGTGATGCAAGGGGAGTGGGGATTAGAGCATTACACGCCAACGTCGTTACCAATCCCAGCCCGGCGATGAGGAGACGCTTCATCCCAGACATCTGGCCTCCCTACTTTTTATATGCCACGATCACCCCATCCCGAATCGGCGCTAGGGTGGTGATCCAGCCCGGATCGGTGGTGAGTAAGCGCGTCACCTCGCGTACACCAGCGGTGTCTTCGGACTGATCGCCCGGTTCAAAGATGCGCCCGTGCCAAAGCATGTTGTCAATGATCAAGACGCCCCCCGGCCTAAGCTTCTCGGCAATGACCGGAATTGAAGCGGGATAGCCTTTCTTATCAATATCGTTGAAGATCAAATCAAATGGCCCATTGGCCGCGCGGAGAGCCTGCACCGCTTCGCTTACGGTGTAATGCACCAACGAATCGTAACCAAGGGTCTGCAAATGGCCGCGCGCTTTTTGTGAGAGCTCGTCGCTCCAGACAACATGATGTACTTCACCACCGCCGTTTTCTTGTACGGCTTGGGCGAACCAAGCTGTCGAGTAACCATATCCGGAGCCGAGTTCAAATACGCGGCGGGCACCGATGAGCCGCGCGATCTGATAACACAAATAACCAGAGGCGGGGCCGATGATAGGAAAGTTAGTCTCGGCCGCATAGGCCTCCATGCGCTGCATCTCAGCCAAACGAGGTGGCACCAATTGGTCAAGGTAGTTTTGGATTTGAGGGGGAACGGGGTCAAAGGCCATGGGGAGTTCCTTGAATGTGGGTAAGACAAAAACAGACCTGCGCTCTGGGCGTTCAGGTCTGTTTAAGGTGGAGATGTCGGGAATCGAACCCGAGTCCGAAAGATTCGCCCACAGATATCTACAAGCTTAGCCTCACTATTTTGGCGTCACCGGTCAGGCCCCGTGAGACAGGGTCACCGACCGACCAGCCGCTCGGCCCGAAGGCTTGTCTTTCGCTCAGGTCGCGGCACACTGAGCGGCATACCGGCATTTGTCTCGCTGATGGCACGCGCCGCCGGAGGAGCTCGTGGTCAACGGGTGGCCTTTACAGACCACCTAGCTCAATGCTCAACGGGGTTAGGCCGCGAGCGGGAGAGCCGCATAGGAAGTGCGATTGGCACTTAAAAGTTTGCGCTGAGTTTACGGGTTCGGCGCCTCCCGGCTTGCAACCTGTGACCAGCCTCTTCCGTCGAAGCCTGTCATCCCCGGTTGAGAATAAAATTATAACATGCTTTCAGGGTTGTCAGTTCGGCCAATTCATAGTATATCCAACACACGACTCGAACCAATTTATAACATGATAGGGACTCGGCTATGCTCTTGAAACGGCTCATGTTCTGGCGGCGGTCATCGCGTCAGGACATTTTTTTGAAAATGATCTGCGACCAAGCCACTTACACCCAACGGGGTTTGGAAGCGTTGCAGTCTTACATGAAAGAGCCAAGCGAAAGCCAGGCCCAGAGTGTGCGCGCCGCCGAAAAAGACGCCGATGAAGCACGCCGGATCCTGATTGACGAACTCAACCGTTCATTTGTCACTCCCATTGATCGCGAAGACCTGTTCTCACTCTCCCGCGCCATTGACGATGTGTTGGACTACGCCTACTCGACCGTCGAAGAAATGGTGACGTTGGGTGTTCAACCTAACCCGTATCTCGTTCGGATGGTCTCGCTCCTATGTGACGCGGCCGAAGAGATCAACCGCGGCGTGCAACGCTTGGAAGACCGCCCCAACGTGGCGAACGACCACGCGGTGCGCGCCAAGGCTTTAGAGAACCGTGTCGAATCGGTCTACCGCGAAGCCATCGCCGCCCTCTTCAATGGCCCGCGCGATTTAGAGCACGTCGTCGAGATGCTCAAGCTCCGCGAAATTTACCGCCATCTCTCCAATGCCGCCGACCGTGGCGACGAAGCCGCCAACATCATCGGTGACATCGTCGTTAAACAGTTATAACCCAGTGACGCACTCCGTTAGCATGAAAATTGACTTAGCCCCGAAAAATGCTAAACTAGCCAGACCTTCAGGCTAGGATAAGGAGGTGATCGTCGTCATATTCTATCCCCCATCTCGTTTGCCTATCACGCCTGTTTCCCATTCCACCATTCAAGGAGAAGAAAAGAAATGCGCCGCAATTTACGCTTAGGAATTTTTTTGGCTTTAGTTCTATCACTCGCATTGGTCGCCTGCGGCTCTCCGGCTGCGGCCCCCACTACCGCCCCGGTCGCCTCGGCGATGGACAAGCTCATCGCTGATGCCAAAGCCGAAGGCCAGCTGACCACTATCGCCTTGCCGCATGACTGGTGCAATTATGGCGAGATGCTGTCCGGCTTCAAGGCGAAGTACGGGATCACCATCAACGAGCTCAACCCCGACGCCGGCTCCGGCGATGAGGTCGAAGCGATCAAGGCCAACAAAGACAACAAAGGCCCCCAAGCGCCAGACGTGATTGACGTGGGCTTTGCGTTCGGCACTTCGGCTAAAGCCGATGGTTTGACCGCGCCCTATAAAGTCTCGACTTGGGACACCATCCCTGCCGATGCAAAGGACGCCGACGGCTACTGGTATGGTGACTATTATGGTGTCTTGTCCTTCATGGTGAATACCGACATTGTGAAGAACGTCCCGCAAGATTGGAGCGACCTACTCAAAGACGAATACAAGAACCAAATTGGTTTGTCCGGCGACCCACGCGCCTCCAGCCAAGCGATCCAATCAGTGTTTGCCGCCAGTTTAGCCAATGGTGGCTCGTTGAGCGACGCCCAAGCGGGCCTCGACTTCTTCGCGGAAATGAATAAGAAGGGCAACCTGGTGCCGCTGGTAGCTAACAATGCGCTCGTCGCCAAAGGCGAGATCCCGATCCGCATCACCTGGGACTACAACGCCCTGGCCGGACGCGACTCGATGAAAGACAGCACGCCCATTGAAGTCGTCATCCCCAAGACCGGGCGGTTTGCGGGTGTGTATGTGCAAGCGATCAGCGCCTACGCCCCCCACCCCAACGCGGCCAAGTTGTGGATGGAATATCTGTACTCAGATGAAGGGCAATTGCTGTGGTTGAAAGGCTATTGCCACCCCGTGCGCGAAGCTGATCTCCGCTCGCGCAACGCCATTCCGGCAGATATGTTGGCAAAACTGCCCGATATTGCCGGCGCGGTGTTCCCCTCCGTCAAGCAATTAGACGCGGCCAATGAACTGGTCAAAACGAACTGGGACGCAGTGGTCGGCGCGGACATTAAACGCGCCCCCTAACTAACCGATTAACGCTTAGAGGTTGGGCCAGAGAACATCTGGCCCAACCTCCCTTTTCCCTATGTTGAATTCTCCCCGAGCGCGGCTGGTGGTGGTTTGGCTAGGTGTTTTGCCATTTTTTCTGTTCGCGCTGGCCTTTTTGTTTATCCCTTCCTCCTCGCTCTTTATCGGCAGTTTTCAAAACGAGGCGGGCGAATTTACGCTTAACAATCTCTTTGATTTAGCCACGCCGCCCATCCCCGAATCATTTATCGGTAGCATTGAGATCAGCACTTTCACAGCGCTTTTTGGCGGCGTCTTTGGTTTCTTATTGGCCTATGCTGTCACACTCGGCGGCATCCCCAATTGGCTCCGCTCGCCCTTTATGACCTTTTGCGGCGTGGCCTCCAATTTTGCGGGTGTGCCGTTGGCCTTCGCCTTTATTAGCTCTATTGGCCGGCAAGGGTTGGTGACGCGCTTTTTAGAAGATTATCTCAATTTAAAAATTTACGATGACTATGGTTTCACCCTCTATGGCTTTGTCGGCTTGAGCCTGACCTATTTTTATTTTCAATTTCCGCTGATGGTCTTAGTCATGGCCCCGGCCCTCGAAGGTTTGCGCCGCGAATGGCGCGAGGCCTGCGAGAATTTGGGTGCGAGCGGCTGGCAATACTGGTATTATGTGGCCTTGCCCATTTTATTGCCCTCCCTCCTCGGCACGATGATCTTGTTGTTCGGCAACGCCTTTGGTGCCTATGCCACCGCCTTTGCCCTGACTAACGGGCGCATTAACCTCGTCACTATCCAAATCGGCGCGCAAATTCGGGGCGATGTGTTGCACAATCAGAACTTGGGTTACGCGATGGCGCTGGGCATGGTCGTCATTATGACGGTTTGTCTCATCGGCTATAGTTGGCTCCAACGCCAGACAGAGAAATGGATTAAATGAAACGCTTTTCGTTCTGGAGTTGGCTGTGGTTTATCCTTGGTGTGTTGTACTTTTTCATCCCACTGTATAGCACGCTCGATTTTTCGCTCCGGGCCAAACGCGGTGAGATTGGTTTTTTGGCGTATACCAACGCCTTTAGCGACCCACGGTTCGTTGATTCCTTTCTCTATTCCAACGTGATGGCGGTCTTGACGATCTTGATCAGTTTCCTGCTCGTCGTGCCCACCGCGTATTGGGTCAATTTGCGCTTGCCGCAGTTGCGCTCCGCGATTGAATTTATCACCCTCATGCCGTTTGTCATCCCCGCCATCATCCTCGTCTTTGGCCTGATCAAAACGTACAGTCGCCCCTTTGAAATTTTCGGCTTGGAACTCTTCCCGGCCCTCACCAGCACCTCCACGAGTTCGGTGGCCTTGCTCGTCGCGGGCTATGTCGTTTTGTCCCTGCCGTATGTCTATCGCTCGGTGGATAACGGCCTGCGCGCGATGGATGTGCGCACGCTCACCGAGGCCGCCGAGAGCTTGGGCGCGAATGGGTTCACCATTTTGTGGAGCGTAATCTTCCCCAATTTACGAACGGCGCTCTTCAGCGGCGCGTTGCTCACCTTCGCGATTGTGGTAGGCGAGCTCACCCTCGCCACTTTCCTCGGCCTGCCCGCCTTTGGGCCGTATCTCGCCCTCTTGGGCAATCACAAAGCTTATGAGCCTTCTGCGCTCACCATCGTCAGTTTGGCCCTGACCTGGGGCGCGATGGGGCTCATTCAACTCCTCACCCGTGGAACCGCCCAAACGTCGGGCACACACTGATTATGGCCTTCCTTGACCTCACCAACGTCCGCAAGACCTTTCCCAATGCCGCCGATCCGGCGGTGGAAAACTTTAACTTGCAAGTCCAAAAGGGTGAATTTGTTTCGTTTCTCGGCCCTAGCGGCTGTGGCAAAACCACCACGCTCCGCATGGTCGCAGGCTTTGAACTCCCCACCTCCGGCACGATCACCATCAACGGCGCGGATATGACCTATCAGCCGCCGAACCAGCGCAATGTGGGGATGGTCTTTCAATCCTACGCGCTCTTCCCCAACATGACCATCGCTGACAACATCGGCTTTGGGATGAAGATTCGGAAGCGCACGCCAGCCGACATCCAAAAGCGCGTGGGCGAATTGCTTGACCTCATCCACCTGGCTGACAAGGGCAAGAGTTACCCCTATCAACTGTCCGGCGGACAACAACAACGGGTCGCGCTAGTGCGTGCACTCGCCATCGAACCGCAAGTGTTGTTGCTCGATGAGCCGCTCTCGGCGCTCGACGCCAAAATCCGCGTTGAACTCCGTTTGGAGATCCGCCGCATTCAACGCCAACTGGGGATCACCACCATTTATGTGACCCACGATCAAGAAGAAGCGTTGTCGTTGTCGGATCGGATCGTGGTCATGAGTAAAGGCGTCGTAGAACAGATCGGCACGCCCTTTGAAATCTACAACACACCGCGCACCTTGTTTGTAGCGTCGTTTGTGGGCACCCTTAACAAGTTGGCCTGCACCGTCGTAGACGCCGCCGCGGGCCACCTCTCGTTTAACGGCCAACCTCTCCAAACGGGCCGCGCGATCGCGCAAGCCAACAACTCGCCCGTAACGATCATGCTCCGCCCCGAAGAGCTAAACTTTGGCGCAGAGAACGGCGAGAACCGGCTGGAGGGCAAGGTAGAGGCGGTGAACTTCCTCGGGGCGATTGTGCGCGTGACGATTAACGTGGGCGGCACCAACTTGACGCTTGATGTGTTCAACGAACGCAAACTCAATGTGCCGCAGGTCGGCCAAACCTACCCCATTTCTTTCCCGGCGCATGCGTGTTGGGTGATGCCAGTGAGTTAATTTAGAGTGACGCTCAGGGGCGAATTGCGTTTTCTCCTATTCTCAGCTCCTCCCGCGCATGTTATAACCTCCGCGTGTTCTTTCGTCGCCCCGCCCTCCGCACGCGCGCCGCTACACCAGCGGATCGCTCGGTCATAGAAACGCTCATGTTCACCGGAAAACAAGTGCATACGCATTTAGATTGGAAGCCGCCTGCCGCCTGGCTTGGCACTCAGCCCTATCTTTTAGCGGAACGTGCGAGCAAATGCTTGGGCGGCTTGGCTTGTCCGCCCGACCCGGCGCACACCGCGTGGGTGCGGTTTTTCGCCATCTCCGCCGATGCCGCTCCCCAAGAAGTTTGGCAATGGCTGTGGCCGATGGCGCTGGAGGCTTTACACGATGAAGGCGTGCAAGGCGCGGCGGGCGTCAGCCTCGATGGGTGGATGGACGCGCTCTATCGCAACGCTGGGTTTGAACAAACCCACGCCGTAGTTGGCCTCAGCCGCGCGCGCGGCACCGTGACCAAACCCGACTCGCCTGCCGGGGTGCGCTTGGCAACACTAAATGATTGGGAAAAAATAGTGGCCGTAGATGCTTTGGCGTTCACGCCACCTTGGCAGATGTCCGCGCCCCTCACCCGCTTCGCGTTGCGCCAAGCGAGCCACCTCACCGTTGCGGAAATAGAGGGGGAGATCGTTGGCTATCAATTAACTACTGGCGGAGAGGGAGGCGCGCATTTAGCGCGCTTGGCGGTCGCGCCCACCTGGCAGGGTCGAAGCATCGGTGCGGCGTTGGTAGCCGAGATGCTCGACCATGTCGAGCGCGCTGGGGCGTGGCAGGTGTCGGTTAACACTCAGGACTCCAATGTGGCTTCGCTAGCGGTTTATCGGCGGATGGGGTTTGAATTGACGAGTATGCACTATCCAGTCTATCAAGCGGAAATCGGTGGGCAAAAGCCAGTAATCAGTAGCCACTAGTCAGAAAGCGAAGACAATGAACGCTCAAGAGAAAACTTTGACGACGTTTGATGGTTTAACATTGCGCGGCAAGAGTTGGAAGCCGGACGGCGCGCCGAAGGCAGTGGTTGTCCTCACGCATGGGCAGGGCGAATATGTTGGACGCTATGAACATGTGGGGGCATGGTTCACCCAAAACGGTTATGCGTTCTATGCCTATGACCTGCGCGGACATGGCAAGTCGGGCGGGCCACGCGGGCACATCCCGAGTTATGAGGCTTTCCTCAACGACTTGGAGGCGGTCTTGAAGTGGGCCCAAGCAGAAAATGCTGGGCGAAAAATCTTCCTCATGGGGCATAGCATGGGGGGGCAGATCACGCTCAACTATGTGTTGCGCCGCAAGCCCGCCATCGCCGGGGTGATGGTGACCGGGCCCTGGCTCAAATTGGCGTTTGACCCGCCTGCGTGGAAAGTACAGTTGGGGCGTGTGCTTAACAACTTGTGGCCCACATTGGCGCTTCCCTCCGGGCTGACGATGGAAATGCTCTCACGCGATCTCGCCTTTCTCAACTCTATGCCCGAAGTGGAACTCTACACCAATCTCGTCTCGGCGCGGATGGGCACGGCTTGCATGGAGGCCGCCGCCGATGCGTTGGCCCACGCCGCGCAATTCACGACACCGGTGTTGTTCATGCACGGGAGCGCCGACCAAGCCACCAATCCCGCCGGGACGCGCGAATTTTACGAGCGCGCCGCCTCCGCTGATAAGACTTTTAAATCCTATGAAGGCTTCTACCACGAAATCCACAACGAACCCGACCGCGCGCGCGTCTTGGCGGATATGACGAATTGGCTGAGTCAACATTAAACTTTATCGTAACCGTTCAGGTGTCACCGCGAGGCGCGTCGTTTGCGCCGTGGCGGTCTCCTTGTATAAAAAGGAGATTGCTTCACTCGCTGGGAAACGCTCGTTCACAATGACCTTGTACGTAAAGAGCCGCTTCATCCTTCATCCTTTCTCCCTCATCCTGTCCTATGCCTGCTTCTCGCCCCTCTCTCTATCTCATTGACGGTCACGCCCTCGCTTATCGCACTTACTTTGCCCTCACCGGGATGGGGAATGACACCGGGCGCTGGGTGACGAAGAGTGGTGAGCCGACGGCTGGCACCTATGGCTTTGTGTCGGTCTTGCTCCGCATCATCGAAGAACAACGCCCCGATTATTTGGCGGTCAGTTTTGATTTGGGGCGCACCTTCCGCGATGACTTATACGCCGACTACAAAGGTACGCGCGAAAAGATGCCCGACGACCTCAGTGTGCAGATTGATCGCCTGTTTGAAGTCGTGGCCGCGTTCAATATCCCGATCCTGACTGCTGAAGGCTTTGAAGCCGATGACGTGCTAGGCACGGTGGCGAAACGCGCGGTGAAACTCGGCGCGCGGGTGACGATCTTGACTGGCGACCGTGACCTCCTGCAATTAGCCGATGACCACATCACCATCACCCTCGCTGGGCAGAAACTCTCCGAGGCCACCGATTACGGCCCCGCCGAAGTGAAGGCCCGTTTTGGCCTCACGCCGCGCCAATATATTGATTACAAAGCGCTGGTGGGTGACAAGAGCGACAACATCCCCGGCGTGGCGGGCGTGGGCGAAAAGACCGCGGCCGAACTCTTGCAACAATATGGCTCGCTGGCGGCGATCTACAAACACTTGGCCGACATCCCGGCGCGCTTCAAGAGCAAATTGGAAGCGGGCAAAGCCAGTGCCGATCTCTCGCTCAAACTCTCGACCATTGTCACCGATGTGGAACTTGATTTTGATTTGGAGGCGTGTCGCCTCGGACAATATGACCGCGAGAAAGTGGTGGAGCTATTTCGGGTACTGGAGTTCAATTCGTTGTTGAAGCGACTGGAAGGCGCGATCCAAAAGGCAGGTGAAGCGGGTAGCGAGCAAAAGGCGACGGGCAAAAAGCAGAAGGCCAAAGCTAATGATCAGTTGGGGTTGTTCGGGAACGAGGCGGTTGGGGTGGACGCCGCGCCGATCCCGGAGGGGCCGACGAAGGTGATCGTGGTAAAAGATAAGCCAGGCCTGAAAGATTTGGCGGCGAAACTCAAGACTGCGCCATTCATCACCTTTGATGTGGAGACGACCTCCACTGACCCGATGCGCGCCGAGTTGGTGGGCATCGCGCTGGCGGTGCAAGAAGGCGAGGGCTATTACATTCCCGTCGGTCATACTTATCCCCAAGCCGTGGAGGCTCAACTGCCATTAGAGGAAGTCATCGCCGCCCTCCAAAAGCCATTCACCAATGCGCGCATCCCTAAGTATGGGCATAACATCAAATATGATTACGCCGTACTAGCGCGCTACGGCCTTAAGGCCACGCCGTTGACCTTTGACACCATGCTCGGCGAATGGTTGAGCGACCCCAGTTCGCACAGCCTCGGCCTCAAGAAGTTGTCCTTTGTGCGCCTCGGCTTCGAGATGACCGAGATCACAGAACTGATTGGGTCAGGCAAGAAACAGATCACGATGGATCAGGTGGCGATTGAGCGTGCCGCGCCTTACGCCGCCGCCGATGTGGACATGACCACGCGCCTCGTCCCGATCTTGCAAAAGGAATTGGAAGAAAAAGGCCTCACCCGCCTCATGGAAGAGATCGAGATGCCGCTCGTATCCGTGCTGGCCGAGATGGAGATGACCGGCGTGGCGCTCGACCCGGAGCATCTTAAAGAGATGTCGGGCGAACTGGAGAAGGTGCTAACCAAACTGGAAGCCGAGATCCACAAGACGGTCGGCTACGCCTTCAACATCAACTCTACCCAACAACTCTCGGATGCGCTCTACACCAAACTGCAACTCAAGCCCGCCGACAAATCGCGCAAGACGGCGGCGGGTAAATACTCCACCGCCGCCGACGTGTTGGAAGACATGCGCGACCAACATCCGGTGATCGAGCGCATCTTGGAACAACGCGAATTGTCGAAATTGAAATCAACGTATGTGGATGCCTTGCCCGAAGCGATCAACCCGACGACTCAGCGCGTGCATACCTCTTACAATCAAGCTGGGTCAGTGACCGGGCGTATCGCGTCATCCGACCCGAACCTGCAAAACATCCCCATCCGCACGGAGTTGGGGCGGCGCGTGCGCAAGGCCTTCATCGCGCCGCGCGGCCAACGGCTCGTCGCCGCCGATTATTCGCAGATCGAGTTGCGCCTCGCCGCGCACATGGCGCAAGACAAGACGATGTTGCAAGCCTTCCGCGACGGCGCGGACATCCACACCGCCACCATCGCCGCCATCCTCAACATTCCGCCTGACCAAGTGACGAAAGACCAACGCCGCCAGGCGAAGAGCATCAACTTTGGCTTGCTCTATGGCATGGGCGCGTTTGCGCTGGCACGACAAACGGGCCTCACGCTGGCCGAGGCGGAGAACTTCGTCAAAAATTATTTTGAGCGCTTCCCCGGTGTGAAGCAGTATTTGGATGAGACCAAGCGCCTTGCGGCAGAGCGTGGTTATGTGGAGACGTTGCTGGGGCGACGACGTTACTTCCCCGGCCTAAGCGCGCCCAGCAATTCACGGGAAGGCGCGATTGCGCGCGCGCGCGCCGAACGCGAGGCGATCAACGCGCCCATTCAAGGCACCGCCGCCGACATCATCAAGCTGGCCATGTTACGCCTGCCCGCCGCACTCGCCAAAGCCAAACTCTCGGCCAAGATGTTGTTGCAAGTGCATGACGAGTTGGTGTTGGAGTGCCCCGCCAAAGAAGTGGAGGCCACCGCACGGGTCGTGCGGTCGGTGATGGAGGGCGCGTTCAAACTCGATATCCCACTTGGCGTGGAGGTGCGGAGCGGGGCGAACTGGGAAGAGATGAAGACCGTCAAATAACCTCTGGATTTATGCAAGACTTCGGAAGTGGGCGCAAAACTCGCCGAAATATCTGTGCAGTGTGCGCCCACTTCCGAAGTCTCAAGCAAGGGTATGAATAACCAATTCCTCCTCACTCCCTTCTTCCTCGATCAACCCCTCGCGGGTTTAGACGACCTCGCCCAAGCCGATTGGCGCATCAACCGCCCAGCCCTCCCGGACTCAATCACTGAAACGCAACGGCGGATGAGCGTGGTGCATGAGGGCCTCGCCACACAAGTGGCGGAGGTGGCGCGGGCAGGGTTGCGCCCGGTCAGCGTTAACGGCGATTGTTGCGCCACCATCGGCGTCATGGCCGGGTTGCAACGCGCTGGCCTCGACCCATTGCTGATCTGGTTTGACGCCCATGGCGACTTTAACACTTGGGAGACGACGCCGAGCAAGTTCCTCGGCGGGATGCCACTGGCGATGCTCACCGGGCGCGGCGAACAGACCATGCCCAACGCCGTGCAATTACGCACCGTCGCCGATGAAGCGGTGATCCTCACCGACGCGCGCGATCTCGATCCGGGTGAGCGCGTGCTCGTTGAAAATTCGCGCCTGACACATTTAACGGACATCAAGCGTTTGCTAGATCACCCCTTGCCAGAGCGCCCGCTCTATGTGCATTTCGATTGTGATGTAGTGAATCCCATTGACCTGCCCGCGGTGAAGTACCTCGCGCCGGGCGGCCCCGACGCGGCCACGGTCGCTGAAGTCTTTCGGTATGTGGCGCGCTTGCCAAACCTCGCGGCGATTTCACTCACCGCATGGAAGCCCGACCTCGATGCTGATGGTCGGTCACGCCGCGTGTGCTGGGAGCTATTGCAATGCCTGCTGACACCGTAAGCTCCCCCATCGAATCGGCGCTGGTCGTCCTCATCCCCGAAGCCGAGTTTTTGGTCAAGCGTTTTCGGGAGCAATACGACCCGGCAGAGGCACTCGGCGTGCCAGCGCATATCACGGTGTTGTATCCGTTTCAGCCACCACCGATGACGACCGAAGCGAAGCAGATTTTGGCGACGCTCTTTGCTGGATTACCCTGTTTCACCACAACCTTTGCCGAAACCCGCCGCTTCCCGGAAGTGCTTTACCTCGCGCCTTCGCCCGATGCGCCGTTGCGCGCATTGATCGATGCTATTGTCGCGCGCTTTCCCGACACGCCGCCCTATGGTGGGCAGTTTGCGGAGGTCATCCCGCACCTGACCATCGCCCAAGTGTCTGACCCGCAGAAATTGCAAACGATTAACGACGATTTTCAACGCGCGGCGCAGGGGCATTTGCCCTTTACGGCGCACGTGGCTGAAGTGGCGTTGATGGATAACGCGCGCGGCAGATGGGAAGTGCGGGAGAAATTTGGGTTGGGAGGGCGCTAGTATATGTCACAACCCTTCACTAAAACCTTTCACATCGGCTGGGCCGATTTAGACTCCAACGGCCACATGAAGAACACCGCTTATTTGGATAAGGCGGTGGACGTGCGGATGATGTACTTTCAAGAGCACGGTTTTACCATGCGCGAGTTTGAGCAGTTGCGGTTGGGGCCAGTCGTGATGCGCGATGAGATCGAATACTTTCGCGAAATGCGTTTGCTGGAAACGATCACGATCACGTTTACGTTGGCAGGGTGTAGCCCAGACGGGTCGCGGTTTCGCCTCCGCAACGAATTTTTTCGCGCCGATGGCAAACCCGCGGCACGCTTGTCTTCGACTGGTGGCTGGCTCGATTTAGCGGCCCGGAAATTGATCGCGCCGCCAACGGCCTTAGCCACCGCCTTGAACGATTTGGTGCGTAGCGAAGATTTTGAAGAATTGCCCGCCAGCGTCAAGTAACACCATGTTCCCCGAACAAGCGGTCATCGTCACCGTATCGGAAGAAGGCGTAACCTGTCATCGCCCGAATAGCGTGGTGGAGGCCGTGACGTGGGATGACCTCCAAGCCGTCCTCCTCGAAACGACGGATGAAGGCCAGTTCGCGACCGATGTGTTTTGGATTTTGATCGGGAAGAAGGGCGGCTGTGTGATCCCGCAAGGGGCGACGGGCGAGAAAGAACTTTTGGCGCGTCTACAAACGCTGGCGGGGTTTGATAATGAAGCGGTGATCGCGGCGATGATGTCGGTGGAAAACCAACGCTTTTTGTGTTGGGAGAGAAAAGGCTAAGGGCTAAACCACAACCATCCGCTCGCGAGCAACGCCAACAACGCGCCCCAATAAAACGGCGCGCTAGGGCCGAGGCCGGCCCAACTCCCCACGCCTTGCCACAAGATGCCGGCGATCACGCTCGCAGGCAAGGCCAAGAAACCCAGCGTAGCGTTGAACACCCCATAGGCCGTGCCGCGTTTTTCGGCGGGAACGAGATCGGCCACATAGGCTTTAGCGACGCCCTCCGTGCAAGCGTAGTACACGCCATAGAACGCCATTAATACCCACGCTTGCCACCCCTCGGTCACTTGCGCGAAGCCCAAATAGATCAGGCCATAGATCAGCCAGCCGCCCACTAACAAGCGTTTGCGCCCAATCTTGTCCGAAAGTGCGCCCGCCGGGGTCGCCAGCGAAGCGAAGATCACATTGAACGTCAACATCATCCCCAAGATGCCGATCACCGGCAGACCGACTGTTTGCGCACGCAGGATCAAAAACGCATCCGATGAATTGCCGAGAGTGAACAGGCCGAGGATGAGCAGGAAAGTTTTGAAGCGCTGATCGAGACCCGCGAGGTTGAAACTGGGCGCGGCGCGCTTGACGGGCGGCGGTGCCACTTCGCGCGCGCCCAGCGCCAACACCGTAATGGCGAGCAAAGCCGGGATGAGGCTGAGGAGGGTGAGGGTTTGAAAGGTCGTGCGCTCTAGCGTGAGTACATTGCGTTGGGTGAACCAGACGATGCCAAGCGCGACGACGATGCCAAGCGCTGCGCCCGCCGTGTCACCCGCTTTGTGCAAGCCAAAGGCGAGGCCGCGCTGGTGCGGTTCGATGCTATCCGCGAGGAGCGCATCGCGTGGCGCGGTGCGAATGCCCTTGCCAAAGCGGTCGCCAAAGCGTGAGCCCAAGACCCACCCCGCGCCATCGGCCAAGTAGAGCGCGCCTTTCGCCAAGGCTGACAAACCATAGCCGATGACCGCTAGCGATTTGCGTTGCCCCAATTGATCCGAGAGCCAGCCGGAGAAGAGTTTGATCACGCTGGCGGTCGTCTCAGCGATCCCTTCGATCAGGCCGATGACATTCGTCTTGACGCCGATGACGTTAAACAAAAACAGCGGCAAGACGTTGGAGAGCATTTCGCTGGAGATGTCGTTGAGTAAACTGGTGAAGGTGACGACCCACACATTGCGCGGGAGCGAAGGCCAAGCAGAGGATTTTGACATGCAGGGTTTATACGTTGTTTCGCGCCGTTCGTCAAAATGAAAACTCGCCCTGCGGCGAGGCGGTCGTGCTCATCAGAGTGTTGGGGGGTCGAGGGTGGGTGCGCTAGTTCTTGCCGCTTTGCATTTGTTCATACAGGTGTTGCAACTCGTGTTCAACCAAATTTTGTTGTTTGAGGATAAAGGTGCGAATGGCTTGTTGGACGGCGGTGTTCGGCAAGAGCCGCGCGCCGACGCGGTAGTCGTGGTTTTTGTCGGGCAGGCTACGCGCCACAACGCCGTTGATCTCCAAAGGTTGGTCAATCCCCGGCAAGGTGAGGCGGGCGCGTAAGTTGTTATATTCTTTAAACACGACTTCGGGCTCAAAGAAAATTTCTTCACCGGGCAAGAAGATGCCGATGTTGACCGCTGAAATATCTTCCAAACGTCCGCGCACCATCCAGTTTTGCGTGCTCACTTCTACCTCAATGCGTTGATCGGGTTCGATCCGCACAAACTGTCGGCGTTCGGTGACGTACAGCACCCGTTTGAATTCGGATAGGCGGGCAGTATTATTTTTTAGATTGAGCGTGACCTGCGCTTGCACGGCCAAGGAGAGCAACTTGCTCTGCACCCGCGTGTGTCCTTCTAACTGCATACACACGGCTTGATAGGGATGCACACCAACCGTCGCCGAACTTAAGTCAAACCCCCGCAACGAGGCGGCGTAGGAAATCGGCACGCCCTTATAGTAATTCATGAGGCTGAACAGTGGTTGTTGGTTAACAATGCGCTTGAGGTCGCCACGCAGCGTCTCGGGCAAATTCATTACAGGCTCCTGATCAAAACAACAAGCATGATCACTGTAGCCTATTTCCTAAATCAAGGCGAGAGTCGGTGAGGTTGGTTTGCGTCTGGTTTAGAAGAAGAGCTCGGTTTGCGTTCGGTTAAAAAATTACTGACTTGCATTTAGGCATGCGACACAAAACGGCAGATCCATCACGATCTGCCGTTTGTATTGGAGTAATTTAAGAGTGAACTGGCGAGTGGCTTACTTGCCTAAACGTTTCTTAAACTCCGCCGAAAGCGCTGGGACGATTTTGAACAAGTCGCCCACCACCCCATATCGCGCTAGTTTAAAGATCGGCGCATCCGGGTCTTTATTGATGGCGACGATCACTTTTGAAGTCCGCATCCCGGCTTGATGTTGGATCGCGCCCGAAATGCCACACGCGATGTAGAGATCGGGGCCAACGGTCTTGCCCGTCTGCCCGACTTGATGCGCGTAGGGGATCCAGCCCGCATCCACCGCAGCGCGGCTTGCGCCGAGCGCGCCACCCAACGTCTCGGCGAGTTCGCGCACGGGGGCAAAACCTTCTGGCCCACCCACGCCGCGCCCGCCACTCACGATGATGCGCGCATCGGCGAGGCTGACGCGATTTTCGTCCACCACGTATTCGACGACTTTGGTGGGGAGGGCGTCTTCGGCTAAAGCGGCGCTCACAGCGGTCACCGTGCCGGTACGCGCGCTATCCGGTTCAGGCTTGGGAAAAGCACGCGGACGCAGACTGATCAGTTGCGGACGGCGCTCGTCGCACATCACAGTTGACAGCAACTTGCCCGCGTACACCGGGCGCGTCGCGTTCACGACGCCGTTCACGACCTTAAGCGCAATAGCATCGGCAATTGCGCCAGAGCCTAAATCAATCGAAGCCATGCCGAGTAAGTCGCGCCCACGCGTCGTCGCCCCCGCGAGGATCACTTCGGGCTTGTGTTCTTGCGCCAACTTCACCAGCACCGCGGTGTAGGCTTCAGAACGGAACTCGGCCAACGTCGCGTCCTCAGCGACCAACACTTCATCTGCGCCATGCGCGATCACGGCTTGGGCGAGTTCGCTCACGCCCTGCCCCATGAGCAAGGCCGTCACGCCCCCGCCGAGGTCAGCGGTCAACTTGCGCGCTTCACCCAAGGCTTCGAACGACGATTGCGCGATGACGCCTTTGAACTGCTCAATAAAAACCCAAATTTTATTGGTCATAATTAGATCACCTTGTCAGCCAGCAATTTGTCGGCGAGTTGGGTCGCGATTTCTTCGGGCGTTCCGGCCAAAAGTTCCACGCTCCCCTCGCGGGTCGGCAGTGGATACACCGTCGGCCAGCGCATCGCCGAACCGGTTGGGCCGATCTTCTCTGGCTCACAACCGATGTCGGCGGCCGACCAAGTGGGGATGTTGGCTTTGGAGGCTTTGCGGATCCCCATGAACGATGGATATCGTGGCTCGTTAATATCTTTGACTGTGCCGATCACGGCTGGGAGTTGCCCGGTGACGATCTGCCGGCCTTGCTCCAACAACCGCTCGGCGCGGATGGTTTTGGCCGCCACATCCAGTTCGGCGATCTTGATCGTGTAGGTGAGAGGGGCCCATCCTAAGCGCCGCGCCAAACCAATCGGCACGAGGCCGGTGTCACCATCAATCGCTTGCTTGCCAAACAACACGATATCTACATCCCCCATCTTCTGGATGGCTTTTGCCAAGGCATACGAGGTCGCCAGCGCATCCGATCCTTTTAGGGTCGCATCCGATAACAAGATGGCTTCATCACATCCCATCGCGAGACACGTCTTGAGCGCTTCTTTGGCGCTCTCCGGCCCCATGCTCAGAGCGGTGGCTTTGCCGCCATATTTCTCTTTCAGGCGGATCGCTTCCTCGATGGCGTATTCATCCCAGGGATTCACGACCAACCCCGCCTCCCCCCACGTCACTTTCCCGTTCTCTACGCCCATCTTGGCGGCTGAATCGGGAGTTTGCTTAACACAGACCACAACGTGCATAAGAGTCTCCTCAATAGAAAATGATGGCGGCCATTATACATTGGTCACGCGGCGCGCTTAATACTTCACTTCCATGCCCGTTAACCCAATAATGATTTTTTCGATCAGCCAGAGCCCCGGCATGAGGCACACATTTAAACTGATCGTAATGGTAAAGGCGGAGGCAAGCGCGCGTACCGCTAACTCAACCGGCTGGGCGAAGTTGGCGACTAACACCATCCCCAACCCAGCGTAAAACAAAAGGCCAACCACACCCAAAACGATGATCGTCAGCGGCCACCATGCCCGACGATCCGAGGCAGAAGGTAGCATAGAATTACTGATGGTAAAGATGAGATAGACCCAAACCCAAAAATCGGGCGCGCGTGACATCTGTTGCACCCCCTGCCAAGCGCTGAGGAGATCGCCCTGCGATAAGGCGGTGCCAATCGGGTCAACGCCCAACAACCAATAGCCGATGAGGATAATCAAGGTCGTGCCCCCCAAAATGGGTGCGACCCCGATCAGCGCTTCGCGCACTAGGTCTACTTTACGGGTCTCGACATAGCCTAACCGCAATGTACCATCCGGCATACGGGCCGGGACGACCGAAAAGCGCCCCGTTGGAACACCCAGCAACCCGGCCATCAGCCAATGACTGCCTTCATGCGCGATCACGCCGGGCAACATGATCAGCGAATACACCACCAGCGCCAAATCAGCATCCCGGAAGAGCAACAGGCCAATGCCTTGTAGATGTTTATGAATCCAACGCTCTAATAGAATGAGGGGGAGTAGGGTGAGGCCGAGCCAGAGCCAAGTGAGCATGAGGCTTAAGCAATAGATTTTAGAAAGGGGTGAGG
>Ga0315912_10001888_pt1 | contig 23835 bp, 25 predicted proteins | sample VfabasoilMG_FD_204469 | JGI IMG/M metagenome (GOLD analysis project Ga0315912, IMG submission 204469) | Garden soil microbial communities collected in Santa Monica, California, United States - V. faba soil | ecosystem: Environmental > Terrestrial > Soil > Garden | place: USA: California... | reverse complement strand
CCTAATAAATTTTAATAATCAATACTTTATCATGCCAATGGCGCCTGGCCTCATAATAGGGGTCCCGGCATCACCCCCCAAGGCAGACAAGCAATGAGCGGTAACGGCATTCAGCATATTACGGACGACAGTTTCGAACCCGAGGTCCTCAAGTCCGAGGTCCCGGTGCTGGTGGATTACTGGGCCGAATGGTGCGGCCCCTGCAAGTCGATCGCCCCCATCCTGGAGGCGGTGGCGAAGGAATACGGCGGACGCCTCAAGGTCGCCAAGATCAACGTGGACGAGAACCAGAGCACGCCGGCCAAGTTCGGCATCCGCGGCATCCCGACCCTGATGCTGTTCAAGAACGGCAACGTCGAAGCCACCAAGGTCGGCGCGCTGTCGAAGTCGCAACTCACCGCATTTCTTGACAGCAATATCTAAACACCCTAACCTCTGAGCCGTACCCGCGCTGCCTTGGACGACGGCGCGGGATCATAGGGTTTTACGAACCCTCCCAGGCGCTGGGCCAAGCGCTCTTCCTCTAGAAGCCTAGAAGAACCCGGCGGCAGCACAGGCCGAACTCCATTCAATTGCAGCATTTGAACGTCGAACATGCAACTTTCAGAGCTTAAGAACCTTCACGTCTCGGAACTCCTCGAGAAAGCGACCGAGAACGGCGTCGACGGCGCCAACCGGATGCGCAAGCAGGACCTGATCTTCGCGATGCTGAAGAACCAGGCGAAGAAGGGCGAATCCATCTTCGGCGACGGCACCCTGGAGGTGCTGCCCGACGGCTTCGGCTTCCTGCGCTCGCCCGAAACCTCCTACCTGGCGAGCACCGACGACATCTACGTCAGCCCCTCGCAGATCCGCCGCTTCAACCTGCACACCGGCGACACCATCGAGGGCGAGATCCGCACGCCGAAGGACGGCGAGCGCTACTTCGCCCTGGTCAAGGTGGACAAGGTCAACGGCGAGGCGCCGGAGGCCGGCAAGCACAAGATCCTGTTCGAGAACCTGACGCCGCTGCATCCGGACAAGGCGTTCAAGCTCGAGCGCGAACTGAAAGCCGAGGAGAACCTGACGGGCCGCATCATCGACATCATCGCGCCCATCGGCAAGGGCCAGCGCGGCCTGATCGTGTCGCCGCCGAAAGCGGGCAAGACCGTCATGCTGCAACACGTCGCGCATGCCATCGTCGCCAATCACCCCGAAGTGGCCCTGATCGTCCTGTTGATCGACGAGCGACCGGAGGAAGTGACCGAGATGTCGCGCTCGGTGCGCGGAGAAGTGGTCGCCTCGACCTTCGATGAGCCGGCCTCGCGCCATGTGCAGGTCGCCGAGATGGTCATCGAGAAGGCCAAGCGCCTGGTCGAGCACAAGAAAGACGTGGTGATCCTGCTGGATTCCATCACCCGCCTCGCGCGCGCCTACAACACCGTCCAGCCGGCCTCGGGCAAGGTGCTCACCGGCGGCGTGGACGCCAACGCCCTGCAAAAGCCCAAGCGCTTTTTCGGCGCGGCAAGGAATGTCGAGGAAGGCGGCTCGCTGACGATCATCGCCACGGCGTTGATCGATACCGGCAGCCGGATGGACGACGTGATTTACGAGGAATTCAAGGGCACCGGCAACCTCGAGATCCACCTCGACCGGCGCATGCACGAAAAGCGCATCTTTCCGGCCATCAACGTGAACCGCTCGGGCACCCGCCGCGAGGAGTTGCTGATCGCGAAAGAGGTCCTGCAGAAGATCTGGGTGCTGCGCAAGCTCCTGTACCCGATGGACGAGCTGGAAGCGGCCGAATTCCTCATCGACAAGGTCCGCTCGACCAAGTCGAACGCCGAATTCTTCGACTCGATGACCTCCCGCAGAGGTTGATCTAAGTTCCTGATTTACGTATAATTCGCCCCTTTTTCCAGGCCCCGCCATGAAACCAGGCATCCACCCCGACTACCAGCCGGTGATCTTCCTCGACACCTCGGTGAACCACTCCTTTCTGACGCGCGCGGTGATCGACACCAAGGGCCGCGACAAGATGAAGTGGACCGACGGCAAGGAGTATCCGGTGGTCAAGATCGAGGTCTCCTCCGAATCGCACCCGCACTACACCGGCAAGCACAAGATCATGGACACCGCCGGCCGCGTCGAGAAGTTCAAGCGCCGCTACAGCAAGAAGCCGCCCGCATAAGAGGTCCGGGGCGGTGACGCCCCGGGGGCCCGGCACCATGCTGCCTCGCCTTGCTCTACCCCCGTCGCACGCAGTCCTGGTCACCCTCGCCCTGGCGTTCGTCGCGCCGGGCCTGGTCGGGCACGACCCCTGGCGCGCCTTCGACGTCATCGCCATCGAAGTCGCGCACCAGATGCACCTTTCCGGCGACTGGATCGTGCCGCGCGTCGCCGGCAATCCCTGGCTGGAAGATCCGCCGTTCTACCACTGGCTCGCGCTCGCCTTCGGCAAGGCGTTCGGCTGGCTGCTCGGCTTTCACAATGCGGTGCGCATCGCGAGCGGCGTGGCGATGTTTACCGCGCTCTGGCTCATCTACCTCGCGGCGCGGCACTCGGCGGTCGCGACGAGCGCGCACGACGACGCCGATGCGTCCGCCATCCTCGCTGAGCGGCGCGGCGCCGGTGCGGCCGCGACGCTCCTGCTGCTAGGATCGACCGGCCTGATCGTGCATGCGCACGAGGCGGTGCCCGACATTGCGACCGTGGCCGCCGAATGCGCCGCGTTGTGCCTGCTGTTTCTCGGCAAGTCGAATCCGCTGCGCGCCGGATTCGCCTTCGGCGCGGCGCTCGGTGTCGCGTTTCTTTCCACCGGACTGGTGGTGCCGGCGGCGCTGGGCGCCGCCGCGCTGCTTGCGCATCTCGTCTGCGACGAATGGCGCACGGCCAAGGCGCCCGGGTTCCTGCTCGCGGCAGCGCTCGCCTTCGCGCTGGTCGCCGCCTCGTGGCCGGCTGCGCTGGCATTGCGCGCACCCGAGATCGCGCAGGCCTGGTGGGAAGGCGCCACGGGCGCGCGCGGCGACTTTGGCGACAACCTTCGCTATTACCTGGTCACGGCCAGCTGGTTCGCCTGGCCCGCGTGGCCGCTCGCGGCCTGGTCCGCCTGGGTGTTGCGTGCGCATTGGCGGACCCCGCGCATATTCGTGCCCCTCGCCACGGCGCTCATCGCGCTGCCGGCCATCGCCTGGGCCGGACCGCAGCAGGACATCAACACCATGCTGCTGGTCCCGCCGCTCGCGTTGCTGGGCGCGCACGGTGTCGCGCGGCTGCGGCGCGGCGCGGCCAATGCGCTCGACTGGTTCGGCGCCACGACCTTCGGCGTCTTCAGCGGCCTGATCTGGCTCGGTTACATCGCCCTGCAGACCGGCACGCCGCTCTGGGCCGCCAAATTCATCGCCAGGAGGGCGCCCGGATTCGTCCCGCAGTTTGATTTCGCGGCGTTCGCGCTCGCAATTGCGCTCACCCTCGCCTGGCTCTACGTCGTTTTCTTCACCGTGCGCTCGCCGACGCGCAACGTGATGCGCTGGGCGGCGGGCGTGACGCTGCTGTGGGGTTGTTCTGCCATGCTCCTTCTGCCTTTGGCCGACTACGTGAAAAGTTACCGCAACGTCGCGCTGCAGCTGCGCAGCGCGCTGCCGGTGAACAGCGACTGCATCGCTGAGCGCGACGTGGGCACGCCGCAGCGCGCGGCGTTCAGCTATCACGCCGGCATCCGTACCCGGCCCTGGACAGCCGCCGGCCCGGACTGCCGCTTCCTGATCGTGCAGGGCAAGCGGAGCAGCGAGGTCGTGCCAGGGCCGGGCTGGCGCAAGCTCGTCGACGTGGGCCGGCCCAACGACAGGGGCGAGCGCTTTCGGCTGTATCGTTACGGCCCGGAGTAGATGCGCCCGATGAACACGACGCCGCCCACCGCCTGCCCCGCCTGGCGCAAGCTCGAGGCACACGCCGAAACCTGGCGCGCGGCGCGGCTCGCCGACCTGCACGCCGGCGACCCGGCGCGCGGCCGCCAGATGCGCGCCGCGGCGCCCGGCCTGACGCTGGACTATTCGCGCCAGCTCGCGGGTGCGCTCACGCTGCGTCTGCTCGCGCAGCTCGCCGCCGAGCGCGGCTTCGACGCGTGGCGCGCCGCGCTGTTTGCCGGCGAAAGGATAAACCGCAGCGAGAACCGCGCCGTCACGCACATGGCCCTGCGCGCCGGCGAAGGCGCGCCGGAAGCGGTGAAGTCGAGCCTGGAAAAAATGCTTTTCCTTTCCAATTCCCTTCGCGAAAAAAAACAGTACGACCGCATCGTCAATCTCGGCACCGGCGGCTCGGACCTGGGACCGCGCCTGCTGGCCGATGCCTTCGGCGACGGTATGCTCGACGTGCGCTTCGTGGCGAACGTCGATGAAGTGGAGCTCGAACGCGCGCTTGCCGGAGCACGGGCCGAGAAGACGCTCGGCCTGGTGGTGTCGAAAACCTTCACCACGCAGGAAACCATGGCCAACGCCGCCGCGATGCGCGCCAAGGGCTTCAGTAACTTCCATGCCGTCACGGCGAACGTCGAGGCCGCGCGCACCTTCGGTGCCGCCGAGATCCTGCCCATGCCCGAGTCGGTCGGCGGCCGCTACTCGGTCTGGTCGACGGTCGGCTACGCCGGCGCGCTGTCGATCGGCGCGGCCGCGTTCGGCGATTTCCTCGCCGGTGCGCGCGAAATCGACGAGCATTTCCTCACGCAACCTCCCGAGAACAATGTGCCTGCGCTGATGGCGCTGCTGGGCGTGTGGAACGTGAACTTCCTCGGCATCCATGCGCACGCGGTTCTGCCCTACGCGCACCGCCTGCGCCTGCTGCCCGCGTACCTGCAGCAACTGGAGATGGAATCAAACGGCAAGGGCGTCGACCAGGAGGGCCGCCCGGTGGACTACGCTACCACGCCGGTGCTGTTCGGTGCCGAAGGCACCAACGCGCAGCACGCCTTCATGCAGCTGCTGCACCAGGGACCGCGCCCGGTCGCGGCGGATTTCATCGATGCGTCCGTCAACGCGACGCTGTCGGCCAACGCGCACGCCCAGGCCGATGCGCTGGCCCATGGGACCGGCGATGCGGATCTGCCGTCCTATCGCCGCCATCCGGGCAGCCGCCCCTCCAGCGTCCTGAAATTCACGGATTTCGCGCCCGCGGACCTGGGTCGCCTGCTCGCGCTCTACGAGCACAAGGTGTTCACGCAGGGCGTACTTTGGAATATAAACAGCTTCGACCAATGGGGCGTCGAGCTGGGCAAGCAGCTGGCGCAGAACAATCTCTCCGGGAGCACCTAGGCATGGACCAGGAAACCTTCAACCTCAGCATCCGCAAATTCCTCAAGATGGTCGGCATCAGCTCGCAGCGCGAAATCGAACAGGCGGTGCAGAAGGCGCTCGCGGCACAGCGCATCAGGGGCGACGAGAACCTGGCCGCGAAGGTCACGCTGGAGATTCCGGCGCTGGGAGTAAAGGTGCCCTTCGACGGCGAGATCAGACTAAAATAATATTCATGAACAAGGCCCGCGAATTCGATCAATCGGTCGTCTCCGAGCTGAAGGCCCTGCTCGGCGAGCGCGTCTCAACGTCGCACGCGGTACGCGAGCACCACGGCAAGGACGAGTCCTACTTCCCCTACGCGCTGCCCGACGTGGTGGTGTTCGCGCGCTCGACGGAAGAAGTGCGCGACATCGTCAACATCTGCCGCGCGCACCGCGTGCCGATGATTCCCTACGGCGTCGGCACCTCGCTGGAGGGCCACATCCTCGCGGTCAAGGGCGGCGTCTGCGTGGATCTTTCGCAGATGAACCAGGTGCTTGCGGTGCACGAGGCCGACCTCGACGCGGTAGTGCAGGCCGGCGTGACGCGCAAGCAGCTGAACGAGCACATCAAGCATACGGGCCTCTTTTTTCCGGTCGACCCGGGCGCGGATGCGACGCTGGGCGGCATGGCGGCCACGCGCGCCTCGGGCACCAACGCCGTGCGCTACGGCACCATGCGCGAGAACGTGCTGTCGCTGAAGGTGGTGCTGGCCGACGGCCGCATCATCCAGACTTCGCGCCGCGCCAAGAAGTCGGCCGCGGGCTACGACATGACGCGCCTGTTCGTGGGTTCGGAAGGTACGCTGGGCATCATCACCGAGGTGACGGTGAAGCTCTACCCGGTGCAGGAAGCCATGTCGGCGGCCGTCTGCGCATTCGAATCGGTGGATGGCTGCACCAACACCGTGATCCAGACCATCCAGGCCGGCGTGCCGATCGCGCGCTGCGACATCGTCTGCGAGAAGACGGTGGACGCCATCAACAAGTTCAAGAAGACCCGTTACCGCGTGGCGCCTACTGTTTTTTTCGAGTTTCATGGAAGCAAATCCTCAGTCATTGAACAGGCCGAAACAGTCCAGGCGATCGCGAAAGAGAACGGCGGCATGGATTTTGTCTGGGCCACGCGGCCCGAGGAGCGCAGCCAGCTCTGGCAGGCGCGCCACGATGCCTACTTCGCCTGCCTGCAGATCAAGCCCGGCGTGCGCGCGGTGTCCACCGACGTCTGCGTGCCGATCTCGCGCCTGTCCGAGTGCGTGCACGAGACCATGGCGGACGTGAAGGACTATATCAACCCGGTTCCGCTGCTGGGGCACATCGGCGACGGCAATTTCCACCTGATGCTGATGGTGGACCCGGACAAGCCCGAGCAGACGGAACTTGCGAAGCAGTTCAACAAGCGCCTGGTCGAGCGCGCCCTCAGGATGGAAGGCACCTGCACCGGCGAGCACGGCGTCGGCATGGGCAAGATGGGCTCGATGCGCATGGAACTGGGCGACGACATGATGGACCTGATGCGCGACATCAAGAAGGTCTTCGACCCCGAAGGCCTCATGAACCCCGGCAAGGTTGTTCCGTTGGAGTGATTTTTATTATTTTTATAATGTGAAGAATGTCCCCTGAGGAAAAGCTGAGACAGTTGGGTATTGACCTCGGTACGGTTTCCGCACCGGTCGCCAACTACGTCAATGCGGTGCGCACGGGCAAGCTGCTGTTCCTGGCCGGCAAGGGCCCGCGCGCCGACGCGCACGGCTGCCGTCCGACCGGCAAGGTCGGGCGCGATTTCACGGCCGAACAGGCCTACCAGCATGCGCGCTCGGTCGGCATGGACCTGCTCGCCGTGATGCGCCAGGAACTGGGCAGCCTGGACCGTGTGAAGCGCGTGGTCAAGGTGCTCGGCATGGTCAACGCAGTGCCGGAATTCACCGACCACCCGAAAGTGATCAATGGCTGCTCGGACCTGTTCGTCGAGGTGCTGGGCGACGCCGGCAAGCACGCGCGTTCCGCAGTCGGCATGGGCTCGCTGCCGATGGGCATTCCGGTCGAAATCGAGTGCATCGTTGAAGTCGAATGAAACCCGGATCCCCGCTTTCGGGGAGATGATGGCGCTCCGCCGTCAGATCGTCATCACCGCTTTCCGGTAGTACTTCAATTCCTCGATCGACTCGTAGATGTCGGCGAGCGCCTCGTGCTTGCCCTGCTTGAGCTTCATCATCTCCTTGATCAGCTCGGGCTTCCAGCGCTTCACCAGTTCCTTCAGCGTCGAAACGTCGAGGTTGCGGTACAGGAAGAAGGCTTCCAGCTTCGGCATCCAGCGCGCGAGGAAGCGCCGGTCCTGGCAGATCGAGTTGCCGCACATCGGCGACGCGCCCGGAGGCACGTGCTGGGCGAGGAATTCGATGGTGCGCCGCTCGACGGTCGCCTCGTCCAGCGTCGAGGCCTTGACCTTGTCGACGAGGCCGGACTTGGCGTGCACCGAGCGGTTCCAGGAATCCATCGCCGCGAGCACCTCGTCGGGCTGCTTGACGACCAGCACCGGGCCTTCGGCGACGAGGTTGAGCTGGGAATCGGTCACCAGCACCGCGATCTCGATGATGCGGTCGGCATCGGGCACCAGGCCCGTCATTTCCATGTCGATCCAGATCAGGTTGTTTGAATCGGCTGCCATGCCGTATTCTCTCACGGCATGAATACTGCCTTCGCCGTCAACGCCTTTACCTTCCTGTTCTTCGCGGCGCTGCTCGCCTCGACCGGCACGCGCTTGTGGCTTGCCGCGCGCCAGGTGCGTCACGTGCGCGCACACCGGGACGCGGTGCCAGCCTCGTTCGCCGGCGAAATCCCGCTGCCCGCGCACCAGAAGGCGGCTGACTACACCGTTGCCAAGGTCCGCCTGCAGATGGCCGAAATCGGTGTCGACGCGCTGCTGCTGCTGCTGCTGACGCTCGGCGGCTTCGCGCAGTGGATTTCCACGCAGTGGGAGCGCGTGTTTGCCCCCGGGTCGATCGCGCACGGCACGGCGCTCATCGTCACCGTGTTCGCGCTGGCTTCCGCGCTCGGGCTGCCGGCGACCCTGGTGCGCATCTTCGGCATCGAGGAACGTTTCGGATTCAACAAGATGACGCTCAAGCTGTTCGTCGCCGACGCTCTCAAGGCCATCCTGCTGGCCGGCGCGCTCGGCATTCCGCTGCTGCTCGCCGTGCTCTGGCTGATGAGCGCGGCCGGCGCTTACTGGTGGCTGTATGTCTGGGCCGTGCTGGTGGCGTTTTCCGTCTTCATGCAGATGATCATCCCCACCTTCATCATGCCGTGGTTCAACAAGTTCCTGCCGCTCGAGGATCCCGCGCTGGTCGAACGCGTCGAGCGGCTGCTCGCGCGCTGCGGCTTCCGCTCGCACGGACTGTTCGTCATGGACGGCTCCAAGCGATCCTCGCACGGCAACGCGTTCTTCGCCGGCGTCGGCGCGTCCAAGCGCATCGTGCTGTTCGACACCCTCGTGCAGCGGCTGAGCCCCGGCGAGGTCGAGGCGGTGCTCGCCCACGAACTGGGGCACTACAAGCTCAATCACATCAAGAAGAGCCTTGCCTTCAGCTTCGCTCTGACGCTGGCCTCGCTGTTCATCCTGGGGCTGCTGGTCGGTCAGCCCTGGTTCTACGAGGGCCTGGGCGTGCAATCGCAGACGCTGCCGATGGCCCTGCTGCTGTTCATCCTGGTGTCGCCGGCGTTCAGCTTCTTCCTGCACCCGCTGGGAACGCTGCTGTCGCGCAAGCACGAATTCGAAGCCGACGCCTATGCCACCCGGCACTCCGAAGCGCAGGACCTGGTGCATGCGCTGGTGAAGCTGTATCGGGACAATTCTTCCACGCTGACGCCGGATCCCCTGCACTCGGCGTTCTACGACTCCCATCCCCCCGCCTCGACGCGGATCTCCAGATTGAGGGCCGCTTGAGCGACCTCGTGAACCGGCGCTGCAAGCCCTGCGAAGGCGGCGTGGCGCCTTACAACGCCGAGCAGACCGGGGAAATGCTCAAGCAGCTGAGAGGCTGGATCATCGAGGACGGCAAGCTCGTCAAGCTCTACCCGTTCAGGAATTACCACGAGACCATGGCCTTCGTGAACGCGCTCGCCTGGGTCTCGCACCGCGAAGACCACCACCCTGACCTCCAGGTCGGCTACAACAAATGCCGCGTCGAGTACGCCACGCACGCGATCGGGGGCCTGTCGGAGAACGACTTCATCTGCGCCGCCAAGGCGGACGCGCTGTTCAAGCTGTGATGAAAAGGGTGTTCAGCTCCCACAACGCCGTTCTGGTCCATCACTCGCGCAACCTCCTCGAGGCCGAAGGCATCGAGACGGAGGTGAGGAACCAGATGCTCTCCTCCGCGATGGGGGAACTGCCGCCCGCGGAGTGCCAGGCCGAGTTGTGGGTGCGTGCAGAGCTGGTACCGCGCGCGGAGGAAATCCTGCGCCGCCCCGCCATCTCGGGCCCCGATTGGAATTGCGTTTGGTGCGGAGAAATCTCCGGTGCGCAGTTCGCGCAATGCTGGAAGTGCAGCGCACTCAGGCCATGAGTTCGATCCAGTAGCGCTGGACGACCTCGTCACGTTCGACACTGAATTCCTCGGACTCGAGGAAGCCGCCGTTATCCAGAATAATGCGCGCGGAACCGAGATTCGGCTTGCCGCAGGTGACGAGCACACGGGAAAGTCCAAGTTCGCGCGCTCTGGACAGCGTCAGCGTCAGGATCTTGCGGCCATAACCATTCCTTCGCGCGCTCGGCCGTATGCCGTAGCCGATGTTGCCGCCCTCGCGCAGCAGGAATGGCGTGAGGCTGTGCCGCAGATTCGATACTCCGACGATTTCCTTGTCGCCGCGCACCAGCCAGAACGTTGAGTGCGGCACGAAGCCCGCCGGGAGATCGACGCCCCTGCGATCCCGCTCGAACCGGGCGATCAGTGCATCCGGGTCGCCGAATGGATACTCCAGAGTGAACGGCACCGGCTTCTCACCCTGCTGCCGGACCTCTTCGACCAGCCCGCGATAGGAAACCACCAGGTCGAGGCGGGGTGCAACGAGGTCGGGCACTGCGGCCCCTTCAGAACGCCCGCGTCACGCTGAGCACGGCCAGCACGAAGACCCAGACCACCAGCGCGCGCCACAGCAGCCCCACGGTACTGTCCAGGTGCGGTGCGTCCACCGTTTCGCCCAGCCCCAGATCGTTGCGCGGCTGCAGGCCCTCGCCCTCCATCAGCGGCATGCCCAGCCTGACGCCGAGCGCACCGGCACCGGCGGCAAGCAGGATGCCCTGGTTGGCGTCCGGCCAGGTCGAGGCCTGGGTGCGCCAGCAGTAGACGGCATCCTCGAAATCGCCGACCACGGCGAACGAAGCCGCCGTCAGCCGCACTGCCGGCCACTCGAGAAGGCGGCGCACGCGCGCGGCGAAGCGCCCGAATTCCCCCGTGCCGCCCCAGCGCCGGTCGAGGAAGCAGGCCATGCGGTAGAGAATCGCGCCGCTCGGACCCGGCAGCAGCACGAACCAGAACAGCACGCCGAACACGTGCCGGTGCGACGCGACGATCGCCTCCTCGATCGCCAGACGGATCACCTCCTCGCGGCTGCGATGCGTGGCGGGCTCGCCGCGCCACCTGCCGAGCAGCTCGCGCGCGCCGTCGACATCGCCATCGCGAATCGCCGACTGGATGCCGGTGAAATAGTGGCTGAACTGCCGGAAGCCGAGCGTGAGGTAAAGGCAGGCGACATCGAGCAGCAGCGCGGCGAGCGGGTTGATCCACAGAAGCACCGCGTAAAGCACGCCCGCCGCGGCCACCGGGCCGAGCGCCGCGATGGTCCAGGCGATGGTACCGTGGCGCGCTTCGCCGGCGTTGAACGTATGCTCGAGCCAGTCGGCCCAGCCCGCCAGCGCGGGGGCGACCGTCCTGCGGTTGCCGAGCGGCCGCCACTGCTCGAGCAGAAGAGCCGCGATGATGGCGGTGATTCCCACGGTCGCCGAGTCTACCTCAGGCGAGTTGCCGGGAAAGATTCACCAGCATGCCGGCGGTCGCGCCCCAGATGTAATGCTCCCCGTAGGGAATCGCGAAAAACCAGCGCTGCCTGCCCTGCCATTCGCGCGAATGCCGCTGGTGGTTGGCGGGATTCAGCAGGAAGACGAGCGGCACCTCGAATATCTCGTCCACTTCGTTCGCGTCCGCGCGCAATTCGAATGGCGGCGTGACGATGCCGACCACCGGCGTGATGCGGTAGCCGGTGCCCGTGCGGTATTCGCCCATGCGGCCGATCACTTCGACGCGCGCGCTATCGAGGCCGATCTCCTCGCGCGCCTCGCGCAGCGCCGTCGCCTCGGCCGATGTGTCCACGGCGGCGACCCGGCCGCCGGGAAAGCTGACCTGTCCGGAATGGTCCCGCAAGTGCGCGGCGCGCCGGGTGAAGATGACCGTCAGCTCGGGCTGGCGCGCGACGATCGGCACCAGCACCGAAGCCGGTGTCAGGTTTTCCGGCTCCGGCCGCGCGCCCTCGTCGCCGTAGAGCGTCGCCACCGCCGGCGCCGCCGCGAATTGGCGGCGCAGCAAATCCGCGGACAGTGGTTCGCTCATGGACGGAATGGTAAGCTTTCGGCGCCAATCTCATCCAGGAGGATCGATGAAACGTGCAGCGCTGTTCACCACATTGACGCTCGCGGCCGGACTCGCCCTGGCCCACAACTGCCCCAACGAAATGAAAGCCATCGACGCCGCGCTGCCGGGCGCCAAGCTGACGGCCGCGCAGGCCGGCGAAGTGAAGAAGCTGCGCGCCGAAGGCGAGCAGCTCCACAAGGCCGGCAAGCACACCGAGTCGATGGCCGCCCTCGGCAAGGCCAAGGGCGTGCTCGGCATTAAATAACGTTCCTCAGGGGATCAGGACGACCGACCCGGTCGTTTTTCTCCCCTCGAGGTCGCGGTGCGCCTGCGCGGCGTCGGCGAGCTTGTACTTCGCCGTGGTTTCGATCTTCACCTTGCCGGACTTTACGATGTCGAACAGCGCGTTCGAGCGCTCGACCAGGTCGGCGCGGCTGGCGATGTGGGTGGCGAGCGTCGGGCGCGTGACGAACAGCGAGCCCTTGGTCGACAGGATGCCCAGGTTCACCGGCGGTACCGCGCCCGAAGCATTGCCGAAGGTGACCATGAGCCCGCGCGGCCGCAGGCAATCCAGCGAACCGTCCCACGTCGTCTTGCCGACGCCGTCGTAAACCACCGGGACGCCCTTGCCGCCGGTGATGGCCTTCACTTTCTCGACGAAGTTTTCCGTCGCGTAGTTGATGAGGTGGTCGGCGCCGTGCGCCTTGGCGAGCGCGAGCTTGTCGGCCGAGCCTGCCGTCGCGATGGTGGTGACGCCGAGCGCCCTGAGCCACTGGCAGGCGATCAGGCCGACGCCGCCGGCCGCGGCATGCCAGAGTACCGTTTCGCCCTTCTTGACCGGGTAGGTGCTGAAAATGAGGTAGTGCACCGTGAGGCCCTTCAGCAGCATCGATGCGGCCTGCTCTTCGCTGATGCCCTGCGGCAGCTTCACCATCCGGTCCGCCGGCACGAGCCGCTGCTCGCAATACGACCCCGGCAGGCCGGTGTAGGTAATCCGGTCGCCTGTTTTCAATTCAGTGACGCCGGCACCGACCGCCTCGACCACGCCCGCGCCCTCGTTACCGCCGACCTGCGGCAGCTGCATCGGATACAGACCGGAACGCTGATACGTGTCGACGAAATTCACGCCGATCGCGGTATGGCGGATGCGCACCTGGCCCTGGCCGGGTTCGCCGACCTCGACATCGTCCACCTGCAGCACTTCCGGACCGCCCTGCTTGTGATACCGCACTGCTTTTGCCATTTGCGTCTCTCCTGATTAGGGTTTCTTATCCGCATTCGGCGGCATGCCCATGTTCATCGCCTGCTGCATGGCCGCGGTCATTCCTTGCATGCCTTCGAGCCCCGCCTTCTGCATCTCGAGGCCCTGGATCGCCGCGCGCAGCATGTTGAGGTTCATCGACAGCCACAGTTCCACCGACTTCAATTCCGTGATGCGCTTCTCGATTTCCTGCGGGTCCAGCGTCGGCATCGCCATCCCCGGCACCGGCACGCCCAGTGGCCCCCACAGCCTGCGGAACACCTCGAAGGGGTCGGACGCATCGTAAGGCTTGTGGTCGGCCATCGGTCATGCCTCCGAATCCTGGAAGAAATCGCGCACTTCCTGCTCCCGCGCCACGGTGTCCTGGTAGCCCAGGTCGATCACCGTGCGGCAGAACGCTTCCTCGAACAGCAGGTAGCTCGCCAGGTTCGACCCCGAGCGGTTCATCGCGCCGGTCGGCCGCAGGATGAAGCGCACCGTCGCCGGCAGCTCGTGGACGAAGCGCGCCGCGATGCGCTCGATCGGTTGCGAGGGCGAAATAAACAGCACTTTCACCGGTCGCAGCGGCAGGTTGGCCTCGGCCAGCTTTGCGGGCGGAATCAGCGTCAGCGTGCGGTTGATGCGCTCCAGGCGTTCCAGATCCACCGACAAGCCGTCCAGGAAGATCGAGTTGAGCGCGTGGCCGGCGATCTGCGCCACCGACGGGTAGACGTTCGAGCGCGCGCGCGCCTGGTCCGGGCTCTGGCGCCCGGTTCCGACCACCAGCACGCGGTCGGCGCCCAGGTGCAGCGCCGGGCTCACCGGCGCGATCTGGCGCACCGAGCCGTCGCCGAAGTACTCGCGGTGCACCTTCACTGCGGGAAAAATGAACGGCAGCGCGGAGGACGCGAGCAGGTACTCGAGCTTCAGGGATACCGCGGCGCCGATGCGCTGGTTGCGCTCCCAGCCCTCCAGGCCGGAGCCGCCCTGGAAGAACGACACGCTTTGGCCCGTGGTATAGCCGGAGGCGGTGACGCAGACCGCGTACAGCGCGCCCGAATCGATGTGGTCCTGGATGCGCTCGAACGACAGCGTGCGCTCGAGCATCTCCTTCAGCGGCGTACTGTCGAGCAGCGACACCGGATTGTTGCGCGATACCAGCATCATCGCGGCGAGCCAGCGCGCGCCGCTGCGCATGATGCGCGCGGGATCGGTGCGGTAGATGTGGTGGCAGTGCATGTTCTCCCACACCTCGAGCAGATTGCCCACGCCGCGGCTGAAATCGTCGGCATACACCGCCAGCGTGGTGGCGTTGATCGCCCCCGCCGACGTGCCGCACAGGATCGGGAACGGATTCTTGACCGGGTTGCCGAGGATGTCGCGCACCGCCTTCACCACGCCGACTTGATATGCCGCGCGGGCGCCCCCTCCAGTCAGTACAAGTCCGGCTCTTGGTTTCATTAAAAAAGAGTTTGCTCCTGCCCGCGAGGCGCATTCGCGTCGGCCACCGCGAGCGCGGTCATGTTGACGATGCGGCGCACGGTCGCCGAGGGCGTGAGGATGTGCACCGGCCGCGCCGCGCCGAGCAGGATCGGCCCGATCGTGACGTTGTCCGAGGAGGCGACCTTCAGCAGGTTGAAGGAGATGTTGGCCGCGTCGAGCGTCGGCATCACCAGCAGGTTGGCCTCGCCCTTGAGCCTGGAGCGCGGGAACACCCTGTGGCGGAGCTCGCCCGACAGCGCCGCGTCGCCATGCATCTCGCCTTCGATTTCCAGTTCCGGCGCGCGCTCCGTGACGAGCCTGAGCGCCTGCTGCATCTTGCGGGCCGAGGGCAGATCGTCCATCGAGCCGAAGTTCGAGCCCGACAGCAGCGCCACCTTGGGCGCGATGCCGAAGCGGCGGATCTCCTCGGCGGCGAGCACGGTCATTTCGGCGATCTGCTCGGCGTCCGGATCCGGCGTCACGTAGGTGTCGCAGATGAACACCGTGCGGCCTTCGAGTATCAGCGCGTTCATCGCCGAATAGTTGCGCACGCCGGGCCGCAGCCCGATCACCTGGTCGATGTAGTGCAGGTGCAGCGCGTGGGTGCCGAACGTTCCGCACAGCATGCCGTCGGCCTCGCCCTTGACCATCATCATCGACCCGATGAGCGTATTGCGCCGGCGCATCTCCACGCGCGCGTACTCCGGCGAAACCCCCTTCCTCTCGGTCATCCGGTGGTAGGCCTTCCAGTAGTCCTTGTAGCGCGCGTCGCTCGCTGGATTGACCAGCGCGAACTCGCGGCCCGGCCGGATGCGCAGGCCGAGGCGCTCGATGCGCTGCTCGACCACCTCCGGCCGGCCGATCAGCGTCGGCTTGGCGAGGCCTTCGTCGCAGACGATCTGCGTGGCGCGCAGCACGCGCTCGTCCTCGCCCTCGGCGTAGACCATGCGCCGCGGCGCGCTCTTGGCCGCCGAGAACAGCGGCTTCATGATCAGTCCCGAGTGGTAGACGAACTGCGTGAGAGAGCCGCGGTAGGCTTCCAGGTCGGCGAGCGGGCGCGTCGCCACGCCCGAGTCCATCGCCGCCCTGGCCACCGCCGGCGCGATCTTGGCGATCAGGCGCGGATCGAAGGGCCGCGGGATCAGGTACTCCGGCCCGAACTTGAGGTCCTGCCCGCCATAGGCCATCGCCACGATGTCGGAGGCCTCCGCCTGCGCGAGCTCGGCGATCGCCTGCACCGCGGCCAGCTCCATCTCGGTGGTGATGGTGGTCGCACCCACGTCGAGCGCGCCCCGGAAAATGAACGGAAAGCAGAGCACGTTGTTGACCTGGTTCGGGTAGTCGCCGCGCCCGGTGGCGATGATGCAGTCGGGGCGCGCCTGCTTCGCCAGCTCGGGACGGATCTCCGGTTCCGGGTTGGCGAGCGCGAGGATCAGCGGACGCTCGGCCATCTTCTTGAGCATCGCAGGCTTGAGCACGCCGCCGGCCGACAGGCCGAGGAACACGTCGGCGCCGGCGATCACCTCGTCCAGCGTGCGCGCCATGGTGTCGACCGCGAAACGCTCCTTGTCCGGGTCCATCTCCTCCTTGCGGCCCTTCCACACCACCCCCTTGATGTCGGTCACGGTGATGTTGGCGCGCGGCAGCCCCATCTTCACCAGCAGCTCCAGGCAGGCAAGCGCCGCGGCGCCCGCGCCGGAGACCACCAGCTTGATTTCGTTTATTTTTTTTCCAATGACTTTCAAACCATTCAGGAACGCCGCCCCCACGATGATCGCGGTGCCGTGCTGGTCGTCGTGGAACACCGGGATCTTCATGCGCGCGCGCAGCTTGCGCTCGACGATGAAGCACTCCGGCGCCTTGATGTCTTCCAGGTTGATGCCGCCGAACGTCGGCTCCAGCGCGGCGATGATCTCCACCAGCTTGTCCGGGTCGCGCTCGTCGACCTCGATGTCGAAGCAGTCGATGCCGGCGAACTTCTTGAACAGCACCGCCTTGCCTTCCATCACCGGCTTGGCGGCGAGCGGGCCGATCGCGCCCAGGCCCAGCACCGCGGTGCCGTTGGTGATCACCGCGATCAGGTTGGCGCGCGACGTGAGGTGCACCGCCTCGGCTGGATCGCGCTTGATTTCCTCGCAGGCGGCGGCGACGCCGGGCGAATAGGCGAGCGCGAGGTCGCGCTGATTGGTGAGCTGCTTGGTGGCGAGGATGGCGATCTTGCCCGGGCGCGGCAAGCGGTGATACTCGAGCGCGCTCTGCCTCAGTTCCTCGTCCAAAATGCCCTCCTGCGATCGGGTAAAAATTATATCCGTATAATTCCCTTCTCCCTTGAAGACCGTGGCACGTTTGCGAGCGGCCAGGCGCGCCGCAGAAATCCAGCCGTTCGTGGTCATGGATGTGCTCGCGCGCGCCCATGCTCTCGAAGCCGCCGGCCGGCGCGTGATCCACATGGAAATCGGCGAACCCGACTTCACCGCGGCGCCGCTGGTGGTCGAGGCGGCGGTCAAGGCGCTGCGCGACGGCCGCAGCGCGTACACCGCGACGCTCGGCCTGCCCGCGTTGCGCGAGGCGATTGCCGGGCACTATCGGAATTGTTTTGGCCGCGAGGCCTCGGCGTCAAGAATTGCCGTCACCTCGGGCGCCTCCGGCGGCTTGTTCCTCACGCTGGCCCTGTACGTCAACCCGGGCGACGAAATCCTGGTGCCGGATCCGGGCTATCCCGGCTATCGACACATGGTGCGCGCACTCGAGGGCATCGCCCGCCCGCTTGCGGGTTCGCCGAAAACCGGCTTCCAGCCGACTCTGGAGATGGTGCGCGCCGCCTGGGGACGGCGCACGCGCGGCCTGCTGCTCGGATCGCCCGCCAACCCGACCGGGACTGTCATCGCGCCTGCGGAGCTCAGGAAAATCGCGCGCTTCATCGCCTCGCGCGGGGGCGTGCTGATGGTCGACGAGATCTACCAGGGACTTTCGTATGGCGGACCACCGGCGACGGCGCTCGGGCTGCCCGGCGAGGTGGCGATCGTCAACAGCTTCTCCAAGTATTTCTGCATGACTGGCTGGCGCCTGGGCTGGGTGGTGCTGCCGCAGCGAAGAATGCGCGAATTCGAGAAATTGGCGCAGCACCTGTACATCTGCGCGCCTTCGGTCGCGCAGCACGCGGCGCTGGCCTGCTTCGCGCCCGGCAGCCTGGGCGTCTTTGAAGAGCGCCGGCGCGAATTCCAGCGGCGGCGCGACTTCCTGGTGCCCGCGCTGGAGCGGGTCGGCCTGGCCGTGCCTGCGCGGCCCGGCGGCGCGTTCTACGCGTACGCGCGCTGCCCCACGAATTTTCCCGGCGACGCGAAGCACTTTGCGTTCGACCTGCTAGAGCGCGAAGGCGTCGCCGCGACCCCGGGAATCGATTTCGGCGCCCACCAGACGAAACACTACCTGCGCTTCGCCTACACGCAATCGATGGAGAACCTGCAGGAGGCGGCGCGCCGGCTGGCGCGCTACTGCGGCGTCTGAACCAGGCGGCGGTGCCGCCGCGCCGTCAGGCCGACGCAGCGCGTCGGAGCTGTTTCAGCATCTGCTCCAGGCGCGCGCGCTCGGCGAGCACCTTGAAGGCGTAGGAAGAGGTCGGTTCGTCGAAGGCGCCCGCATACATCTGCAGCGCGGTCTCGGTCTCGCCGAAGCGGCGCATGTACTCGCGCAGGATCTGCGCGCCGACCTTGATGTTGACCTGCGGGTCGAGCAGCGCGCTCTCGCCGCCGTGTTCGGCAAGCTTCTCGGCATGGAATTTCGGGATGACCTGCATCAGGCCCTTGGCGCCCATGTTGCTCTCGGCCACCGGGTTGTAGCGCGATTCCACGGCGATCACCGCCAGCAGCAACAGGGGGTCGACCTTCCAGGCCCCGCCCGCCTCGTAGGCGGTCGCGACAAACCCCGCTGCGGCGTCCTGCGCCACGCGGTAGCGTTTGGCGATGAACTCGGTCACGGCGCGCTTCTCGCGCACGGCAGCGCTGGCCTCGCCCGCCTGGATGGTGCCGGCGCTCACCGGCACGACGCTGTGCTGCTCGTCCCAGGCCTCGGACCAGCCCGCCAGCTGGCGCAGCAGCGCCTCGCGCACGGGCGGCAGGGTTGCCGCCAGAAGAACCACGGCCAGGCCCACCAGCGCGAGCAGTGCGCGCGCGGCCGACCAGATGCGTAGCGCCCCATTCAGGCCGGGCAGCCGGATGGCCAATTCCGTCGATTCAATCATCTTCAACCTCCAGATCTTCCGCGCCGGAACATCGCCTTCCCCGACCAGCCGCAAGCGCCCCCTTAAGGGCTTGGACGGTTCTGGCAGGGGGGTAGTTCGCGGGTGCCCGGGGTTCGCCCGGCCACTCCGCATGCGCACGACTCGGGGCAATTCAGTGGTCCCCGGCCGGCGCTGCCGGGCCTTGGGACCCAGCGGCGAATGTTGCGATGCAACAGGCTGAATCATATCGGAAATCTCTCTTTTCTGTCAAATACATCCCCGGTTCGAACTGAAAAGTTTTGTGCGCTGCGAAACCATTGTTTCGGCAGGGAAAAACGGCGTCGGCGCAACGGCCAGCGGGGGGATGGGATTCGGGCCTCCAGGAAAGTCTCACGGACCAGCCCGCGCAGCCCGTCGGAACGGGCGGGCACGGGCGGTCCGGAGGTTTTCAAAGGCCGGCGGCGGACTCGCGCCCACCGCCCCATTCCCGATCGGGTCCCGGTTACGGCCGGGATCCGGTCGGAAACGGCCATGCGGCCGCCGGATTCAGCGCGGTTCTCGCGCCGGGGTTCCTGGCGGCGGACGGCAGTGCGGCTGGCGCCGTCATCGCAGTGCTGGCCCTGGGTGCTGCGGGTTTGGCTAGCGCTTTCTTTTTCTTCTTGGACTTCTTCTTTTTCGCGCCCTTCTTTTTCTTGCCCGCTACCCTTCTTGATGCCTTCTTCTTGGACGATTTCTTCTTGCCTGATGCTTTCTTCTTCTTCTTTTTCTTGCCGCCCTTTTTCGCTTTTTTCTTCGCCATAACAATCTCCTTAGAGGTAGTTGCGAAAGAAAGCCCGGCCGCACCGGCCCGGACTATTCAAGCGCCGGGCGGATGCCCGGCGCATTGAATGCTTGCCAGCCTTCACCGCCCACCCCGCGCGGCAAGGTCCTGATACAGAATCTCCGGGTCGAGGCGGATGCCGCCCTCCCAGGTCACGGTCGCGGACTCGGGGTCCACGCTCACCTTCTCGAACTCGCGCACGTCGCGCCACAGCTTGAAGGCGCCGATCTCGAGCAGGTTGCCGAGGAACACGCTGCCCTCCAGCCCGTCGTCGAAGCGGATCCAGAGCTTGTAGTCGTCTTCGGCCTTGCATGCGGTAACCCTGTGCATCTCGTGTCCCTTCATTCCCAGCTCAGCGCGCCGCCGGTCTGGTATTCAATGACGCGCGTTTCGAAGAAGTTGCGCTCTTTCTTCAGGTCGATCATCTCGCTCATCCACGGGAAGGGATTGCTCGCGCCCGGGTAGAGCACCTCCAGGCCGATCTGCTGGCAGCGGCGGTTGCAGATGAAGCGCAGGTACTCCTTGAACATCGGCGCATTCAGCCCGAGCACGCCGCGCGGCATCGTGTCCTCGGCGTAGGCGTACTCGAGTTCCACCGCCTTGCGGAAGATGCCGGACAGCTCGTCGCGGAATCCGGCCGTCCACAGCTGCGGGTTCTCCAGCTTGATCTGGTTCACCAGGTCGATGCCGAAATTGCAGTGCATCGACTCGTCGCGCAGGATGTACATGTACTGCTCGGCCGCGCCGGTCATCTTGTTCTGGCGGCCGAGCGCGAGGATCTGCGTGAAGCCGACGTAGAAGAACAGCCCCTCCATCAGGCAGGAGAACACGATCAGGCTCTTCAGCAGGTCCTGGTCGGCCTGCGGCGTCCCGGTCTTGAACGCGGGGTTGGTGAGCGTGTCGATGAACGGGATCAGGAACTCGTCCTTCGCGCGGATCGAGGCGATCTCGTGGTAGGCATTGAACACCTCGCCTTCGTCGAGGTCCAGGCTCTCGACGATGTACTGATAGGCGTGGGTGTGGATCGCCTCCTCGAAGGCCTGGCGCAGCAGGTACTGCCGGCACTCGGGCGCGGTGATGTGGCGGTAGGTGCCGAGCACGATGTTGTTGGCCGCCAGCGAATCCGCGGTGACGAAGAACCCGAGGTTGCGCGTGATCAGGCGCCGCTCATCGTCGGTGAGGCCGTTGGGGTCCTTCCAGAGCGCGATGTCGCGGCTCATGTTCACTTCCTGCGGCATCCAGTGGTTGGCGCAGGCCGCGATGTACTTCTCCCAGGCCCACTTGTACTTGAACGGCACCAGCTGGTTGACATCGGCCTTGGAATTGATGATCTGCTTGTCTTCCACCGTGATGCGGCGGAAGGCATCGCCGGAAGCGATCCTGCGATCGGCGTCCGGCGTGGATGGGGCCGAGGGGACGAAGCCAACCGTGGGCGGCATGCCCAGGCCGGTGAGCGTCGTCCCCTTGCCCTCTTCTTCGAAATTCAGCATTACTGGCAGGCCTCGCAGTCTGGGTTGTCGATTGCGCAGAATTTGGGTTCTTCAGCGGCGGTGGAGGCCGAACCCGAAGCGGCGGCCATGCCGCCGTCGGACGGAACCGCGTTCAGCGCGCCCGCCTTGCTGGTGGACTTCTCGGCGTGCGTGGCGCCCATCGCGCGCAGGTAGTAGGTGGTCTTCAGGCCGCGGATCCACGCGAGCTTGTAGGTCTCGTCGAGTTTCTTGCCCGAGGCGCCGGCCATGTAAATGTTCAGCGACTGCGACTGGTCGATCCACTTCTGCCGGCGCGCGCCCGCCTCGACCAGCCAGTTCGGCTCGACTTCGAAGGCGGTCGCGTACAGGCGGCGCAGCTCGGCCGGCGCGCGGTCGATGCGCGCCAGGTTGCCGTCGAAGTACTTCAGGTCCGCGATCATGACCTCGTCCCAGAGGCCCGCGGACTTCAGGTCCGACACCAGGTATTCGTTGACCACCGTGAATTCGCCCGACAGGTTCGATTTCACGTACAGGTTCTGGTAGGTCGGTTCCAGCGACGCCGACACGCCGATGATGTTGGCGATGGTCGCCGTCGGCGCGATCGCGATGCAGTTGGAATTGCGCATGCCGTGCTGCCGGATGCGCGCGCGCAGCGGCTCCCAGTCGAGCGCAGAACTGCGGTCGAGCTCGACGTAGCCGCCGCGCTCGGCCGCCAGCAGGTCGAGCGTGTCCTGCGGCAGGATGCCCCGGTCCCACAGCGAGCCGCGGAAAGTCGGGTACTGGCCGCGCTCCTCGGCGAGTTCCGTGGACGCCCAGTAGGCGCAGTAGGCGACCATCTCCATCGAGCGGTCGGCGAACTCCACGGCCTCCTGCGAGGCGTAGGAAATGCGCAGCTTGTGCAGACAATCCTGGAAACCCATGATGCCCATGCCCACCGGCCGGTGGCGCTGGTTCGAATTCTTCGCCTTGTCGACCGCGTAGTAGTTGATGTCGATGACGTTGTCGAGCATGCGCATCGCGGTGCGGATGGTGCGGCCGAGCTTGTCGAAGTCCAGCGCCGTCGTGCCGTCGCCGCGCGTCATCAGGTGCGCGACCAGGTTGACCGAGCCGAGGTTGCACACCGCGATCTCGTCCGGGCCGGTGTTGAGCGTGATCTCGGTGCACAGGTTCGAGCTGTGCACCACGCCGACGTGCTGCTGCGGGCTGCGCAGGTTGCAGGGATCCTTGAACGTGATCCAGGGATGCCCGGTCTCGAACAGCATCGACAGCATCTTGCGCCACAGCTGCACCGCGGGAATTTTCTTGTACAGCTTGAGTTCGCCGCGCGCGACCTTGTCCTCGTAGCGCAGGTAGGCCTCCTCGAAACTGCGGCCCACCCGGTCGTGCAGCTCGGGCGCGTCGGAAGGCGAAAACAGCGTCCACTCCGCGTTCTCCATCACGCGCTTCATGAACAGGTCCGGAATCCAGTTCGCGGTATTCATGTCATGCGTGCGCCGGCGGTCGTCGCCGGTGTTCTTGCGCAGCTCGAGGAACTCCTCGATGTCGAGGTGCCAGGTCTCCAGGTAGGAGCAGACCGCGCCCTTTCGCTTGCCGCCCTGGTTCACCGCCACCGCCGTGTCGTTGACCACTTTGAGGAACGGCACCACGCCCTGCGACTTGCCGTTGGTGCCCTTGATGTGGGAACCCAGCGCGCGCACCGGGGTCCAGTCGTTGCCCAGGCCCCCCGCGTACTTGGCGAGCAGGGCGTTCTCCTTGATCGCGTCGTAGATGCCGGTGAGGTCGTCGGCCACCGTCGTCAGGTAGCAGCTCGAGAGCTGCGAGCGCAGCGTGCCGGAGTTGAACAGCGTCGGCGTCGAACTCATGAAATCGAAGGTCGACAGCACGTTGTAGAACTCGATCGCGCGCGCCTCGCGGTCCTTCTCGTTCAGCGCGAGACCCATCGCCACGCGCATGAAGAAGGCCTGCGGCAATTCGATGCGCTGGCCGCGCTCGTGCAGGAAGTAGCGGTCGTACAGCGTCTGCAGGCCGAGATAGCCGAACTGCAGGTCGCGATCCGCCCGCAACGCCTGGCCCAGCCGCGCCAGGTCGAAGCCCGCCAGCGCCGGATCCAGCAGCTCGGCGGCAACGCCGCGCGCGATGAACTGCGGGAAGTAGGTCGCGTAGCGCGCCGCCATCTGCGCCTGCAGCACCTCCTCGCCGAGGATTTCCAGCCGGATCGTGTGCAGCAGCAGGCGCGCAGTGGCGTAACCGTAGGCCGGATCCTTCTCGATCAGCGCGCGCGCGGCCAGGATCGCGGACTTGCGCACCTCGTCCATCGGCACGCCGTCGTACAGGTCGCGCAGCGTGCTTTCGCGGATCGCCGCCGGCGTCGCGCCCGGCTCGAGGCCCTCGCAGGCCGAGGCGAGCAGCGCATCCAGCGCCTGCAGGTCGAGCGGTTTCCTCTGCCCGTTTTCGACCACGTGCAGCTGCGGCCCGGCGCCGCGCGCATCCTTGGCGCTGACGGCCTTTTCCTGCGCGCGCGCACGCGCGCGCTCCTCGCGGTAGAGCACGTAGGAGCGGGCGACGTCGTGCTGGCTGGCGCGCATCAGCGCCAGCTCGACCTGGTCCTGGATGTCCTCGATATGGAAGGTGCCGCCCTGCGGCTGCCGGCGCACCAGCGCGTTCACCACGC
>Ga0315912_10001887_pt1 | contig 23839 bp, 20 predicted proteins | sample VfabasoilMG_FD_204469 | JGI IMG/M metagenome (GOLD analysis project Ga0315912, IMG submission 204469) | Garden soil microbial communities collected in Santa Monica, California, United States - V. faba soil | ecosystem: Environmental > Terrestrial > Soil > Garden | place: USA: California... | reverse complement strand
CCCGGGATGGACGAGCCAGCGCTCGGGCAGAGCTGCCGGCTCACGCCGACGGTGCCACCGATGGACAGCGTCGCGCCGGCCATCTTCTCCGCCTCGAAGTAGGCGGCGGCGTCCTTGCTCATGCGGCCGACGGCCATACGGGCTTCTGCCGACTTGGAGTTGGTGACGTACTTCTGCACGCCGTAGATGGCCAAGGCGGCCAAGATGCCGATGATGACCACCACGATCATGAGCTCGACGAGGGTGAAGCCGCGCTTGCGGAGGTTCTTGATGATTGCCATGGGAGCCTTTCTTGAAATGGTGGCGCCGCGCCCCGGGCGCCTCGCCGAATCTGTGCATTCCATCCAAAGCAGGTTTCGCGCCAATCTTCCTTGGCAGTGGACTTTTCTCGGAGGAGCGAACGGAATCGAGGAGTTAGCTCTCGGTTCCCTTGTCCGTGCGTGCGGGTAGGTCTCCGTCCGTGTGTGGGCTAGGAGTGACGAAAATTGTCAGTTCATGCGTCTGACTCAGCCTAGAAACGTCACCCACTTCGCGAAGTCCGCGGGTTTCCAGGACCCGCCCGCCCGGGGCTCGACGACCCGGAGTTTTCGCTAGAACACGCAGCGTGACTGTCCGGCGCAGCCCCTGGCCCCTCACCTTGGCCTACACGGTCTTCGTCATCCTGTTCGGAGCGGTCGTCCGCGTGACGGGATCGGGCGCTGGCTGCGGCCAGCACTGGCCCACCTGCCACGGTGAGATTGCGCACCTGCCGCAGAGCATCGAAACCATCATCGAGCTCACACACCGGGTGACCTCGGGGCTGTCGGTGCTGATTGTCCTCGTGGCGCTCGGCCTCACGGCACGTGCGCTCGGCTGGCGTCATCTGGCGACGCGGGGCGGGCTCTGGTCCTTGGGCTTCCTCTTGGTGGAGGCGCTGGTCGGCGCGGGTCTCGTGCTGCTCGAGCTGGTGGGCGACGATGCATCGGTCCTGCGTGCGGTGGTGATGACGGTCCATCTCACGAACACCGCGGCGCTCACGCTCGCGCTCTCGGTGGCTGCTTGGGCGTTCGCCAAGACGGAGCCGACCCTGGGGCGAGGCGCGCCGGGGCAGCTCGGAGCCATCCTGCTCATCGGCGTGACCATCCTGGTCATCTCCGGCACCGGCGCCGTCACGGCCCTCGGCGACACGGTGCTACCGAAGGGACCAGTGAGCGCCGAGGGCGCGGCGCATGCTCTCGGCCAGGCGATGGGGACGGCTCCCGGCGCGCACTTCCTCGAGCGGCTGCGTGGAGTCCACCCGCTCTTGGCGTCGCTCGGCGCAGTGCTCCTGCTTTGGCAAACGGATCGGCTCGCGGCCGGCCTGGCTCGGCGTGTTTTCCCTTGGTTGGTCGGGCTCCAAGTGTGCGCGGGCCTGCTCAACATCTGGCTTTCGGCGCCGGGCTGGATGCAGATCCTGCACCTCGGGCTTGCGAACGCCGTTTGGCTGGCGTTCTGTTTCGCGGCCCTGCAAACACTCGGCACCCCGGCCAGCGCGGCCCGTGCGGAAACCTGATCGATGACTGAATCCCAAACCGTGAGCGAGCGCGTAGCGGCCCACGCGCGAGCGTCGCTCGAAGCCACCATCGCGCGCCTTTCTGCCTACCTGACCGTGCCGGCGATCAGCTGCGAGCCGGAGCACGCGGCCGATGTCTTGACCCTGGCCGAGCGCGTCGCGCGGGATCTCGCGGGGCTCGGCTTCGACAGCAGCGTGCGCCACTTGCCCGGCGCGCTGCCCTTGGTTCATGCCGAGCGCCGCTCGGGCCATACCGATGCGCCCACGCTCTTGGTCTACGGGCACCTCGACCTGCAGCCGGTGCGCGGCGAGAGCTGGCAGACGCCGCCCCACCAGGCCACTCGCCGGCTGGAGAGCGACGGCGAGCGCCTCTACGCCCGCGGCGCGGCGGACGACATGGGGGGGTGGGTCTCCCACTTGGCTGCCATTTCAGCTTGGCTCGAGGTCACGTCCGATCTTCCGCTCCACATCAAGCTGATCATCGAGGGCGAGGAAGAGATCGGCTCGCCCAACCTCGAACGCTACATGGACGCGTTCCCCGCTGACTTCGCCGCCGATGTCATGGTGCTGACCGACTGCGAGAACCCAGCGCTCGACCTGCCCGGTCTCACCACCTCACTGCGCGGCCTGTGGGAGGTGGAGCTCAGCTGTGACGCGCTCGAGAGCGACGTGCACTCGGGCCTCTGGGGCAACATGGTGCCGGACGTCAGCTTGGCCCTGGTGCGACTGATCGCACGCCTGACCGACGCAAACGGCCGTCCCCTCTTCGGCGCCTGCGAGGTGCCCCAGGCCTTCCTCGCCGGCGCGCGCTCCATCCCGCTCGGAGCGGAGGTGATCCGCGAGGGCGCTCATCTCTTGCCGGACGTTCTGCCCCTGCCTCTTGCCGGACGCCCGGCTCCGGAGTGGCTGTGGCGTCAGCCGGCCGTCACCGTGCTCTCCACCACGTTGCCTCGGCCCGATCAGCACAAGAATGCGCTCCGCCGGAGCGCCACTGCGACCCTCTCCATTCGTGTGCCGCCCGGCAAGACACGCGCCGAGCTCCGCCGGGAGCTCGAGGGGCTGCTCCTCGTCGACTCACCCGGCGGCGTCCGGGTCACGCTCACCGATCGGCCCGGCGGCGCGGAATCCTGGCTCTACACGCCCGAGGGTCCGGCCTTCGCGGCTGCCGACCGGGCCTACCAGAAGGCGTTCGGGCGGCCGCTGACTCAAATCGGCATCGGCGGCTCGATCCCGTTCGTCGCGCTCTTCGGCAGGCGCTACGCACACCTGCCGCTGATCTTGAACGGGGTGATGGACCCGAAGACGGGCGCCCACGGCCCCAACGAGTCGCTGCACCTCGGCGTCTTCGAAAAGACGATCGTCGCCAGCGTCTACCTGTACGAAGAGCTGGCAAATGCGCTGCCGGCCAACGCTGCGGTGCCGGCCGGGAGTTAGCCCCTACGCACGTCGGAGCGCGGGGCCCAGCAAACGCCCCCGCAAGCAAGCCGCGCGGGGCCCCGGGGCCCCGCATGCCAACAACAAGCCAGCTCAGTTCTTGTGGACTTCGACGCAGAAGTCTTCGACGACCAGGTTCGAAACGGGGCCGTTCCAGATCTCGAAGCCGATGGCCACGCTGAGCACGGTGTCGCCGGGGAGCTGGTAGTTGGCCTTGGCGTGCTCGACGAAGTCCATGGCGTCGAACGCGTACTCCATCGATTCCTCGCCGTTCGGGCGCACGTAGTTCACGATGGGGGCGCCGTTGACGGTGCCCGTCCACACGTCCCAGCGCTGGGTGTCGGGGCCGACGAAGATGTTGTTGGCGCGCAGGCTGCCAGCCGGCTGGTTCGCCGGCGGATCGCGGTACCAAACCATCAGGAAGCCGACGAAGCTGTTGCCGTTGCCCATCCAGATGTCGTAGGCGACGTTGTAGTCCGAGCCCTGGCCGCTGTGGCTCCAGCGCAGGCCGGTGTCGATCTCGGTGATCGTACTGATCGGGGCGGGTAGGCCGCAGGCGCCTGAGGACTCGTTCGAGTAGGTGCCGCAGAAGACGGTCGGGTAGCCGGCGGGCGCGCCGGCATCGTTGTTGCCCGCGAACGCGTCGACCGAGAACTTGGCGCCGCCGTAGGTGATGGTGTGGGACTGCCAGTTGGTGCCCCAGCCGTTGGCGATGAACTTGTAGGGGACGGCCGGGCAAGTGCCGGTGTCCTCGCAGTTCTGGCGCCAGGTGTCGTACTTCGCGTAGCGCGCCGCGTCGGAGTTGCCCATGATCGTGCCGCCACCGGAGTGCCTGGGGGCGGTGGTCAGGCACGAGCCCGCGAGATTCGGGGTGCCGCCGCTGCCGACTGCCCCGCCCGAGGCCGGGGGCGCGCCGCCGGCGCCCGTCGTTCCACCGGTGCTCGGCGCTCCGCCGCTGCCCACCGGCTGGCCCGTGATCTTGTCGGCGTTGCCGTCACCGTCGCGGTCGATGCCGTCGTAGAAGCCATCGCCGTTCAAATCGATGGCAATGCCGTCGGTGTTGCCGTCGCCATTTTCATCGATGGCGTAACCGTCGCCGAGGCCATCGCCGTCTGAATCCGCTTCCAACCACTGCCCGGCCGCACCCAACACCGGCACGCCGATGTCGTCGGGCACCAGATCGCAGTTGTCGTCGTTCAGGGCGCACTGCTTGGCTGCGCACGACGTCAGGCTGAACACGGACGGCAAGCAAGCGAGGATCGGGAGGGCGAGGGCAAGTGAAGTCCGGGCAGTGTAACGCATGGCAATCGTCCGCTCGTTATGGTGGACAAATCGGCCCTGCGCCAGGCACTTTCCAGAGGGCGTGTAGGAAAAATCCTCACGTTTGCAGCGCTTTTCTGCGGTGTGGCTGTGCGTTGCTTGTTGGCATGCGGGGGCGCGTTTCTATTTGGCATGCGGGGGCCCCGGAGCCCCGCGCGTAGTGACCTGAGAGGTTGGGTTGTGGCTGCGGCGGTGCGCGCGCTGCGTAAATCGCTAACAGGGCGTTTCCGTTCGCCTCGTGTCGCGCGCGGCTTTGGCCGAGCGTTTCACGAAGTGTTTCACACGAACGGCACACTGGCGTCGCCCGTGAGGGTGAAAAAACGAACGGCCCACTTCGGAAAAGTGAGCCGTTTCGTCGGGCGCCTAGGCGCCGGCTGCTGCGTGGAGGGTCAGTACCAGCTCACGCTCTCGATGCAGAGGTTGGTCACCGTGTGCGACGCGGCTGCGTCGGTCACGACCTGCCACTGCAGCTGGCTGATGTTCTCCAGGTTGAGCACCTGGGTGCCGCTGGTGCCCCAGCACTGATGCACGAGCTCGGAGAGCGCGATGGTGACCGGGGTGCCGGGCACGATGGTGAAGGCCTTGCAGAAGTCCTCGTCGCTGCCCTCATTCTTGGCCTTGAAGCGGAGAGTCGCGCCGCCGGCCTCGCCACTGACGAGGAAGGTGAAGCCGGTCACCGGCCCGCCGGCGTTGGCCGTCAGAGCGTTCCAGACGCCCTGCACGCTGTTCTCGCCGCCGGTCTCGTTCATGTTGAGGCCGATGCCGCCACCCCACTGCAGGCTCCACTGGCAAGCGCCGGGATCCGTCTCCGGGCCGGCTGCGTTGCAGCCCGTGGCGCCCGTCTCGTCGGTGACCTGGACCGCCGTGCCGCTGATGCAGGGCATGACCGTGGTCATGTCGAAGCTGCTGATGGGGTCGTTGCTGCCGCCCGTGTCGGCTGTGAAATCCGTGTGCATCAGGGTGTCGGTGACCGGCGCGCCGTCCTTGACGCTGTCCTCGAGGATGAAGAACGCACCCTGCACGCCAACGGTGTTCGCTGCGCCATCGACCCAGGTGCCGGTGCCGTTGAAGAGCAGGTTCGTGGGAGCCGTACCGCCGGTGCCCGTGACGTCGCCACCCGTACCGGGCGCGGCGCCGCTGCCGGTGCTGCCACCGGTGGGGAGCGGGACGGGGGGCTCGCTGCTGCACGCAACGAGGGACGACATGCCGCTGGCTACTGCAATCAAACCAACAAGTGAGAGTGAGATCTTCATGATAATCGTGGTTCCTTTGGACCGAAGTCGCGTCCTTCCGAGCCGCGGGCTTCGCGAGAGGCCAGAGGCCGAGAGCGAGAGCGACTTCAAGTGAAGCGCTTCCTATGGCGCTCTTTTTATCGGAAGTCGGCGGAACGTCCAGGCAGAAAAGGGGTGAGCGAGAGATGGGTGGGGGAGTAGGAGCCCAAGCCGCCGTCCCGGCTGCCAAAATTCACCTGCCCGGCAGCTTTTTCCCAGGCTGCAGCTTTTCCCCAGGCTGCAGCGCGATTTGACGGGTCCCCTGCTGCCAGCTACCCATTGCGCCCCCGAGACCCGCCCCGAGCGGGCACGGGACCCCTCGAAGCTGGCGTCCAGGCTGCGAGCGGAGCACGGCGCTGGTGCCAGGCTCTCCTCCACCTCCGGGCGCACGCCAATCAGGAGCAAGCAATGAACAGCAATCCCGGCGTCATTGGCCGCAAGGTCGGCATGACGCAGATCATGGACGAAGACGGCACCGTGGTGCCCTGCACCGTGGTCCTGGCCGACGTCACCGTCGTCGGCAAGCGCACGGCAGCTAAGGACGGCTACGACGCATTGATCGTCGGCGTCGGCGAGCGCAAGGAGAAGCACACGACCAAGCCGCTGGCTGGCTTCTACAAGAAGGCGGGCCTGAGCGCGAAGCGCGAGATGCGTGAGCTCCGCTGCACCGCGGCCGAAGCAGCCGCCGTCGAGGTGGGCGCGAAGCTCGAGCTCGGCAATGTCTTTTCCGAAGGGCAGTTCGTCGACGTGCAGGCCACCTCCAAGGGCAAGGGCTTCGCCGGCGTCATCAAGCGCCACCATTTCGCCGGCGCTCCCGGCAGCCACGGTACGCACGAGTACTTCCGCCACGGCGGCTCGATCGGTACCAACATGACCCCCGGTCGTACGCTCAAGGGCCGCGGCATGCCGGGTCAGCTCGGCAACAAGACGGTCAGCGTGCTCAACCAGAAGCTGGTGAAGATCCTGGCTGAAGACAGCCTGCTGCTCGTCCGTGGCACCATTCCCGGCGCGCCGAACGGCCTCGTCATCGTGCGCGGCGCCATCAAGAAGAAGAACGGCGGCAAGTCCGCCTGAGCCGACTTCGAGCTCGACCACAGGACGGGCCGTGAACGGCGCGGGAGTTCCTCGGCTTTCGATCGGGACCTTCCGCGCCGAACGCATTTTGTACGACGAGGGAGGCCTTCTCGTCGTCGACAAGCCGCCTGGCATCCCGACCTACGGTGGCGACGAGTCGCTGCGCCATGGTCTGACCCAGCGGCTGGGAGACTTTCTCGAGGCTCGAGGTCGCTCGCCGCGCCTCGGTGTGCATCAGCGCCTCGACCAGGACACCTCGGGCGCGCTGCTCCTGACCACGGATCCAGCGCAGGATGCCTCAATCGAGCAAGCGCTGGCGGCTCGGGAGCTCGGGCGCACCTATCGCGCCGTCGTCGACGATCCCAAAACGCGGCTGGTCGACGCAGCGATCGAGCTCCTGCTCGACGACGACGGCAAGCGATCTCGCGTGGTCGCGCAGGGTGGCAAGAGCGCGGTGACCGAGGTCCGTGTGCTCGAGCGGGTCGGTACGCGCGCCGACGTCGAGCTCCGGTTGCAAACGGGCCGCCTGCATCAGATCCGGGTCACGCTCGCGCACCTGGGCGCGCCGGTGCTCGGCGATCGGCTGTATGGGGGCCAGCCGGCGTCGCGGCTCTTTCTGCATGCTTGGCGCCTCTCGGGAGGGCCGCTGCGAGCTCCGCTCGAGGCGCCGCTGCCGCGGGGATTCGAGTCGGCGTTGCAGGGCAGGGGCGCGACCCTCGAGCCGACCGAGCTCCGCTCGGTCCTCGGCGATGCAGCCTGCAAGCGCGCGCCGCTCTTGGCGCAGACGAGCGCGTTTCGTCTGCTCGCGGGGGAGGCGGATGGAGCTCGGGACCTCCGGGTCGACGTGTACGGTCTGCATGCCCACTTGTCGTGGGCGGCGGCGAGTCGTCCGCAGCCGGAAGTGCTGGAGGCTTTGGTCCAGGAGCTTCTCGGCCTGGGGCTCTTGGGGGTGTGGGCGGCGCCCCGAGAGACGCGAGGGAGCTCGGGCGCCGCGGAACCAGCGAGCGAGGGTACCTGGTACGGTGCGCGTCCCTCGGCGGCGCTCCCGATCGAGGAGCACGGCCAGTTCATCGAGCTGCCGAGCCTGGAGGGTGCCAGCGCGCTCTGGCCACTCGAGCTGCGCGAGCTCCGGCGACGCGCGGTGGGCTGGGCTGCTTCTGGCTCGGTCCTTGCGGGCTCAGCCGCCGTGGGGAGCATCGGCCTTTTCGCGGCGCGCGGCGGAGCGGCCGTGACCCTCGTGGATCGCTCGGCGCAGGCCCTCGGCCGGCTCGGCGCGCTCGCTTCGTCAGCGGCCGGGTCGCTGCGGCTGCTCTCCGAGGAGCCGCTGTCGCTCTTCGAGCGCGAAGGGCGCCGGGGCTCCCGCTATGCGCTCGTCGTCCTGGACCTGCTCGCGGCGCGCGGTGAAGGACCGCGGGCGCGCCTCCTGCGTGCGGCGCTCGGCCTCGTCACGCCCGGTGGCAAGCTGCTCGTGGCGCGCCGCCCGAGCTCGATGGCCGCGCGCCATCTGCGCCGCCTCGTGCACGAGGCAGCCGAGAGCACCGGGCGCACCGTTCGCTTCGCCAAAGAAGTGCCGCGCTCACTCGACGTCGAAGCGCCCGAGATCTCCGACTTGGCCGAGGACCTGCCGCCCCGAGCGCTCATCGTGGAGCTCGAATGAAGGTCAGATCCGGCGCTGCGGGCGCAGACTGCGCTCGATGGCGGCCCACGCGCCCTCCGGTGCGATGCAGCGTGCCGCCTGGTGTCCCTCGGCCTCACTGACCGTATCGACCGTGCACCCAGCGAGCGCGTTTTGCTCCAGGAACTGGAGCAGATGCTTCTTGAAGTGCTCGGCGGTCCCAGCGGCGCGCGGGCCGAAGAAATCCCAGTAGTAGGTGTGCATGTCCGAGGGGCGCAGCATAGCCTGCTAGCGTCGCCCTGCATGCCCCTGTCCGCACCCCTGCCCGCTTTCGTGCACGTGCCCCTGGCCCGGCTCTCGCGGCGCATCGATCGCGTCGTGCATGCCGGCTCCGCACCCGAGCTGTCTCGGCAGGTCGATCGCGTGCAGACGATCCTGCGGGCCTTCTATGCTTACGTGCTGTTCCTGGCGTTCCCGTGGAGCAGCCAGGCTTCCGCCGCCTGGACCTCCGCCGAGGTACCGCGGCCCAAGCTCCATCTCGAGCTGACGGCGCTCTTCGCTCCCGCGAATTGGCCCTTCATCCAGGTGCTCTGCTGCTTCTTGCTCTTGGCCGGTGGGCTCGCCCTGATCCTGAATCCCGGGCTGCGCTGGGTGCGCGTGCTCGTCGCGGCCGGCTTCGTCTTCTTCACGGCGATGGCGTTCGACGAAAAGGGCAAGATCGACCACGGCAACCATGCCGCGATGTGGACGGCGATCGGCCTCTGTTTCTTGCCGGGAGGCCAGCCGAAATCGGAGCTCGAAGAGCGCCGCCTCGTCACCAGCTTCTTCGGCGTGCAGCTCTTGGTCGGCATGCTCTACACGTGCGCCGGCATCTGCAAGCTGATCGGCACGTTCTACGACTTCGAGGGGGGAGTCGTGTGGTTCCATCCGGACGCGCTGCCCCTGATGCTCAGCGGGAACTGGGATCGCTCGCGCGAGACGCTGCTCGCCGGGTTCTTGGTCTTGCATCCCGGGCTCACGGTGCTGGCTCAAACCAGCGCCGTCGTGCTGGAGCTCGGTGCGCTCGGCGCGGTGTGTTTTCGTCACCTGCAGCGTCCGTGGGCGCTCGGGCTGATGACGATGCACGCGCTCATCCTGCACTCGATGAAAATCCACTTCCACCAGTCGTGCATCATCCTCGCGCTCGTCTTGGTGGCCTCCCCGTTCGCCACGCCCCTCGGCGAGAGCGTGCGCTTCGCCCTCGAACGGCTGCGCCCGAGCCGAGAGCGTTCCTCTGCCGGAAAAACCCAGAAAGCACCCGGCGTGCGCGCCGACCCCGGAGCGCTCTGTCGGCTCTGGGGCCCCGCGTTGGTGGCCGTGTACCTGCTCGTCGCCTTCGGTCGTTTCGAGCCGTCGCGCGGCGCGTTCCGCCAGGAGCTCTACCCATTCTCCCCACTGGCCATGTTCTTCCGCTTGCATCCCTCCGAGCAAGGCCTGCGCTCGCTGGAGAAGCTGCGAGCGAAGCTCGAACAGGAGGGCCTCTTCTCGGAGCGCGAGAAGGCGCGGCGCAAGGCTGCCAAGCGTGAGAAGAAGGGGCGCGAGTGAGCCGCAAGCAGAATCCGTACGCCGGCGCCGATCCGCGCACGCTCGAGGCCAAGAAGCGCGGCTATCCGGCGCGCAGCGTGTTCAAGCTGGAGGAGATCCAAGACAAGACGCAGATCTTCCGGGGCGGGCAGCGCGTGCTCGACCTGGGCGCTGCACCGGGCAGCTGGAGCCTGTTTGCCAGCCAGAAAGTGGGCCCCTCGGGGCGCGTGCTCGCCGTCGATCTGTCCGAGATCACGCAGCGCTTTCCGCCGCAGGTGACCGTGGTGCAAGGAGACGCCTTCGACCTCGCGAGCGAGCTGCTCGCGGCGCACGGTCCCTACGACGTCGTCCTGAGCGACATGGCGCCGCGCACGAGCGGCGTGAAGTTCCAAGATCAGGCGGCCAGCTTCGAGCTCTTCGTGCGCGCGCTCGAGGTAGCAAAGGCGTTCGGCAAGCCGGAAACTTCCGCCTTCGTGGCCAAGATCTTCATGGGTCCCGAGTTCAACGAAGCCATCGCCCTCTGCAAGGCCGCCTACAAGAAGTCTCGCGTCATCCGCCCGACCGGCACCCGCCCCAATAGCAAGGAGACCTTCCTCGTCGGCCAGGGGCTGCGGCCTTAGTGGGACCCCCCCTTTTCTTTCCCGGCTGGGCCCAGGCGGCTTAGACGGGGGAGATGCCGAGGCCGGCCTTTTGGCTGCTGGGAGTGTCCGGGGCCCTCTTGGGGCTCGGGGCCGGCGTTGCGTCCGCCAGCTCGGACAGTGCTGGCTCGGGCAGTGCTGGCTCGCGCAGTCCTAGCTCGCGCAGGGCAGGAGGGGGGCGCATCGGCGCGCCCTCGGGGCCCGCAGTTCGAGGAGCCAGCGAGCTGCCGGCGGGGGGCGCGATGCAGCCGGAGGTGCCTGCGAAGCATGCGGTTCCGGACAAGCAGGGCGCGGTAGGCCGCCCGGCGCCGGCGGGCCCCGGCGGCGACGCAGACACGACCCCCCCAAAACCAGGTCCTGAGCATTGGCTCGGCGCTCTGGCGATGGAAACGGCCGTACGAGCCGAGCCGGCTCTGAGCGCCACGGTGGTCGGCTACCTGCGGGCCGGCAGCTTGGTGCGCCGCAGCGCGGAGTCGCTGGGACGTTCGGGGTGCCCGGAAGGTTGGTACCAGGTGGAGCCGCGGGGGTACGTCTGCGTGGGCGGTGCCGCCACCATCGACCGGCATCACCCCCTCCTGCGGGTGACCGAAAGTCGGCCCAATCGTCGCGCCGGGCTGCCCTACCGCTACGGGCGCAGTCGCTTTCCCGCCCCTCCGCTCTACTCGGCGCTGCCGAGCGGCGAGGTGCAGGGCCGGAGCGAGCCCGACCTCGCTCGCCACTTGCCCAAGGCGTTTGGCCTGCCCTGGGCCGGCGCCGTCGCCCCCGAAGTGCCAGCCGCCATCGACGGCGGGGAGCTCCTGCCGCGACCCTTTGGCTACAATGGTGCGGGCCCCGTCTATCGGGGACGCGCCTTGCCCAAGAGCGCCTTCGCCTTCACCGAGCTCTTCGAGTCCGGCGGACGCAGCTGGGGCCTCACCACCGATTACTCGCTCATCCCCCTCGATCGGGTGACGCCCGTGCTCGAGAGCTCGTTCTCCGGCGTGCAGCTGGGGCCGGGCGAGAGCTTGCCCGTGGCCTTCGTGCGCAAGCAAGGCGAGCAGCTCTTCGCTGGCGATCCAGCCGAGAGCCTGAAGCCGGTGCGCGCGGTCCAGTTTCGTGAAGGGTTTCGGCTGTCGGGGCGCGTGGTGCGCTCGGGCGGTGTGACGTTCCGCGAGACGGCCAGCGGCGAGTTCCTGCGCGACCACGAACAGCTCCTGCTCGTCCATGGGCGCAAGGAGCTGCCCAAGCCCGCCAAGCGGCACCGCGCCTTCATCGAGATCTCGCTCGAGCGACAGACGCTCGTGGCCTACGAAAACGGAGTCCCCGTCTTGGCCACCTTGGTTTCGGCCGGGCGCGATGGGCTCGGCGATCCCGAGACCACGCACTCCACCGTGCAAGGCTTCTTCCTCATCCACACCAAGCACGTCACCGCCACCATGAGCGGCGACGAAGCCGACGACGAGTTCGATCTGCGCGACGTGCCCTACGTGCAGTACTTCCACGAAGGCTATGCGCTCCACGCCGCCTACTGGCACGACGGCTTCGGCACACCGCGCAGCCACGGCTGCATCAACCTGGCGCCTGCCGACGCGCGCTTTCTGTTCGGCTGGACGGACCCTCCGGTGCCCGAAGCTTGGCATTCGGCCGTCTCACGCGACGGCACGCTCGTCTACGTGCACCCGTGACGCAGCGGGCCCCGCCGAAGCGGCGCCCTCACGTCGACCCTACTGCACCAAGGCGCAGAAGTTGTTCGACGCGGCGCCCACGCCGCCGCTCCAGACCTGAAAGCCGGCGGCGATCATGGTGAGCTCGAGGTTGGGCGAGAGGCCGCCGTAGACCGCGTCGTCCACGAAGAGTGTGAGATCGTATTCGAACTGCGTGAAGACCGCACTTGCGTATCGGTAGGTGGTGATCGCCTGCCCATTGAGCATGCCGGTCCAAAGCTCCCAGGTGTTGGGCCCGATCTCGAGGTTCCCTTGGTAGGTGCCAATCGGTGTCACCTCCCCGCCGAGGATGATCTGAATGTAGGCGGAGGGTGTGCTGCTACCCGGATCGTTGAACCAGAGCTCGTAGAGCGCCAGGTAGTTTCCGGCCGCAGGTTGGGTCCACGACCACGCCGTGGGAAGGGCCGTGATGTCCTCCACCCGGATCGGCAAGCCGGACCCGGTCGAGCTCACGTCCGCCTGCTCCCCGATGTAGACCGACGGGAAGCCGAGTGCCGTGTTCGTGCTCATGCCACTTTGGGCGATCAGCTCGAACGCGGTTCCCGTGCCCGTGATTGCTTGGTTCCCATCCTGGTTGTTGTAGAAATTGGCCTGGACGACGTAGTTTTCGTTCTCGCGGGACACCTCGAGGTAGTCGAAGGCGCTATCGAAGGTGTAACTCCCAGAGCCCGCCGGATCGCCCAGGTCGCAACCGTTCGCCGCATCGTCCGCCTCCACCACCGACTCGACGCAGAAGTCGAACGTCGTTGCGGGCTGCCCAGCGGGTCCTGGCCCTGGAACGACGATCTGGAGCGTGACGATCTCCTGGTCGATGTAGGCCGTGCCGGTCCCGTTCCAGCAGTAGGTCTCGAAGCTGGACCACGCGATGAAGCTCGTTCCGGTGACCCCCGGCACGGGCGCGCACCAAACTTGGTCGGGATCGGTGGCGCCGTCCGGGCCCAGAATTTGGACGCGAAGTTCGGTCTCCAGCTCGTTGTCGATGGTGATGAGCACGCCTTCGGCCGTCGGCACGAACGTTCCTAGTGGTGGGACACAGCCTGCTGGGGTGCAGTCGGCTGGCTGGTTGAGGTTCCACGTCCACCCAGCGACCCCCGCGAAGTCATCGTCCGCAGAGACTTCGCCGGACACGCAATAGGGTGGGCCGAGGGTGTCGTCGAAGTCGGGCGGGTCGATCATGCCCAGGCTTGCCAACGTCCCGACGTAGCCCTGCCACGCCCCGCTCTCGTAGTAGCCGCCCACGGTTGCCTGCCCGCCCGAGCCATTCCCACCGCTGCCGCTCCCACCGGACGACGTCCCCCCCGAGCCGTCTCCACCCGTACCGCCGCCCGCCGGGGTCCCGCCCGACCCGTCGCCGCCGGAGCCGGCGCCCCCGCCACTCCCACCCGCACTGGCGCTGCCACTGCCGACGGCGCCGCTACCGTCCGAGCTGCCGCCGCCCGAGCTCGACCCGCCGAGATCCGAGCTGTCGCCGCCCGAGCCCGAGCCATCCACGATGAGCTCCGGCAGCAGGCACCCGGGCACGCTTGCCGCCAGGAGCACGACGACAGCCAGCCCCACCGCGCGGACTCTGCGAGCTCTGGCTGCCACTGTGGCGCTTTTGATGTTCACGGAGCGTTTCTTCCCGAATGCCGCGCCTGAGGCAAGCCGGAAGCCGAAAGACGGCTGGCTCGCCGCCGAGGGGCGAACCGACCTTGGCTCCGTCATTGGACGAACACGCAGAAGTTGTCGACCGATGCTCCCACGCTGCCGTCCCAGACCCGAAAGCCTGCTGCGATCTCCATCAGGAAGTAACTATTGGGCAGCCCACGACTGACGGCCTCGTCCACGAAGGGACCGAGCGTTTCCTCGAACGCCGTGAGGGGCGGGGTCACGGTGCGGAAGGTGACGAGGGGGTCAGAGGAGTCGAAAGGCTCATAGACCTCCCACGTACGGCCGCCGATGACCGCCGACCCGTCGGGGGTGCCGGGTGGGTCCACGTCGCTCCCACCGAGGATGATGTAGACGACCTCGTCGGGCGCAGCTGCGTCGGCATCCGCTCCGAACCCGAGCTGGTAGAGGGCCAGGTAGCTCCCGCTCGCCGGCGGCGTCCAGGCCCACGCGGTGGGAAGGTCCCCGAGGAAGCCCACCTGCTCGGGCAAGCCGGGCGTGCCCGAGCTCACGGTGTTCACCTCGCCGACGAAAACGGACGGAAAGCTGAAAGGAACTCCGGTAACGAGACTCGTGCCGGTCTGCCCTGTGATGACGAACGCGGTGCCCTCGCCAGTGAGGGTCTGCGTGCCCGGCGCCGAAAAGACACGGCTCTGCACGACGTACGCGTCGCCTCCGCGATCCACGGTTGTGGTCGCTGTAGCTTGCAAGCTGTACGCGCCGGTGCCGGGAGAGTTGTCGAGCCTGCAGGTCGGTGGGGGCTCCGGGACCTCTTCCACCGACTCCACGCAGAAGTCGAACGACGTCGCGGGCTCGTCGCTACTTGCTCCCGGTGCGAAGATCTGAAGCGAGGCGAGCTCGTCGTTGGTGTACGGAGCGCCCCCCGGCTCCCAGCACGTCGCGGTGAAGTCCGACCAGGGGACGAACATGGTCCCGTCCGTGAACGGCAAGAGGGCGCACCACGTCTCGGCACCCGCTCCGCCCGGAGCTTGGACTTGGATGCGGAGCTCCGTATCGAGGCTGTTGTCGACGGTGAGCAGGATGCCGTCTTCCGACGAGGTCACCGTCCCGCAGTCTGCCTGCATGCAAACGGGCTCCTGGTTGAGGTTCCACGTCCACCCGGCCTTGGCCCCATAGAGGTCGTCGGGACTGATCGCGCCGGACACACAGTACGGCGGACCGACCGAGTCGTCGAAGTCGTTTGGAAGGACGTTTCCGCGCTCGGCGAAGGTTCCAACGTAGCCCTGCCAGGCCCCACTCTCGTAGTAGCCGTAGAGGGGCGCTCCACCCGAGCCATTGCCGCCGGATGACGTGCCGCCCGAGCCAGCGCCGCCGCTGCCACCCGGTGAGCCTCCAGCGCCGTCGCCGCCGGAGCCGTCCGGTGAGCCTCCAGCGCCATCGCCGCCCAGCCCATCGCCGCCCAGGCCGTCGCCGCCCAGGCCGTCGCCGCCCGAGCCCGCCCCGCCGAGGTCGTCCGGGCCGCCGCCTCCGGAGCCAGTGCCGTCGACGACCAGCTCGGGCAAGAAGCAGCCAGGAGCCATCGCTCCGAGCAACACCATGAGCCGCGGCACCGTGAGGCGGACGCCGGCTGCGCGGACCCGACGAGTGGCGGTCGGTCGTGAGGTGCGCTCCATGCTCACCATCCGTTTTGCCCCGAACGGCACGCAGGGCGCAAGGCCGACCGCCGCATGCGGTTGGCGACGGGCGCGCGAGCGAGTAGCTTCAGGCTCGACATGGCGTTTCTGGCATTCCAGGCGGGACGAAGAGTTCTTCTCCGCAGCTCTCTCTTGGCGCTGAGCAGCGTCCTTTCGGTCTCGTCCCCAGGCCTTGCGGCTCCGCCCACCGCGGTGGACGACGAAACTCGAGGCGCAGCGCGACAGCTCGGGATGGAGGGCGTTCAGGCCTACCAGGCTGGCGACTACGACAAGGCCAGCGAGCGCCTGGAGCGCGCCTTCAGTCTCCTCGAGGCACCGTCGCTCGGCTTGTGGTCGGCTCGCGCCCTCGAAAAGAAGGGCCTCTTGGTCAAGGCGGCGGAGCGCTACCTCAAGACCACGCGCCTTCCGGTCGAGGCCGGCGGGGAAGCGGAGGTGCAGGAGAAGGCGAAGGCCGAGGCGGCAGCAGAACGCGAAGCCCTCTTGCCGCGCATTCCGGCGCTGGTGATCGAGCTCGTTGGGAGTGATGCCGCGGACGCCGTCGTCACGGTCAATGGGGCACCCATCAAAGCCGCGCTCATCGGAACGGCGCGCCCGACCGATCCGGGGCCGATCGAGATCGTTGCGCAGCGGGGCAACCAGGAGGTCAGGCAGACGGTTCAATTGGCCGAGGGGCAGTCACTGACGGTCACGCTGAACTTGGAGACGGGTGAGGCCACGGCCGATGCCAGCGCCCCCGCTCCGAGCGAAAGCGACGAGACGCGTCCAGCAGAGCCAGACAGCGGGCCGACGGCAGCCCCGGGGAAGGCCCGTTGGCAGATACCGGTTGGCTGGACGGCGCTGGGGGTCGGCGTCGCAGGCCTGGCAACGGGCGGCATCAGCGCGGGCGTGGCGTCCGGCGAGTACGCGGAGGCGTCGGCCGGATGCACGAACAACGTCTGCCCGATGGGGTCGGCGGATCAGATCGCCACCTACAATACGCTCCGCATCGTCTCGACCGTCGGCTTCATCGCTGGCGGCGTGCTGGCGGCCGCAGGGATCACGTTCCTGGTAACGGCGCCCAAGCGTTCGGAGAGCGCGTTCGTCGCGCCGCTGATCGGCTTCGGCACCGTCGGCGTGCACGGCCGCTTCTAGCGCCGGCAAGGCTAGTCAGGCAGGCCGAGCTCGCGCCAGCGCACCATGCCGCCCGCGAGGTTTGCCACGCGCTCGAAGCCAGCGTTTCTCAGGATGACCGCGCCCATGCCGGAGCGCTTGCCGGTCTGGCACACGAGCACGACGGGCCGCTCTCGGCCGAGCTCACCCGTGCGCTGGCGCAGCTCATCGAGGGGGACGAGACGCGCGCCTTCGATGTGCCCGAGCTCGCCGTCGAACTCCCCCGGGCTGCGCACGTCGATGAGCTCGAGCTCGCCTCGGTGCTGAGCCACCCACTCCGGTGCGATCTCGGGCAGGCCAGCGTAGGTGGCGATGACCGGGCCCCAGCTGGGAGTTTTCGTCGCCTGCTCGAGCGGGCGCCCGGAGCGCAGGTTGGCCGGGAGCGCCTGTGCAATCTGCTTGGGGTGCGGCAGGCCGAGGTTTTCCATGTAACCGACGAAGTCCTCCTGGCGCGCTTCGCCGCCGATGCGCGGGTTATGGCGCCGCTCCTCCCCGATGGTGCTCGACGTGCGCCCGTCGTAGTCGTGCGCCGGATAGACGACGCAGGCATCGGGCAGAGAAAAGAGGCGGTCCTTGATCGAGCGGTACAGGCGCTCCGAGCTGCCGCCTTGAAAGTCGGTGCGGCCCACGCTGCGCACCAGGAGCGCGTCGCCCGTAAACACCATCGTCTGGTCCTCGCTGACGAGCGAGAGGCAGCCAGCGGTGTGACCCGGCGTCGCCAGCACGGAGAGCGCGTGGCTGCCGAAGCGGATGACGTCGCCGTCTTCGAGCCGCACGTCCACATTTTCTGCGTCGTACTCGCGGGACAGGCAGATCTTGGCGGCGAGCGCCTCGCGCATGAGCCAAGCGCCGGTCACGTGGTCGGCGTGACAGTGCGTGTCGATCACCCAGAGCAGCTTCAAATCGAGCTCTCGGAGGAGCGCCAAGTCGCGGGCATGGCGCTCGAACACCGAGTCGATCAGCACCGCCTCCCGTGTGCCTTCGTCGGCAAGCAGGTACGTGTATGTGCTGGACACCTGGTCGAAGAGCTGACGTACGATCATCGGCCGCCAGTATGCGACCGCGGCTTGGCTACCACCAGTTGCCGACCGCCACGCCCCAGGTGAGATAGCGGTCCGCTCCGTCCACGAAGGCGGAGGCGCGCCAGGTCGTGCCTTCGGGCCAAATGCCGAACACGCGCCAGGACAGGACGCGCGCCTCCACGCCCGCCGTTCCGTGCAAGCGCGCGTGGGACTCGGGGGTGCGAAAACGGGTGGGCTCGATGTACGTGCCGCCGCGCACTTTCAGCCAATTTTTCAGGATCTCGGTCTCGGCGCCCAAGTGGAAGGAGACGCTCGGATTCTGGCCGGAGCGGTTCACCACCTGCGCCAGGAACGATTCGACGCCGACCGCATCGGGCACCGGCCCAATCAGCACCATCTGCGTGCTGAGCAGGACGTAGAAGCGCTCCTGCTCTTGCCAGCGCTCGCGAGCGGCGCGCTTGATGCGCTTCTTTTCGGCCTCGAGGTGGAGCTCTTCCGCGCGCTTTTGCACCTCGTGACGCTCGCGCAGGTAGGCGGTGGCAAGCTCGGGGTCCACGCCGGCTGCGCGCGCCATCTTCTTGGCGTACGCGATCTCCTCTGCGCGCGCCTTCTGGCGACGGCGGATGTCGGCGCGCAAGGGCGCGAGCTCGTCCTTGGGATTCTTCCACTCGTAGTTGTACGGGCGCGGGCCGAATTGGTAGCTCATGCCGAACGACAGCTCGTACGGCAGCTCCACGCGGCTCGGCAGGTAGATGCTGTCGGGGTGATCGGGATCGCCCGGTGCACCGGGCAGCACCAGGTCGCCGGTCGAGTTCTCCAGTCGCTGGTCGCCGGCGAGCGGCCGATCCCCCAGGGCGTTCGAGTAGAAGGCGGCGCCGAGGCGGAGCTGCATGTCGCGTGGCTTCCAGAGCACGCCGCCTTCGAACGACGCGCTCGAGCTGGAGGCGATGGTGCTCGTGCCGACGCGGATGTCCTGGTCGGCGATGCGCAAACCGGTGCCGACCACGAACTCGCCGATGTTCCGCGCCACGATCAGGTGGGCGGTCTGAAAGCGGCTGGTCAGCTCGCCACCGAGCGACCCCTGCGCCTCGTTCCTGGCCAGGCCATACGTCTGCAAGTCGAGCGTGACGCCCACGCCCCATTTGCCGAAGCGGAAGTTGTTGGTGAGGGTCAGGAAGGTGAAGCCGAGAAAGCCCTCGCGATCGGGCCCGGCGCTGGTGGGAGCGCCGGTGTTGAACCAGTCCTTGCCTTCGATGCCACCGGGGAAGGTGGCGAAGAAGCCGAGGTCGTAGTTGAAGTCGCCCATGGCCCAGCCGCCGCGCATGGCCGGAGCGACCGGCGTGATCACGTTGCCGGCGACGCCCTCACCGACGCCGACGTACGCCCCGCCCATGCCTTTGACGCGAGCGTTGCCGCGCGTGATCCCTCGCGTCAGGTCGACGGCGTAGTCGCTCGTCGTGATCGGCGAGCCATTGGGGCCAATCGGGCCATCCGCGAGCACGGGGCGAGGCAGCGACAAGCACAAGAACCAGGCGCCGACTACCCGACGAATCACGGCGCGAGCCTAGAGCGACAAGCGGATCGCCGCCACCCTTGGCGTCCTCAGGCGAAGCGCTGCTTGATGGCGTCGACCACGGCGCCGAGCTCTGCCGGCAGCATGACCGCGGGGTTCTTGTGGCTGGCCTTCACGTCGGGGATCGAATCCTCGTGATACTTCACCTTGAACTCGGTGAACTTCAGCCCGTTTGCGGTCGAGATGCAGACGACCTTTTCGCCGGACTTGATGGTATCGTTCTTGCGGAGCTTTTCCAGCACCGCCAGGCCCACCGCGGTGTGCGGGCAGGTGTACATGCCGGTGGCATCGGCACGCGCAGCGGCATCGGAGAGCTCCTGCTCGCTGGCTTGCTCGACGATGCCGTTCATTTCCTGGAGCGCGCGCAAGGCGCGCGGCGCCGAGACTGGATTGCCGATCTGGATTGCCGTGGCCTGCGTGGGCTTGGCGGTCATGGCTTCGACCGTCTTCTTGCCCGCCTTCCAAGCGCGGTAGAGTGGATTGGCGTTCTCGGCTTGGGCCACGGCCAAGCGTGGGTAACGGTCGATGACGCCGAGGTCCTTCATCATGCGGAAGCCCGCATAGAGGGCCGCCGCGTTGCCCAGGTTGCCCGAGGGCAGGATCACCCAGTCGGGCACCTGCCAGCCGAACTGCTGTACGACCTCGATGCCGACCGTCTTTTGGCCTTCGAGACGCAGTGGGTTCATCGAGTTGGCGAGGTAGATGAGCCCGCTCTCGGCCAGCTGCTTCACGATGGCCATGCAACCGTCGAAGTCGGTCTCGAGCCCCAGCACGAGCGCGCCATGGGCGAGCGGCTGTACGAGCTGCGCGGTCGAGATCTTGCCGCGAGGGAGGAGCACCACCACCGGGATGCCCGCTGCGGCACCGTACGCGGCCAGCGCGGCCGAGGTGTCGCCGGTGGAGGCGCAGGCGACCGCCTTGATCTTCTGGCCCTCGGCGATCGCCTTCTTGACGACGCTGACGAGCACGGTCATGCCGAGGTCCTTGAACGACCCGCTGTGGCTGTTGCCGCAGAGCTTCACCCAGAGCTCGTCCAGGCCGAGCGAGCGCCCGTAGCGGTCCGCCCAGAACAAGTTGGTGCCGCCCTCGTACATGGACACGATGTCCTCGTCGTTGGCATTCGGCATGACCCACTCGCGCTTGCCCCACACGCCCGAGCCGTAGGGCCACGTGTTCTGGCGGTAGCGCTCGTCGAACAGCTTCGTCCACGCCGGGCCACTGCGATTCCTGAGCGCGTCCAGATCGTGGACGACTTCGAGCAGCCCGCCGCAGTTCGGGCAGGTGTAGATGGCTTGGGTGACCGGCCAGGAGCCGGCGCAGCCGTTGAAGCAGCGAAATTCTGCTCGATAGTTCATCGCGCGCCGGACTCTACACGCAAACCGCGCTCGGGAAAGGCGGCGGCCCGGGGAGCACCGCGATCGCTGCGGATTTTTTGGGTGTTTCGTCGCGGTCTGGCAACAGGGGAGGATGCTCCGCCGCCTGCTGCTCATCCTGGCCGGCCTCGGCCTGCTCACCTTCCCGGGGTGCACCGGCGAGGAGGACCAGGGCGCCCGCAGCGAACCGTGGCTCAAGGACGAGGTCGCCTTGAGTCGCTCCGAGCAGAGCGAGGTGCGCTTTCGGGCGGCGCCGGGCCAGGCCCTCGCTTTCGCCGTGAAGAGCAAGCAGGGCAGTGTGGCAGGCCGTGTCCCGCTCGAATCCGCCGAGCTCGCTTTGGATCCTCGAGCGCTCGATCTCGCCCAAGCTCGTCTCACGTTCGACCTCGACCACCTTTCGGTTGGCTGGGATGACGGGCCAGCGGAGGCTCACGGGGAGAGGGAGGAGGGCGCGGCCCCGGCGGGAGACCTTCTGCTCACTGAGGCCGCGCGGCTCTGGCTGCGGCTCGGTTCGGACGTACCCGCGAGCCAGCGAGCGCAGGCAGAGGTGGCCACCTTCACCGTGCGCCTCGGGCGCGCGCTATCGAGCCACAGCATCCAGGGCGGCTCGGTGGTTTCACCTTCCCGCTCTGGGAGCGCCGCGCGCGGTTCGGTGCGGCGCGTGCGTGGGACCGTAGAGGGGGAACTGCTGCTCCTGGGGCATGAGGTGACCCACGCTCTCGATGCGGAGGTCGACTTCCTGCTGACCCCCGGCCCCGTCAGCAAGGCTTCGCTCGAGCGCGTGATTGTGCGCTTGTCCGAGGCGGAGGCAGTCCCGTTCTCGGAGCACCGCATTCAGCCGCGCGATGCTCGAGGAGCCGTGGTGAGCGAGCAGCTCCTTGCCATGGGCCGTTCCGCAAACCTTCGCGCGCTGGTGACGGGCGCCCTCGTCTTCGAAAGCCAGAGGTAGAAGTCGGCCGCCTTGCGCCCCGAGCCCCTTCGGCCTGTAATGCAAGCGCGATGCGCCGCGCACCCCTTCCGTACGCTCTACTGGCCCCGACCGTGCTCGTCCTCTCGAGCCCACTTTGGGGATGCGCACCGCCCAAGCCAACCGAGCCCGAGACGACCGCCGTCTACGCTGAGCCGCCCGCGGCTGCCCCGGTGCCCGTCGAACGCCTGAGCGTCAACGAGCCCACGCCGGAGAAGCTCGGCGCGCCGAAGGCCGAGGGCGCGTCCTCGGCGCCGGAGAGCCCTGCGGCCGACGCACCCGCTCCCGCAGCACCCGAGGCACCTCCGCCCGCGCCGGCTTCGTCCGCGCCCGCTGCAGCGACTCCCACCCCGGCGGCTGCGCCCGCTCCCCCCGCGAAGAAGTGACGGCGGGCGTCGCCTCGCTCAGAAAGTCAGCCGAGCGCGGGCTCCGCCGCCAGTCGTGCTGGCGTACGGCGCAATCGTCAGTCCGCGGCCACCCTTCTTGGCCACGAGCGGCGTCTTGCTCCGCCCCGTGGAGGTATCTTCCCGGGCCGTGAAGAGCACGACCGAGGTGATGCCGAGCGTGACCGCTACGCCGAGCGCCATGTCGCAGATGAGCGCGTTGCGCTCCTGCTCGTCGGCGAGCTCGGTCGATGGATTCTCGTTATATCGACTCTGCGCGTCGATCGCCAAGATGCCGAAGATGGTGCCGACGATGAGTCCGGCGCCGGCGATGCCTGCCGTCACGTAGGCGGGCACCATGCTGCGCTTCTTTTCTTCGGCAGGCGGGGCGTCGTCGGCCGGCGGTGGCGGCGGCGGCGTCTTGACCAGGTTCATCTGCTGCTCGAGCGTGATGCCGCCTTCGAGCGCGACGTCGACGGCGAGCGGGTCGTAGCCCTCGACCGTGGCCTCGACGTGGTAGGTGCCGGCTGGACGCTCGACGGTGATCGGCGTCACGCCTTCTTGCTTCTCGCCGTTGATGGTCACGGCCGCGCCGGCGGGAGTGGTCACCACCATCAAGGTGGCGGGCAAGAGCGCCCGCAGAGTCTTGATGCGGGCGACGGCGGCGTCGACCTTGTCGGGACCCACGTGCTTGGCGCCGGGGTTGGTCACGAAGAGCTCATAAGCCTCGACGGTTGCCTTCGGGTTCTTCTGCTCGGGGTCCGCCTTGTCGAGCGAATCGGCGAGCCAGTACTCGGCGAAGGGCGACGGGATCGCTTCCTGGGCCTTCTTGAACTCAGCAGCGGCGGTGACGAAGTCGCCGGCCGCGTGCGCGGCCATGCCTGCTTCGAAGGCCGTTCGCGCTGCTTCGCGCTGCGCGTCGGTGGGTCCAGCGGGCGCGGCGTCACCGCTGGCGGGTGCGGCGGCTCCGGCTGCCCCCGCTTCGGTGGCTGCCGGCTGGGTAGCACCGGGCTTGGTCCCGCTCTCCGCCTTGGCGGCGGGCGCTGGGGCCTTGGCGGCGGGCGCTGGGGCCTTGGCGGGCGCAGCCGCAGGTGCCGGTGCGGGGGGCTTGGCGGGTGCGGGTGCGGCTGCGGGTGCCGGTGTGGGTGCGGGAGGCTTGGCGGGGGCTGCCTGGCCGTACGCGAGGCCGGTCGTGCCGAGCGCGAGCGCACAGGTCAAAGTAGCGATCCGAAGGGCTCTCCGGAGTCCGACGTCGGGCAGCGTGTTCGAACGAGTGTCGTGCATGGGAAGGGGTCTCCGAGAAGGCGGAGCGCAGGCTAATCACTTAGGGACTCGGGCGTAAAGCCCGACTCCGCTACAATGCCCACGAAGCGCGGCGTGGGTTCCCCCGCGCGTCACGAGCTTGCCATGGACGTGTCACAGAAAGAAGGGCCGCAGCGTTCCCGCCGGATGCGCTCCGTTCCTCCTCCCGACGTGGCCGAAACTGCCGCGCTCGCTGCCCGTGCGCCGCGCGAAGAGGTTCCGCGTTTCCTCGGAGCGGCTGCGCCGCTCTCCGTCTTGGCGGCCGAGCTGCGCCAGGCCCGCAGTGACCACGACCAGGCTCGCGTCGCCGCACTTTCGGTCCGCTTGTCCCGTCAGCTCCTGCGTCGTGGCATCGAGCTGCGTGAAGCGATGGGCCTCATGGAAAAGGCCTTCGAGATTGCGCCCGATCCAGCCGTAGCCCAGGAGCTCGGTGAGGCTTGGGCTGGCGTGGGCGACTACGTCCGTGGCGCCTCCTATCTGCTTCAGGGTGCCGAGGGGCAGGAGGCCAAGGAGCGCGCGCACCTGCTTTGCCAGACCGCGCTCTACTACGCGCACGCCGGCAAGGTGCCGCAGGCTCTGCAGGCGCTCAAGCAGGCGATGACGCTCGCGCCGCTCGATC
>Ga0315912_10001886_pt1 | contig 23857 bp, 14 predicted proteins | sample VfabasoilMG_FD_204469 | JGI IMG/M metagenome (GOLD analysis project Ga0315912, IMG submission 204469) | Garden soil microbial communities collected in Santa Monica, California, United States - V. faba soil | ecosystem: Environmental > Terrestrial > Soil > Garden | place: USA: California... | reverse complement strand
TCAGCGCGCGATCTTTTCGATCCAATGTCGCAATGGGTGTGGCGAAAAGATCGCGCGCTGAAGCGCGCTCCTACGATCGAGCTTGCGCCGCATCGCGTCGCCAGGCGATCCCTGGTAGTCGAGCAGCAAGGCCATGCTTTCGATGCCCGACGCCGACGCGCCAACCGATCAGCCCAGCAGCAACGCCTTGCACACGCGACGAAACATGCATTTTCCCATGCGGTAGTGGAACGGCTCATCGCCGCCCGACGCCGCTGCACCTCGCTTGCGCGACGTATCGACGATTCGATCGACGATGAACAACGCGGCGTGCTTGAGGAAGAGAGGAACCGGACCAGTCCCACGCGCTTCCCGAGGTTCACTTCGGATCAGGGGCTGCAGCCCGTGCTGTCGAAACCGTCCGAGTACACGACCGCCGACGTTTGCTGTGCGGAGATGTTGGTGGTGGAGATGCCGGCGAACCACGTCTGCAGCGCCGGGGGGATCGTGGCGAACCCGCCGGGTTCGGCATCGAAGCGGTTCACGCTGATGTCGAACAGGTCCAGTGGCAGCGCCGCGAACGTGGTGGGCACGGTGCCGCGCAGGCGATTCTTTCCCAGGCTGAGCACGCCGAGCTGGGTCAGGTTTCCCAACGACGGAGGCAAGGTGCCGTCGAGCTCGTTCTCGAACAGCACGAGCGCCTCCAGGCTGGTCGCGCTGCCGAGACAGGCCGGGATCGGACCGCGAAGGTCGTTGCGATCGAGAAACAGCGACCGGAGCTGCGGAAGCTGGCCCAGCCGCGCAGGGATGGATCCCGTGAATGCGTTGCCGCCGAGCAGGGCCGTGCGCAGCGCGGGCATCTCGGCCAGCACGTCCAGCGGACCCGACAGCTGGTTGTCGAACAGGTACAGCGCCTGCAGCAGGTCGAGTTGCGCGAAGCTCGACGGAATCGGTCCGTCCAGCGCGTTTCCGTCCAGGAACAAGCTGCGCAGTTGGGCGAGGTTGCCGATTTCGGGGGGTAGCGTTCCGATCAGGAAGTTGTCGGCGAGGCCGAGATTCCGAAGCTTGGAGAGATTGCCCAGGCGTGCGGGGATCCGGTCGGCGAGCCGGTTGCCATCGAGCAGCAACGTTTGCAGGTTGGGCAACTGGTCAAGGCTCGCCGGAACGATGCCTTCGAGGTTGTTCGACGGCAGGTCGATCGACAGCACCGTGCGACCCACTGCATCGATGCCCAGGCCGAACCAGGTCGCGACGTTGGCGCTGCCCCACCCGCTCTTGTTCGACCAGTCGTCGCCGCGCGTGGAGTTGTAGAGGCTGACGAGCGCTGCGCATTCCGCGAACCCGATGGAGAGCCCGGGTTGGTTGCAGACCACGCTGAAGTTCAGGTTCGCCTGCGCGGGTGCGCAAATCACGAACGCGCAACACAGCGCGAGGCGCCGGCGCCATGTCGAGTACCGTTCCCGCGGTGAATCTACCCGAGCCATGGGTCGAGCGTAGCCGAAAGTTTGCAGGATGGGCCCACTCCAAAAATTGGGGCCAGAGGGATTACCTGTTTGAATCGGCCTCTGATTGCTCCTACCCGCCGACACGGCGCTTACCCATCGCGAGACCCCTTCCGCACGGAGACGCTACGCAGATCTCTCCACGGTTTCCACTCACGCCGTGCCGACCTCGCCTCGAACTCCCCGGGGTCCCGCCGCATGTCGTGCCTCGTCGCGTCGATCATGACCGGTGTTCCTCGACGATGACGATCGGGTGCAATGCCTGGCCGTCGTCGGGTCCATCGTTGACGCCTCCAGCATCGTGGTTCACGCCTATGCCCTGGTGACGACCCACGTGCACCTGCTTTTGACCTCGGCCACGACCGGGAGCATTTCACGGGCGACGTGTCGCCTCGGCGAGCGGTACGTTCCGGCATTCAACCGGAAGCACGGGCGAACCGGCACGCTTTGGGACGGACGGTTCCGGTCCTGCCGGGTGGGCGGCGACAGCCACCTGCTGCAGGTCGACCGCCACATCGAACCGAACCCGGTGCGAGCAGCCATGGTGACGGATGCCGAGGCCTTCCCCTGGTCAAGCGTGCACGCCAACCTCGGCACGCGGACAGACACGATGGTCGTGTCGCATGACCTGTTCACGCGGTTCATTGCGGGGCACGACGGTCGACACGCCTGGCGGGCGTGGCAGCGATCAGGCATCCCCGATCACGAACTTGCGCGCGCACGTGACCCCCTCAACCTGGAGCGCGCCCTGGGTAGCCCCCAGTTCCAGCGGATGGTGGCCGGCACCTTGAACCGACCTGCCCACTGCAGGCCCCTCGGCACACTCCGGGGACTTGCGAACCCCGACGACCGCTGATTCCGACGCGTATTCCCTCTGGCCACATTCTCGGATGTCACTGTCTCGCCGTTTTCTCCGTGGTCCCAGGAAGGAGCGATGAAAGGGGTAATCGGCGATGCAAGACATCCGGAATACCGACGACACCGGGATCGCGGGCGTGACCGCGACGGTCGGGGCTTCGAGCGCACGGCGCACCCGCCTGCGGCAGCGTGGCGCGGCCTGTCTGCTCGTCGCGATCATGGGCACCGCGACGGCACCGAAGCTCGCCGCGTTTCCCAACGGCGTGCATTCGTCGAGCTTCTCGGCGGCCACGGGTTGCAACCAGTGTCACTCGGGCGGCGCCACCCCGACCGTGTCGATCCTGGGACCCTCGGCCATGGCGGTGGGCAGTTCGCGCATTTTCACGCTGAGGATCGACAGCAGCTCCTCTGCGCAGCAGGGCGGCGGCATCAATGTCTCGCGCAGCGGCAGCTCCTCCCTGTCCGAAACCTCGTCGCTGCTCAAGTTGATCACGGACAACGGCGAGGTGGACATCACCCACATCGAACCCATCTCGATCGGGACGGGTGCGTTCGACCTCGACTTCGCACTGATCACCAACCCCAACGCCGTCTGCAACACGACCGTGACGCTCACGGGCTGGGGACTCGCTTCCAATTTCGACGGCACCGTGGCCGGAGACAAGGCCGCGTCCGCGACCAAGACGGTGACGCACGTCTGCCCGGCGGAGGTGGTCACCTCCGCCTCGCCGGGCATCGTGATCGGCGCGGGCACGGTGAGCGACTCGGCCACGGTGAACGGGCGCACGAACCCGGTCGCCGGCGCGACCATCGACTTCAGGCTCTACGGCCCGGACGACGAGGACTGCAGCGGTACGCCGGCGTTCGAGTCGCTGGACGTGCCCTATCCGGCCGGGGGCGGCGCCGTCAGTTCTGCCGCATTCACGCCGACGAAGCCCGGCACCTATCGCTGGCGCGCGTTCTACAGCGGCGATGCCAACAATGTCGCGTCCTCGGGCGCCTGCAACGATCCCGGCGAGACGGTCGTGGTCTCGCGCGCCACCCCGACGATCACCACGATGGCCTCGCCCAGCAGCATCGTGCTCGGCGCGGGCCAGGTCCGCGACACCGCCGTGGTCACGGGCCGGTTCAATCCGCCACTGTTCAACGCCACCGTGGTCTTCCGACTGTACGGACCGAACGATCCGCTCTGCCTCATCCCGATCTTCGAGAGCAGCCCCGTGGGCTATCCTCAGAGCGGTGGCATGGTGACGTCCGGCCCGTACACCCCGCTCGTCGCCGGTACCTATCGCTGGCGCGCGACGTACAACGGCGATACCTACAACAATCCGGTCACCGGCGCGTGCAATGCCGAGAACGAGAGCGTGGAGGTGCTCCTGGGCGGCGGCATCTTCAGCGACGGCTTCGAAGGTTGAGGGGATGCCGGAAGTGCAGATCGGCGCACCGGGTAGATGGAGGTTCGCCGTGGCGCGCCCCTGCGGGTGGCGCCGTGCGCTCGGGGCCACGCCATGCAAGTTCCCCCTGGCGCCGTTCTCGCGAAGGCAGCGACGTCGCAAACGGCGCAGGGGAACTGTTGGAGCGCGATTCAGCGCGCGATGTTCTCGTGGCATGTCGATCGAAGTGGGTGGGAAAGGATCGCGCGCTGGCGCGCGCTCCTACGATGGAATCCGCGCCGTGTCGCGGTCCGGGGATGCCTGCGATGGTCGAGCGACAAGGCGGGGAAAGTCCTGGGTCAGACCACGGAATTCCTGCCGACGGTCGGGTCGAACACCTGTTCCGCCGACTGGAAACAGGTCGGGCGCCGGTGATCATCAACGAAGCGGACCAGGCACAGGGCCGGCAGCGGGAGAGTCCGCTGCGCGACGATGGACGGGGGCGGAGATTGGGTGACCCCAGTTTTCCCGCGCGCTCTTGGATTCAGTCGAAACCGTCGGAGTACACGGCGTCCTGGTTCTCGTAGGCACCCAGGTCCGGATAGGTGGTCTGGATCCGGTTCGCACCGTCGAGGTCGGCGACGCTGTAGCTGTAGTAGTTCGGCGTCGCCAGCGCGCGATTGAGCAGTGGCGAATCGTTGCGCAGGCGGTAGTTGCGAGCCGCCGGGTCCACGAAGCGCGGCGACTCGGTCACGTTGCCGAACTCCGTCGGCGTGACGTTGCCGGTGCGTGCGCCGATGCGGTTGTAGTACAGGTACGCGGTGCCCAGGGTTCCGGCCGTGGACTCGAAGCCGATGTCACCGGCCTGGTTGTCGTCGAACACGCTGTCGATCACGTCCGCGCGCGTGCCGAACGGCACCAGCACGCCGACGCCGCACGCGCGACCGCCCAGGTTGGGGCAGCGCGCGCCGACGAAGGTGCTGAGCGTGATCATCACGCCCTGGGCGTTGCCGAAGTCCGATTTCGCGGACACGGCCGCCAGGTGCGCATAGGCGGTCGTGGGCGCAGTGTTGCCGTCGAACAGGCAGTTGGCGACGCGCACGAGGCCGCGTTCGGTGTAGAGGTCGGCGCCGCCGGAGAAGAAGCCGGCGTTGTCCCGGAAGATCATGTTGTCGAGCCAGATCTCCGCCGACGCCCCCTGGTTCGTGCTCGACATGGAGATGCCGCCACCGCGCGTCTCGCCGGCATTGCCGTTGCGGATCGTGAAGTTCTCCACCGCGAGCCGCGTGGCCGTGGCCGACGACTGGTTCGGAGGCTGGAAGGTGAGCAGCATGACGCGCGAGGTGCCGCCGCCGTCGAGCACCGTCGCCGAGGCGTCCAGCGAGCGCGCATTGCAGGGCGCATCGAGGTAGCCGCCCTTGATCGTCAGCGCGCCGGGATTCGTGCTCACGTACAGCAGCGTCTGCGTCAGCGGATACTGGTTGGCCCGGACCCGGATCTCGTCGTCCTCGGCGCTGGCGCTGGAGAGGTTCAGGGCGTTCTGGAATTCGGTCGGGGTCGAGACGCAGTGCACTGCCGCCGCCGCGGACTGGCATGCCGCCATCACGAGCGCGCAGGACACCAGCAGGCGCCAGCGACGTGTACGTGCTCCACCGGATCCCTGGCTCATGCCTATAGACCTGTCGGCTCGTCGGACGGCGCAGGATGTTATCGAATCGGCCGCCATCGAAGGTCATGGCCGACGTGAAAACGGGCTGTCGAGGCAACCCGTGCACCCGGTCACGTGCGGTCGATCGGGGCCCGGGGCCATGGCACAGTCCTGTCGGCGTCGTGCATGCACTGGGGCGTCCGGCACGTCGCCGGGGAGCGGGCCAGCGGGTCAGGAGTGCGCTGCGCAAACCCGATCCGGTTGCTCATGGGGTCTGCACCGTCGGTATCATCCTCGGCGCGCTGACCCGCTGCCGGTGCCGGTTCTCGCACACGCCCATGCCGTCGTCCTGCGCCCACCGGCAAGGGCAACGGCTACGACGGCCGCGTGGAGGGCATGATGCCGCCCCCTGCGTTGCACCCGGAAACCCGACTTCGTCCTCCCCCGATGCCACAGGAGTCCACGATGCACCTGCATGCCGCGCTGATCACCACGCTTTCGGTCGTCGTCATCGGCATCGCCATGTTCCTCGTCGGGCGCGCACGCGGCATCCACGGGATCAGCGCGCCGGCCATCACCGGCCATCCCGATTTCGAGCGTGCCTTTCGTGCGCACCAGAACACGCTGGAGCAGACCATGATGTTCCTGCCCCTGCTCTGGGTGGCGTCGATCCACTTCAGCGACCAGTACGCCGCCTATGCCGGCTATCCGTGGTTGGTGGGACGCGTCTGGTACATCTTCGGCTACATCGCCGAAGCCTCCAAGCGCAGCATGGGATTCCTGGTCGGATTCCTGGCCATGGCCGCCCTGCTCGTGATGTCGCTCTGGGGCGTGGTGCGGCAGATGGTTTGAATCAACCGGAGGCCGCGATCCCGTCGACCGTCGCGGCGGCATTCCGGATCCGGCCCGGATCGTTGCCAGCCGCGGCAACCTGGTCCTGCTTCTTCAACCGCGACAGGGCGAACCCGCCGAGCAGGCCGAAGAGCGCCAGTTCGATGGCGTGGAAATCCGCCGCATGGCCCTCCCGCCAGAGGCTCGCGGTGATCCCGACGTACATCGAGTTGATGCCGGCGTGGAAGAACACCGCGGGCCAGAGGCTGCGCGCGGCGATCGTGAGCCAGGCGAGCACCATCGAGTGCGCGACCAGCAACGCGGGAAACAGCACGAGCGCGCCGATGACCGGGAACCGGGGATGGTTGTAGCCCGCGAGGTTCACCGGGAGGTGCCAGAAACCCCAGACCAGGCCCAGCAGGACCACGCCGCCGACCAGTCCGTGGCGCTTCACGAACGGCGCCTGGAACACGCCGCGCCAGCCGAACTCCTCGCCGATCGTCGCGACGGCGTTGAGGGCGCCGAACACCAGCATGGTGGCGAGCACGTTCACGATCGCAATCGAGGTGGCCGCGGTCCCGCGGCCGAGCACCCACGGGCCCTTGGGCAGGACGATGCCGCCGTCCGCGAACTGCAGGATCGTCGAACTGCCCCACCCGAGCGCCTGCCACAGCGCGACCATGACGAGCGCCATGGTCGTGGGAATGGCGAGCGCGAGGACCGTGTAGCGCAGCTTGCCGGGCCGCCAGGGCAGGTTGCGCAATCGCCTGCCGTTCGCGCGCTGGTAGACGATGCCTGCGATCAGCGGGGAAAACATCACGGGCCCGAGCGTCAACGCGAACGCGAGGCCGTTGCCGGGCTCGAGCGCGCCGAGCAGGATGCCGCCGGTCTGCCAGGCCCAGGCCAGGCCCAGCAGCCAGGCCATGGTGCGTACCAGCCTTGCATAGTCGGTCGGAGAGAGCGCTGGGGTGGACATGGCGGACCTCGATCGTCGGAGTCGATGACGATGAGAACCGTCCCGCGCGCGCGGAATTTCGCCCGAACGCGCGAACATGGCGAAGGTCATGCTCGCCGGGGGCGAATCGAACCGCCTGCCAGGACGAGGCGTTGAGGTTCGCCCGGTCTCACCGACGGCATCGGACGCCATGGACAGGAAACGGGGCCCAATCCGCGCATCCGCCCGCTCCTCGCTTGGGCCCGGTCCTCGTCCGAGCGAAGCGGCGCCACAAGGGGTCAGGCCCCTCTTCCCCCGCACCCCACTTTCGGCAGGGAATCTTCCCCCTCCCTCGGCGGGTGTCGTGCCGGCAGTCGCTGGCCCAGAATCGTGTCTGGCCACTTGTCGGACCTCTCGATGCGCGCAACCACTTGGATGGCATCCGTGCTGCTGGCGCTGATGGCCGCGGCACCCCCATCGCAGGCCGCGCTCGGGCTCGGCGCCACGATCGCGGTGACCACGCCGAACGACGAGTACGGCAGCGGCAGCGCCTGTTCGCTGCGCGAGGCGATCCAGACCGCGAACACGAACGCGGACTTCGGCGGCTGCACCCACACCGGCAGCTTCGCCACGGGTGGCTTCACCGACCTCATCACCCTGCCCGCGGTCAATCCGGGTTATGCGCTGGCGCGCGATGGCATCGACGAGGATGCGAACGCGAGCTCCGACCTGGACATCACGAGCAACATCACGATACGCGGGGCCGGCGCGGCAACCACGCCCATCTTCCTTTGTGCCGCCTGCCAGGGTCGCGTGCTGCACGTGCTCGCGGGCGGAACCACGGTCGAGATCGAGGACGTGACGCTCAAGCTCGGCAAGCTGCCGAACGGGCGTGCCGGTGCCGGCCTGCGCGTGGAACCGAACGCGAGCGTCGAACTCCGACGCGTGACCGTGACCCAGAACCAGGCCGACGGCAACGCCGGCGGCATCCTCAATCGCGGCACGCTGGCGCTGTACGACAGCGTGGTGAGCAACAACGTGACCCTGGCCGCGGCGAACGGCGGTGCCGGCCTGTTCAATTCCGAGAACGCCACGCTCACCTTGACGGGCAGCCGCGTGCTCGGCAACCAGACCCGCGGCAACGCCGATGCCAGCGGCAGCGGCGCCGGCATCTACAACAACTTCGGCACGCTCACGCTGCTCGACACGACCGTGGATGGCAACACCATGGACCTGAACGGCAACGCCGCGCTCGCCAATCCGGTGACCGGCGACGGCGGCGGCATCTTCACGCGCGGCAATACCACCATCATCGACAGCACGATCAGCAACAACGTCGCCAGCGGCAACGATGCCGAGGGCGGCGGCATCCGCTGCGCGGCGGATGCAACCACCCTCATCATCTCCGGGACCGTGGTGTTCCAGAATCGCGCCGTTGCCAATCCCGACGTGTACGTCGACTCGCCGGCCGGCGGGGGGCTGTTCGGGGATTGCGGCGATGTCCGCATTTCGGATTCCGTGATCTCGGGAAACGAGGCCAAGGTCGGCGGCGGCATCGTGGCGGAGTCGCTCTTCCTCACGCGCAGCACCGTGGCGAACAACAGCGCCGAGCGCGGCGGCGGCATCGCGAGCAATCCGGTCGTGATCGGGTTCGCCAACAACATCCTGCAGCACCAACTCGTGAACAGTTCCATCCTGAACAACACCGCGACGGACGACGGGGGCGGGCTGTATCTGGTCGAGGAAGGCGAGGACGGCAATTTTGTCGATCTCGCGAACATGACGATCGCGGGCAACACCAGCAATTCCGACGGACTCGGCGGTGGCGACGGCGGTGGCTTCCTCGCGCTCGGCTTCGACGGCAACCACCCCCTGATGCTCGGCAACTCGGTGCTGGCCGGCAATGCCGCCAACGGCGGTGGAACCGGCGAAGACTGCTTCGTCGGCAACGGGGAGATCGCCTCGGAGGGCTACAACCTGGTCCAGGTCGGCAGCGGGTGCCCGGTCTCGGGCACCGGCGACAAGGTGAACGTCGTGGCGAAGCTCGCAACGGCCGCGAACAACGGCGGCCCGACCGCGGGCGCCAGCAATGGCGTGGTCTCGGGCATGCTGACCCGCGCGCCGCTGGCCGACAGCCCGCTGGTCGATGCCGGCGATCCGGCCGGATGCGCCAGCTTCGGAAACGCGCTCGCCACCGACCAGATCGGCCGCACGCGCGTGCAGGACGGCAACGGCGATACCGTGGCGCGTTGCGACATCGGCGCCGTCGAATACACCACGACAGTGTTCGCGAACGGATTCGAATAGGGGCGTCCAGCACGGGATCCTCCCGCGGCGTTCAGACCAGGTTGTTCGAATCGAGGACGCCTGGGCTGACCCCCGGTACCCGCCGAGCGTGCGCCCACACGGCGCCCGGGTGGGCACCGGCCTGCGCCGACTTCCGGTGTACGGCACCACGACGCGCCAGGGGTTGCGATGTCCCGCGCGCATCGCACGATGGCGTGCCGTGATCCTCCCTGACTCCGCCTCCTCAGCTTCAAGTTCGCGCTGCTCGACCTGACGGGGATCGCGCTGTTCATCCAGATCCTCGCGCTCTCGCCCGGTGCGATGGGGGACGGCACCGATGCCCCGCCGCCCCCGTTCGCGGTCGGTGGCGACCATCGACTGCACGAGAACCCTGCCGTCGCGCGCGCGTGGCGAACCATCCTGCCGATGGAGCGGATCGGGCGTGACCCGGCACCCCATCGGCCCCTGTGCAGCATCGCGCTGGAAGCGGGACGCCGGGATGGCCTTGCGGGCGCCCCCTCGGTGCCGAGGCGTTCTCCCGGGCATTGGCGCGCGCCGGCATCGAGCACGCGTTCGACGTCTTCGAGGGCGACCGCAGCGACCACACGTGCAAACGCTTCGAGTCAGCCGTGCTCCCGTGCCTTGCGCGCGCCCTCGCGCGCGAGGGCCACCCGGGCGCGTGCAGGCCGGATCGCGTCCGCTGAGCCCGGGGTTCCTCCCGCGCGCCTGATCAGCGGCATCCCGCCAGCGGAAGCCGCACGGCCTGGCGCGTGGCCCCGGTCCAGCCGTCCTCGAGCCACGCGACGAGTGCGGCGCGCTCGGGCACGAGGTCGCCCGGCACGGCGAGTTGGGCCTCGACGACGGGCGCGACTGCGGCATCGGCAAGGGCGCGCACCACGTGGTCGTGGCGCAACGTCTCGCCGCGATTCTCACCGGCGCGCACGGCGCTCATGAGGCCACCCTCGGCCAGCGCGAAATGCACGCGCGCCGAGCCCGCCACCTCACCGTCGATCGTGAGTCGTGCCTCGATGGCGCCACCCGAGCGTCGTCCCTCGAGCGTGAGCCCGGGTCCGGTGGCGGTCGGTGGCGCGGCGTCAGGCAGGCCGCGGCTCCAGTTCCTGTATTCGCGCCCGTCCAGCACCACCGCCGGCGTGTAGATCGCGCTGGCGCGCGTGCGCGCGGCGATCAGCCGCTGGCGTGCAGTGTGGCGCGGATCGGCATACCGGTCGGTCCAGCCGATGTAGTCCCAGTAGTCGACGTGGAAGGCGAGGGGCAGGATGGCGGCGCCGGGCGCGATCGTCGAGAACCAGCGGTCGGCCGGGGGGCAGGAACTGCATCCCTCGCTGGTGTAAAGCTCCAGGACGCGCGTGCGCACCGCGCGCGGCGAGTGCGCCACGCAGCCGTCGGCCGCATCGACGGCACCGCTCACGAGCAGGAGCCAGATCGCAACTTTGCGTACGCGCATGGAGTATCCCGGTGGCCCCTCATGTCCAGGGGACCGAGGATCCCCCTGCCCGCTTTCGGACCGGCAACGGTTCTCGGGCGCGCATCGTGCCACCGGTCCATCCACGCCGCACCTCCGTTGTCCGCCGGCTCGTTCGAGGGTGGTCGACGGCGAGGACAGTACCGGCCATCGCGACGCGTCGATGTGCGCGACGTCGACCTCTACGGGGTCGAGCGCGCCGCCCGCCAGCGCTCGGCGCGCGCCCGCGAGGGCCAGACGTTGTCCTCCGCCTTGACGAGCACGTCCGCCGCCGAGTCGAGCATCGGACGGGCCTCGGCCGGGTGGCTCGCCAGCAGCGCTTCACCGAGCACGAACTGGTAGTCGGCCGTGCGCAAGTCCCCGGCGCCGAAGTGCCGCTCGTAGTCGAGCGCAGCCGCGCGCAGCAGCTCGATTCCCTCGGAGCGACCGAGCGCGACCAGCGCGCGCCCGAGTTCGTGCGCGGCGCGCGCCGTCTCGTCGTAGTCGTCACCGATGCGCTCGCGCAGCACCTCGTGGGCGTGGCGTGCGCGCGCTTCCGCACCCGCCGCGTCGCCCTGCGCGAGCAGCAGCCGCGCGTAGCGGCTCTCCACCAGGGCGTAGTGGTAGCTCGCGCGCGTCTCGATGCGCTCGAGCGCCTCGAGCGCGCCGGTGAGCACGGTGCCTGCTTCGTCGTGGTTGCCCACGTCCACGAGCGCGGCGCCGAGATCGCGCGCGATGAACTGCGTGAGCTTGGCCTGTGGGCCGTTCGCGGCGAGCGTCATCTCGAACGCGCCGCGCAGCAGGCGGACGGCTTCCACGGACTTGCCGCGACCCGTCAGCACGCGTCCCAGCGACCAGTTCGCGGAGCGCTGGAACTCCGGGCCATCGGGCGCGGTGCGCGCGAGTTCCTCGCGCAACAAGGCCTCGGCCTCGTCCCCATGGCCGAGGTTGAAGCGGTTGTAGGCGAAACTGGTACGCATCGAGCGCAGGTAGATGTGATCGACCCCGTATCGCCGCATCGCCTCGTCGAGCGCGATGCGGAACTCCCGCTCCGCCTCGGCATAGCGCCCGCGATAGGCGGCGATGTTGCCCAGCTGCATGTTCACCTGCTCGCGTCCCCCGCCGAACAGGGTGACGCGGTCGCCCTTGTCCTCGCGCAGCAGCGTCAGCGCGCGCCGATAGGTCGCTTCGGCCTCGTCGTAGCGGTTCTGCCAGCCGTACGCCCAGGCCAGCGCCGTGAGGCCGATGCCGTACTCGGGCGAGTCCACGCCGTAGCGCCGCTCCTGCAGCGCGAGGATGCGGCGGGCCGCCGCCTCGGAGGCCTTGAAGTCCCCCGCGCGGTTCGCGCGGATCTGGTGCGCCTGCTCGATGCGCAGGCGCTCCGCGTCATACTGCGGGCCCGCGCGCGCCAGCAGCGCGTCGGCCTCGGCGAGCATCGCCAGCGCCTCGGGCCGGCCCGACGCGCTCCGCACCGCCGCCGCACGCACGACCGCGGGCAGCAGCCGGACGTCGCCCTCGCCGTGCGCCTCGCGCAGGATCGCCAGCGCCTCGTTCGAGAGTGCCAGCGCTTCGTCCCCTTCGCCCATCGCCCAGTACAGGTCGCTCAGCGCGAGCAGCAGTTCCGCGTGGTCCTCGGGCTGCTCCCCCAGCCGGGTGCGCAGGCGCTCGGCGCCGCGCTGGAGCAGCGTGTATGCGCTCGTGTCCCGGCTCGCGCGGCGTCCCGTCTTGGGGTCCACCGACTGGAACAGGTCGGTGACGAATTCCTTGACGCCCTGCGCGCGCCGCGCCTGCAGGCGGGCCTCGCTCGCCTGCCAGAGCGAGGCGACCAGGCCGGCCACCAGCGCCAGCACCGTCGCCGTACCCGCCAGGATGCCCAGCCGATGCCGCCGCACGAACTTGCCGGCGCGATACGACCACAGGTCGGCACGTGCGGAGACGGTGTAGCCATCGAGGTAGCGCCCGATGTCGTCCGCCAGCGACTGCGCGCCGGGGTAGCGCCGCGCCGCCTCCTTGCGCAACGCCTTGCCGACGATCGCATCGAGGTCGCCCTCCAGCGCGGCGGCGAGCGGCGCACCCGAGGTGCTCGGACGCGGGGCATCGCGCTCGACGACGACGCGCGCGGACTCGAGCGCGGAGAGTCCGTTCAGCCGCTGCGCGCGCTGCCCGGTCAGCATCTCGTAGAGCAGCAGACCGAGCGCGTACACGTCGGTCGCGGTGGTCACCGGCTCGCCCAGGATCTGCTCAGGCGCGGCGTAGTCGGGCGTGTGCACGCGTTCCTCCGCGCGCGTGAGCCCGTCCTGCTCGTCCGCGACCAGCATCTTGGCGATGCCGAAGTCGAGCAGCTTCGCCCGGCCGTCGGTCGTCACCATGACGTTGTGCGGCTTGAGGTCGCGGTGCACGACGAGGAACAGGTGCGCGTAGGCGACGGCCTCGCAGACCTCCAGGAACAGGCGCAGCCGCGCGGCGAGCGAGAGCGCGTGCCGCTCGCAATAGCCGGAGAGCGATTCGCCTTCCACGCGTTCCATCGCGAACCAGGGTTCGCCCTGCTCGCTCAGGCCACCGTCGATCAGTCGCGCGATGCCCGGGTGTTCGAGTCGCGCGAGAATGGCGCGCTCGCGCCGGAAGCGTGCCGCGAGGCGTGCACCGCTGGCGCCATCCCGCACCAGCTTGAGCGCGACGCGCTGCTGGAAGTCCCCGTCGCTGCGTTCGGCCGCGAACACGGCACCCATGCCGCCCCGGCCGAGCACGGCGGTCAGGCGATAGGGCCCGATCTCGCTGCCGAGGCGGGCTTCCAGTTCGGCGCGCTCGGCGCGCTCGCCTGCAGCGCGCAGCGAGGCATCGAGCGACTCGTCGGCCGCGGACCCGGTGTCTCCGGGATCCGGATCGAACAGCGACGCGACCAGCTTCGCGCGCGCCGCCTCGCGCGGGTGCGCGTCGTTCGCATCGGCCATCGTCGGCGTGGGCGTATTCACCAGCGCGTCTCGGCGCAGCATCGCTCTGGACAGGACCGCCTACAGTATGCGCCGCTTGCACGCCTTTCGTTTCGGGGTGGTCCCACTTTCAGCCGCCCCGGGACCGGGAAGCGCAAGCTGGACGGCTTCCTCTGCACGCCCCGGCGGGAATCGAGTCGATGGTCCGCTCCCGTGCATGCGATCCGACGCCAGAGCGCGTCCGGCGAACGGGCCCGTGCGATCCGTCATCTCCCCGTCCGCGTCTCGCTCACTCGAATCCGTCGCCGAACACGACCTCGCCCGGCGGTTTCACCAGTTCGTAGGCGCCCACGTCCGGCGTCGCGTCGCGCACGGTGCCGCGCTGGTCGGTGGTGACCTCACCGTCCTCGCCCAGATCCACGGCGACGCTGGATACGGGCAGCGCCATCGTCTTGGTCGGACCGCCGTTCTCCGCGAGCGGACCGAGTTCGGGATCGATGTCGAAGGTCGCGGGACCGCTTTCCAGCGGCGCCCCGAGTAGGGTCGTGCCCTGGACGATGTTCGCGTCGGCGCGGACCAGTTGCGCGACGTTCGGGAAGGTGTCCACGCGGTGGACCACGAGCGCCACGCCGCTCTCAGGCGTGGCCCAGAGGATGCTGTCGTCGAGGGACTGCTGGGCGACCAGCGCACTGCCGTCGGCGATCGTGTAGCCGAACGCTGCCGTATACACCTGCGTGCCGTCGGCGCCGCCACCGCTGGTGGTGTTCGCGGCGAGCGTGCAGAAGGTCAGCACCGCGTCGCCGTTGAGGTTGAACAATGCGCCCCCCAGGCCGCGACCGGGCTGGCTCGGCGTTCCGGACTGCCCCGCGGGGACGCTGCCCCCGAGCGCACTGTTTCCCGTCATCGTGGTGTTGACGGCGGCGACGGTTCCACCGTGATTGAAGACGGCGCCGCCAAGGCCCCCGCCACCGCCGCCGTTGCCGTTGTTCGGGCTGCCGTTGCCGCCCCCGAAGCCGCCGAAACCGGCGACACCGCCGATGCTGCCGGCGCCACCGCCGCCGAAACCGCCCGCGCCGCCCGTGGTGCCGAAGCCCCCACCGGCCCAGCCGCCGCCTCCGCCGAATCCACCGCTGCCGCCGGTGCCCCCGCCGCTGTGTCCGCCGAAGCCGAAATTCCCGCCGTTGCCGGGCCCGCTGCCGGCGCCCGCACCGCCGCCGCCGCCGACGCCGCCACCGCCCGCGCCGCCGGCATTCATCCCCTGTCCCACGTTGCCGCCCTTGCCGCCGTCGGCGCGTCCGCTGCCGAGTCCCCCCGATCCACCGCCATCCGCACCGATCGCCCCCGCGCTGCCGTTCGCGCCGTTGGCGCCGGCCAGGAATCCACCGCCTCCGCCGCCGCTGTTCGTTCCGGCGCTGCCGCCGAGTCCACCGAATCCGCCCTTGAATCCGGGTCCGAAGCCACCCGAGGTGTAGCCCTGCGCGTCCTCGCCCATGCCGCCGCCGGCGTACGCGTTGTTGCCGATCGCGCCACCCTGCGCCGTGTTGCCGGTCAGCGTCACGGCGTCGAGCACGAGCGTGCCCTGGTTGAAGATCGCGCCTCCCATGCCCGCGCCCGCGCCACCGAACGAACTGTCGCCGCCTTTCGCGCGGCCACCGCTGAGCGTGAGCTGCCGCAGCGTGAGCGATCCGGCCGGCAGCTGCAGCCCACCCGATACGTAGAACAGTCGGAACGGCGTCGCGCCGAGGCCGCGGATCTCCGCGCCATGGCCTTCGAGCACGAGCGTCGAGGTGATCGGCGGAAGCGCATTCGGCCCGTACCAGGCGTTGTGCGGCACGGTGAGCGTGTAGATGCACGCGGGCGCAAGGTCGAGCGTCGTGGTGCCCGCGCTCTCGTTCGCCGTCTCGATCGCGGAGACCAGCGCCGCGGGATCGCAGGCGACCGGGACGGCTTGCGCGTCCGGCGCGAGCGAGGACACGGCGACGAGCATGAACAGGCGCGCGGCGGAGCAGGATGTCGTCACAAGGTAGGCTCACGGTCGGGTCGCGGAAGAATACGGGACACCCGGGGTGGGATCGAGCGGCTGACCCTCGCACGCAAGATGTCCCGATGCCCTCGCAGGACGGTCGTGGTCGCGTGCCGTCTTCCAGGAGCGGAACTGGACTTCGGGGTCGACCGGACGGTCATCGCGGACTGACACGCGCATCGGGCGGAACGTGCCGCGGTGGTGGCGCGCCGTCGCTCGCAGGGGCCGGCGCGGATTCGCGGCACCGCAGAGACCCTCGGCCGACGCCGAGGGCGGATCGAGGGGGCACCCGCACCTCCCCGACGTTGCCGCGCGGCGGGCCAAGGCAAGTCCGGAGCATCGACGATCTGCCCCAACATGCCCATGCGGGCGCGCGATTGCGCATAGACTGCGGGCAGTTCACCACGTATGCCCAGGAGTCCCGATGTCCCTTCGCCGTTCGCTTGTCGTCGTCTTGCTGGCCGCCACGCCAGCGACCGTTGCTGCCGTGACGCCGGCGCAGGCGCCCTCCGCTGCGCGTCAGCACCTGGTAGTTCCCTGGCGTGGCACGGGCGTGGTGGCCGGGGAGCGCGAGGGCCACGCCATCGTCGACGGCGACATCTCGCTCGGTCGGGTGGAGGCTGTCGCGCGCGAACCCGGTGCCGGTCGCGGACTCGGCGCGAAGGCCGATCCGTCGGGCAATGCGCCCCGCGCGAAGAGCTTCGCGGCAGCCGATCGCCTGGGCCTATGGCCGATCCCCGGCGCGGGACAAGCGGCGAGGGTGCCATACGAGATCTCCACCCCGGGCTATCCCTCGACCGGCGCGGCGATCGGCGCCGCCATCGTCGACTTCAACGCGAAATTCGCGGGCGTGATCCAGTTCGTGCCGCAGACGAACGAGACGGACTACGTCGACTTCAACCTCACCGGCTTCGACGCGTCGGGGATTTGCTTCGCCGAAGGCATCGGCCGCACGGGCGGCGTGCAGACCATCGGTGGCTCGGTCACCTGCACCCAGACCACGTTGCTGCACATGATGGGGCACGTCGTGGGCCTGTACCACGAGCACCAGCGCGCGGACGCGGGCACCTGGGTCACCTACGACGTGCTCAACGTGGACAAGCCGGCCTCGTTCGGCATCGACCCCATCGTGGAAGTCGACATGCGCGGGGCGGGCGGCAACTACGGCGTGCCCGATTTCAATGCGCAGCAGATCGGGCTGTACGACTACGGCTCGCTCATGCACCTCGGTCGCCTCGATTTTTCCAAGAACGAGGAGGCGGTGCTCGAGACCCTCCCGGCCGGCATCCCGATCGGAGGCGCCAGCAACTACTCGGCCGGCGACGTCGATGCGATCAAGCGGCTCTACGGTGCCACGCCCGCGAGCGTGATCGTGACCACGCACCCGGTGGGCCTGCCGATCATCGTGGATGGCGTGCAGCTGGTGTCTCCGCAGACCTTCAACTGGCCGCTCAACTCCCAGCACACGATCGCGGTGCCGTCGGCGTACCAGTCGGGCGGTCTGCACACGCGTTACAAGTTCGCGAACTGGAACGATGGGCAGGCGATCTCGCACACGGTCACGGTGACCCCGGGCAATCGCGCGCGCACGCAGCCCGAGGACCGGCCGGCCGTGACCGTGTACCAGGCCGCGTTCCAGAAGTACGTCGACCTCGACATCTTTCCGGCGCCCACCGGCGGCACCATCTCGATCACGCCCACGCCCCTGGACATCGACAACAACGGCACGCCATGGGTGCTCGAGGAAAGCGTGATCTCGACCACGGCCACGCCCGAGGCCGGCAAGCAGTTCTACGCCTGGACCGGCCAGCAGGCCTTCTCGGCGGGTGCGAATCCCCGGACGTTCCGCATCCCGTTCGGGTTCTTCAACATCGCCGTGGCGTTCGTGCCTCAGCAGACCATGTACACCGTGGCGAGCCAGGTCACCGGGCCCACGCCGCCGACCAGTCCCAGGCATCCGGTGTTGTTCGGCAGCCTCTACTACCCGGTGAACTTCATCGCCAGCGACGGCTGGACGCCGGGCGCCACCGACCGCCAGGTCGATGCGCCGGAAGTCTCCTATCCGGCGCTCGGCAACGTCGAGTACGAGTTCATCTCCTGGAGCGATGGCGGTGCCGCCATCCACACGCTCGCCGCGCTGCCGGCGCAGAGCACCACGTACACCGCCACGTTCACGGCGAACTACAAGGGCTATTCCTTCATCGAACCGGCATGCGCCAGCAATTCGCCGACGATCAGCAACCAGTCCTACCCCGATGGCACGGTCGTGCCGTTCGCCATCACGCCCGTGAGCGGCTGGACCTTCGCGGGCTGGACCGACGCGCTCGCCGGCAACCCCAACAGCACGACCAACCTCACCGTGCACGACCAGTTCGCCGTCACGGCGCGCTTCAACACCATCTCGACGCCGCTGCGCATCACCGGTTTCGTCCCAGCGACGGTCGAGCAGGGCCAGGCGAACGTGCTGGTGCAGGTCAAGGGCACGGGTTTCACGCTCAACACCACGGTCACCGTCAACGGCGCGGCGCGCACGGCGACCTACGTCAATCCCACGCGACTGGACATCACGCTCACCCAGGCCGATCTCGCGAACGACGGCGGGCTGCGGGTGGCCGTGGTGAACTCGACCACCTCGCCCGCGTGCGAGCTCAGGCGGCAGGGAACGCTGCAGGTGTCGACGGCCAAGCCCAACACCGTGTTCGAGAACAGCTTCGAGTGAAGCGGGAATGCGAATGAGCACCATCGAAATGGATACGTCCGGACTTCCGCTGCCACAGGCGTCGCCGGCCCCGCGCATGAGTGCGCTCCTGCGCGTGCGTGTCGCCGCAGTGCTGTGCTGCGTGCTGGCGACCGGGGCTTCGCCATCGCAGGCGACGGATTGCCCCGATCTGTCGTCGCTGCAGCCCAGTCCGGTGGCCACGGCCGCACGATCGACGGAGCAGATGGCAGCCGACAAGCTCGTGGCCGACGCGCAGGCAGCCGTTGCCGCCGGCACCTCGGATGCGACGCTCTCGAAGGCGATTTCACTCTACGAGGAAGCGATCCGGGTCGACCCGCGCCATGCGCCCGCCTACCTCCACCTCGCCCGCGCCCATCTGCAATCGCAGCGCTATCTCAGCGTGCCGCGCAAGCTCGCCCACTCGCGCGCGTTCGAGGCATTGGCGAAAGGCCGCGAACTGGATCCGGCGAACGTGTCCGGGCTGCAGGTGCTGGTCGACCAGGTCTTCCTGCAGAACCTCGACTACGCGTGCAGCAAGCGGATCCTGCAGGCCGCACTGCGGCTCGATCCGGCGAACGTGCGTACGCACGTCCTGTACTCGGAACTGCTGAGCGGGCTGGGCGAGTTCGAGCAGTCCTTCGAACATGCGAGCCAGGCGCTGGCGCTGTCCAAGGACCTGGTGCGGCGGAACGTCCTGCAGAACCTCGGACGACCGCGATACATGGCCGGCCAGTACGACTGGGTTCTCGAGCACTACGAGGATTTCCTGAAGGAGTATCCCGGCAATTCACTGGCGCACTTCTACCGGAGCCTGGCCTTCGGCGCCCAGGGCAAGGTCGAGGAAGCCCTGGTCGAGGCGAAGCTGGCGCAGCCGGCGGCCCCGAAGGGCGATGCCGGCGGGATCGCGATGCTCGCCATGGCCTACGCCAAGGCCGGCCAGCGCGACCAGGCCCGGGAACTCCTGCAGGAACTGCTGGGACGCAGGGCCCGCGGCGAGCAAGTGGTCGAGTACCGCATCGCAGCCGTGTACGAAGCGCTGGGCGAGCGGGACCAGGCACTGGCCTGGCTGGACAACGAGATCGAGGATCGCAGCGGCGTCGGCTCGTGGCTGCTGTGGCTCAACCAGGACCCTGCCTGGAAGGAGATGCGGAAGGATCCGCGCTTCAAGGCGATCCAGGGACGCGCCGGCTGGTGAGCACGTCTTGGAGGGGATCAGCCGCAACAACCGGCTGACCCCGCTGGGGTGGGCCGCGCGTCCTCGCGTCGAGCATTCCCCGCGGCCCATGTTCCCTCCGCGGGGATTGCCCGCCTCTGGTGGTGTCCGGGAAACTGGTTGTGTCCACACCCTGCGCCCGGTTTCCCCGCTATCCTGCCGCGCTCCCCGGCACGCACCCATGACCACCGGCGCCAAGCACGAAATCCAACGCCAGTTCGAAACCGGCCTGGCGCGTCATCGGGAGGGACAACTCGGGCTGGCCGAGAGCCACTACGCGCGCGTGGTCAAGCTCGATCCCGCGCATGCCGATGCCTGGCACCTGCTCGGCGTCGCCGCGTTCCAGCGCGGCCATGCGGCCAAGGCGATCAAGCATCACCAGCGTGCGCTCGCGTTGCGGCCCGGCTTCGCGCAGGCCTGGAACAACCTGGCGATCGCGCTCAAGGCACACGGCGACCGGCGCGCCGCCGCCGACGCGTTCGCGCGTGCGCTGGCCACGCGCCCGGCGTACGCGGAGGCCGCGTTCAATCTCGCGTTGCTGCACGACGATGCGGGCGACGTGGTCGCGGCCGAAGCCGGATATCGCCAGGCCCTCGCGTGGCGCGGCGATTACCTCGATGCGGCGACGAACCTGGGCAACCTGCTGGCGCGCGACGGCCGCCGCGACGAGGCTGCCGTCCTGCTCGCGCAGGTCGATCGCGTGGCGCCGACGGCGCGCAACGCCGGCAACCTGGCCGCGGTGCTGATCGAACTCGGACGCTACGCGCACGCGCGCGCGCTGGCCGAGCGTGCGGTCGAGGGAGAACCGGACCAGCCGACGTGGTGGATGGCGCTCGGCAGCACGGCGCGCTTGCAGGGCGACGTGGACGCCGCGATCCCGGCCCTCGAGCGCGCGTGCGCGCTGACGCCGGGCGATGCGATGGCGGCGTTCGAACTGGGGCTCGCGCGCAATCTCGCCGGCGACCCCGAGGGGGCGCGCGCCGCGATGCTGCGCGCCCGATCGCTCGCGCCGGAACGGGCGTCGCTGCGCTGGGGTGGCGCGCTGCTGGCGCCGGCGTACGTCGCCGACGAGGCGGCGGCGGTGGCGGCGATCGCGCACGTCGAGGCGGGTGTCGCGGAGCTCTCCGAGGCGCTGCCGCAGGACCTGGAACGCGACCGCGCCGGCGTGCTCGACGGCGTCTGTGCCAGCACGCCCTACCTGTTGCACTACCTGCCGCGCGACACCACGGCACTGCAATGCCGCTTCGGCGACCTGGTGCAGCGCGCGGTCGCGGGCGCGCTGCCCGGGCGTCCCGCATCGGATGTGCCGACGGCACGCGCGGCGGATGCGCGCATCCGCATCGGCTTCGTCAGCGCCTACTTCATGCGCCACACCGTTTCGCGATTCTTCGCGCCGCTCTGGCGCGCGCTTCCGGCGGATCGCTTCGAGCGCTTCCTCTGGCATACGGGCGAGACGCTCGACGAGGAGTCGGCGCGCAGCGCCTCGGCGGTCGACCACTTCGACCATGCCGCCGTGCCCGTGGCGGATCTGGTCGGGCGGATCTCGGCCGCCGCGCTGGACGTACTCGTGTTCCCGGACCTGGGCATGGACCCGCGCCAGCACGTGCTCGCCTCGTGCCGGCTCGCGCCGGTGCAGGCGGCGCTGTACGGACATCCGATCACCAGCGGCCTGCCCGACATCGACGTGTACTTCAGCGGCGCCGCGCTCGAACCCGAGGGCGCCCAGGCGCATTACCGCGAGCGACTGATCACCTTGCCGGGGTTGGGTGCGGCACCCTCGGCACCGGGCGTGCTGCCCGCGGGAGACTGGTTCCGCGCCTTGCGCGACGATCGCCCGGCGCTGTTGTGCCTGCAGCACTGGAGCAAGCTCACGCCCGCGTTCGACGACGCCGTGGCGCGCATCCTGGCGCGCACCGGCGCGCGATTGTTCCTGTTCGACCGTCGCCGCTCGCTTTCCCTGCGCGTGCTCGCGCGAATGTCCGCAAGACTGCGCGCGCACGGCGTGGATGCGGAGCGCGCGCTGACCCTGCTGCCGATGCGCGCGTATCCCGACTTCCTCGGCGCCATCGCGCAGGCCGACCTCGTGCTCGACACGCCGTGGTTCTCCGGTGGCGCGACCAGTCTCGATGTGATCGCGATGGCGACGCCGATCGTGGCCTGGGAGAGCCCCATGGCGCGCGGCCGCCAGACCAGCGCGATGCTGCGCGCGATCGGCGTGCCGGAACTCGCGTGCCAGGACGCGGATGCCTACGTGGACCAGGCCTGCCGCGTGCTCGGCGACCCCGCCTTCGCGACCCGATGCCGCGAACGGATGCAGCGCCTGGGGAGCAGTCTGTTCGACGATGGCGCCGAGGTCGTGGCCGCGTTCGCGCGTGCCGTCGAATCCCTCGTCGGGAAGGACGCGCGGACGTCGGATTGACCGCGATCGAGCGGGTGCGGATCGCGTGCGTGTCATCCGCCGCGCAGGCACTGTTGGCCTATGCTCCATCCGGGGACCGTCCAGCATCGACTTGCCCGGCCGTGCCAGACGCACGGCACCCAAGTGCGCGCCCGGTCGTCAACCCGGCGCGGTAGTCCGCGTCGAATGCCGATCAGCGAGGAATTGCGGATGACCGTCCACCGAACCGAACGCCACGCCTGGTACCGCCGCCAGTTCATCCAGGCCGGACTCGGCGCCGCAGGCGCCTGTGCGCTCGGCGCGTGCGACGGCGGCGGCTTGCTGCGCAGCCCATCGGCTGACGGCGGCGCGGAGAACCTCGACGCCCTGGCGCGCACGATACGCGGGCCTTTGCTGCGTAGCGATTCGAGCGGCTACGACGACGCCAGGCGGGTCTGGAACCTCGCCTACGACCGTCGTCCGCGCGCCATCGCGCGATGCGCGGACGTCCACGACGTGCAGCGCTGCGTGGCGTTCGCGCGACGGCACGGCATCCCGGTCGCGATCCGCGGCGGGGGCCACAGCTACGCGGGATTCGGCGTCGCGGACGATGCACTGCAGATCGATCTCGCCGCATTCGATTCCGTGGTCGTGGATCCGGCGCGCCGCATCGCCTCCGCGGGCGGTGGGACGAGGATCAAGCAACTGCTCGCCGCGACGCTGCCGCACGGCCTCGTCACGCCGATGGGCGCCTGCGGTGACGTCGGCGTCGCAGGCCTGGCGCTGGCCGGCGGGGACACGGCGGGACGGGGATTGTTCGGAACGGCGTGCGACAACATCGTCGGGGCGCAGATCGTGACCTCCGATGGCGAGGTGCTGGAACTGGGACCCGGTCGGAACGAGGACCTGTACTGGGCGATCCGCGGTGGCGGCGGCAACTTCGGCGTGGTCACGCGACTGGATCTGAGGTTGCACGCGGTGCGGCCGTACCTGTCCGCGGGCTTCGCGTTCGGCTGGAACGACATCGCCGGTGCGATGCGGACCTTCGGTGAACTGGTGCGCGAGACGCCGGACGAGGTTCGCGCGGGATTCTTCGTCGACCCCGAGCATGGCGCATTCGCGAGTTGCGGGTACTACGGCGAGGCCGCCGCGGCGACCGCGTACCTGCAGACGTGGAGCGCGGCGTTCCGGCCCATCGAGCCCACGATGAGCAGCCCCAAGCCCGATCCCCAGGGCGAGGTCTGGAACACCACGTCGGTGGCCGTCGATGGCGCGTTCCTCGAGGGCATGACCGGCGATGTCGTGGACGTGCTCGCGCGCGCCGCCATCGCGGGCCGGGGCATCGGTGCCATGCTGATGGGACTCTCCAACGGCGTGGCGTCCCGCGTGGCCATGACCGACACCGCCTACCCGCTCCGCGGCACGGGACTGAGCAGCCTGATCTCCGCCGAGTGGCAGCGGCCCGAGGATCGCGAACCCGCGGTTCGATGGGTGGCGGAACAGGGTGCGGCGCTGCGGCCGTGGGCGCGCCGTGCGTACGTGAACTACCTCGCGCCCAGCTCCACCGATCGCGTGCGGGAGGTGTACGGCATCAACCATGCCCGGCTGGCGCGCATCAAGGCGCAGGTCGATCCGGACAACCTGTTCCGGTCGAACCAGAACATCCTGCCGGACGATCGCGCTTGACGCATTCGCAAGCGCCACGCAGGAACTGTAGGAGCG
>Ga0315912_10001885_pt1 | contig 23879 bp, 28 predicted proteins | sample VfabasoilMG_FD_204469 | JGI IMG/M metagenome (GOLD analysis project Ga0315912, IMG submission 204469) | Garden soil microbial communities collected in Santa Monica, California, United States - V. faba soil | ecosystem: Environmental > Terrestrial > Soil > Garden | place: USA: California... | reverse complement strand
CCCCCCACCCTGGAGGATGTTTTCCTCCATCGGACGGGTCGGCGGCTTTACTACGAGGAGTTGTCATGAACCCCTGGTCGGCGGTCCTGAGCCTGGCCCAAAGGGAACTGGTGCGCTTCTACCGCCAACCCTCCCGCGTGGTGGGGGCCTTGGGGACGGCCCTCCTCTTCTGGGGCATCCTGGGGGCGGGTCTGGGGGCGCTCAGCGGCGGTGGGGACTACCGCGTTTACTTCTTCCCAGGCACCCTCGTCATGAGCGTCATGTTCTCCTGCATCTTTTGCACGGCCTCCATCATCGAGGACCGTCAAGCGGGGTTCCTCCAATCGGTCCTGGTGGCCCCCCTGCCCCGCTGGGCGGTGGTGCTGGGCAAGGTCTTGGGAGGCGCGGTCTTGGCCGCCCTCCAAGGCGTGATCCTCCTGCCTTTCGCTTGGAGCGTGGGGGCCGTCTTCGAGCCCCTCGCTTTCGCGGGGCTCTTGGCGTCCCTGTTCCTGCTGGCCTTCACCTTGACCGCGATGGGGTTCTGGCTCGCTTGGAGGATCGACTCCATCCCCGGCTTCCACACCTTGATGAACCTGCTCCTGCTTCCTCTCTGGATGGCCTCGGGCGCGGTCTTCCCCAAGGGGGAAGCGTCCTGGCTCTCCTTCCTGGGATGGTTCGACCCCTTCACCTATGGGGTCGCGGGGGTCCGGCAGGGCCTCTTCCCCCAGACCTTAACGGGACTCCCTTCCCAAGGGACCTGCTTGATCGTCCTCGGGGCCTTCTCCCTCTTTTTCCTCCTCCTCTCCTGCGTGTTGGCCTCCCGCGGTCCGGAAGGAAGGTGACCCTCATGCGACCTCTCCCCTGGCTGAAGCTCCTGGGCCTGCTCGCGGTCCTGGGGTTGGGTGGGGCCTGGGGATGGAGCCTCCACTCGTCCCGTCCTTCGGATCTATTGAAGCCCCCCATCGCCCTGGCGCCCGATTTCTCCTTCCAGGACCGTAGCGGCCGCTGGGTCTCGCGCAAGGACCTGGAGGGGAAGGTCTGGGTGACGGGGTTCATCTTCACCCGTTGCGCCGGCATCTGCCCCATGCTCTCCGCCGAGATGAAGAAGCTCCAGGAGGCCTGGAAAGGGAACGAGGCCTTCGCCCTGGTCTCCTTCACGGTGGACCCGAAGAGGGATACGGTGGCCTCCCTCAAGAAGTACGCCGAATCCTTGGGCGCGGAAGAGGCCCGTTGGTCCTTCCTGACGGGCAAGAAAAAGGACCTTTATCGGGTCATCCGCGACGGGTTCCTCCTGACCGCCGAGGAGGACCTGGAGGGTGGGCCCGGGTTCGAGTTCATCCACACCTCCCGCATCGTGTTGGTGGACGACAAGGGAAGGGTGAGGGGCTTCTACGATTCCCAGCAGGAAGCCGACATGAAAAAGCTCGCCCAGGATGCGCGGCACCTGATGCGCAAAAGGGGACGGCCATGACCGTCACCGACCTTCCGGCCGTGAACGCGTGCTTGAACGGGACCAGCCTCCTCTTGCTGGTGGCGGGGTACTGGAACATCCGCCGAGGGAAAAAGGGGGCCCACCGGGCCTGCATGGTCTCGGCCTTCCTCGTCTCCATCCTCTTCCTGGCCTGTTACCTCTACTATCACGCCCATGTCCTCCACACGCCCTTCACGGGCCAGGGATGGGTCCGGCCCGTCTATTTTTTCATCCTCATCACGCACATCGTGTTGGCCGCGGTCGTGCCCTTCCTGGCCTTGGCCACCCTTTATCGGGCCGTGAAGGGGCAGTTCGACAAGCATAAGAGGATCGCGCGTTGGACCTATCCCATCTGGGTCTACGTCTCGGTCACGGGGGTCCTGGTGTACCTGATGCTCTATCGCCTCACCCCGGCCCCCTGAGGACCCCATGACCCCACTTTTTCTCCTGATCCCCGCCTTGGCCCTTCCCGCGCTCCTGGGCGCGCAGGAGGCGGCCCCCGCCGTGCCGGGCAAGAACGTCCCGGCCATCAAGGTGGACACGGTGGGCTATCCCTCCGGTTGGCGCAAGACCTTGGTCCTGAACGTGCCCCCCGAGAAAGGGAAGGTCCTGCTCAAGTCCCTGGACGGCAAGGCTCCCCTCGTCCTGGAAGGCGTCCGAGGAAGGGGCTTGGACCCTGCCTCGAAGGACCCGGTCTGGGAATTGGACCTGCCGTCGGACCTTCCTTCCGGCCGTTACCAGGTGGAGTTCGGGAAGCTCCGTTCGGACCCCTTCGAAGTAGGGGAGGCGGGGGTCCTCTACGCGACGGTCCTGAGGGCTTCCCAGAAACATTTCTATTTCCAACGTTGCCGTACGGAGCTCAAGGAACCCTACGCGAAATGGGAAGGGGACAAGTTCCTGCGCGCCGGGGTCTGTCACGCCCATGGGGAGGTCGGATGGGACCTGACCCAGTACCCGGGCAAGGGGAACCGCCAACTCCCTCCGAAGGGTTGGCACGACGCGGGCAATTACGATATGTACGTGCCTTCCACCGCTCCCTCCGCCCAGGCGCTGCTGCGGGCCTATGAGGGGGAGCCCTCCTTGTTCAAGGATGGGGACCTCACGATCCCCGAATCCGGTAACGGTATCCCCGACATCCTGGACGAGGCGGCCTGGGGCCTCAAGTGGGTGCTTTGGATGCAGTTGCCCGATGGGGGGGTGAGGCACAGGGACGCGGTCATGGAGTGGTCCGCGACCGTCCCGCCCGACCAGGAACTGGCGCCCCGTTGGATCGCGGGGGTGGGGACCGCCTCCACCGCCAAGGCTTGCGCGCTCTTCGCCCAGGCCGCCAGGGTCTACGCTCCCTTCGACAAGGCCTTGTCCGAGGAATGCCGGCAAGCCGCCAAGAAGGCCTGGGATTTCCTGAGGAAGAACCCCAAGCACCTGGCCGTGGACGCGAAGGGGAGTCCGCAACCCCTTTGGGACGACGCCCCCGCCAACCAGGAGGAGACAGGGGCCAGGCTCAACGCGGCCGTGGAGATGTGGCGGACCTTCCAGGCCCAGGCCCTTCTTCCTTATATCCGAGGCCTGCTTTCGAAGCCCCAGGCCCAGCCGGCCGACTTCGTGAAGGGAGCCTGGGTCAACCTCTCCCGTTGGCCGATCATCTCCCTCTCGCGGGACGGGAAGGTCCCGGCGGATCTGAGGGAAGAGGCGGCCCGCCGCGTGCTGGAGGCGGCAAGACCCCTGCGCGAGAGGGTGGAGAAGGACGACCTTTACCGGTGCGCCACGGAGCCGGGCGGTTACTACTGGGGCCACAACTCGAACCTCATGGAAAAGACCGACCTGCTCCTGGCCGCGGCGGACCTCTCTCCCTCCGACCCCGGGTTCCTGGAGGCGGCGAGGGACCAATGGCATTGGCTCTTGGGGCGCAACCCCAACGGCTTCTCGATGGTCACCCGGGTGGGCAAGGGGCCGACCGCCCTCTACCATCTGGAATGGGGGAAGGTCTCCCCCCTCCCGCCGGGCTACCTGGTCGGGGGACCCAACCACCAGAGCGCTTCTTTCCTCGCGCCCGACGCGCCGGCCAAGGCGCTACTTTGGGATAATCCCATGGCGTTGCGGTCGGGGCTCCTCCCGGGGGCCCTTTGGCATTCCCAGCAATCGGACCTCTGGGAAGGTGGTTTCGTGCCGAGCAACCAATGGAGCGTGGGATGGTGGACGGTCACGGAACCCGACATCTACTACAACGCCAACCTGGTCCTGGTGGCGGCAAGGATGCAACGATGACAACGAGCTTACGGGTCCATGGTGTCTTGACCGTCCTGTTGTCGCTCGGGATGGTCCTTGCCTCCTGCGGGAAGGAGCCGCAGACGTCCTCCTTGGCGTCCGGGAAGGAGCCCCTTCCGAAGTTCCTCGCCCGACAAATGAAGGGGCATTACAACAAGGCGGCCCAGCCTTGCGCGGGGTGCGCTCCTATCTATTTCTTGAAGGTGACCGAGGGTCTGGAATTGCACCAGAAAGGGAAGTGGGGAAAGTCCAACGAGGTCCTGCTCAAGGTCTTCCGCGAGGACGCGGACCAGGCCTCCTGCGTGGCTTTCTTCATCTCCTTGAACCACGGGATGCTCGGGTCCTATGTTGAGAGCCATCAATGGGGGGAACGAGCCTTGGCGATCCATCTCCCCTATTCTTGGGTCAATGCGACCTTGGAGGACCCGCATTATGGGGATCTTTTCAAGAAGCAGGAAATGGCCTGGTTCAAAAGGCTCCCCAGGGGCCAGTAAGGAAGCGCCGGGAAAAGGTCCCGGCCCGGAAGGAACGACCATGAACGTGAGCGAACAAGAGACCCTCGACCTCGTGAGGGACGCGAGGACCGTGGCGGTCTATGGCATGCAGGACGAGAAAAAGGCCGACCGGCCCGCTTATCTTATCCCCATGGCCCTCCAGGCCAGGGGGATGAAGCTCTATCCCGTGAACCCGGCCATCCAGTCGTCCTTGGGTGAGAGGGCCCTCGCCTCCTTGAAGGACCTGCCGGTGAAGGTGGATATCTTGGATGTTTTCCGACGCAGCGAGGCCATCCCCGAGCTGGCCGAGGAGATCCTGGCCCTTCCCGAGGCCATCCGGCCGAGAACGGTCTGGCTCCAGTCTGGCATCGCGCATCCGGAGGCCGAAGCGAAGCTCGCGGCCGCGGGGTTCAAGGTCGTCTCCGACGCCTGCTTGAGCGTCTATGCCGCGAGGGTACGCCCGCGGGCTTGAACCTGGGGTAGAATGGCTCGTTCGATCCAGGAGGCCCCATGACCCGAACCATCCTCATCCCCATCTTGGCAGCGGTGTTCCTTGCCGCGGCTGGGACCGCCCAAGCCACCCCCAAGAAGAGGAAAGGCATGCAGTTCGCGAGCGCATCCTTCCAGGATGGAGGTTCCCTTCCAGCCAAGCACGGCTGCAAGGGCGCGAACAGCTCCCCGGACCTCAAGTGGAACAAGCCCCCGGCCGATACGAAGTGTTTCGCCGTCGTCTGTGAGGACCCGGACGCCCCGATGAAGACCTGGGTCCATTGGGTCATCTATGACATCCCCGCCAAGATGGACCGCATCGACAACACCTTCCAACTGCTCGAGTCCTTCCCTCGGGTGGAAAAGATGACCAACGGCATCCAGCAGGGGATCAACGATTTCGGCCGTATCGGCTGGGACGGGCCTTGCCCGCCCTCCGGCATCCACCGCTATTACTTCAAGTTGTTCGCCCTCGACGCCCCCACCGGCCTCAAGGCCGGGGCCAACAAGGAGCAGTTGCTCAAGGCCATCAAGGGCCATGTCCTTTCCGAGACCCAGATCATGGGGACCTTCCAGATCCAATGAACATGGGGGCCTAGATGGGCTTGGGTGGCGTCCTCCTCTTGTGCCTTCTCTTCGCGCTCGCGGGCTATATCCTCGCGACCGAGAAGCCCTTCTCCCAAGCCGGCCCTTCCGATGACCCCTTCGCCTCCCTTCCCAAGCTCTCCGTGGTGATGGAGAAGGCCCCCCAGATCGTGGAGACCCAAGCGCCCCCTTGGCAGAAGCCCCTTTCTGAGAAGCTCCAGGAAGCCGGGTTCAAGTTGGTGGGGGACTATTCCTACGCGGCCCGGCAATTCTTTTGGGCCAGGGTCTTCCTCGCGCCGGATCCCAAGTCCACCCTTCTCTTGGTCAATTGGGTGGAGGGGATCGACCAGGGAAAACAGATCACCTGCAATCTGGAGATCTATTCCTTCGAGAAGGGAGGCTCCTTCCTCCTGACCGCCTGCGCCCAGGACGGGGCCGCCCGGCTCCTGACCGGCGCCAATCGTCCCACGGAGGAGCAGCTTTCCCTGCACCTCAAGGCCGTCTTCGCGGAATCCTCCGTCATGCCCATCTTCAAGGAGCACCAGGAACGCGTAGCGGCCCGGGAGGCCCAGGGCGCCCGCTTCCGGGAGCTCGACCCCACGACCGTCCTGCCCAGCCTTTCCAAGGTCTTCTCCTAGAGCGTTACCCGGTTGAGGTCCGGCGGAATTTGGTATACGCTTGTTCACCTATGGCCCGCGTCATCGCCCATGTCGATATGGACTCTTTCTTCGTCTCCTGCGAGAGGTTGCTCGATCCCTCGTTGGTGGGCAAGCCCGTCATCGTGGGGGGCCGTAAGGGAGAACGAGGGGTGGTCTCCTCGGCCTCCTACGAGGCCCGCAAGTTCGGCATCCATTCCGGCATGCCGCTCCTTTCCGCCGAGAAGCTCTGTCCCCAGGCCCTTTTCGTTCGCGGCACCCACAAGCTCTATTCCAAGTATTCCCGCAAGGTCTATGCGCTCCTGCGCCGCGTCGCGCCGGTGGTGGAATACGCCTCCATCGATGAGTTCTACCTGGACTTCACCGGCTGCGAGGACCTTTATGGCGGGGACCTGGGGGCCATGGCGGCTAAGGTCAAGGAAAGCGTCCTCGCCCGCACGAAGTTGACCTGCTCGGTGGCCATCGCCTCCAACAAGTATGTGGCCAAGATCGCGGGAAAAACGGTCAAGCCTTCCTCCGGGTCCAAGACGGGCACGGGGGTCGTCCCGGAAGGGGAGGAGGAGCGGTTCCTGGCGCCTCTACCCATCGAGCGGCTCCACGGAGCGGGGGAGAAGACCCAGCCGCGCCTCAAAGAGATGGGGATCGCCCGCATCGGGGATATCCTTCCTTTCTCCCTGACCAAGCTCCAGAAGGCCTTCGGGGAGGCGGGGGGTCGTTGGCTTTATGAGGCGGCCCGTGGGATCGATGGATCCCAGGTCGCCACCCACCATGAGGCCAAGAGCGTGGGCCACGAGACCACCTTCGACAAGGACACCGACGACCCCAAGCTCCTGCGCCAGACCCTGGCTTGGCTCTCCGAGAAGAGCTGTTACCGCTTGAGGCGCGTGGGCAAGAAGGCCCACACCGTCACTTTGAAGCTGCGCTATGACGACTTCCAGACCCTGACGAGGGCCCGTAGCATCCCGATGACCGATGACGACGCGAAGGTGATGCAGGCGGCCTATGGTCTTTTCAAGGAGTCGCACACGAGGCCCCGCAGGATCCGTCTGCTCGGGGTCTCCCTTTCCAAATTCGAAAGGGAGGGGGAAGGGGATTGGCTTTTCCCCGAGATGAGCTCCCGGAAGAAGGACGACCTCTTCAAGAGCGTGGACGCGGTCAAGCGCAAGTACGGGTTCCATAAGCTGGGGAAGGCCTCCTCGCTCGATCCGGCCGACAAGAGGGACCCTTCCCGGGAGGGGCTCTCGTCCTTCGAGAAGCCCAAAATAAAGTGAGGCGGTCCTGTTAGAATGCGTCCATGTTCTCGGCCTTCCTGAAGCGCGTGCCCTGGGGGAAGTTCCTCCTGCTCTGGGCCCTCTCGCTCCTGATGGGGTCGAGCCTCCTGTGGCTCCACTTTGGGCTCACCCCGGCGCTGGTCCGTCCCACCCTCCTGCTTTGGCTGATGGTGGGTTTGGGGCTCCTTTGGGGCACGACCCGGCCCCGGTGGCAGAAAGCCCATTGCGCCTGGTGCGGCTTCCGTTTGACCGCCTCCTCGATGAGGCACGATACGGGGAAGAAGGTTTGGGTCCTCTCTTATCCCTGCCCCAAGTGCGGGCATGTCACGGAAAAAGAAAAGTCGTTGGACCCGTAAGACGCTCAGTGGACCTTTCATAGGGAAGGGATCGAATGGCAAAGACAGGGAAGTCGACCGATCGGTCCATCTTACGGCTCCTCTTTTGGGAGGGGCTTGCTTTAGCGGGGTTCCTGCACCTGCTCGCTCACCCGCTCGCCAACGAGTTCTGGGGTTGGCTCTTCTTTTATAACTCCCTGACCTTCCTGGTCGCTTATCCCATCCTCTATGTCTATCGCTGGAAGATGACCGGTGGGTGCTTGGGCATGGTGCTCTGGCCCTTGAGCTTCTTCTTGGATTGGGTCCTGGCCGGCTGCTTCTACCTTTGGACCGCCTACGCCTTCCTCGTCCTGGGCAGCCCTTTCTATGGAGCCTTCCTCAACCATTGGATCATCCTGGGGATCCTTTCCCTTTTCGTGTATTTCCCATTGGTCCAGCCGGTCTGGGGGATCGGCCTCAAGTATCACCCCTTCGGGGACTTGGTCCGCCTCTCGGTGGCCGGGTTCCTGGGCGGGATTTTGGGTTACGCATTGGGCTGGACCGGTGGGAATCTCCTGGAGCCCATCCTGGGCGGGGGTGATGGACGGTTCCTCTTTTGGTTGGGGACCCTCTTTTCCGGCATGGCCCTGGCCACTCTCTATGGCCGCAAGGGGTTGGAAAAGTAGGCCTCTCCCATCCTCGATCGACCTCGTTTTTAGCCGATTTTCCCTTGTTCCCTCCGCTTTTCAGGTCTCCTGATATATTTCCCGTGGAATAAACCAGCCCCCCTCCCCACTAACCCTATGGGAAGGAATGGAAGTCCGGGGGACAACGGCGCTTTGGAGGGCCTTTGGAAGACCGGATCTTAGTCGAGCGCCTCCTGCGCAAGGATGAGGAGGCCGAACGGTATTTTTTCGAGACCTATCGGGACCGTCTTTACAGGGTTTGCGTGAGCCTCCTGGGCTACCAAGACCCGGAGGCGGAGGATGTGACCCAGGAGGTCTTCCTCGTGGCCCTTCGAAAGGTCGGGGGTTTCGAGTTCCGCTCCAGCCTCTACACCTGGCTTTACCGCATCTGCGTGAACCTTTGCTACACACGCATGGAGGCCCGCCGCAGGCTCGTGGTCCATTTGGACGAGGAATTGGAGGTCCTGGCCGGCCCCCGGTCCATGACCCTCCAGAAAGAGCGGGAAGATGAGGCCGAGAAGGGGCGGAAGCTGGAACTGATGAGGTCCCAAAAGGAGAAGCTCGGGAGCTTCTGTCGGGACCTGTTGGAGATGCGGGAAGGGCAGGGAAAGAGCTACGCGCAGATGGCCGAGACCTTGAAGGTGCCCATGGGCACCGTGATGTCGCGCTTGGCCCGGTGCAAGGAAGCGCTCAAGAGGCTGGTACTGGGAACGATGGAAGGTGGGGCGGATGTCTGATCTGATCGAGAGATATTTCCGGGAGGACCTTACCGAGGCCGAGCACAAGGCCTTGTCGGAGGAACTCGCCTCTTCGGGGGAGGCCGCCGAGAGGTTCGGGGCCTTGGCCGAGGGGGTCTACGCGCGCACCGGCCTACCGGAACCCCACTGGGCCGGGCCGGGGGCGCTCCAACGCGTCTTGAAGCCGGGCTTTGGGACGGGCTTCTGGGTGGGGGTCCTGACGGCCACCTTCCTGGGAGGGATGGTCGGTTGGCATTTCCTGGGGGGCAGGGAAGAAGCGCTCTCGGAGGCTTCCCAAGCGATCATCGCCGCGCCTGTGGCGCGGCCGGAGTCCCCGGTATCCCGTTCGAAGGTCAAGGAAGTCCCCTCGGAGGCCAAGACCGACGGTGAGCAGGGGGCCCCCTATCTCCCTGAAGAGGAAAGGGTCCCCTTGAGGACCAAGGCATCCGTTCCCGCCGCCGTACCGCCAGTGGTTGCCCGGACGGAACGGTCTTCGGCATCGCGTCCGGCCCCCGTTAACCTAGCGGCCCCCTCCCATCGGGATTATTCGAACCTTTCCGTGGAGGTCGTTTGGCCCTCCCGGAAGGAGTTGGAGGTCCGGGTCTTGGACAAGGGCGGGTCCGAACTGGTCACCCTTTACCGGGGCGCGCTGGAGCCTGGGCGTTGGGTCTTCGATTGGGATGGGAAACTCGCGGACGGGCGACAGGCTCCGGCCGGTGAGTACGGCATCGAGGTCAGGTCCGGGACGATGTCCCGCAAGAAGAGCATCCGCGTTAAATGAGAGCATGGGGATCGAACATGAAGGCCAAGAACATCCTTTTCATCGCCCTGACCATGGCCTGCGTGGGCCTGTCCGTTCCCAAGGCGGGCTGGGGTCAATGCCCATCCGTCCCGACCCCCACGCCTTATCCTCCCCTTGTGCCGCTCCAAACCCCACCTTGCTTGGTGGGTGGGTTCACCCCGGGTGACGCACAGCTCACCTTTCAAAGCGTGACCCTGGACCCCTCCGGGAACATCTTGGTCACGGGGAGCACCAGTGCCTGCTCGGGTTGCGTCACCTATATCCGGACCCTTAAATATGATCCTTCCTGGAATCTTCTCTGGGACGTGACGGGCGATCCTGGCATGGCTGTGAGGATCGCGACGGACGACCTCGGGAATGTCCTGGTAGGAGGGAGCTTGTCTGGGGTGAATCGGGTGACGAAATACGACCCCGCGGGGAACCTCCTGTGGAGCAGGACCTCGAGTTCCTACTTCATGGTGGGCCTGGGGACGGACGCGGCGGGGAACGCCTATCTCATCGGTAGTTCCAGCTTCGGAAGCTCCTCCCAGGCGAGGATCATCAAGTATGACCCGGCCGGGAACACCCTCTGGCAGGTCGATCCCACGCAAGTGTCGGGGCCGATCACCTTTCCCATGGGGGCGAGTGGGGCCTCCGTGGATGACGCCGGGAATGTTTATATCCGGTACTCCGTGCCAATGGCCCAGATCCAGTGCGTTTGTTGCGCGACCGGACCCGCTTACGGCGACGTTCTTTACAAAGTGGACACCAATGGGAATGTCATCGACTTTCCTGGCACTCATGGCTATGGGGCCGGGTTCGGGACGGGGATCGAGGCCCTTCCGGATGGGCATTTCTACATCGCCCCTTCTTTCAATTATTTCGACACGAACGGCGCCGCCCAATGGAACGTGCCACAGATCCTCGGGTTCCATCTTACGGTCGACCCTTCGGGGAACGCTTATGTCCTTGGGGGTGAATACACGGGAGCGATCTTCCAGAGCTTCCAGAGCGAGATCTTTAAATTCGACATGACCGGGCAATTGATCTGGCGCTTGACCCCCTCCTTGCCGAACACGGGGGTGTTCTGGGGCGCCCAGTTCATGGCCGCGAACGCCGCGGGGGAACTCTATCTTTGGGATGGGCTGACGACCCTGCAAAAGTATTCCTACGCCGGTTGTGCCATGCCTTCCCCGACCTGGACCATTTCCTATACCCCCACGAACAGTCCGACCATCACGGACACGGAAACCCCAGCCCCAACGTCGACCTCGACGCCAACGTCCCTTCTGACAGAGACCCCGACGGAGACCCCAACGCCAACGGCTTCCTCCACCCGGACCCGCACCCCGACCGGCACCTTTACGCCCTCCTCCACTCCCACGGGGACACCGACCTTCACGCCGACGTCCACCTTGAGCGGAACGCCGACAGCTTCGTTGACGGACACGCCTTCCTTTACGGAGACCGCCACACCCACCCTGACCGAGACGGGCACCTTCACCTTGACGCCTACTCCCACGCAGACCCCGACCCTCACCGTGACGGCGACCTGGACGGCCACGCCGTCCGAAACCCCCACGCTCACCCCGACGCCCCTTGTTGCCACCGGGAGCCAACCCGGGCCGGGGCAGAGCTTCATCTTCCCCTCGCCCTTGACGGGGAATACCGGGACCGTGGCCTATTACATGCGCAGTCCCGGCACGGTCCGGTTGAGGATCTATAACGAGAGGGCGGAGCTCACCAATGAGGTGGTCGAGACGAGGCCCTCCGGGGTCCAGACCACCGAGTTCAACGTGGCCGGTTTCGGCTCCGGGGTGTTCATCTATCTCTTGACCTTGGAATACGACGACGGGACGACCGAACGGCTGCCCTCGGAGAATTTCGTCATCCTTCACTGAGGCCGGGAGGCCCCCTTTGCCCAGATCGGCCGTTCTTCTCCTGCTTTTGTCCATCGCTCCCGCCGTCGTCCTGGGCGCGGAGACGGTCTATCCCATTTCCGGACAGACCAACGCCTTGGACAACGCCAACATCTATCCCCGCCCGGCCGCCATGGGGAGCGCCTTCACGGGCGTGGCGGATGACGCGACGGCCCTCTTGACCAATCCTGCGGGCCTCTCGGGGTTGAAGCTCGGCCATATCTCGGCCAGCAGTAATTTTTGGCTCTCGAACATCCTCCAAGAGACCCTGCTCATGGGGTTCCCGGTGAAGGGAGCTGGCGGCTTCGGGGTCGCGGTCAATTACGTCCACTACGGCACCTTCGAGGGGCGGGACGCGCTGGGCAATCCCACCACCGACTATGGGGCCAATCGGTTGGCTTTGGAGGCAGGGTGGGGATTGGAGGTCGTGAAGGGCCTTTCCCTCGGGTTCGACCTTCTGGGTTCCCAGACGACCCTCGACAACCGGGTCTATTCCTCCTTCGCCTTGAGCTTGGGCCTTCTTTTGGAACCCATGGAAGGTCTCCGGGCGGGGTTGGCTTGTGACAACGTCTCCCTGGCGGCCTCCCCCAACGCGACCGCCATGGCCATCAACCTGGGGGTGTCCTATGACTTCCGTCTGGACGATTCCAACCGCCTCCTCGCCGCGGCCGGGGCGTCGATGGAACCCGGGGCCTTGAACTACATCCAAGCCGGCCTTGAATACGGGCTCCAGTCCCAGTTCTTCGTGAGGGCCGGCTATCAGAAGTCCATGGTGAGCGACGCGATCCAGGGCCTCTCGGGGGTCTCCTTCGGGGTGGGGGCCCTCCTCCATCAATTCACGTTGGATTACGCCTTCCTTCCTTATGGGGACCTGGGCGCCTCGCATCGGGCGAGCGTCGGGTACCGTTTCGAGACGGGTGGGGCCAAGAGCGGCCCGAAGGCCGATCCGCGGACCGCTCCTGCGCTCCCAGTCCCCGCCGCTGTCACAGCCCCTTCCTCCACGGTCCCTCAGGCCCCGATCGGGGTCGCGCCCCAGCCGGTGGATCCCTCGAAGGGAAGGGAAGCCCTCACCTTGAAGTTCGATTTCTCCACCGAGGCCCTCGCTCAGGCCCAGGAATTGGCCCAGCAAGGACGGGACCTGGAGGCTGTGCGGGCCTTCCAGGACATCCTTCAAGGGGACCCGGACAACGCCGCGGCCTGGATGGGAATGGGGAGGATCTACCACAAGCACGGGCGCAAGGCCGAGACCCTCCGTTGCTTCGAGCGGGCCCTTCAATTGGATCCCAGCAATCACGCCTTGGACGAGTGGTTGCAAAAGTACAAGAGCCTTCCCTAAGGGGCTGAAAAAGGGGGAAAGACCCTTCTTTTGCCCATGACCTAGGCCCTGAAACCTTTTCCTCCCATCCTTGGTACATAAGAACGGGTAGAAGCCCTTGGCCCGGCCCCTTGGGGGCGTTAGGATGACCTCGTGAAAAAGATGTTCCTTCTCTTGAACCGAACGGCCCTTATGGCGGGACTCCTCATAGCCCTGACCCCTTGTGACCTGTGCCATAGCGATTCCCTGAAGGGTCTCCAAAAGGGCCATGGTTGTTGCGCGCAGGAGGGGACCCAAGCGCCGAACGCCCATTCCTCCCGCGGACCCCTTTGCCAGGTGATGGACCAATCCTCCCTCAGCGTTGAAACGGTCCATTTGGACCTGCCAGCCATCCTTCCCACTATCCAGGAGGGCCTTTCGACCCTTCGGGTCGTTGGGAGGGCCTCGTTCCAGTTCGCCCCGGTCTTTTCTTCCCCTCCTCGAAGTTCCCAAGTCCTCCGGATCTAAACCTCTCCTTTCGAGTACCGCCGTGGGACATCGTCCCAGGCGAGTTCGCGCGCGCCCAGCGTCCGCGAGAAAGGAGGGGCTTCCATGCTCCCCAAAAGCACCTACAACCGAATGCCATGGATCTTCCCCCTCCTTTGGGGGTTGGGTTGGTCCCTTTCATCCCTTCCCGCGTTTGGAAAAGAGGATCCCTTCGCGGGGGTCGTCCCCCAGCGGTCCGAAAAGGAGGAGGGAACGGACTTCCTCACCGAAAACTTCGCCTTCCGCAAGGAGCTGATGTCGGAATTCGGCGCCGATAGCCGAGGGGAAGTTTCCAGCCGACAGTCGGTAGGGTTCGAGGTCCAGAAAAAATTCTCTTCCGAGACCTCCACCCTCTTCTCCATCGACTTCCAAGCGCGCCTAGTGCGCCGCGATGGCTTCACGGATGCCCCTAATGACATGGAGGGGATGACCCGACCCGGTTGGTCCTTCGAGGTGCATAACGCCTACCTGGACCTCTACAACCCTCTCGGTGGGGTGGGAGTGCTCAACTTACGAGCGGGGCGTTTCTACCTTCCTTTCGGGTTGAACCTCGCCACCGATACCCACGGGAGCCTCCTCCAACTGTCCAACGAAATGGGCTTCGGTTTCGAGCGGGATTGGTACGCGGGGTTCTGGGGAAGCCTGGGAGATACCAACTACGACCTCTATTACCTGGCTGGGTCCGGCTATGACCTGCTCTTCAAGGGTCAGACGGGTTTGGGGGCCCTACGCCTTTCCCTCGGGAATAGGTACGCTTCCGAGGATGGGATGGAAGGTGGGTTCAGCTTCCTTGGAGGACGTCGCCTGTCCATGGATGGCTCTGGGGTAGAGACCCAGAGGATCGGGATCGACGGACGACTAAGGGGCGCAGGACCTTTCGGTCCCATGGGATGGACCACGGAGATGGCTGTGGGTCGGGATGAGGGACAAGACCTTTTCACCCAATTGCACCAGTTCGACTACCTGCATGCTTCCCGGAGCTGGGGCCTGTCGGCCCAATACCGGAGGTCCTGGGAGGAAGCTGTGGCGGATTCCTCGGTCTCCGCGGAAGCCACTTGGTATTTGAGCAACGATGTGGGCGGATCGAATTTGCAGTGGCTCAAGTTGAACGTCCGGTGGCCCCTCGAGGTAGCGGGGCCCACCTTATTCACCCTGCAGTACTACCAATATTGGTGAGGAGTCGGACCATGAGATATTTTTTGAGCTCGATCCTGGCGGGGTTGCTGGCCTTTCCACCGCAGGCCTTCGCGGCCATCGGCTGCACCTTGAACAACCCGGCGGAGGACCTGAAATACCTTTTCCCGGGAATGACCTCCTATCGCGAGGAACTCAAGGAGTTCGGGAAGCTTCCTAATGGCAGGAAGGCCTTCGAGGGCCTCCCGGCGCGTTTAAGGGGGGAGTTGGACAAGGTTTACGAGACCTATGAGACCGCCTACACGGTCTATTGGATCTTCAAGGGCAAGGAAAAGCTGGGTCTGGTCCATGGGGTGAACGTGCCGGGGCAGGGGGGCGTCATCCAGGTCTTCCTCTTGCTCGATCCCAAGACCGGGGCCATCCAGAAGTTCTTCTTCCAGCGCTTGGAGAGTCCCGCGGCTTCCGCCTTGAGGGCCAAGGCCTTCCGGGACCAGTTCGCGGGGCTCACGCTGGCGGACTTCTATAAACACGACTATTACCAAGCCAAGGACCTCAAGGATCCGGCTGACAAGATCGGCGGGATCACCCTGCCGAAGACGACCTCCGGCAAGAAGGACCTCCAAGCGGCGCTCCGGGGGGTGCGCAAGAACCTGGTGCTGATGGACCTGTTCGTGTTCGGAGGGATGTACGAGCCCTTCTTTGAGAGGGCCCAAAAGGTCGGGGTGAAAGCCCTAGGAGGGAAACCATGAAGACCATCTTCGCTTTATGCGCTGCCATGTTGGTGGGGGTCGGGGTCTGGTCCTACCAGCACGGACGCCTTCCGGATAAGGCTGGGACCTTCATCGGGGCTCCGAAGGTCTCCGTGACCGACCTCGTCCTGAAGCCCAAGGCTTACCTTGGGAAGACCTTGGCGGTGGAGGGCATCGTCCGGGAGCAATGCGAGAGCATGGGTTGTTTCTTCTACCTGCACGAGGGCGACAGGACCTTGAGGGTCGACCTGGAGGAGATCGCCATGAACGCCCCCCGGCGGGAGGGCCGTCCGGTGGCGGCGGAGGGGACGCTGGTCAAGTACGGCGATGGTTATCAACTTTGGGCCAGCGCGGTGGAATTCAAATAAGGAGGGTCCCATGGACGCGAGATTGAAGGACGACAAGTTCCCCTTGCCCCGTTACGCGGGGCTGGCGGTGAAGAACCTGGGGCGGCGTCCCATCCGAACGGTCCTGACCGTGGTCGGCATCGGTCTGGCCGTGGCGGTGGCGGTCTCCCTCGGGGGTTTCACCCTGGGGTATCGAGGGGCCATCGATCGCTCCATCGAGATGCTGGGGTTCCAAGTGATGATCATGGCCAAGGGCTGTCCTTACGAGGCGGCCACCATGATGCTCAAGGGCGGCACGGGACTCCTCTACCTGCCCTCGGACATCCATCAAAAGGTGAAGGATGACCCGGCCCTGGAGAGCATCACCCCCATCTTCGTGGGAGTGGCCCAGAAGGAGGCGGGGGGCATCCGGGACGAGGGAGGGGAAAAGACCTTCACGGTCCTGAACGGCATCGATGTGCCGAGCTTCCTCAAGATGAAGCCCTGGCTCAAGTTCCAGACAGGGCCGGGCTATGACGGGGCGAAGTGGTTCCCCCAAGGCAAGGGGGAGGGGATCGTGCTGGGCTACGAGATCGCCCAGTACGAACAGAGGAAGGTGGGGGACAGCTTCTACGCCACGATCACCCCCTATGGGAAGACCGAACCACTCCGGAAGGAATTCAAGGTGATGGGGGTCCTGGAGAGGACCGGCACCCAGGATGACGGGACGGTCTTCCTTCCCATCGAGGAAGCCCAGGGGATCTTCGCGAGGCCCGGTCAATTGACCATCCTGGGCCTCAAGCTCAAGGCCTTCAACGCGCTCTCCATGAGGGAGTTCGAGGCCAAGTGGCTCAAGCTTCCCGAAGTGCAGGTGGTGAGCTTGCAACAAGTGAAGACCACCTTGGTCTCCCTGGTGGCCACAGCCCAGACCATGATCGCGGCGGTGGCCGTCATCGCGGTCATCGTGGCCTTGATCGGGGTCATCAACACCATCCTCATGAGCGTCTATGAGAGGACGGGTGAGATCGGGATCTTGAAGGCCTTGGGCGCTAGGCGGGGGGACATCTTCCAGTTGGTGTGGTTGGAGACCCTCTTCCTCTGCTTGGCTGGGTCCCTGGCTGGGTCCCTGGGGGCTTGGGTCGGAGCTGGGCTGGTGGAGGCCGCCATCCAGTCGTTGGTGAACCTAGGGGTCTCAGGGTCCATCGTGCGCATCACCCCAGGGGTCCTGGGTTGGACGATCGCGGGATCGACCGCCCTTGGTTTCTTCGCTGGGCTCTATCCGGCTTGGCGGGCCTCCTCCATGAGGCCGGTCGAGGCCATTCGGGAAGGGGGTGCCTGATATGGGGACGAACATCTTGGAAGCGAAAGGTTTGAAGCGTTACTATCGCCGGGGTTCCGAGACCGTGAAGGCCTTGGACGGCGTGGACTTCACCTTGGGGGAGGGGGAGATGGTAGCCGTGCTGGGTCCCTCTGGATCGGGCAAGACCACCCTCATGAACCTCTTGTCCTGCTTGGACGCTCCCACCGAGGGGAGCCTGAGGCTGGAAGGGAAGGAGACGTCCGGCCTTTCCGAGGACGGGTTGGTGGAGGTGCGGCGGGGGAAGCTGGGGTTCGTCTTCCAGCAGTTCCTTTTGCTCCCGACCCTGACGGTAAGGGAGAATGTGGAGCTTCCCCTTGTCTTCCTGGGGAAGAGGCCTTCCCCGGAAAGGACTTCCGAGGTCCTGGCCCAGGTGGGTCTCACGGAAAGGGCGGGGCACTTGCCCCGGGAGCTCTCGGGTGGCCAGATGCAGAGGGTGGCCATCGCCCGGGCGCTGATGGCGGAACCGAAGGTCCTGGTGGCGGACGAACCCACGGGGAACCTCGACAAGGCCGCCGGGGAGTCCGTCTTCTCCCTGTTCAAGGAGCTTTCGCGCAAAGGCTTGGCTGTGCTGGTCACGACCCACAATCAGGTCCTGGGCTACCAGGCCGACCGGGTCGTTACGTTGGAGGATGGAAAGATCATCAAGGAGGAAAGACCATGAGGAAGGGATCATTCGTCGGAACGATCGGGTTGGTGGTGTTGCTGGCGGCGGCTTGCGGCAAGAAGGAGCCGGCGGAGGTCCTGGATCCAGCGGTTTACGGGGTGGGGAAGGACGCCAAACTTTGCCCCGTGAGCAAGGACGCCATGGGTTCCATGGGGAAACCGGTGGAACTGACCTTGTCCAACGGCAAGAAGATGATGTTCTGTTGCGCGGGCTGCAAGAAGACCGTCGAGAAGAACCCAAAACAATATGCGGCCTTTATGTATTGAGGCGGGACCCGAGGCGGGACCCCCAGACCGGCCTTTTTTGTACTAAAATCCTCTTGAGGCCCGGTTCGACCGGGCCCTTCCACCGCTGTTCCGGGGGACGTCATGGACTGCCGCCAAGTGCACCAAGCCTATCGGGTCTACCTCCAAGGAAGGCTTTCCCCCATCCAGGCCGGTTGGATCGAGGAGCACATCAAGGATTGTCCCGATTGCTATCTGCTCGATAAGAAGGTCCGAGAGAACTTCGTGGACGAGGTCACCCGTTCCTCCCATGAGAACGAGGGAAAATAAGCCGTCCTTCCCTAGGTCCCACCTTCCTCCCAAGCTTGCCCTGGCGTTCGACCCCCAAGGATGGCAAAATACCAGGGACTTCATGAACGAAAGGAAGCCCATGTCCATCCGTAAGAACCTCTTGGCTTTCGGCGCCGTCCTGTTCTTCGCCGGGGCGATCCCTTCCTGGGCCCAGACGGCGGCCGAGACCCAGTTGGACACCGACATCACCACGGATGTCCAGGACATCCTGATCACCTTGAACGGTCCCTTCGCCAAAGGGATGGGACTCTTCTCCTCGTTGGGATGGAACACCCCGCCGGTCATCTTCGACCTCAAGGACGGACCGCGCGTGGAGATCGGAGCCGGGTTGGGGGCCCAGTTAGTGAACCTCCCGGACCTCTCCTCCATCACCGCTAGCATGACCTACCTGGACCCGGGAGCCACCGTGAGCATTCCCACCTTCATCCCCCTGCCCTTCCCCGTGGCCACCGCGAGGGTGGGGTTGTTCAATGGGTTGGACGTTGGCGGGAAATTGACCTACATCCCCGCTTTCGATCTTTCCGCCATCGGCATCGATCTTTCCGCGGAGATGACCGGGTTCGGGTTCGACCTGAGGTTCAAGGTGGTGGACGACCCCCTGCTCCCGACCATCGCGGTCGGTGGCTCCTATGACGTCATGGAAGGGAACGTGACGGTCAGTACGCCCCTCAACCAGACCTTCGCGGTCGGTGGCGGGAGCGCGGACATCTCCGGGACCGCCGCCTACGCCCTGGATTGGGACCTCCAAAGTTTCGGTGCCCAGGTCCTGGTGGGGAAGGATCTGGCGGGCTTCTATCCCTTCGGGTCCATCGGCTTCCAGAGGAATTCCGGTTCCGTGACCTCGAGCTTTTCCGGGTTGATCACCAACCTCGATGCCGGGGGCGGGGGAAGCGGAACGGATAGGCCCTTGGCCGCAGTGGTAGTGGCCCAGCTCCCTGTGCTCTTCGAACCCAAGTTCGTGCTGGGCATCGACGTGGGGGAGGCTTTCAAGTGGGGCCTCCTTTTCGAGTCCAATGGGGTGGACGTGGCTGGCAGCACCTCCTTCAAGGGCCGGTTCTAGACCGGCCGCACGACCCAGGGGAACCTTTCCTTGTCACCGACCAAAAAGACCAACCGCCTCTCCTTTGTGGACCAGAACGAGTGCACGGGTTGTGAGGCCTGCGTGGTGGTGGCTCCGAAGGTCTTCCGCATGACCTCCCTGGGGCTCGCCGAGGTCTTCGACCCCCAAGGGGATACCGAGGCCCACATCCAAGAGGCCATGGACGGGTGTCCGGTGGCTTGCATCCATTGGAAAAAGTGACAGGTTGGACCCAGGGGTCCCGTTGGAACGACCCCGAAAATCGGCCCAATGGGGTTGGCAAGGATGTTGCTAATCCAAACCGGTAACTTGCCGTTAGGGAATGGGTATGAACGCGATCCACGCAGGCTGGATGGAGAAAAGGCAGTCCGAGCGCGTCGACGCTACGGTCAAGGTGAGCTATATCCTCATCCCTAAGGCCGACCTCGTGGCCACCCTGGCGAACCCCGCTTACCGTGATTCCACCACCGACCGTCTCCCCGATCTCTCCAAACGCTCGCCCACCCTGCATGCCGTCACCCGGGATCTGTCGCTCTCCGGTATGGCGCTCATCGGCCAGACCGATTTCCCGGACGACCACGCCCTCGAGATCAACATCTACCTTCCCACTTATCCCGCGCCCTTGACCGTCATCGCGGAGGTGGTGCGTTCCCAGGAGGAGGGGTCCGGGGAAAGGACCGTCCATCGGGCGGGCATCAAGATATTGGCCATCAATCGCCAGGACCTCTCCCGCCTGGACCGGTTCCTCATGGCCGAGAAGATGAAGAGGCAGGAGAAGCTGTAGAGGGCTAGAATGTTCCCGTGGCCCCGAACCTCAAGATCCTTTCCACTGAGAAGGTCGGCAAGTACGACATCGCCGGCCATCCGGAGCACCCTGCCAGGGTGCTGAAGTCCCTCCAACACTTGAAGACCCTGTTCCCCAAAGGCTCTTTCGAGGAGCCTACCCCGGCCCCGCTCGAGAAGATCCAGGCCGTCCATGGGGAAAAGCTCATCGAGACCGTGAAGGGGGAAGGCTACCTCGACCCGGATACCCCGGGAGCCCCCGGCATCTACGCGGCCAGTCTCCTCTCGGCGGGATCCGCCCTCCGGGCCGGCCAAGAGGCCCTGGCCGGCACCCCGACCTTCTCCCTCATGAGGCCGCCCGGCCACCACGCCACCCCGGAAAGGGGCATGGGTTTCTGTTATTTCAACTCGGCGGCGGTGGCGGCGCAGGACCTGGTGGGGAAGGGGAAGGTGGAAAGGGTCGCGGTGCTCGACCTGGATTGCCACCACGGCAACGGTACCGAGGACTTTTGTTTCGGCAGACCGGGATTCCTCTATGTGTCCCTGCATCAGTTCCCGGCCTATCCCGGGACCGGCCGCCAATCCCGCGGCAACTGCCTCAATTACCCCCTGCCTCCCGGCACCACGGAGGGGGATTATTTCCCGGTCCTGGATGAGGCCTTGAAGAAGGTCGCGGAGTTCAAGCCGGGCGTGCTCGGGGTCTCCATGGGGTTCGACACTTATGAGAAGGATCCCCTGACCCAATTCGGCCTGGCCAAAAGGGATTACAAACGGATCGGCAAGGCCTTGAAGGCGTCCGGTCTTCCCACCTTCGCCCTCTTGGAGGGCGGCTACCACGACGACCTACCCTATTTGATCGAGGAATTCCTGGAGGGTTGGACGGGCTAGACCGCTTTCGGTTGCTATCGGTCGGCCCCTCCCCCTATCATCGGGGCGCTTCGGACCAAGTCCTTCAAGGAGCTTTCGACCCATGGCCAAGAAAAAGATCGCCCAGATGTCCCCGACGGACAAGGCCGCCCTCTTCCTGGCGCCGCTCTTCGCCCTGCAATGGCCGATCCTGCACGCCCTCTACCCGAACCTTCCGGTCCCCTGGGTGCCGCTCTTGCCAGGTCTCGCCATCTTCGCCTCCGCCTACGTGCTGTCCTGGGCCGCCGAGGTGGCGGAAGTGGACATCCCCCCGGCCCTGGCCCTGGCGGTGCTTTCGCTCGTGGCGGTGGCCCCCGAGTACGCGGTGGACATCTATTTCGCCTGGCAGGCCGGCAAGGACCCGACCTACGTGCAGTACGCCACGGCCAACATGACCGGGGCCAACCGTCTGCTCATCGGGCTCGGTTGGACCGCGGTGGTCCTGGCCTATTGCTGGAAGGCCCGTAAACAGGAAGTGAAACTGGAACCCCGCCTCCGCTTGGAGACCTCCATCCTCCTAGCCGCCACCCTCTATTCCTTCGTCCTGCCCTTGAAGGGCACCCTCTCGGTGTGGGACACGGTGATCTTCTTCATCCTCTTCCTCTTCTACTTCTCCAGGCTCCTGAAGAGCTCCGCGCATGAGCCTACGGCGGAAGGGCCCATCGCGGTCATCCAGAATTGGCCCGACCTGCCGCGGCGTAGTTTCGTGTTGGGCTTCTTCATCCTGGCGGGTTACGTCATCTTCAAGTCCTCCCATCCCTTCGCGGAGGGGTTGCTCGCCATGGGGCGGCAATGGGGGGTCGAGGAGTTCCTGTTGGTGCAGTGGCTGGCGCCCCTGGCCTCGGAGTCGCCGGAATTCATCGTAGCGGTGCTCTTCGCGCTGAAGCTCCGGGCCACGAACGGCTTCAACACCATCATCTCTTCCACCGTGAACCAGTGGACGCTTTTGGTCGGGGCCCTGCCTTTCGCTTATGTGCTTTCCAAGGGGGCCCTGGACCCCATGGTCATGGACGCGCGCCAGATCGAAGAAGTGTTCCTGACCTCCGCGCAGTCGTTGTTCGGGATCGTCATCATCTCGAACCTGCACTTCAGCAAAAAGGAAGCTTGGATCCTCTTCACGCTCTTCGCTACCCAGGCTTGCTACCCCTTGGTGGAACCATGGGTGGGCATCCCGGCGGTGCACCTGCGCATGGCCTATGCCTGGCTTTACGTTGGCATCTCGGTGGGGATCCTCATCGTCTCCGGCAATTTCCGTAAGGATATGAAGTTGTTGGGGATGGCCTTCATCAATAAGGGGAAACACTAAAGGAAGGGTCCTGGTCCAGGGCGGGGAGCTGTTCTGTTATTCGGGGAAGCGGGCTTTCCAGGCCTTCTCGTCCTTGCCGTCCTTCAGGATCCTGAACATCTTTCCGTGGATCCTTCCGTTGGAAGCCAGGGCGTTCTCGGCCATCAGGTCGAAGGGTTTGCCCGTTAGGTCGGTCACCTTCCCCCCCGCTTCCTTCACGAGCAGCACCCCTGCCGCCATGTCCCAGGCCTGGATGCCCCTCTCCCAAAAGCCATCGAATCGTCCCGCCGCCACATAGGCCAGGTTCATGGCCGCCGAGCCGTCCCGCCGCACCCCTTGGGAGGCCCTCACGAAGTTCCTGAAATTCTCGAAGTTGTAATTGGTCTTCATGACCTGATAGGCGAAGCCCGTGCAAACGAGGCTCTGTTTCAGGTCGGAGGTCTTCGTGACCCGAAGGCGCTTTCCGTTGAGGAAGGCACCTTCACCCTTCTCAGCCGCGAAGCACTCGTCCCTGAGGGCGTCGTAGACGACGGCGGCCACGAGGTCCTTTTCTTTCACCAGTGCGATGGAGACGCAGAAGAAGGGATAGGCGTGCGCGTAATTGGTGGTGCCGTCCAAGGGGTCCACCAGCCAGGTGTATTCGGAAGGGGCGTTCCCCCGGCCGGATTCCTCCCCCCAGAAATTATGGGTGGGGAAGCGGCTCCTGAGGATCCCCAGGATGATCTTCTCGCAACGGCCATCCACCTCGGTGACCAAGTTGAGCTTATTGCCCGATTTGAAGCGGATGTTCCGGACGCGGCCATAGTTCTGCCGGTGGATCTTTCCTGCGGCTTTCGCAGCTTGTAGGGCCGTCTTTAAGAAGGGTGACAAGGTCGCCTCACGGTGAAAAATCGTTGGATTCTACCCTGTTTCTCCATTTAAACAGGGGCCAAAGGTCCTGAAAAGAGAACAGGGTCGCCCTGTCTTCCGATCGGGCAAAGCCCGATCCTAAAGGACGGACAAGGGTATCCCGTCTGGTAAAATTGTCGCCAATGAAATTCCGCCCCTTCCTCTTCCTCGTGATGGCCCTGGCTTTCGGGGTCGGTCCTGCCCGTACCCAGACCTGGATCCCCTCGCCCAGCTCGGGGGACTGGGACACGGCCTCCAACTGGGACACCACCTCCGTTCCCAACAGCGCTTCGGCCACCGCCACTTTCGGGACTTCCTCGGCCACGTTGGTCACCCTGGGAAGCGACGTGACCTTGGACGGTATCCGTTTCCTGGCCGGTGCCTCGGGCTATACCCTTGGCACAGGGTCCTCCGAGCTCTTGCTGGTGGGCGCCGGGCTGACCAACCTTTCCTCCAACACCCAGCTCCTCTCGAACACAGGGGGCCTTTTCTTCTATAACGCCTCCACGGCCGCTGGTGTTTCCATCCACAACCTAGGGTCCTTGACCTTCCTGGACTTTTCCACAGCGGCTTCCGCCAACATCGCGAACGACGCCAACCTGTCGTTCCTCGATTCTTCCACGGCGGCCGGCGCTACGATCGTG
>Ga0315912_10001884_pt1 | contig 23891 bp, 21 predicted proteins | sample VfabasoilMG_FD_204469 | JGI IMG/M metagenome (GOLD analysis project Ga0315912, IMG submission 204469) | Garden soil microbial communities collected in Santa Monica, California, United States - V. faba soil | ecosystem: Environmental > Terrestrial > Soil > Garden | place: USA: California... | reverse complement strand
TGTTGCGCTTGAGGTGACGCTTCACGGCGGCAGCCTTCTTGCGCTTACGCTCCTGCGTCGGCTTCTCATAGAATTCGCGGCGCCGAAGCTCCGTGAGCACGCCCGCTTTTTCGCACGCGCGCTTGAAACGGCGCAGGGCGGCATCGAAATATTCGTTTTCACGCACTCGAACGCTCGGCATCGAAACCTCAACCCTTTGATCTGTCTGGAGTTTTGCCACGACCTGCCTGGGGCAGGGGTGGCGATTCTATAGAACGGCCCCGGAAAATCAAAGAAGGACGTCAAAGGGTATAGAAATGCGCATCCTGGCCCTCGAATCCTCCTGCGATGAGTCCGCGGTCGCCGTCTACGACGACGCCCTGGGCCTGCTCGCGCACGAGATCTACAGCCAGGTGGACTTGCACCGGTTGTATGGCGGCGTGGTGCCCGAACTGGCTTCGCGCGACCACGTCCAGAGACTGCTGCCGCTGGTGCGTTCGGCCCTGGCGGCCGCCGACACCACGCCTTCGCAGTTGCACGGCGTCGCCTATACCGCCGGACCGGGCCTGATCGGGGCGCTGCTGACGGGCGCCGCGCTCGGCCGATCGCTGGCCTATGCGTGGAATGTGCCGGCCGTGGGCGTGCACCACCTCGAAGGCCACCTGCTGGCGCCATTGCTGGAACCCTCTCCGCCGCCGTTTCCGCACCTCGCGCTGCTGGTGTCGGGCGGGCACACCATGCTGATCGACGTGGCCGCGGCCGGCCACTACGTGCTGCTGGGCGAGACGCGCGATGACGCGGCCGGCGAGGCCTTCGACAAGTCGGCCAAGTTGTTAGGACTGCCGTATCCGGGCGGCCCCGAGCTCGCGAAGCTGGCGATGCAGGGCCGGGCGAGCCGTTTCGACTTTCCGCGTCCCATGCTGGATCGGGCCGGCCTGGAGTTCAGTTTTTCGGGCCTCAAGACGGCGGTGTCGCTGGCGGTGAAGGCGCAGTCCACGAGCGGTGCGTTGTCCGACGACACGCGCGCCGACATCGCGGCGGGTGTGCAGGAGGCCATCGTGGAGACACTGGTCACGAAGACCCTGCGTGCGCTCGATGACACCGGCTACGAGGCTATCGTCGTGGCGGGAGGCGTGGGCGCGAACCGGCTGCTGCGCCAGCGGCTCGATGGCGCGGCCGCGCGCCGCGGTGCGAAAGTCTTTTACCCGCGCATCGAGTTTTGCACCGACAATGCGGCCATGATCGCGGTCGCCGGCATGGCGCGGCTCAAGGCCGGCAGCCGCGAGACGGATGCGATTCGCGCGCGCGCGCAATGGCCATTGATGGAATTGGCGCCGCTGGGTTGAAGCAGGGTGTGTCAGAGCAGGAATAATGGCTAGAGACAAGGTTCACAGCGGTCCCAAGACGGTCACCATTCCGAGTTCCGCGGCGACGCCGGACAAGGGCGATCGCATCTTCCTGCACGGTCTCGCCGTGGAATGCATCATCGGCTTCATCGAGTGGGAACGACGCATCAAGCAGACCGTGGTGCTCGACGTGGAGATGCCGGTGGACTGCGCCCGTGCCGCGCGCAGCGACGACGTCGTGGACACACTCGATTACAAGAAAGTCGCCAAGCGACTGATCGCCTTCGTCAGCGAATCGGAATTCAAGCTGGTGGAGACGCTGGCGCATCGCGCCGCGATGCTGATCCTGCAGGAATTCGACGTCGAATGGGTGCGGTTGTCGGTGAACAAGCCGGGCGCCATCCGTCACAGCAAGGACGTGGGAGTGGCGGTGCTGCGCACGCGGGCCGATCTGCAGGCGGGTTGATGGTCCTCAAGCCCGGACACGTGCCGGTGTTCGTCGCGGCTGGCAGCAACGTGGAACCGGAAAAAAATCTCGAGCGCGCCTGCGCGGAGATTGCCCACGCCTGGCCCGACGCTTTTTTCTCGCGTGCGTATCGCAACGTGGCCGTTGGTTTCGATGGGCCGGATTTCATCAACCTGGTGGTGGGTTTCTCCGCGGCGCAGCCGTTGCCGCTGGTCATCGAGCGGCTGCGCGGCATCGAGACCCACTGCGGGCGCCCGCGGTACGCGCCGAAGTGGGCGTCGCGCACCATGGACCTCGACGTGCTGCTGTTCGGTGACCTGGTCGAGAAGACGACGGACTACACGCTGCCGCGGCCCGATCTGCTGAAGCGGCCCTACATGCTGGGCCCGTTGGCCGAGATCGCCCCGGAGGTCGTGCATCCCACGGCTAACAAGACCATCGCGGCGCTGTGGGCCGAGTTCGATCGCGACGGACACGCGATGAACCCGGTGACATTGAGACTGCCGTAATGGGGACATTCCTGATTTCCTAGCAAAAGGGGACAGGGCTGCCGCCCCATGAGGCGCGTCCCTTTTTGCTAGGAAATCAGGAATGTCCCCATTTACCAGGCGACGCTGCGGCCGCCGTCGACGGCGAGGATCTGGCCGGTGATGAAGGGCGCATCGGCCGCGAAGAACAGCGCGGTGCGCGCGATATCCGATGGGTTGCCCATGCGCTTGAGGATGGTGCGCTGGATCACTTTCTCACGCACCGCCGGATCGCCGGGGCCGCCCTCGGGCCACAACACGGGTCCGGGAGAAATGCCGTTCACGCGGACTTCCGGCCCCAGCTCCTTGGCCAGCGAACGCGTGAGCATGTGCAATCCGGCCTTGGCCGCGCAGTAGGTGGTGTAGTGGCGCAGCGGGCGCAGCGCGTGGATGTCGACAATATTGAGGATGAGCCCGCCCGACTTGCGCAGTGCCGGCGCCGCCGCCTGCGACAGGAACAGCGGCGCGCGCAGGTTGGTGCCAAACAGGTCGTCGAAGGCGGCCGGCGTAATCTCCCCGACCTTGGTCGCGTAGAACGTCGAGGCATTGTTCACCAGCACGTCGAGCGCGCCGAAGCTGCGCACCGCCAACTCCACCAGCGAAGGCATCTTCCCGACGTCCATGAGATCCGCCTGGACGGTGGCCGCGGATGTCGGCCGCGCGGCATTCAGCGCGTCCGCCAGCGCCTGGGCCTCTCCACCCGACTTGCGGTAGTGGATAACGAGGTTCGCGCCGGCGCCGTGCAACTCGCGCGCGATGGCCGCGCCGACGCGTCGCGCGCCGCCGGTGATCAACACGGTCTTGCCCGTTAGACTCTGGCCTCGTTCCTGCATCGATGCACTCTATGACTTCTGCCGCGTCACTCACAACCCTGCCACCGCTGAGCGCCGAGGAACGCGCGCACTCCGAGCGCGTGTCGGCACACATCCGCGCGTTCATGCAGGCGCGGGGCGGGGTGATCGGCTTCGATGCCTACATGCGACTGGCCCTGTACGCGCCCGGCTTGGGGTACTACAGCGCCGGCGCCACCAAGCTCGGCGCCGCCGGTGACTTCGTCACCGCGCCCGAGGTGTCGAGCCTGTTCTCGCGCTGCCTGGCGCGCCAGTCGGCCGAGGTGTTGCGCGTCACCGGCGGCGACATCCTCGAGCTCGGCGCCGGCCTCGGCACCATGGCGGCCGACGTGCTCACCGAGCTCGCCGCGCTGGATTGTCTTCCCGACCGGTATCTCATCCTCGAGGTGAGCGCCGACCTTGCAGCGCGCCAGCGCGCCCGGCTCGAGCAGTTGCCCGCGGAACTCGCGCGCCGGGTGCAGTGGTTAGACCGCTGGCCGGATCGCGCCATGCGTGGCGTCGTGCTGGCGAACGAAGTGCTCGATGCCATGCCCGTGGAGCGTTTCGTGGTGCGCGGCGAGGGCGCCGATCAGCAGGTGAAGTCCCTCGGCGTGGCGCTGGCGGGCGATGCCTTCGAGTGGCGCGAAACCGAGGCGTCGCCCGAACTCGAGAACGCGGTGGAGAGCATCCTCGAAGGACTACCCACGCCGCTGCGCGATGGCTACACCTCCGAGGTCTGCCTCGCCTTCCAGCCCTGGATGGCGGCGCTGGCCGCGCAGCTGGAACGGGGCGTGGCGCTGCTCATCGACTACGGACTGCCGCGCGCGCATCTCTATCACCCCGAGCGTGGCGCGGGCACGCTGCTCTGCCATTTCCGGCACCGCGCGCACGACGATCCTTTCACGCACGTCGGACTGCAGGACATCACGGCCTGGGTGGACTTCACACGCGTGGCCGAGGCGGCCGACTCGGCCGGTCTCGACCTGCTCGGATTCGCGACCCAGGCCTCGTTCCTGGTGGGCGCGGGCATGGAATCGCTGCTCACCGCCGAGATGCAGCGGGCCGCGGAGGATCCCCGGCGTCACGCGCAAATCGCCGGTGAGGCGCGCCGGCTCCTGTTGCCCGGCGAGATGGGCGAGATCTTCAAGGTGATCGCGCTGGGCCATGGCTACGATCAGCCGCTCGCGGGCTTCGGCATCCAGACCCTGACCCTGTGATGGGAAAAGTTCCACCGGCTCGTCAACGAATATGGCCGCTTCGTCAAACAATCGGGGGGTCGGTGAGAGGCCCGGGGTGAGGGCGGAGTAAGCTCCCGATACGCCATGAACCTGCGCAAGATCCCGCCCTGGGCCTTCTACTTCCTGGCGTGGACGCTGGTCGGCCTCATCTACTTTGCGCAAAACGTCACGCGACGTTTCTATTGGGAAGACCCCAACCCCTGGCAGGACCTGCGCTACTGGAGCGTCAACATCTACCTGTCGGCGCTGCTCACGCCGCTGATCGTCTGGGCCGCGCGCCGCTGGTCGCTGGAACGCCAGCACCTCGCGCAGGTGCTGTTCGTGCACCTCGGGCTGAGCATCGCCTGGACCGTTCTGAAACTGATGCTCGAGGCCGCTTTCCATCTCACCTGGAACGAGTTCTGGCCCATCACGCCGCCCATCAATCTGCGCAGCGAGGTCACGCTGCTGTTCCTGTTCGGCTTCCACACCGGCGTGTTTTCGTACTGGGTGGTGCTGTGCATTCACGCCGCCATCGGCAACTACTCGCGCTTCCAGGAGCGCGCGCAGGCGGCGCTGCGATCCGATCTGCGCGCCTCGCAGCTCGAGGCGCAGGTGGCGCAGGCCCGGCTGGGCGCGCTCAAGGCGCAGCTGCAACCGCACTTTCTCTTCAACACGCTCAACGCCATCGTGGTGCTGGTACGCCAGCAGAAGATCCAGCAAGCCGAAGAAACCCTGGCGCGATTCTCGGACCTGCTGCGCGCCGTGCTCGCCGACATGGACACCCAGGAGGTGACGCTGGCGCGCGAGCTCGAGTACCTGAGGCTCTATCTGTCCATCGAGCAGATGCGCTTCTCCGACCGGCTGCGCGTCGACATCGACGTGGATGCGGAGCTGCTCGACGCCGCCGTGCCGCACATGGGACTTCAGCCCATCGTGGAAAACGCCATCCGTCACGGGGTCGGCGCGCGCGCCACGCCGGGCGTGATCGCGATTCACGCGCGGAAGGTGGACGGCCGATTGCTGATTCGCGTGCGGGACGACGGGCCCGGATTTCGCGCCCACGCGCCCGATGCAGTTTCCCGGCCCGGCCTCGGCGTGGGGCTCGGCAACACCCGCGCGCGACTTAAGCAGCTGTATGGCGACGCCGCGGAATTGCGTACGGAGAACGGGGCTCACGGTGGCGCGGTGGTCACCTTGTCCCTGCCATTTCGTGACATCGTGGATCATCCATGAACGTACTGATCGTCGATGACGAGCCGCTGGCGCGCGAGGGCATGTCACTGCTGCTCAAGGACGAGGCCGCGGTGACCTCGATCGCCGAGGCACGCAACGGTGGTGAAGCCGTGGAAGTGATCCGTGCGCGCCGGCCGGATCTCGTGATGCTCGATGTGCAGATGCCCGAGATGGATGGCTTCGGCGTGGTGCGGGCCGTGGGCGCCGAACACATGCCGCCGGTGATCTTCGTTACCGCGCACGATCGCTACGCCATCCAGGCCTTTGAGGTGAATGCCATCGACTACCTGCTGAAGCCCGTGACCCGCGAGCGATGTTCGCAGGCGCTGGCACGGGTGCGTGAACGGCTGAATACTCAAGGTGGCGACAACCAGCACGTGATGTCGTTGCTGCAGCAGCTGGCGGCGCCGCCCGAGTACCTGGCGCGCGTGGCGCTACGGTCGGCGGGACGGATCTCGTTCGTGAATGTCGACGACATTCTCTACGTGCAGGCGGCCGAGAACTACGTGCAGCTGCACCTGAGGTCTGCGCGCCACCTGTTGCACGTGCCCATCGCGACCTTCGAGCGCTGCCTGGATCCGCGCATGTTCCTGCGCATCCATCGCTCGATGATCGTGAACGTGAAGTTCGTGCACGAGCTGGAGACCGGCGCGCACGGGGAGTTCGTCGTGGTCCTGCACGGAGGCACGCGGCTGCAGGCCAGCCGCAGCTACCACGAGAAGATCAAGGCCTGGGCGGCCAATCCTTTCTAGAGTTGGCCTGCCTTGCTAGGCGGCGGCGCCGTTGCCCGCGTGCGGGCTGTCATCCAGGCCGATGCGCACCGCGGGCGGTGGATCGATCCGCACGAAGTCCGCCGGGTTGATCTCGGCCCAGTAGGACAGGGCCGCGAGTCCGTCGGCATCCGGGCGCTTGTTCTGCGCCATGCGAGCCAGTGTGGATTTGCCAACGCCGATTTCGCGGGCCACCTGCCGCCAGGAAGCGGCGCGCGCGGTGCGTTTTGCGTTGACTGCCTGGTAGAACTTTTCGAAGTCGAAGCGCATGGGACGAGTGTCCCGAGAAGGCTTCCCGGCGTGAAGCGCTTTTTGACGAAGTGACGGAATTCCGGGACGAACGTCATCAGGGATACCGTTCGCTGCGGATTCCTACCAGGTCAGCCAGCCCATCCACGTGGTGAACAGAATCACTCCGCCAAACACGATGCGATACCAGGCGAACGCGGTGAAGGAATGGCGGCTCACGAATCGCAGCAGCCACTTGGTCACCACCAGCGCGCTCGCGAACGACACCACGCAGCTCACCACCAGCGGTGTCACGTCCGAGTGGGCGAGTTCGTGCCGCGCCTCCCAGAGGTCCAGCACGGTGGCGGCGAGCAGCACGGGAATGGCCACGAAGAAGGAAAACTCCGCCGCCGTCTTGCGCGACAGCCCGCACAGGAGGCCACCGATAATCGTGGCGCCCGAGCGGCTGGTGCCCGGGATCAGTGCCAGCGCCTGGAACAGGCCCAGCTTCAACGCATCGAGCGGCCCCAGCTGATCCACCGACTGCACACGCTCTTCGTGCTTGCGCTGCTCGGCCCACAGAATGATCACGCCACCCACCACCAGCGCGATCGCCACCGAGATGGGATTGAACAGCCAGGCCTTGAGCTGCTCACCAAAAGCCAGTCCGAGAATCGCCAGTGGCAGGAAGGCGATGAGCAGGTTGAGCACGAAGCGCCGCGAAATCGCCTCGCTGTGCAGGGTGAACGCGGTGTGCAGCAGCTTCTTCCGGAACTCCCAGCACACCGCGAGGATGGCCGCGCCCTGGATGATGATGAGCTGGCGATCGACGTAGGTGCCTTCGAGTCCGAGCAGGTCGCGCGTGAGGATGAGATGGCCGGTGCTCGAGATCGGCAGGAATTCGGTGATGCCTTCGACGAGTCCGAGGATGATCGCTTCGAGCCAGCTCATGCGCGCCTGCTAAGGGTCGGGGCGCGCCAGTGTACAGAACCTTGCGCGCACCCGCCGTTACTCGACACGGCCAGCCACGATTTCCTGCCCGTTGTAGTGATAAACCACGCCGCCGACCTTGCCGGCGGCGCCACGACGAAAGCTCACGGGTGTGCCGAGTCCGACGACGGCGAAATCATTCCCGGTCTCGGCCTCGAGCGGCCAGGCGCGTCCGCCTTCGGGCGCGCTCGCGGTGATGACGTCGCCCTTCACTTCGACGTTGATGAGCCCGCCAGAGCCGATCTGGCCGTCGGCGATGCGATAACGCCCCGCGAATTCCTGGAGTTTCTCCGCGGGTAGTTTGAACCCGGCGGCCGGTGCGCGGCGCAGCGGCGCGCCCTCGCGGGCCTGCGCATCGCCGGTCACGGTGTACCGGTCGTCGCGCCGCCAGTGCGCGTCGAACAGTCCCGCCGCCACCCAGCCGCGATCGGGAAACAGGCCCGAGGCCTGCGTGACGTGGCGACCATCGACCACGGTCCAGTCCCAGAGCATCAGCGGAAAGCCATTGAGCGCATGCCAGTACTGCTGCGGGTTCCAGAAACGCAGTCCGGCCGCGGAGGTGGGCGCGACCAGCAGCAGGTAGCGTTCGGCATTCTTCGGATGCGGATAGATGACTTGCGCCACCGCATCCGTGGCCATGAATCGCCGCCCATCGATGCTCACGGACTGTGGCGTGACCTCGAGCGGTACTCCGGCTGCAAGTCGCGCGCTCACGCGATTGGCTGCGCGGCCGCCGAGCAGCAGCAGCGAGTAGCTGGACTCGATCTGCGGCGTCACCTCGGTATCCAGGAAGACGCGTGGTTTCGCGTGCTGCCAGCGTTCCCAGAGATCGGCGAGCGTCGCGGCCTTGGTGGCCAGGCCGGCGTTCAGCGCCGCGTCTTTCGACCGGGTACCAATCACGATGGCGAAAGGAGTGTTGAAGAAATTGCTGAGTCTTCCCTCGCGCGCGGGATTCTTGTCGCGTGCGCCGGGTTCGAAGCCATCGGCGTAGAAGGTATAGGCGCCGGATCTGGCGTTCGCGGTATGTTCCCGGCCGTTCCACATCACCCTGAGCGGCCTGCTGGGCTGATCGACGAGAGGCTGGGGTAGTTCGAGGCGCACACCGATGACATTCTTCGTGTCGAGTCGCACCAGGTTGGGGGCCACCAGACTGGCGCGGGCTTCGATCATCTCGAGGGGATTCGCCTGCGCGGTGACAGTCAGCCAGTAAGCCGTCGCGCCGGCCAGATCCCAGGAACGCAACCTCACCTCGCCAGGGTTCACGACGCGCTCGTGTCCGCGCAGCCACGCCGCTATTTCGTCGCGCGCCTTGAGATCCTCGTGGCCGCGCCCGGGGATCTCGCGATAACGCACGTCGTAACCCCAGCGCTGCAGCATGGCTGCCGCGTGCCGCGACTGCTCCACCGGCACGGCGGTGTCCTGGTCACCCTGCACGATGTACACCGGCACGTGCAGCAGTCCTTCGGCGCCCGAGAACGAGGGATGCATCTCGCGAACGAACAATTCCATGGGCCGCGTGGCCTCGGGATTCGCATACGCATAGCCATTCGGAAGGATGCGGTAGTCCCAGCCGCCGTAGACCGGCGCGGCCGCGGCAAAACGCTGCGGATGCCGCGAGGCCAGCAACCAGGCGCCATTGCCACCCATGGATTCACCGGTGACGTACACGCGATCGGAATCGACCTTCAGCCGGCGACGCGCTTCATCCAGGCAGCGCAACACGTCGCGCTCGCCCATCCAGCGATAGTCGACGTTGCCGCGGGCCATGGGCTCGAGAACGATCAGGTCGTGGCGCTCGGCCACGCCATTGTGGCGTTCGGCGATCGACCACCAGCGGTGGTACGGCGGGTTGGCGGGATTGTAGCCGTGCAGGAAGACCAGCACCGGCGAACCCTTCGGGTCCGGGTATCGCCCAGGTAGATAGGCGCGGCAGAACTGCGTGGAGCCGTCGATGTCGTCAATCCAGGACAGCCGCACGAAACCGCTGCCGCGTGCGCCGCCGGTCTTGCCAGCGCGCTCGAGCATGAGCTCGGCGTATTCCATGAGCGGCGAGTGCAGGGCACGCCAGTCGCCGCTGGCGCGATCGCGCAGCATGTCGGCCAGCATCTTCACGTGGCCGTCGGCGTCGGGCGCGCCCGCGGCCGCGAGCACGCGTGCGACCTCGGGCTGCGGGTCGCCCTTGTACCAGGACAGGTGCGCAATCTTCGGGGCGCCGCGCAGCGTCTGGTCGCGCACGCGGACTTCGTAGGGACCGTCCTCCCAGGACGTGGTCGTGAACGTGGCGGGCTCGACCGGCGTGAGCGTAGAGGTCGCCATCACGCGTCCGCCGGCCGCGATCACTTCGATCCCCGCCTCGAAGGTGTTGTTGTCCCCGGTCGGAAGCACGACGCGCATCCGCCCGGGCGGATCGGAAGGAATGTACGCGCCGATGTTCGCGGACAGATCGTCGACGAAGCCCGGATCGACCACGCGTAACGAGACCGACAGGGGTCGGTCCACGCGTTCCACGCGCAGCAGGATGCGGTTGGTGCCGGCATTCAATCTGGCATTGAGGGAAATCCCGTCCACCACGAAGGCCGGCGAATTCACGCCGCCGCCGATCCAGGCACCATTGACCCACGCGCCGCGGATGTTGCCGCCGAGCCGCAGCCGGGCGTCGCCGGCCGCCGCCCGATCCACCGTGGCCAGCAGGAAGCCCGACTCGCCATCTTTCATGCGGGCATTGCCGAAGGCGTCGAGCGTGTCGCCGTAGGTTCGCTGCGCCATCCAGACCGATGCACTGTTGTCGGAAAAGCGCTGTTCCGTGCCCGGGGTTGCATCGACGAACGCGGTGGCGGTCCCGGGTCGGGCAATCTCGTCCGCCTGCGCGGCGCTCAGGGGTCCTAACAACATCCAGCGCCGCACGTAGCGGCCCTGGTCCGCAAGCTACAGGTCGCGCTTCGCCGCGGCGGCGGTGTTGGCTGCCGGGGGAGCTTGCTGCGCGGACGCGCACGCGGCGGCGCACAGCGCCACGACAATCAACACTCTCACGCAAACCCCCTACGGTTTCGGTGTGCCCGCTTTCAGTGTTTCGATGGCCGCGATGCGCCGCTTGCGCAGTTCCTGGCCAATCTGTTCTCCGGACATGCCACGCCGTTCTTCCGGCGTGAGCAGCACCGCGGCCACGCGTTCGCGGGCTTCGGCGAAGAAGATTCGCTGCGGATACTCGCGGTTCTCAAGCCCTTGCCGGCCCCGCGCGTCCGCCTCGCAGGCCATGAGGAAACTCGCGAAGCGCTCGGGGCGGCGCAACGCGTCGCAACTCTCGAGCGTCTTGAGCACGGTGTCCGGCCGCAATTCGAGCGCGCGATGCACGTGCGTGTGATACCGCGAGGTGATGACCGCCAGCTCGCGCAGGTGGTTGGGCACGCGCAACCGCGCGCACAGCTGTTCCACCAGCGCCACGCCGCTTTCCTCGTGCCCATGATGCGAGGGCAGAATCTCGGCGGGAGTCTGGCCCTTGCCGAGATCGTGCATGAGCACGGCGAAACGCACGTCCACGCCGCCGCCCAGCTTCACCGCTTCGCGCAGGGCCAGCAGCTGGTGAACGCCGGTGTCCACTTCCGGATGCCAGCGCTCGGGCTGCGGTACGCCGAACAGCGCGTCGAGCTCCGGATAGACCACTTTCAATGCGCCGCAGTCGCGCAGCACACGGATGAACACGTCGGGCTGCGATTCACCCAGTGCCTTCTCGGTTTCCGCCCACACGCGTTCGGCCACCAGCGCGTCCACTTCGCCGGCGGCCACCATCTGGCGCATCAGCTCCAGCGTGTCGTCGGCCACGCGAAATCCCAGCGCGGCGTAACGCGCGGCGAATCGCGCCACGCGCAGGATGCGCACCGGGTCCTCGGCGAAGGCCTCGGACACATGGCGCAGCAGCCGGGCGTCCAGGTCGCGCAGGCCGCCGTAGGGATCGATGACCCGGCCTTCGGCGTCTTCGGCCATGGCATTGATGGTCAGGTCGCGGCGGCGCAGATCGTCTTCGAGCGTCACCTCGGGCGAGAACTCGGTGGTGAAACCGCGATATCCGGGTGCCACCTTGCGTTCCAGCCGTGCCAGCGCGTGTTCTTCCTTGGTCCTGGGGTGCAGGAACACGGGAAAGTCACGTCCCACGGGCAGGTAGCCGGCACGCTCCAGCTCCGCCGGCGTGGCGCCGACGACCACCCAGTCGCGCTCCTTGACTTCGCGGCCCAGCAGACGATCCCGGACCGCGCCACCCACCAAGTACACTTGCATGACCGCATGGTAACCGACCCTCGCATCCCCGCCTTGCTCGCCGTGTGCCTCGCGCTGCCGGGCTGCTACGTCACGCAGGCGGCACGCGGCCAGCTGCAGATCGTCAATGCCCGCGAGCCCATCTCCAGGGTGCTCGAGGATCCGGCCGCGCCGGCCGACCTGCGCCAGCGCCTGGAGAACGTGCGCGCCGCGCGCGAGTTCGCCAGCCGCGAGCTCGCCCTGCCTAACAACAAGAGCTACACCAGTTATGCCGACATCAAGCGGGACTACGTGGTGTGGAACGTGGTGGCGACGCCGGAGTTCTCGGTGGAGCCACGCGAGTGGTGTTTCCCGGTGGTGGGCTGCGTGGCCTACCGCGGCTATTTCAAGGAGCAGAAGGCCCGGGAGTTCGCCGCGAAGCTGCGCGATGAGGGCATGGACATCGTCGTCGAAGGCGTGCCCGCCTACTCGACGCTGGGCAAGTTCGACGACCCGGTGTTGAGTTCCATGATGTCCTACGGTGACGACGAGCTCGCCTCCATCCTGTTCCACGAACTCGCGCACCAGGTGGTCTACATCCCGGACGACAGCGCCTTCAACGAGGCCTTCGCCGTGACGGTGGAGGAGGAAGGCCTGTCGCGCTGGCTCGCCTCACGCGGGCGGCCCGACGAGCTGGCGCGCCACGTCGAGCGGCGCGCGCGCCAGGCGGCCAGCATGCGCATCGTCGCGAAGTACCGCGAGCGGCTGGCCACGCTGTACGCCAGGGACCTGGATCCCGCCGACATGCGCAATCGCAAGGCCGAAGAATTCGCGGCGATGGTCGCGGAACTCGACGCGCTGGATGCGCGCTACGGCGTGAAGTCGCGGCTGGCGCGGGAACTCACCGGCGCGCCGAACAACGCGCGTCTCGCCTCGCTGGCTACCTACTACGACTGCGTGCCCGGATTCCAGCGCGTGCTCGCCGAAGAACAACACGATCTGCCGCGCTTCTACGCCGCCGCGCACCGGCTGGCGAAGCTGACCCGCGAAGAGCGGCGCGCGCGCCTGTGCGCGACCCGCGCGGAGGCGGCATCGTGAGGATCGCGGCCTGCCTGCTCGCCGGCCTTTGCGTGGTTCTCGTTGGCAGCGCCGTGCACGCGGCCAAGCTCGGCGACAACACCGTGCGGCTGCTGCCATCGAAGTTCCGGCTGATGCAGAACATCGGGCCCATGCGTTTCACCGGCGAGAACCGCTACACCGACCGGCGGCTGGGCCGCTCGTTCGGATTCGGCGCCAGCGGCATCTCGCTCATCATCTACGTCTACGACAACGGACTCACGGACCTGCCGGATGGCCCGGATTCCGTGCCCGCCTGCGAGCAGTTCGAGCGCGCCAAGTTCGAGATCGAGCAGGGCGGCAATTACCAGAACGTGCGGCTGATTTCGGAGGCGACGCGGTACCTGACCGATACGGCCAGTGGGCCGCGGGCACGCGAAGCGATGTACGAATTCGACCGCAATGGCGTGCATGCCTGGTCCTATCTCTGGGTCACGGTCGCCGACGGCTTCTTCGTGAAGCTGCGGCTGTCGTTGCGCGAAGAGGTGAGGGATGAAATACCCGAGGCGCGCACCGAGATCCTCACCACCATCGCCGATGCGCTGGCCGAGCGCCCGGCGCGACCCGCGCCGGATCCGTCACCGCGCGCGGCGGAGTCCAGCATCGACATCGATCCCGGCACGGAACCTGCCGAAGCCTCGCTGTGGTTCAGTTACGCGGCCGAACTGCTGCGCGCCTCGCGCGAGACGGCCGGTGCCATGCCGGCCTGTGGCGGCGCGCTGGTGCCGCGGTATCTCACCGAGCTCGCCGCGCGCCGCGCCGCGCTGCGCGAATTCCGCTCGCGCGACGCCGCGACGCGGGGTTCGGAATATTTCTCGCAGCTGGAGCGCATCGACGCCGCCGGATTCCTCGATGAATACGTGTGGCACTTCCTGCGCAACGAAACCGAGACCACGGTGCCGGCGGGACTCGACCTTCCGGGCTTCGAGTCCTTTCGCCTGCGCGAGCTCGCCGCGCACGCGCCGCAGACAGGGGCACACGTAAGAGTGAATACGGTGCGCGTCCTGCCGCCCGTTCCGGCATCCTGATTGCATCCCGAATTCGTTTTATGTCGCGTCGTGAGCTGGCACCGCGCATCGACGCCGCGTGCGTGTCATCATCGGTCCGAGGCTCGCACTCCACCATGCGTTTCCGTTCGAAGCCCAAAACTTTTCTGGATGCCGCGCGCCGCGACTGGCAGTTCGAGGCCTACGCCTGGCTGCTGCGCAACTGCGGTGGCTACGCGAAGTTTTCCGACACCACGCTGGTGCTGCCCACCGAGGAACATTTTCCCGATCGCGGCATGAAGGGGCATGCGGCCGTGGCCGCGTTGTTCCGCCGCGCGCGCGATCATGCCGGCATGGCCGACTGGCCGTGCACCGTGGAACGCGAACCCGAGGAATCACACGAGACGGCGAACGCGCCCCATGGCGTACGCGTGATCACGTACAAGCGCGGCGCGCTCGAGCCCGTGAAACTGGTGGCCGGATTTTCCTGCGACCTGGCGCGTTATCTCGTCGAGACGTTCGATGAGCCGCCGCCGGGTGGCGATGCCGCGCGCGATGCGGCCATCGAGCTCGCCGCGGTGTTCATCGGCTTCGGCGTGTTCCTCGCCAATGCCGCGGTCAAGCAGGCCAGCTTCCGGATGAGCGAGGGCGAACTCGCGCATGCGCTGGCGCTGTTCTGCCAGCTGCGGGAGATTCCGCTGGAATCACTCGACGAGCATCTGAATCCACACCTGCGCAAGTACCTGCGACTCGCGTCACTCGAGCTCGCACAGCACGAACTGCAGTTCCGCCGCCTGCGCGACGTACAGTCTTCGATGCCGGCCGAACTCCTCGCAAGCCAGGCGCGTTGACGCGCATCGTTCTAGACTGGCGGCGATGCGCTGCCTGCTGCTCCTCTGCCTGCTCGTCATTCCGTGGTCCGCGCGGGGCGCGGATGCCATCACCTTCTGGGATGTCCCGCGCCGCGGCGCCAACAGCTTCAATGAAACGCCACCCGATGCCGCGTATTTCCGCGCACTGCGCGACTACGGCGCGAGCTGGGTGCGGCTTTCCTTCAGCAAGTGGCGCTCGGCGGGTGATGGCGACTTCCTGTTCGGAAGTCTCGACGACTATCGCGCACTGGTGCCGGAGGACCTGGCCTTGCTGCGGCAGGTGCTCGATGACGCGCACGCCGCCGGGTTGCGCGTGGTCGTGGTGCCATTGGGCCTGCCCGGCGCGCGCTGGACCCAGCAGAACGGCGGAAAATTCGACGATCGCCTGTGGAGCGACCGGCAATGGTGGCGCGCCGCGGCCACCGCCTGGCGCGACCTGGCGGTCGAGCTGCGCCGCCACCCGGCGATCGCCGCCTACAACCTGCTCAATGAACCGGCGCCGGAATTGCGTGGAGGCCTCGCCGAACACGCCGCGCCCGAAGACATGCGCGCCTGGTACCAGTGGGCGCGCGGCAGTGCGCGTGACCTGCCCGCGTTCTACGAGATGCTGACGCGCGAGATCCGCGCCGTGGATGCGCTCACGCCCATCATGCTCGACGCCGGCTTCTACGCGGCGGCTGATGCCTGGAGTTACTGGCCCGCGGCACCGTCCGACATGCGACTGCTGTTCGCCTTCCACATGTACGAGCCTTGGGCCGCGACCAGCGCCGGCAATCTCAAGCGCGAGCGGCCCTGGCGATATCCCGGTGAAGCCCCGTTCGGGCAGCGCACGCAGAACTGGGACGCCGCGGCCGTGGAGCGCTACCTGCGCCAGCCCGTGGACTGGGCGCGGCGCCACGGTGTCGCGATGAATCGCATGGTCGCGGCGGAATTCGGTTGCATGCGCCGCTGGGAAGACTGCCCTGCTTACCTCGACGACGTCCTGCGTGTGCTCGAAGCCGAGCGCGTGCATTGGGCGTTCTATTCGTTCCGGGAATCCTGGGATGGCATGGACTACGAACTGGGCAGTGGAAAACTTCCCTGGCAATACTGGGAAGCGATGGAGAAGGGCGAGCCCTACGAACTGAAGCGCGGGCCTAACAAGGTGTTCGAGCCCATCCTGCGGCGATTGCAGCCGAAGTAGGCGCGAGGGCTCAGGGCGCCGGCAAAGGCACGAACACGATGGCGTGACCGCGACGCACCGTCAGCACCAGCGTGCCGCCACGCTTGGCGACATCGCGCAGGTCCTTGAGGCTGGTCACCGGCTTGTTGTTCGCGCTCTCGATTCGATCGCCCACGCGCAGGCGCGGCATTGCCGGGCTGCGCGGTTCGATGGCCTTGACCGTGACGCCACTGCTGGCCGATTCCGCCAGCGTCACACCCTGCAGTCCGGGATGCGCCGGGCCTTCATCCGCCGGCGCGCCGGGCGTGGTGCCCTTGGGCGCGGTTTTCCCCGTCGCCGTCGTGGTCGGGATCTCGGTGATCACGGCGGTGACGTGGATCGGCTTGCGGTCGCGGATCAACGCGACGTCGAGCTTGTCGCCGACGCGCGAGAGGCCGATGGCATTGCGCAGCTCCGCGTTGGTCTTGATGGTCTGGCTGTTGATGCTGGTGATGACGTCGCCGGGCTTGATGCCGGCTTTCTCGGCGGCCGAACCTTCCGTGACCTGCGACACCAGCACGCCCACGGTGTTCGGAATGTTGAGCGACTTGGCCATGTCGGGCGTCAATGAATAGATGTTCACGCCCAGCAAGCCACGCTTCACCGAGCCGAACTTGATGAGCTGGTCGCTGATGCTGCGCGCCATGTTCACCGGGATGGCGAATCCGATGCCGATGTTGCCGCCCGAACGCGACAGGATGGCGCTGTTGATGCCGATGAGTTCGCCCTTGAGGTTCACGAGCGCGCCGCCGGAATTGCCCGGGTTGATCGACGCGTCGGTCTGGATGAAATCCTCGTAGCCGTCCTGGTTGATACCCGAGCGGCCGAGGGCGCTGACGATTCCCGAGGTGACGGTGTGCTGCAGGCCGAAGGGATTGCCGATGGCGACGACGAAGTCGCCCACTTCCAGGCGGGCCGAGTCGCCGAGCGCCAGCTGCGTGAGGTTTTCCGGCGGCACCTTGAGCACGGCCACGTCCGAGGGCACGTCGCTGCCCACCACGGTGCCGGCCAGATCCCGGCCGTCCTGCAGCGTAACGGTGATCTCCGTTGCGTTATCAACGACATGCGCGTTTGTAACGATGTACCCGTTTTTTGCATCAAAGATGACGCCGGAGCCTGCGCTCTGGAACTGACGCTCACGCGGGCCCATGTCGGGGAAGTCGAAGAACCGGCGGAAGAAGGGGTCCTCGAGCAGCGGGTTCTGGGGCGCGCGTTCGCGGATGGTGCCGCGCGTGGCGATGTTCACGACGGCCGGCGAGACGCGCTTGATCATGGGCGCGAGCGTCGGCACCGGGGTTTCGCCGACGGCCTCGGGCAGCGCGGCATGAATGGAAAGGGCGAAGGTGGCGGTGAGCGCGGCCAGCAGGGCGCGCGGCCTGGGACGACGTGGGAACATGACTAGGAGGATACTCAAACGATGATCAAGTTTCTCTTGTGGCTCCTGTTGCTGGTGGTTTGCTGGCCACTGGCCATCCTGGCACTGTTGTTGTGGCCCCTGGTGTGGCTGATCTGCCTGCCGCTGCGCTTGATCGGCATCGCGGTGGAGGGGGTTTTCTCGCTGCTGCGCGCCATTGTCATGCTGCCGGCGCGTGTACTCGGCGGCGGCGCGGCTCGTTAGCGCGCCTCGGCCGGCTGACGCGCGGCGACGGACAATCGGCGCGCCGGGTACTGAAGCGCGCCGAGCAGATCGGCCTGGTCGCCGTGTTTCGCCATTACGTAAACAACGTGATTGCGGACTTCGTGCGTGACGGTGTCGTCGACCACCACGAACTCGCGCGCCGAAGCGCCGCTGGGCGGTACCAGGCGGATCTCGGCCACCAGGAACGCGTGCTCGGCGTAATCGGCTTCCCGCACCTTTTCGATGGTCAGCCGCCAGGGTTCGCCCGCGGGCGTTTCGAATCCGAAATGGCGCACCAGGTAGGTGGGATATGCCTCGTCCGCCGGGTCACGTGCGCGCGCGAAGGCGAGTTCGGAGACCGGCACCCAGTATTCGGCCCGGATGCCATCCGGCCGGATGTCGAGTCGCAAGAAGGAATTCGGCGCGGGATGCGGGAAGCTCGTCCCGGCCAGCAGCCACGCGATTGCCGCGAAGGCCGCGCGTTTCATCGCCGCAGTTCGCCGCCGTAGTCCGAGCGCTTGTCACGCCACAGGGCGTGGTAGTGCAGCTGGTCGGGGAATGCGATGGCTCGTTGCACCACCAGCTCCATCCACACGCGCGGTCCGTCGATGCGGACATAGGATCCCTGCGTGCCGAGATCCGGCGAACCGGCGAAGCCAACATACGTTTCCGCCAATGCCCCGGGCGCGAGGTAGGCGTCGAGCAGGGCTCCGGAAATGGCGGCGTCCGGGAGCTGCGCGAAGCGCGCGATGGCCACGCGGACCAGCTCGAGTTCTTCCGCCGGCAGCGTGCTGGCCTTGATGCCGCGATCCGTGTCGCCGGTGGGATAAGTGTGCGGAAAGCCGGTGTCCGTGCCGCCACTGGGTGGTTTGCCGGGTTCACCCGTCACCACCACTCCCTTGACGACATCGGTGAAGGTTCCCGACAGGCGTGACCCGGTGCGCTTCGCGATGGCCACGGCAAGGCGCGACATGGCTGAGGTCTGGGCTTCCATGGGCTCGACGTTCGATCCGCGCACCTCGAACCGGATGGGCTCGCTGCCGATGAACATCGGTGTCGCGCCCGGCTCCCGCCCGGCGAACGTGAAGTTGTAAGCCAGGTGATGGCCGCCCAGCTGCAGCATCCAGGGTCCACCGGCTGAAGGACTTCCGAGCACGCTGAGAAAGTAGTTGCCACCGTGCCAGCCGATCTGGCGCTTGTCGAAGGCCGCCAGGTAGTCATCTGCCTGCCGGATCTGCTGGAGCGCGAGCAATCCACACGTCGACAGCGCGGCATTGAAGACTTCGTTCGCCGCGGCGATTTGCCGTTCATCGAGATCGCCCAGCCGCAGTCCCGCGCGCGGCACGATGGCCAGGGGAAGGTTGGACCACTGGATGGCGGAAGTTTCGGTGAGCGGTCGATCCAGCGCCGCGCGCTGCTTTTCGCTGAGCAGCGGTCGCAGCTTGTCGAGCGCGGTTGCGATGTCACGGGCTCCGCCGGGAGTTTCACGAGACTGGCACAGCGGGGTTGCCGTGTTTGCCGCACGGCCGAGGGGGCTGACAAAGGCCGCGACCAGGCCCAGGACCGCGAAGGAAGTTTGTTTGATCATGCCGCGATCATGGCGCGGATCGCGCCCGAACGAAATGAAAAGGGGCAGACCTCGTGGTCTGCCCCGATCGCGTTGACGAATGAGGCCTCGTGACGGCCTCCGGGTTGTCTCAGGCCGCCTGCACTTCGATGCGGCGCGGCTCGGCTTTCGCCACCTTCGGAATGGTCAGCTCCAGCACGCCGTCCTTGAACGCCGCCTTGATGGCGTCGGCCTGGACGTTGTCCGGCAGCGTGAAGGTACGGACGAACTTGCCATTCACGCGCTCGACGCGCGAATAGTGGCCGTCATCCTGTTTCTGCTCGAGGCTGCGCGCGCCGCGCAGCGAGAGCACGCCCTTGTCGGCGGTGATCTCGATGTCGGCGGGCTTCACGCCCGGCAGGTCGGCACGGACCACGAAACGCTGCGCTTCCTCGTGGATGTCCACGGCGGGCGACCAGGTGGCGTCGCGGGTCACCGAATCGAAGGTCTGGTCGAATTCGCGATGCAGCCGGTTGAGCAGTGCCCACGGCTCGTAACGTACAACGGTCATCTCATCTCTCCTTTCTAACTTCCAAGTCGTGATGGCTAACTACCGGGACGATCCCGGCGTCTCGCATGACACCCTTTTTCGGGACCCCGATTCCTGATTCAAGAGACTTGAAAAACGGCTTTGCGCAACGACGTTGCGGCACCCCGGCCCGGGGCCCGTCCGGGCGCCTGTGAATGCCGGCATCAACAACCTGTGGATGAATTGTTCGTAACGGGTGGGCAGCCGGTGGACACAAGTTATTGTGTCCGGCCCGATTCCTGCATCGGTCAAATTTTCCCCGATTGACACCGGGTTTCTGCGGCGCGAAACGCCGTAACCCTATGAAAATAAAGGCCAACAACGAACCCCAATTATGACAACGATGTTTCTTGACGCGATGGGGGAGCGGACCTAGTCTCCCGTCCCGAACACAAGATGTTGTGTCACCCAGTGACACCCGTCTTGCTGGGATTGGGGAGCCGGGGAGCAATGAGGGCGACTGTCTGACAGCAGGCGCCGTACACAAGGACGCAATGACCTGCGCGTACCGCAGGGCTTTGGGGCGTTCTTTTTTGTTTCTCCGGTTCGGGCTTTGGGGTCTTAAAGAAACAGTCCGAGAACTTCGGGGGACAGGTACCCATCCATGAATAGCGTGGTCAAACTCGAGCACAAAGACGTCGACGCGATTCCCTTCCAGGAAGCGTCACTCGACATCTGGGACAAGAAATATCGCTTGTCCGCCAAAGACGGCACGCCCGTCGACAAAACCATGGACGACACCTACAAGCGTGTCGCGCGCGCACTGGCAGACGTCGAATCGGAGCCGAATCGCGAACATTGGTATGAGCGATTCGTCTGGGCGCTGCGCCGCGGGGCCATTCCGGCCGGCCGCGTCACGTCCAATGCCGGTGCCCTGGAGCACAAGCCGGCCACCTCGACCATCAATTGCACGGTGTCGGGCACCGTCGGCGATTCGATGGACGACATCCTCAACAAGGTGCACGAGGCCGGGCTCACGCTGAAGGCCGGCTGCGGCATTGGCTATGAATTCTCGACGCTGCGTCCCCGGGGCGCGTACGTCTCGGGCGCGGGTGCCTACACCTCGGGCCCGCTCTCCTTCATGGATATCTACGACAAGATGTGTTTCACCGTGTCGTCGGCCGGTGGCCGTCGCGGCGCGCAGATGGGCACCTTCGACGTGGGTCACCCCGATGCCATGGAATTCATCCGCGCCAAGCGCGAAGCGGGCCGCCTGCGCCAGTTCAACCTGTCGCTGCTGATCACCGACGAATTCATGAAGGCGGTGCGCGCGGATAAGGACTGGAACCTCGCCTTCCCGCTGCTGCAGAAGGAATACGATCCCGAGCAGCACAAGCTCGACGACAAGACCAAGTTCGTCTGGCGCGAGTGGCCGACCACCGAAAAATACGTCACGCGCGAAGACGGCCTGGTCTGCTGCAAGATCTACAAGACCCTGCCGGCGCGCCGCATGTGGGACGTCATCATGACGTCCACCTACGACTTCGCCGAACCGGGCTTCATCCTCATCGACAAGGTCAATGAGATGAACAACAACTGGTGGTGCGAGAACATCCGCGCGACCAACCCCTGCGTGCCGGCCGACACCTGGGTGCAGACCAGCGAAGGTCCGCGCCAGGTGGGCGAGCTCATCGGCAAGCAGTTCCAGGCCCGCGTCGATGGCGTGGATCACCTGAGCGCGCCGGAAGGCTTCTTCCGCACGGCCGTGAAGCCGCTGATGAGCCTCACCACGACGGAAGGCTTTTCGCTGCGCCTCACCGCCGACCACAAGGTACGCCGCATCTCCACGCTCACCCGCTGGCGCCTGGCCACCGAGTGGTGCGCCGCCGGCGAACTCAAGGCGGGCGACAAGGTGCTGCTGCACGATCATCGCCGCGGCGTGAACTGGGCCGGCTCGACGGGTTCGAAAGACCTGGGCAACCACGAGGGTTACCTCATGGGCCTGCTGGTCGGCGACGGCGTGATCACCGAGGCGGGCGCAGAGCTTTCCGTGTGGGCGCGTCCCGCGGTGGGCAACAGCGACATCGGCAGCGGTGGCCCGAACTCCGTGATGGCGGCCGCGCTCGACTCCGCGCGCCGCTTCAATGCCGACTTCAGCGGCTGGCGCGAAGTGGGTCGCCGTGGCGAGTTCCGCCTCGGCATGTCGGCCATCAACGAACTGGCCGGCGATCTCGGGCTGCGTCCCGGCCGCCAGACCATCACGCCGGCCATCGAGCGTGGTTCGAGCGAGTTCTACCGCGGCTTCCTGCGCGGCCTGTTCGATTCCGAAGGCAGCGTGCAGGGCACGCAGGCCAAGGGCGTGTCGATCCGCCTCGGCCGCTCGGACACCTCGATGCTCGAAGGCGTGCAGCGCATGCTGCTGCGTCTCGGCATCGGCGCGACCATCTACCGCAACCGCGCGCAGCCGGGCCTGGTCATCACCGGCGAGAACGTGGCGCGCTTCGCCGACCTCATCGGTTTCGCGGACACCGTCAAGCGCGGCCGCCTGGCCAACCTGCTGGGTGCCTACAAGCGCACGCTGAACCGCGAGCGCTTCGTGGCCACGGTGGAGAGCATCCGCGACGACGGCCATGAAGACGTGTACGACGTGCAGATCCCGGGCATCAACGAGTTCGACGCCAACGGCCTGCACGCGCACAACTGCGGTGAGCAGCCGCTGCCGCCGTATGGCTCGTGCCTGCTGGGTTCGGTGAACCTCACGCGCTTCGTCAAGAACGCGTTCACGGACTTCGCCGAGTTCGACTGGAACGAGTACCGCGAAGTCGTGAAGGTCTTCACCCGCATGCTCGACAACGTGGTCGAGGTGAACGGCCTGCCGCTCGAGAAGCAGCGCGGCGAGATCATGCGCAAGCGCCGCCACGGCATGGGCTTCCTGGGGCTGGGCTCCACCATCACCTGCCTGGGCATGAAGTACGGCGCCGAGGATTCCATCAAGTTCACCGAGGACGTCTCGCGCGAGATGGCGGTGGCTGGCTGGGAAGCGGCGCTGGAACTCGCCAAGGAGAAGGGCCCGGCGCCCATCATGAAAGAAGAGTTCACCGTCACGGCCGAGATGCTGCGCAAGCGTCCGGAGATGGTGAAGGACGGCTGGAAGGTGGGCGACCTGATCCCCGGCCGCATCCTGCACGCCCGTTACAGCCGTTACATGCAGCGCGTGGCCGAGACCGCGCCCTGGCTGGTGGACCAGCTGGCGAACGTCGGCGCGCGCTTCACGCACCACACCTCGATCGCACCCACCGGCACGATTTCGCTGTCACTCGCGAACAACGCCAGCAATGGAATAGAGCCTTCGTTCGCCCACCACTATTTCCGGAACGTGATCCGCCCCGGGAAGAAAACGAAGGAGAAAGTTGATGTCTTCTCATTCGAGCTGCTGGCCTATCGCGAGCTCATCAATCCGCGTGCGATGCCGAACTCAACGAGCGCGGCCGAACAGCTGCCTGGCTATTTCACCACGGCGGATGACATCACGCCGAAGGAGCACGTCGACATCCAGGCCGCAGCGCAGAGGTGGGTGGACAGTTCCATCTCCAAGACTGCGAACGTGCCTACGGATTACAAATACGAGAGCTTCAAAGACATCTATCTGTACGCCCACGAGAAGGATCTGAAGGGCTGCACCACGTTCCGCTTCAATCCCGAGGCCTTCCAGGGCGTACTCGTGAAGGAAGACGACCTCAAGAACACCACCTACGTGTTCACGCTCGAGGATGGGTCCGAGGTGTCGGTGAAGGGTGACGAGGAGATCGAGTACGACGGCGAGAAGCACACCGCCGCCAATCTCTTCGACGCGCTCAAAGAGGGTTACTACGGGAAGTTCTAGTTAGAGCTTTCCCAGGAGACAGCAATGGCTGCCATCAAGATTGACAAGAAGATCTCGAAGTATCGCGTCCAGAAGCCCGCCACCGCCGAAGAGAAGGCCGTGGCCGCTGCTGCCGCCGAGGTCGTGAAGCTCGCGCCCGCGGTCGAAATGACCAAGGGCAAGGACGGCCGCGACCAGAAAGTGGTGCGCATGACCGAAGAGGTGCAGCGCCCCGAGTACCTCATCGGCGCCACCTACAAGATCAAGACGCCGGTGTCGGACCACGCCATGTACGTGACCATCAACGACATCGTGCTCAACGAGGACACTCCTTATGAGCAG
>Ga0315912_10001883_pt1 | contig 23919 bp, 19 predicted proteins | sample VfabasoilMG_FD_204469 | JGI IMG/M metagenome (GOLD analysis project Ga0315912, IMG submission 204469) | Garden soil microbial communities collected in Santa Monica, California, United States - V. faba soil | ecosystem: Environmental > Terrestrial > Soil > Garden | place: USA: California... | reverse complement strand
AGACACGCGGCTGCGACGCGTAGAGCGCCGCCGTTTGCTGCGCGATCGCGCCGTCGAACTCGTGGCCGAACGCGGCGAGCGCAGCGGCAAGCTCGCGCGGCATGCCGGCGCGTGAGTCATCGGCGCGGCTCGGCGCTACGTCGCTCGGAGCGAGCCAACCGAACGTTTGCCGCGGTGCGGTGCGAGCGTCACATGCGGCGAGCGCGAGCCCCTGGCGGCGGTAAGCCGGCGAGACGAGCCGCGGCGTACCCCAAGGCTCGCCGCGCGCGGCCGCGAGCGTCACGCAAAGCTCGGATCGAGACGCGGGGCTCAGCCGTCCGTCGGCGAAGCGCCAGCGTTGCGAACGTGTATCGGCGCACGCGCGCACGTGCACGGGTTGCCCGTCCTCGAGCGCGTCGACCGCGAGACAGCGGTCGTGCTCGCTCGCGCGAATCTGTTGGCCGGCCGCCTCGAACAGCTGGTCGTCGAGCGGAGCCTGACCCTTGCAGGTGTGGGCTTGCAGCGGAGCATCGAGATCGAGCGTCGGGCCGGAGCCCGAGATGTCGAGACAGTAGCCGCGCGGCTCGTCGAGCGCCTCGACGGCGCGCAGCATGGCGGGCGCGGCGCTCGCGCTCGAGCACAGGGCCATGAGGCTGGTCAGAAGGGCGAAGCCACGCGTCGCATGCATGCGCTGTCTCCCGCCGGGAGGGGCGGGGCAGTATGCGACGAACGTGAAAGAGGGCGCCAGGGGGTTGCCCTGGCGCCGTTCGAGACTAGTCGTCGATCAGGAAGCTTCGCAGCTGATCCGAGCGCGACGGATGGCGCAGCTTGCGCAGCGCCTTCGCTTCGATCTGGCGGATGCGCTCGCGCGTGACGTCGAACTGCTTGCCGACCTCTTCGAGCGTGTGGTCGGTGTTCATGTCGATGCCGAAGCGCATGCGCAGGACCTTCGCTTCGCGCGGCGTGAGGCCGGCGAGCACGGCGTGCGTCGTCTCCTTCAAGCCTTCATCGGTCGCCGAGTCGATCGGCGAGGACACGGCCGTGTCCTCGATGAAGTCGCCCAAGTGCGAATCCTCGTCGTCGCCGATCGGCGTCTCCATCGAGATCGGCTCTTTGGCGATCTTGAGCACCTTGCGCACTTTGTCTTCGGGCATCTCCATGCGCTTCGCGAGCTCGTCCGGAGTGGGTTCGCGCCCCATCTCCTGCAGCATTTGCCGCGAGATGCGGTTCAGCTTGTTGATCGTCTCGATCATGTGCACGGGGATGCGGATCGTGCGCGCTTGGTCCGCGATCGAGCGCGTGATGGCCTGGCGGATCCACCACGTCGCATACGTCGAGAATTTATAGCCGCGCCGGTACTCGAACTTGTCGACGGCCTTCATGAGGCCGATGTTTCCTTCCTGGATCAGATCCAAGAACTGCAACCCGCGGTTCGTGTACTTCTTCGCGATCGAGATCACGAGGCGCAGATTCGCCTCGACCATCTCTTTCTTGGCGCGGCGCGCTTGCGCTTCGCCGAGCGAGATTTCGCGATTGATCTCTTTCAAGTCGCCGATCGTGAGCGTCGTCAGTTCCTCGATCTTCTGCAGGCGCTTCTGCGCCTTCTGAATGTCTTCCTTCGCCTTGTTCAGCGCCGACGAGTACTTGCGCTTCTGTCGGATGTGCTTGTCGACCCAGTGAAGGTTCGTCTCGTTCTTCGGGAAGCTCGCGATGAAGTCCTTGCGCGGCATTCCGGCGTCGCGCACACAGAGCGCCATGACGGCGCGCTCCTGGCCGCGAATCTGGTTGATGACTTCGCGGAGTTGTCCAACGAGCGCGTCGAACACTTTCGGCGCGAGCTTGAGCTCCATGAATTCGTTCGTCAGCCCCTTCAGAGACTTCTTCGTCGCGGGGTCTTTCACGCCTTTCGCTACCAGCGTCTCGCCGTACTTCTTGTGCAGCCGCTTGAGCTTCTTCAAGCGCGCGGCCACCTCTTCGGGGTCCGGACCGGTGTCGGGCGTCTCTTCCTCGGCGTCAGGGTCGTCGCTCTCTTCGTCGTTCGCGGGGGGCTCGGCTGCGGCAGCGGCCGCGCGCGCGTTCGGATCCGCGATCTGTTCGTTCGGATCGATGAAGCCCGTGATCAAGTCTTGCAGGCGCGTCTCGCCGCGCAGGATCGCGTCGTACGTGTCGAAAATCAGCTGGCCGGTCGGCGGGAACTGCGCGAGCGCGGAGCGCACTTGATCGAGACCTTCCTCGATGCGCTTCGCGATGCGAATCTCGCCTTCGCGCGTGAGCAACTCGACGGTGCCCATCTCGCGCATGTACATGCGGACGGGGTCCGTAGTGCGGCCGAACTCGGCGTCGACGGTGGCCAGTGCAGCGGCCGCTTCTTCTGCGGCGTCTTCGTCGTTCGATACTGCGGAATCTGAAAGGATCAACGACTCGGCGTCCGGTGCCTTTTCGTACACCGTGATGCCCATGTCGTTAATCATGTTGACGATATCTTCGATCTGTTCGGGATCGACGATCTCGCTCGGCAGATGGTCGTTGACCTCGCTATACGTGAGGTAGCCCTGCTCTTTGCCTTTCGCAATGAGCAGCTTCAGCTGAGACTGACGCTCGTCTTCCTGGAGCTGTGCCTGGGGAGTTTCCGTGGGCATGAAGTTCCTCTTGGGGTAGAGGGGCAGAATCGAACGCGGCACTATACCCGCGTAGGACCTGCACCGCTAGGTACTTGTTCCGTGAGACAAATCACATTCAAAACCCTGGCGTGCGCCTATGCAGAACCCGTGCCAGGGCTGCCCCCTCGCATGATTCTTTGCACGTCGGCCGAGCGCGCCGCGTCGTTGCCGAGGTGCTCGAGCGACGCCGCGAGCTCCGCAGCCGCTGCGCCTTCATCGTCTATGCCCAAAGGCGGGTCTGCGACGATGCGCTCGAGGTACGGGAAGTCGGGGTCGTCCCGCAAAGTCTCAAGTACCCGCGCTGTGCTCCCGTCCTCGATTGCGGCCGCGGCCGCAAACACGCGGCGCAATAAATCGGCGCCCGGTTGATTCAGGACCGCAAGCCGGTCGGAATCGGAAGCCTGCACGGCTGCACGCGGATAGTGCAGCGCGAGGTTGATGACTTTCTGTACGACGGTTTTGCGTTTGCTGCCGGTCGGCTGGCTCGGCTGTGCAACGACGAACGCGGGTGCGTCTTGCATGAGCTTCTCGAACACGTCCGCCGACAGCCCCATCTTCGCGCGCAGCGCCTCGAGTATCGTCTCGCGGTAGCTGCCTTCCGGCAGACGGCGCAGCAGCGGCTTTGCCGAGACGTCGAACCGGCCGCGGCCGCCCGTGCTCTTGAAGTCGACGCGCTTGTCGAGCTCGTCGACGAAGAAGTCCGGCAGCGCGATCGCGCCGGCGGCGAGCGCGCGAAACGCGTCGGCGCCCTGGCTGCGCACGAACGTATCCGGATCGTCTTTCTCGGGCAGCAGCAAGAAGCGGATGTCGACGCTGCCTCCGCCGAACGGCAACGCCGTTTCCATCGCGCGCGACGCTGCGGTTCGGCCCGCGGTGTCGCCGTCGAAACAGAACACGATGCGGTCCGTGAGGCGCGATAGCCGGCGCAGGTTCTCGGCCGTCATCGCGGTGCCGAGCGTCGCGACGACGTATTCGACTCCGAACTGCACGAGGCTCGCGACGTCGAGGTAGCCTTCGACGACGATGATCTGCTTCGGTCGCCCCGGGTTCTGCCGCGCCTCGTAGAGCCCGTAGAGCTCGTGGCCTTTGCGGAAGACCGGAGTTTCCGGCGAGTTCAAATACTTCGGCTCGCCGGTGTCGAGCACGCGGCCGCCGAAGCCGATGACCTGACCGCGCGCGCTGCGGATCGGGAACATGATGCGATCGCGAAACCGGTCGTAACGGCGACCGGAATCGTTGGCGCTCAGGAGCCCGGCTTGCAAGAGCTTCGCAACGCGCTCGTCCGACGTGCCGAGCTGCCGCATCACGGTGTCCCACGCGTCGGGCGCATAACCGATGCCGAAGCGCCCGGCCGTCGGGCCGTCGATGCCGCGCTTCTTCAAGTACGCGATCGCTCGGTCGTTGCCGCGAAGCGTCGCGCGATAGATCTGATCCGCTTCGCGCAGCAGCGCGTAGAGCTCCTCGTTGTCGTCCTTGCGCTCCGGAATGCCGGTGTTCTCGCGCGGCACCTCGAGCCCCATCATCTCGGCGAGCGCCTCGACGGCCTCGGGAAACTCGAGGTTGTCGTACGCCATCAGGAATCCGATCGCCGTGCCGTGCGCGCTGCAGCCGAAGCAGTGATAGAAGCCCTTCGACGGGCTCACGGTGAACGACGGCGTCTTCTCGCCGTGGAACGGGCAGAGACCTTTGAAGTTGCTGCCGGCGCGCTTCAGCGTGACGCGTGCGCCGACGACCTCGACGATGTCGGCTCGTGCGACGAGCTCGTCGATGAAAGATTTTGGGATTCGCCCGACCATCCTGAGGATTATGCGAGCCCCTGCGCCGAGCACAACCGGCGCAATCGTAGTGAAGCGACGCGATTTACTCGGGCGTCAACATCGTCCGGACACGCGCACTGACCGTGCTCATGTCGACACGCCCGGCCGCGCGGGTCTTGATGACGCCCATGACCTTACCGAGGTCCTTGACGCTCGTGGCACCCGCAGCATCGATGCACTCGGCGAGAAACGTATCGAGCTCGGCATCGGACAACTGCTGCGGCAAATAGGTCTGCAAGACCTTGTGCTCGAACTCTTCCTTGGCGACGAGGTCCGTGCGCCCGCCGTCGCGGAATTGAGCCAGCGCATCCTTCCCTTGCTTCAGCATGCGCTCGATGACGGTCTGCACGCCCGCGTCATCGAGCGGGCGGCGCGTGTCGACTTCGCGTTGCTTGACGCCGGCCAGCGCCATGCGAAGAACGGAGAGGCGCGCCTTGTCGCCACTCTTCATGGCGGCCTGCATGTCTTCCGTTAGACGGTCCTTGAGCGTGGACATGACCGGAAGCGTGGGGGAATCAGTAGAGCCGGCGACGCCTTGTCGTGGGAGTTCGCGAGTTGCGCTTCATGTGCCGCTTCACGGCAGCGGCCTTCTTGCGCTTGCGTTCCTGCGTGGGTTTCTCGTAAAACTCTCGGCGCCGCAGCTCGGTCAACACGCCGGCTTTTTCACAAGCACGTTTGAAACGGCGCAGCGCCGCGTCGAAGTGCTCACTCTCTCTTATTCTGACGCCCGGCATCGAATACCCACGGATGTATTTATTAATGGAAAATCAGCCGGCCGAGCCGGCAGAAGAGCGGCATATTAGCCGCCGCTCCCGTAAGCTGTAAAGCCTGTTTATGCGTGTCCTCGGGATCGAAACCAGCTGCGACGAGACCGGCGTCGCCCTCTACGAGCCGGGCTCCGGCATCCGCGCCGAGCGGCTCGCCAGCCAGATCCCGATTCATGCCGCCTATGGCGGGGTCGTGCCGGAGCTCGCGTCCCGCGACCATATCGCGAAGCTCCTGCCCATGGTCGAGACCGTGCTGGCCGATGCCGGGGTCGGTTGGCGCGAAATCGATGCGATCGCCTATACGGCCGGCCCCGGGCTCATCGGCGCGCTGATGGTCGGGGGCGCGTTGGCCTCCTCGCTGGCCTACGCGCTGAAGATCCCGGCCATCCCGGTTCACCACCTCGAGGGGCACATCCTGGCCTGCATGCTCGAGGACCCTGCGCCTGAGTTTCCGTTCCTGGCCTTGATGGTCTCGGGCGGTCACTCCCAGCTCATCGAGGTCGCCGGCGTGGGCCGCTATCGGATCGTCGGGGAGACGCTCGACGATGCTGCCGGCGAGGCGTTCGACAAGGTTGCGCGGCTCTTGGGGCTGCCGTACCCGGGCGGGCCGCAACTCGCGGCGCTCGCCGAGCACGGCGATCCCAAGCGGTTCGCGCTGCCGCGGCCGCTCAAGAACCAAGGGCTCGACATGAGCTTCAGCGGCTTGAAGACGGCCGTGCGGTTGACGATCGACTCGTGCCGCCTCGGCGACGGGTCGTTGCCCGAGGCCGTTCGGGCTGACGTCGCCGCTTCGTTCCAGGCGGCCGTCGTCGAAACGCTGACCGCCAAGTGCCGGAGCGCGCTGCAAACGACGGGGCTCGCGCGGCTCGTCGTCGCCGGCGGTGTCGGCGCCAATCGCGCGCTGCGCGCGAGTCTCGCGGAGCTCGGCCGGCACATCGGCGCGCGCGTGTACTATCCGAAGCCGGCGCTCTGCACGGACAACGGCGCCATGATCGCGTACGCAGGCTGGTGCCGGCGCGAGCAGGGCGCGGAAGCGCAGCGCATCGTCGCGCGGCCGCGTTGGCCGCTCGACGAGCTAGCGCCGCCGCCCTAAGAAGATAAGGACGACAGTGGACAAGATTTTCCTTCGCGACCTGCGTATCGAGACGATCATCGGGTTCTGGGAATGGGAACGGCGGATCAAGCAGATCGTCAGCATCGATCTCGAGATCGGCACCGATGCGCGCATCGCGGCCGCGAGCGATGGCATCTCCGGCACGTTGAACTACGAGCAGCTCGCCAAGCGTCTCATCGAGTTCGTCGGAGAGTCGCAGTATCAAATGGTCGAAGCGCTCGCGACCGCCGTCGGCCGAATCGTCATTCGCGAGTTCGGTGCGCCGTGGGTCAAAGTATCGGTCGCCAAGCCCGGCGCGATTCCGGCCGCGCGCGAGGTCGGCATCGTCATCGAGCGCACGTCCGCCGACTATGCCTGAAGTGTTCATCGGGGCCGGCAGCAACGCCGATCCCGAGAGACGGCTGCGCTTCGCAGCCGCGGAGCTCGAGCGGCGGTTCGGAGCCGTGCGTTGCTCGAGCGTCTATCGCAGTGCGGCCGTCGGGGTTCCAGCGGCCGATTACTCGAATCTCGTGATGGCGCTCGACACCGACCGCGGCGTCGACTCCGTGCGCGACGAGCTGCGCGCGATCGAAGCGCTCGCGGGCCGGACGCGCGCCGATGCGGCGGTGTGTGAGCTCGACCTCGACCTGCTGCTCTACGGGAGCCGCGTCGACGCAGCGCGGAAGCTGCCGCGGCCCGGGTTGCTCGCTGCGCCGTTCGTCGTCGTGCCGCTCGCCGAGCTCGCGCCCGCGCTGGCGCATCCCGTCACGGGCGAGCTACCAGCCGATGCTGCGGCCGCCGTCGACGGCGATGATCTGACCCGTGACGTATGGAGCGTCGCGGACGAGGAATAGCACGGTGGCCGCGATGTCCTCGGGTTCCCCGCTGCGTCGCAACGCGGTCTGCTTGATGATCGCGGCGCGCAGCCCGTCCGACATTCCCTCGTCGGGCCACAAGATCGCGCCGGGCGAGACGCCGTTGACGCGAATGTCGGGGCCCAAGTCCTTCGCGAGCGAGCGCGTCAGCATCGCGAGGCCGGCTTTCGCAGGGCCATAGACGGGGTGATCGCGCAGCGGCCGCTGCGAATGGACGTCGACGATGTTCACGATGACGCCGCGCGCGGCGCGCAGCGCCGGCACGAGCGCTTGCGACAGAAACAGCGGCGCCTTCAAGTTGCTGCCGAACAGGTCGTCCCACTGCTCGAGCGTGATCGTGCCGATCGGCGTCGGGTAGAAGTTCGATGCATTATTGATGAGCACGTCGAGCCGCCCGCCGGTGTGGTCGAGCACTTGCTTCGCCATGCCCTGGACGGCCGCGATGTCGAGCATGTCGGCCGCAACCGTGAACGCGGACTTCGCGCGCAAGCGGTTCAGCTCGGCAGCGAGCTGGTCGGCATCGGCGGCCGAGCGGTTGTAGTGAATCGCGACATTCGCGCCGGCGCCGTGCAACGTGCGTGCGATGACGGCGCCGATACGCTTGGCCGCCCCCGTCACGAGCGCCCAACGGCCGTCGAGGCTCACTTGTCGTTCCGAACCGGGCACCACCGCTCCAACGTCTCTCGATCTTTCGCCAAGGTTACACTATCGAGACACCGATGATTCCTCGCCGATGAGCACCGCGCAGCTGCCGATTCCGAGCGACGAAGCGTTGCAGCACTCCGCGGCGCTCGTCGCCGCGATTCGCGGCGAGATCGAGCGCGCGGGCGGGTGGATCGATTTCGCGCGCTACATGGAGCTCGCGCTGTACGCGCCCGGTCTCGGCTACTACAGCGCGGGCAGCACCAAGCTCGGAGCCGCGGGGGATTTCGTGACGGCGCCGGAGCTCTCCCGCTCGTTCGGCCGCGTGCTCGGGTTGACGATCGACGCCGAGCTCTCCGCGCTCGGCGGGCACGACGTGCTCGAGCTCGGCGCCGGCAGCGGCGCGCTCGCGGCGCAGCTGCTCGACACGTTCGCGAAGCTCGGCCGCGAAGTGCGTTACTGGATCCTCGAGCCGAGCGCGGACTTGCGCCAGCGGCAGCGGCGCGCGCTCGAAGCGTTCGCGGACCGTGTGCATTGGCTCGAGCGGCTGCCGGCGAGTCTCAAGGCCGTCGTCGTCGCGAACGAGGTGCTCGACGCGCTGCCCGTCACGCGCTTTGCGATCGACGACGGCGAACCGAAAGCGCTCGGAGTCGTCGCGGCCGGCGAAGGCGTCGGTTGGGGCCCCGGCCGCGCCGTGCCGGAGCTGACAGCGGCCGTGCGCCTCATCGAGCGCTCCTTGCAGCGCACGCTGCCGAACGGGTATCGCTCGGAGCTCTGTCCGGCGCTTCCGGCATGGTTCGGCGCGCTCAGCGCGATGCTCGAGCGCGGCTCGCTCGTGTTTGCCGACTACGGGCTCGTGCGCTCCGACTACTACCACGAGCAGCGGGCCGACGGCACGCTCATCTGCCACTACCGCCACCGAGCCCACGCAGATCCCTTTCTGTACCCGGGGCTCCAAGACATCACGGCCTGGGTGGACTTCAGCGCGTGCGCCGACGCCGCAGCGGCCGCGCGTTTCGACGTCGCGGGATTCACGACCCAGGGGCAGTACCTCTTGAGCGTCCTCGCGGCCCTGCCGCCCGACCTTGCCGTCGATCTCAAATCGCCGCGCGAGCAAAGCGCGATGAAGACGTTGATTCTGCCGGGCGAGATGGGCGAGCGCTTCAAGGTCATGCTGTTGCGCAAGGGCGTCAGCGGAGCGGAGCTGCCGGGCAAGGATTTTCGGTACCGGCTGTAGGGCGCCGGCCGGAGGCGGTTCACGGAACGCCGGGCCGCGCCTTGCTAATATTCGTGCGTCCTACCTCGACGGAGGGCTCTGCGTGCGGTGTCGATGCGCCCTCGGTTCGCTGCTCGCCGCGGCGCTCGCGTCGGCTGCGGCGGCTCAAACGGACTCGACGCCTCCCGATGTCCAACGAGCCGGCTGGATGCTCGGGCTCGGTGCGCAAGCCGACGAGCACGACGCGCACAGCTTCCTCGGCACGTCGTATTTCGCCCCCGGCCCACGCACCTGGCTGACGTTCGCGGCGGGCAAGAGCTCGACGCCGGCCGAAGGCGAGAACATCGAAGCGAGCACGTTGCTGATCGGCGTCGACCATCGGCTCGACAAGGTCGGCTTCACGTTCGAAGCGGAGCGGTGGGGCGACTCCGGAGCGCTCGAGACGACGGATCTTTCGGGCTCCGTCTACTTCGATCGCGACCGGTGGCGCGTCGGCTTCGGCTACGAAACCCGCGACATCGAGATCCCGTTCACGCTGACGGGGCCCCTCGGCGGCACGATTCACCGTACGATCGACGTGGCGGGCGACAGCGTGTCTTTCGACGCGAGCGTCGCTCTCGCGGAGCGCTGGCGGTTGTACTTGGGACTGCACGAGAACGACTACGAGCGCAATCTCAACGTCCTGCCGCGAATCGCTACGCTGAACTGGCTCAGCGCGTCCGCGTTGACGCTTGCGAACAGCTTTCTCGACCACGACCGTTCGTTCGCCGTGGAGCGAACGTTCGGAGCCGCAACGCTCGTGAACGTGCGCTTCGCCACCGACGCTTCGGCCATCGACGGCGCCGAGCTCGACACGATCGAGGCGGCCGTGCTGTTTCCGATCGGCCGCCGCGTCGACCTCGAAGTGAACCTGGGGCACGGCGCGTCCGACTTCTTCGAGTCCGGCCTGTACGGCGGTCTACTGTTCCTCGTCTACGGGCGTTGACGCCGCGAGCGCAACCTTGATTGCGGCGAGCCGCGCGTCGTGCAGCGCTCGCCCTAGCGCTTCGCCGTCGAGATTGCGTTCGGCCTTCACCTTCGCCGCGTCGACTCCCCTCGCGGCGCGCAATGCCGTGCGCAAACGGTCGGCCTGCGGGTAGGCGCGGTTCTCGAGGCCCTTTCGCCCGCGCGCGTCGGCTTCGCAGGCGACGAGCATCTCGTCGAAGCGGTCGGGTTGGCGCAAGCCGTCGGCGTTCATGATCAAGCGCATGACCGTCTGGGCCTTCAGCTCGGCGGCTTTGTGCACGGCGCCGTGATGCCGCGCCACGAGCGTCGCGAGATCGCGAAACCGATTCGGCACGGGCAAGCGCGCGCAGAGGCGCGCGAGCAGCTCCTCGGAGCGTTGCTCGTGCGCATGATGGCGCGGCAGCAGTTCCTTCGGCGTCGTCGCTTTGCCCAAGTCGTGCACGAGCACGGCGAATCGCACGGTCTCGCTGCGCGACAGTTGCGCGGCCATGCGCAGGGCCATCAGCGTATGCACGCCCGTGTCGATCTCGGGGTGCCATTGCTCGGGTTGCGGCACGCCGAACAATGCGTCGACTTCCGGAAAGACGCGAGCGAGCGCGCCGCATGCGCGCAGCGTTTCGAAGTAGACGTCGGGGCGGTCGGTCGCGAGTCCCTTGACGGTCTCTTGCCAGACGCGCTCGGCGCGCAACGCTTCCATCTCGCCGGCCGCGACGATCTCTTTCATGAGCTCGAGCGTTTCCGGCGCGATCGTGAAGCCGAGCGGCGCGAACCGCGCCGCGAAGCGTGCGACGCGCAGCACGCGCAGCGGGTCCTCGCGAAACGCCGGCGAGACGTGACGCAGCACGCGCGCCGCGAGATCCGCTTGCCCCGACCACGGATCGACGAGCTCGCCGTTCTCGGCGCGCGCAATCGCGTTGATCGTGAGGTCGCGGCGCTTGAGATCGTCCTCGAGCGTGACGGTCGGTGCGGCGTCGAACGTGAAGCCCGTGTAGCCGGGCGCCGTCTTGCGCTCGGTGCGCGCGAGCGCGTGTTCCTCGCCGGTGCGAGGATGCAGGAACACGGGGAAGTCTTTTCCGACGCGCTTGAAGCCGAGCGCTTCGAGCTCTGCGGCCGAGGCGCCGACGACGACCCAGTCGCGTTCGGTAACGGGTAGGCCGAGCAGTGCATCACGGACTGCGCCGCCCACCTCGTAAACTCTCATGGCCTCATCATACCGTAGCGCCGCGCGTGCTAAGGTTTGTCGCGATGATTCGTTTAGGACGAACGATCTCGGTGTGCGCGCTCGCCGCCGCCACGGCCGGGTGTGCAGCGCCGTACTACTGGCAAGCGATCGGGGGCCAGCTCGAGCTCTTACGCAAGCGCGAGCCGATCGAGGAAGTCGTTGCGGATGCCTCAACCGATCCGACGCTCAAGACGACGCTGACACGCATCGAGGCGATGCGCCGCTTCGCCGTCGACGAGCTCATGTTGCCGAGCAACGACAGCTACACGACCTACGTCGCTCTCGACCGCCCGTACGTCGTCTGGAACGTCGTGGCGACGGCGGAGTTCTCCGTCGACCCGAAGCGTTGGTGTTTTCCATTCGCAGGCTGCGTGGCGTATCGCGGCTACTTCGATAAGTCCGCGGCCGAGGAGTTCGCCAAGAAGCTCGCGGCAGAAGGGCTCGACGTCGATAGCGGCGGATCCACGGCTTACTCGACGCTCGGCTATTTCGACGATCCCGTGCTGAGCACGATGGTGAACGGCGGCGAGCAGTACGTCGCGAGCTTGCTGTTTCACGAGCTCGCGCACCAACAGCTGTACGTCAAAGACGACAGCGAGTTCAGCGAAGCGTTCGCAATGGTCGTCGAGGAAATCGGCACCGAGCGCTGGCTATCGCAGAACGCAACGCCTGCGGATCTCGACCGCTATCGCGCGCGGCGGCAGCGCCGCGCGCAATTCGGCGAGCTCATCGCCACGCAGCAAGCGAGGCTGCGCGCGCTTTACTCGAGCGGCGCGCCGCCGGAACAGCTGCGCGCCGACAAGCAGGCGGCATTCGACACGCTCAAGCGCGAGTACGAAGCGATGAAAGCGGGTTGGCAGGGAAGCACGGAATACGACGCGTGGTTCGCGCAGCCGCTCAACAACGCGACGCTCGCGTCCGTCGCCACGTACACACGCTGGTTGCCGGCGCTGCGCGCGCGGCTGCAAGAGGTCGGGCTCGGCGCGTTCTATGCCGACGCGGCCGCCGTCGGGGAGCTCGATCCCGGCGAGCGCGAGCAGAAGCTGAGAGCTTGGGAAGCGGCGGCGCCTGCTCCGGCGCCGGCCGGCCAAAGCGGAGAAGCTAGCGCATCAGGATGAGCGCGTTACGTTCGCCTCGCTGAACCTCGAGCATGATCAATCGGGCGTTCTGCATGATCGGAATCGCCTCGGCGAGCGTTCGGATCCTGACGCGATTGACCTTCGTGATGATGTCGCCGGGGCGCAGCCCGCGGTCGGCAGCAGGGCTGCTCGGGTCGACGCGCGTCACGAGCAGGCCGGCCACTGCGTTGCTCGTGTTGTCGACGATGTCAGCGCCTTCGAAGACCGAGTCGAGCACGGGCTCCTCCTCGTGAGGCGGCGCCGGCGTGAATGCGGACGTCGTCGGCAGCTCGCCGAGCACGGCCGTTACGGTTTGCTCGCGCCCATCGCGAATCAGCCCGACCGTGACCTGCTCGCCGGGCTGCAGCAACCCGACTGCGTTTCGCAGAGAGCCCGAGTCGCGCAGCTTCGTGCCGTTGATGCTGACGATGACGTCCTCGATCTTGATTCCGGCGCGTTCCGCGGCCGAGTCCTCGGAAACGCTGGCGACGAGGGCGCCGGAGTTTCCGGGGAGGCCGAACGTGTCGGCGATCTCGGCCGTGACGTCTTGAATGTTCACGCCGAGCAGCCCGCGCCGGACGCTGCCCGTCGCGATGAGCTGCGCCATGATCGCGCGCGCCATGTTGACCGGTATCGCGAAACCGATACCGACGTTGCCGCCGGTGCGCGAAATGATCGCCGAGTTGATGCCGACGAGCTCGCCGCTCAGGTTCACGAGCGCGCCGCCGGAGTTGCCGGGATTGATCGACGCATCGGTTTGGATGAAGTCCTCGAACGCGGCGGGGTTCAAGCCGCTGCGGCCGAGCGCGCTGACGATTCCGGACGTCACGCTGTTCGTGAAGCCGAATGGATTGCCGATCGCGATGACGTAGTCGCCGACGCGCAGCTTCGTCGAATCGCCGAACGGTATGGCCGTCAGGTTCACGGGATCGACCTTGAGCACGGCCAAGTCGGAGCTCTCGTCGGAGCCGAGGACGGTCGCGTCTAGGCTGCGGTTCTCGAGCAAGGTCACGGTGATCTTGTCCGCGTTCGCGACGACGTGATGATTGGTAAGAATGTAGCCGTTCGTCGCGTCGACGATGACGCCCGAGCCCGCGCCTTCGACTTCGCGGTCGCGCCGGCCCTGCGGCCCCTCGAAGTCGAAAAACCGCCGCAGCAGCTCGTCCTGTGGGTTCGCCTCACCGCCGCCGACATTGCTCTTCACGGAGATGTTGACGACGCCCGGCGAGATCGTCGCGATCAGCGGCGCCAGCGTAGGCGGCTCGCGCGCGTCGTTCGCTTGGGAGAGCGCCGTCGCGCCGCTCAACACTGCGAACAACGCCGCGGCGCAACGAAGCGCGAGCAGGCGCGAGGGTTCGATCGCGGGGCCGTACATCATCGGATACACCTGTTTAAGACACGCAGCTGCGCAGCGAGCGCAGCGATCTAGCATAGCGTGGCCACCGGCCGTTCTCGAAGCTGCCGTGTGCTGTGGATTACCTGTGGTTCGGCGGGGGATAGGCTGGGTGTTCCCTGAACACAATATCTTGTGGTCCGCGGCGTATCGCGAGGTCGCAAAAAAAATTTCACGCGATTTGTAGGTGATTTTTCTAACATGTTGAATAATAACAAATCTTTGATGCGCTAGATTTTGTCATAAAATCTTGACAGCTATTCTTGGCGGGCCTACTCTACGACCCGACGACACAAGATCTTGTGTCGCGCCTTTGCCAAAAAACTCATGACTGGCGAGAGGCTGCGCGAGCAGTCAACGGGGAGTTTTTCGCGTCAAAAAAGCTGCGGGGAACGTAGCCAGTCGAGTGAGAAGCGTGAATCGGGGTGGGATTACGGCGTAGTTTGGGGGGATCAAGAGCAGCTATGAACATGGCGTTTGAGCTCAAAGCCACGGGCCTCGCAGACATTGCTCTGCAGGAAGCCTCACTGAACATTTGGGATACGAAGTATCGCCTGAAGACGAAGTCGGGCGAGGCCGTCGATCGCGACATCGACGGCACGTACGAGCGTGTCGCAAAGGCGCTTGCGGCCGTCGAGGAACCCGCAAAGCGCGGCGAGTGGTACGAGAGGTTCGTCTGGGCGCTGCAGCGCGGAGCGATTCCGGCCGGCCGCATCACGTCGAATGCCGGTGCGGAATTTCACAAGCCCGCGACGTCGACGATCAACTGCACGGTGTCGGGCACGATCCGCGACTCGATGCACGACATCCTCGACAAGGTTCACGAAGCGGGTCTCACGCTGAAGGCCGGATGCGGCATCGGCTACGAGTTCTCGACGCTCCGGCCGCGCGGCGCCTACGTCAGCGGCGCGGGCGCCTACACGTCCGGCCCGCTGTCGTTCATGGATATCTACGACAAGATGTGCTTCACGGTCTCGTCGGCCGGCGGCCGCCGCGGCGCGCAGATGGGCACGTTCGACGTCGGCCATCCGGACGCGATGGACTTCATCCGCGCGAAGCGCGAGAACGGGCGGCTGCGCCAGTTCAATCTGTCGCTGCTGATCACCGACGAGTTCATGCAGGCCGTGAAGGCCGACCAGCAGTGGCAGCTCGCGTTCCCGCTCACGCGGCGCGAGGCCGACGAAGAGAACATCGATCTGGACGACGCGAAGCAGGTCGTCTGGCGCGAGTGGCCCGCGACGGACAGCTACGTCGTCGACGACCGCGGTCTCGTGGCGTGCCGCATCTATCGCACGTTGCCGGCGCGGCGCATGTGGGACGTCATCATGTCGTCGACGTACGACTTCGCGGAGCCGGGCTTCGTGCTGATCGATCGCGTCAACGAGATGAACAACAACTGGTGGTGCGAGGACATCCGCGCCACGAACCCGTGCGGCGAGCAGCCGTTGCCCGCGTACGGCGCGTGTCTGCTCGGCTCGATCAACCTAACGAAGTTCGTCGTGGCGCCGTTCAGCGAGCACGCGTATTTCGACTGGGACGAGTTCCGCGAGGTCGTCAAGGTATTCACGCGGATGCTCGACAACGTCGTCGACGTCAACGGCTTGCCGCTTCCGGAGCAGCGCGACGAGATCTTGCGCAAACGCCGGCACGGCATGGGCTTCCTCGGCCTGGGCTCGGCCATCACGCTGCTCGGCATGCGCTACGGTTCGCCGGAGTCCGTGAAGTTCACCGAGGACGTCTCGCGCGAGCTCGCGATCGCGGGCTGGCAGGAAGCGCTCGAGCTCGCGAAAGAGAAGGGCGCGGCGCCGATCCTGCTCGAGGAGTTCGAGGTCACCGAAACGATGCTGCGCAAGCGGCCGCAGATGGCCGCGGACGGTTGGAAAGTCGGCCAGCGCATCGCGGGCCGCATTTTGCACAGCCGCTACAGCCGCTACATGCAGCGCGTCCGCGAAGTGGCCCCGGAGCTCGTCGACCAGCTCGAGGCGCACGGCGCGCGGTTCACGCATCACAGCTCGATTGCGCCGACAGGCACGATCTCGCTGTCGCTGGCCAACAATGCGAGCAACGGTATCGAGCCGTCGTTTGCTCATCACTACTTCCGCAACGTGATTCGCCAGGGCAAGAAGTCGAAGGAGAAAATCGACGTATTCTCGTTCGAGCTGCTCGCGTATCGCGCGCTCGTGAATCCGCGCGCGATGCCGGGCTCCACGAAACCCGGCGAGAAGCTGCCCGACTACTTCGTGAGCTCGGAGGACATCACGCCGCGCGAGCACGTCGACATTCAGGCCGCGTCGCAGAAGTGGATCGATTCGTCGATCTCGAAGACGGCGAACGTGCCGACGGACTATCCGTACGAGGATTTCAAAGACATCTACCTCTACGCGCACGAGCAGGGGCTCAAGGGCTGCACGACGTTCCGTTTCAACCCCGAAGCGTTCCAGGGCGTGCTCGTCAAAGAGAAAGACCTCAAGAGCACGACCTATCGCTTCACGCTCGACGACGGCACCGTCGTCGAAGCCAAGGGAGACGAAGAGATCGTCTACGACGGCGAGACGCACACGGCCGCGAACCTGTTCGATGCCCTCAAAGAGGGCTACTACGGCAAGCTGTGAGAACAACCATGGCGCGAATCACAATCGACAAGAAAATCGTCAAGTACTCCGTCGCCAAGGACGAGGAGCCGGCGAAGCCGGCGCCCGCGCCCAAAGTCGACAGCGAGTCCAATGTCATCCGCATGCACGAGAAGCTGGAGCGCCCCGAGGTGCTCATCGGCTCGACGTACAAGGTCAAGACTCCGGTCTCGGATCATGCGATGTACGTCACGATCAACGACATCGTGCTCAACGAAGGCACGCCGCACGAGCAGCGGCGGCCGTTCGAGATCTTCATCAACTCGAAGAACCTCGATCACTACCAGTGGATCGTGGCGCTGACGCGCATCATGTCGGCCGTGTTCCGCAAAGGCGGCGACGTGACGTTCCTCGTCGACGAGTTGAAGGCCGTGTTCGATCCGCGCGGCGGCTATTGGCAGCCGGGCGGCAAGTTCATGCCGTCGATCATCGCCGAGCTCGGCCACATCGTCGAAAAGCACCTGATCGAGATCGGGCTACTGAAAGGCCCGGATTTGAGCAAGGAGCAGAAAGAGTTCCTCGCGAAGAAGAAAGCCGAGTTCGAGGCGCGCGGCAGCCAGAAGGACGCGTTCGCGAACAACAGCTTTCCGGAGGGTGCGCAGCTGTGCACCAAGTGCAATACGGCGGCGGCCGTCATGCTCGACGGCTGCATGACCTGTTTGAATTGCGGATATTCGAAATGCGGTTAGTGGCGCGCGGCGCGTGTCCCCCTTCGGGGACTACCAAGGGGCGCCGGCTTCGAATGGAGTTGCGGTTCTAGCGTTCCTATGAGTCCGCCGTTGGTCCGCCCCTTGAGAAATCGGGGCGGACCCTTTTTCCCGCTAGAATGGCGCCACTGCGCCGACCCCGGACCTCGTCAGCGGTGACGCCCTCGTGACTTTGACCGTCCCCGATTTCTCGAAGTTGAAAGTGCTCGTCGCCGGCGACGCGATGCTCGACGAGTACTGGTTCGGCGACACCGGCAGAATTTCGCCCGAAGCTCCCGTTCCCGTCGTTCGCGCTCGCTCGTCGGAGCAGCGGCCGGGCGGTGCGGCCAACGTCGCGTTGAACGTCGCCGCGCTCGGCGCTCGCAGCACGCTCGCCGCCGTCGTGGGGCAGGACGAGCGCGGCGCATTGTTGACGCGTGCCCTCGAGCAGCGCGGCGTGCGTTGCGAGCTGTATCGTTCGCCGACGTTGCCGACGATTCACAAGCTGCGCGTGCTGGCCCGAAATCAGCAGTTGCTGCGCATCGATGCCGAGCAGCCGCTGCAGGGGTGCGCCGACGAGTTCGGCGCGCTGTACGCGAAGCTCGTGCGCCAGGCCGACGCCGTGATCCTGTCGGACTATGCGAAAGGCACGCTCTCGCGCGTCGAAGACCTCATCGCGGCGGCGCGAGCCGCCAAGATCCCGGTGCTGATCGACCCGAAGGGTACGGACTTCCGCCGCTATCGCGGCGCGTACGCGCTGACGCCGAACCGTAGCGAGTTCGAAGCCGTCGTTGGCCGCAGCGCCGACGAGGCCGACCTGCTGCGCAAGGGCGCTGCGCTGCGCTCGGAGCTCGAGCTCGACGTGTTGCTCGTGACGCGCGGCGAGCAGGGCATGACGCTATTCGAAAACGACGCGGAGCCGTTGACGTTGCCGACGCAAGCCCGCGAGGTCTTCGACGTGACCGGCGCCGGCGATACGGTCATCGCGCTGCTCGGTGCGGGCATCGCTGCAGGACTTGCGCCGGCGGATGCCGCCGCGCTCGCGAACTTGGGCGCCGGCATCGTCGTCGGCAAGATCGGCGCGGCGACGGCGAGCCGATCGGAGCTGCAACACGCGCTGCACTCGCAAGGCAGCGGCGGTCGCGGGCTCGTCGACTTACCCGAGCTCGTTGCGCTCGTAGCCGAAGCGAAAGCGCGCGGCGAGCGCGTCGTGCTCACGAACGGCGTGTTCGACATTCTGCACGTCGGCCACGTCGGCTATCTCGAGGAAGCGAAGTCGTGCGGCGACCGGCTCATCGTCGCGGTCAACGACGACGACTCGGTGCGCAGGCTCAAGGGGGCGACCCGGCCCGTGAACCCGCTCGCGGACCGCATGGCCGTGCTCGCGGGGCTCGCATCCGTCGATTGGGTCGTGCCGTTCTCGGAAGACACGCCGGCCGAGCTGATCGCGAAGGTCGTGCCGGACGTGCTCGTGAAAGGCGGCGATTACCGCGTCGAGCAGATCGCGGGCGGCGACACCGTTCTCAAGAGCGGCGGCGAGGTGCGCGTGCTCGGGTTCAAGCCGGGCCGCTCGACGACCGCGCTGATCGACGCGCTGCGCCGCAGCGATCGCTAGCGCGGCGCCGGCGCCCGCCAGGGCCGCCGCGCTAGCGAAGGTTCTTATCTACTGCTGCAGCCAGCTGTCGACTTGCTGGATATCCATTTCCGACAGAGTGCCAGCCGCTTCCTTCAGACGCAGCACGTTCAGCATGTAGTCGTAGCGGCTGCGCGAGTACAGCGTCTCGGCCGCGCGAACCCGTTCCTGCGAAGCCAACACGTCGACCGTCGTCTGCGTGCCGACCTCGAAGCCCGCTTCCGTGGCGCGCAACGCCGTACGGTTCGACTCGACGGACTGACGCAGTGCGCGCACGCGCGAGATCTCGGAAATCACGCCGAGGTAAGCATCGCGCGTCTGCCGCTCGGTTTGGCGAGCGACACGCTCGAGCGCTTCGCTGGCCGCGCGATGGTTATAGACCGACTGTTGGACACGCGACTTGTTGAGCCCGCCCGTGAAGATCGGAAACCGCAGGTCGAGCGACCAGTTCCGGCCTTCCGGCTGGTTGCTGGTCGTCCTGAGAGAATTTCCCGCTATGTTGTCGAAGACCTCGATGTCCGAGTTGTTCCTGGCGTTGCTGTAGCCCGCCGACAAGCTCAACGTCGGAAGCCGCGAGCCTTTCGCGACGTCGATGTCCTCGAGCGCAACCTCCGTCGCGAGCCGGCTCGACACCAGCGTGAGGTTCTGCTGCAGGGCGGTTTGCACCCACTCCTCGGGGCTTGCCGGGTCCGGCGACAACAGCGGCAACTCGTCGGTCGCCGCCGCGAGATCCATGACGAGCTCGCCGATGATTTCGCGCAGGAACTCGTGGGCTGTGGCGAGGTTGCGTTGTGCTTCGATCTCGGCGGCTACGGCAGTGTCGTAGCCGGCCTGAGACTGCTGCACGTCCGTGATCGCGATCAACCCGACCTCGAAGCGCCGTTGCGATTGCTCGAGCTGCCGAGAAACGCTATCGCGTTGCGCGACCGCGGAGGCGAGATTGTCCTCGGCCGCGAGCACGCCGAAGTACCGCTCCGAAACGCGGACCAGGAGGTCCTGCTTGGCTGCCTCGTAGTCCGTTTCCGCGCGCGCGACGCGTTTTTCCGCGGAGCGGAGATTGGCGTACTGCGACCAGTTGAAGATGGTCTGCGTAAGGCCGATCTGCCAATTCTGTTGGTCGCTGTCGGTGATCGTGCGAGAACCGACCGTGATACCGCCGCCGAGGTCCGATCCACCGGGCGAGTCCTGGTAATTGTTGCCCCGCCGTGCGGTCAAGTTCACGCTGGGCAGCAGAGACGCCCGAGCCTGCGGCTTGGCCTCCGCGGTTGCGAGATACGTGGCCTCTGCTTCACGAATGGCCGGATCGTTCTGCAGCGCGCGATTGTAGATATCGACGAGGCTTTCCTGCGCCGATGCGGGAACCGCCAGGCACGCGCCGAGCGCGATTGCGAGTAAGTGCTTGCTGAGTGACATCTTTGTTATCCCTGTCTGGACGTCAGTGTTGGGGTAATGATCAATAGCGCGGTACGCGCGAGTCTATCTGCGTAGACCACGCGTCGATACCGCCGCTGAGATTGAATACGTTCGGAAACCCGTTTCCTTTCAAAAATTCAGCGACACGCCGGCTACGTCCCCCGGAGTGACACATCACGACGAGCGGTTTGTCCCGCTCTAGATCTTCGAGGTGCGCCGGGATTTCGCGCATCGGGATGTGCCGCGCGCCGTCGACGGCTGCAATCGCGAGCTCGTCGTGCTCGCGCACGTCGAGCAGCACGACCTCGCCGCTGCCGGCGAAATCGGGCCAGCGGGCCGCGAACTCAGTGGGGCTTAGCTCCGGAACGCCCGGCATCGAAGTGGCCTTGGTTCTCTGGCTTAGAGAACGAAGGGCTCCGGCCGCTCGGCGTTGATCAGCGGCGTGAGAACCGTCTCGAACAGGCCAGTGGCTGCCGCCGTGCCGTTCGGGTGCAGCGTGACGAGCCGAGCTTCCATCGCCGGCTCACGCCCGACGACGACGAAGAGGCGGCCCTGCGGGCGCAGCATGGCGACGAACGTATCGACGAGCGCCGGAACCGGCACCGAGGCCGTCACGGCGATCGCGTCGAACTGCGCCCTATACGACAGCGTCAGCGCGTCGGCGGTCTTGAGCTCGACGTTATGGATGCCGCAGGCGGCGATCCTTGGCGCGGCGGTTGTCGCGAAATCGGGAAAAATGTCGACGCTCGTCACGCGCTTCGCGAGCCGAGCCAGGCACGCCGCGAGATAGCCGCTGCCGGTGCCGACGACGAGCACGTCGTCGATCGGTTCCACCTGCAGCGCCTGCGCGATCCGGCCCTCGACCTTCGGGGCCAGCATCTCTTGCTCGTGTGCCAGGGGTATCTCGGCGTCCGCGAACGCGAGATCGCGGTATTCGCGCGGAACGAAATTCTCACGTGGCGTTTCGGCGAATGCGCGCAGCACGCGATCGTCGAGCACCTCCCATGCCCGCAGCTGTTGGCCGAGCATCTGGGTGCGTGCAACCTCGAAATTCATGGCTGTTCTTGTCGGAATGAGGCGCTACGTGGGGAACGCGGTAGGTTAAGGAGTTTATTCAGCCGATACAAGGCGGTATGTGAAGAATTATGGTCAATTTGCAGCGACGCTCCGGACGCTTGCTGTATCGTGAAACGCGCTCGATAACAACAAGAACAGGCCGCGCAGCGAAGCGCGGTAACACATGGGGCCTCCCATTCAGGTGCCAGCAGGGATTTCGCTGTCCGTCGCTCGACTCCGTTCCTCGCCCATCGAGCGCCGTCAAATTTCCGGCCGTCGTTCGCTGAACGACGCGGTCGAGCGCGCTTAGATGGCGCAGCTCTTCGCCGATCCGATCATGGGTCTAGCCGCGCTCGTCGTGCTGTTGCTCGTCGGCGCCCTGATCTGGGCTGGGTCGCGGCGGCCTTACGTCCGCGAGGTCGAGCGGCTGCGCGACGATCTGCACACCCTCCTCGCGTCGGGGAATGCCGAGCGCATTCCCGTCAACGGCAGGTTGAGCGCCTTCGTCGATATCACGGCGTCCATGAACCGCTTGCTCGACCGCGGCGACGAAGTCGCGCGCCTGGCCGCGCAAGCGCAGCCGCCGCCGACCGACGACCGTAGCGAGCTGTTCGATGCGCTCTCGGACACGCTGCCCGAGGTTGCGTTGATTCACGCGCAGACGATCTTCTATGCGAATCGCGCGGCGGGCGAGCTGTTCGGTGTCGATCCCGATACGCTGGTCGGCAAACCGATCACGGATCTCGTGCGGCCCGCGTACCGAGCCGGAATGCGCAAGCACGTTGCGGCCGACGCGGTTGACGAGGAGCCGCCCGCTACATTCGAAGTCCAGCTCATCAGCAACGACGATCAAGGCGTGTGGGCGGAGCTCCACAGCCGCCGCGTGACCTTTGGCGGCGAGCCCGCCTTCTTGACCGTCGCGCGCGACATCACGCATCGCAAGAGCCTCGAGACGTCGCTCGGCCGCGGTAAGCTGCAAGCGCGCATCACGCTCGAGTCGATCGGCGAAGGCGTCATCACGACGGACCGCAACGGCACGATCGACTACATGAACGAGGCGGCCGAGCAGCTGATCGGAGGCACGCGCAGCGCCGGAATCGGCAAGCGTCTCACCGACCTGATCTCGCTCGTCGACGAGATCGACAGGAGCTCGCTCGGCGACCCCGTCGCGAAATGCCTGAGCGAACGTCGGCGCGTGAATCTCGGCCGGCGTGCGTTCTTGCTGAGCAAGCAACAGGCCGAGCGGGAGTTCTCGACGGAGCTCACGGCATCGCCGATCCGCGGGCCCGACAACCAAGTCGCCGGCTGCGTCGTGATCTTTCACGATGTCAGCGAGCTGCGCGGTCTCGCGCGCGAGATGTCGTATCAAGCGAGCCACGATGCGCTGACGGGTCTCGTGAATCGCGCCGAGTTCGAACGCAGGCTCGAGACCGCGCTCGATTCGGCGCGCGGCGAAGGCGTGGGGCACGTCGTCTGCTACCTCGATCTCGATCGGTTCAAGCTCGTCAACGACACGGGCGGCCACATCGCCGGCGACAACTTGCTGCGCGAGATCGGCGCGCTGCTGAAGCAACGAGTGCGCGACTCCGACACGGTTGCGCGCGTCGGCGGCGACGAGTTCGCGATGCTGCTCGCGGGCTGTCCGCTCGACAAAGCGCGGCAGATCGCAGAGGACGTGGTTCAGTCCGTTGCCGGTCACCAGTTCGCTTGGCAGGACCGCGTATTCGACGTCGGCGTCAGCATCGGGCTCGTCGAGGTCGGTAAGGACAGCGGTTCCGCCGAGAGCGTGCTCGGCGCCGCAGACTCGGCGTGCTATGTCGCGAAGCAGCAGGGCCGCGGGCAGACGCACGTGTACTCGACGCGTGACGAGGTCACGGCACGCGAGCGCGGCGAGATCCAGTGGCTCCAGCGGCTCCAGCGCGCGCTCAAGGAGAACGGCTTCGAGCTCTACGTCCAACCGATCGTCGCGATGGGCGGCCGCGCCCGTAACGGCCCGGCCGCCGAAATACTGCTCCGCATGCGCGACGAGTCGGGCGGCTCGATCCTGCCCGTGCACTTCCTCGCATCGGCCGAGCGCTACCAGCTCATGTCGCACATCGACCGTTGGGTCGTGCAGACGACGCTGTCGGCCATCGCGGGCGGCACGCCGCACTTGCCCGTGGGGCGCACGTGCAACATCAACTTGTCCGCGCAAACGCTCGGCGACGACGATTTCCTCGAGTTCGTCGTCGACGTGCTCGATCACACGGGCGTGAGCCCGGACCGCATCTGTTTCGAAGTCCGCGAGTCGGCTGTCGCGAGCCAGCTCGACCAGGCACAACGCTTCATCAACGTGCTGCACGGCATCGGCTGCCGCTTCGCGCTCGACAATTTCGGCAGCGGCATCGGCTCGTTCGCTAACTTGAAGAATCTCTCGCTCGACTTCCTCAAGATCGACGGCACCTACACGCGCAACCTCGAGACCGACGGCGTCAATCGCGAGATGGTGGCCGCGATGGTCAAGCTCGCTCGCACGCTCGATTTCCAAGTCGTCGCCGAGCAGGTCGAGGATCAGACGGCCTTCGAGGCGCTGCGCGAGCTCGGCGTGGATTTCGTGCAGGGCTATGCGGTCGAGAAGCCGCGCCCGCTGCAAGCCGTCCACTAACCGCCAGGTCCCCACGTTTTCGGCGCGCGCCATGGCAATTGGCGCGCGGTGCGGGCATCGTTATGCGGTG
>Ga0315912_10001882_pt1 | contig 23924 bp, 25 predicted proteins | sample VfabasoilMG_FD_204469 | JGI IMG/M metagenome (GOLD analysis project Ga0315912, IMG submission 204469) | Garden soil microbial communities collected in Santa Monica, California, United States - V. faba soil | ecosystem: Environmental > Terrestrial > Soil > Garden | place: USA: California... | reverse complement strand
TGCCGGCATCGATCCTGGCGTCGCGCAGCGAACTTTCCATGCAGCGCGCGGCGCCGTCGCCGTTCTCCGACGGCGCAGTCATGTGAAACGCATCGCCGCTCATGCCGAAGCCTATCACCTCGGCGTACACGCGCGCGCCCCTGCGGCGGGCATGTTCGTATTCCTCGATCACAACCACGCCCGCGCCGTCGCTCAGCACGAATCCGTCGCGATCGCGGTCCCACGGGCGGCTCGCCCGCTGTGGCTCGTCGTTCCGGGTCGACAGCGCCTTGGCGTTCGCGAACCCGGCGAGACCCGTGGGCGAGCTGGCCATTTCCGCGCCCCCCGCGATCATCGCGTCCGCGTCGCCGTAGGCGATGATCCGTGAGGCCTCGCCGATATTGTGCGTGCCCGTGGTGCAGGCCGTGACGATCGCGATATTCGGGCCCTTCGCGCCCAGCCGGATGGAAAGGTTGCCGGAGATCATGTTGATGATGTTGCTCGGCACGTAGAACGGCGACACGCGCCGCGGCCCGCCCTTCAGCAGAATGCCGGTGGTTTCCTCGATGCCGGGCAGCCCGCCGATCCCTGATCCGATCGCAACGCCCACGCGATGCGCGTTACCTTCGGTGATCTCCAGGCCCGAATCACGGAACGCCTGCAGCCCTGCCGCCATCCCGTAGTGAATGAAGGGATCCATCTTCTTGATGTCCTTCTTCGGGATGTACTCTTCCGGGTCGAAATTCCGGATCGAGCCGCCGATGCGGACCGGGAAATTCGAGGCATCGAAGTGCGTGAGCGGCGCAATCCCGCTGACGCCGTTGACGATGTTGCGCCAGGCTTCCTCCACGGAGTTGCCGACCGGGGAGATCACACCGAGCCCCGTGATCACGACGCGACGCTTGCCCACAATTTCGTCCCCGGCTCCGCTGCAAAGAAAAAGGCCGCGTCTTGAACAAGAACGCGGCCTTGGCTGATTTCGATGTTACCGCGCTATTCCTGATGCGCGGTGATGTAGTCGATCGCCTGCTGCACGGTGGTAATCTTTTCCGCCTCTTCGTCGGGGATCTCGGTTTTGAATTCTTCTTCGAGAGCCATCACCAGTTCGACCGTATCGAGCGAATCGGCGCCCAGGTCATCGACGAACGATGCTTCGCTGGTCACCTCGTCTTCCTTGACGCCCAGCTGCTCCACAACGATTTTTTTTACGCGCTCTTCGATACTGCTCATGATGGACATTGCCTCCCTTGATCGGTACCGGCACCCAATTGCGGGTGTAAGTGTAGTGAAATGGACCTAACTTGCAAGCCAAGCCCCGTCCGCATTGAATACCTGATTATTTCCAACGGCTTAACCGGAATTCCTGGCGCGGAATCGTTTGCATCAGGCCATGTACATTCCGCCGTTGACATTGATCACTTCGCCGGTGATGTATGCAGCCGACGGTGACGCCAGAAATGCGACAGCCTCGGCCACTTCTTGCGCGGTGCCCAGCCGCCCGAGGCTGATCTCCGCCGTGAGCTGCTCCTTCTGATCGGCACCGAGCGCATCCGTCATGTCGGTCTCGATGAACCCCGGTGCGACCGCGTTGACCGTGATGCGCCGGCTGCCCACTTCCTTCGCCAGCGAACGGGTGAAGCCGATGATGCCGGCCTTGGCGGCGGCGTAATTCGCCTGCCCGGCGTTGCCGGACAGGGCCACGACCGAGGTCAGGCTGATGATCCGGCCGTAGCGCGCCTTGATCATCGCGCGCAGGCACAACCGGCTCAGCCGGTAGACCGAACCGAGGTTGGTCGTGATGACGTCATTCCAGTCCTGTTCGCTCATGCGCAGCAGGATCGCATCGCGCGTAACGCCCGCGTTGTTGACGAGAATCGAAGGCGCGAGTCCCGATGACTCGATGAATTCCCCGAGTCTTTCCACCGATGCGGCATCAGCCACGTCGAGTACGCAGGCCTTGCCGTCGATGCCCGCGGCGGCGAAGTCCGCGGTGATCCGGGCGACGCCCGCCTCCGCGGTGGCCGTGCCGATCACGCGTGCGCCGCGGCGCCCCAGGCACTCGGCAATCGCCCGCCCGATGCCCCGGCTCGCGCCGGTTACCAGAGCAACCTGTCCCTCAAGCACGGAATCCATCGCCCCGATTCTCCTTCGCCGCAGCAACCACGTCGGGATCGGAACCGGCGAGGACTTCCACAGCCGGTTCGATTCGCTTCACCAGTCCGCCAAGCACGCGGCCCGGCCCGCACTCGATCGCGCGCTCCACGCCGAGCCGGCGCATGCGCTGCACGCAGTCCACCCATTTTACCGGCCGGCACAGCTGTTCCACCAAGGCACCCCGGATGCCTGTCGCGTCGGTCCGGGGTTCCGCGTCCACATTCTGGATCACCGGGATACGCGCCGGTCGCAGGTTCGCGGCATCCAGGTCGCGGCGCAGCGCTTCCGCTGCCGGGCGCATGAGTTCGCAGTGCGAAGGCACGCTGACGGGCAACAGCATCGCTCGCTTCGCGCCCGCTTTCTGCGCAGCGGCGATGGCGCGCTTCACCGCGGAAGCATGGCCCGCGATCACGACCTGGCCGGGCGAGTTGTAATTCGCGGCCGCCACAACCTCTCCTTCCGCTGCCTCGGCGCACGCTGATTCCACGGCCAATTCCGCGAGGCCGAGGATGGCCGCCATCGCGCCCATGCCTTCAGGCACGGCTGACTGCATGTAGCGGCCGCGGTTCTGCACCAGTCTCACGGCCGCGGGGAAATCGAGCGAGTCCGCGCATACCAGCGCCGCGTATTCACCGAGGCTGTGTCCGGCCATCACTTCCGGCTGGTCCGAGTCGAGCTCACGCCAGACGCGCCAGGTCGCGACCGATGCGGCGAGCAGTGCCGGCTGCGTATTGACGGTCAGGTTGAGTTCCGCCTCTGGTCCTTCGGACGCGAGCCGCCACAGATCGACGCCCGCGGATTCCGCGGCTTCGGCGAACGTGGCGCGCACGACCGGATGCCGTTCCGCGAGCGCTTTCAGCATGCCGACCGACTGCGAACCCTGTCCGGGAAAAAGGAATGCCGTCGTCATTTCTCAGAGCCTCAGCAGCGCCGAGCCCCAGGTGAAGCCGCCGCCGACGGCCTCGAGCAGGAGCAGTTGCCCCGGCCGCACGCGGCCGTCGGCGATCCCTTCGGCAAGCGCGAGCGGGATCGACGCGGCGGACGTATTGCCGTGCCGGCCGACGGTGAGAATGACCCGCTCCATGGGAATGCCCAGCTTCTTCGCGGTCGCACCGATGATCCGCTCGTTCGCCTGGTGCGGGATCAGCCAGTCGACATCCGCCCGCTGCATGCCGGCAGCGGCCAGGATTTCATCCACCATCTCTTCCATCACCTTGACGGCGAACTTGAACACCTCGCCGCCCTTCATGCGCACATAAGGCTCGCCGCGCCGATCCGACACGCCGCTGCCGACGCGCAGCATTTCGGCGTAATGACCATCCGCGTGCAGGCGCGTCGCCAGAACTCCGGCCTCCGGCGACGGGGCAAGCAGCACCGCGCCGGCGCCGTCGCCGAAGAGCACGCACGTCGTCCGGTCGGTCCAGTCCAGGATCCGGGAATTGGTCTCCGCGCCGATCACCAGCGCAAGTTGCGCGGCGCCGTCGCGCACGAACCGGTCCGCGATCGAGAGCGCATAGACGAACCCGGAGCAGACGGCCTGCACGTCGAAGGCGGCGCCGCCGTTGCGGATCCCGAGGCGGTTCTGCACCAGGCACGCGGTACTGGGATAAATGAGATCGGGCGTGGACGTGGCGACGATGACGAGGTCGACCGCCTCGGCGGATCGGCCGGCTGCCGCGAGCGCGCTGCGCGCCGCTGCCGCCGCCATGTCCGCGGTGGTCTCCCCCTCGGCGGCGATATGCCGCTCGCGAATGCCGGTTCGTGTGCGGATCCACTCATCCGACGTATCGACGAGCTTTTCGATGTCGGCGTTGGTCATGACGCGTGCCGGCAGATAAGCGCCGGCACCGATGACGCGCGACCAGGTCAAACCGCCTGCCCCTGGGTCAGGAGCGCCTCGAGTCTCGACGCGATTCTTTCGGGAACGTTTTTCTCGATTTCGAGCAGCGCCTCGTCGATCGCGTGCGCGAACGCGACGCGCTCGGCCCGGCCGTGGCTCTTGATCACGATCCCGCGGAGCCCGAGCAGGCTCGCGCCGTTGTAGCGGCGGGGATCGATCTTCCGCCGGATGGCCTTGAGCACCGGCAGGGACACCAGCGCCGCGAGCCGGCCGTACAGCGATCGCTCGAACTCGGCCCGGGCGTGGTAATTCAGGAACTCGGCGACGCCTTCACTCGCCTTCAGGGCGATGTTTCCCGAAAAGCCGTCGCAGACGATGACGTCCACCTTGCCCGTGTACATGTCATTGCCTTCGACGAAGCCGACGTAATTGAGGTGACTGTCCGCGAGCAGCACGGAGGCCTGCTTCACGACGTCGTTGCCCTTGATTTCCTCTTCGCCGACGTTCAGCAGCGCCACCGTCGGCTCCCGCACGTTGCACACAGCGCTGACGAGTTCGGAACCCATCACCGCGAACTGGAACAGCTGCTCCGAGTTCGGGTTGACGTTGGCGCCGAGGTCGAGCAGGTGAGTCAGGCCGCCGATGCCCGGAACACTGGCGCAGATGGCCGGCCGATCCACGCCGGGCAGCATCTTCAGGACATACCGCGCGGTAGCCATCAGCGCGCCGGTATTGCCGGCGCTGACGCAGGCGTGCGCCCGGCCGTCCTTGACCAGCTCGATTGCGATCCGCATCGATGACTGCTTCTTGTTCCGCAGCGCGGACGACGGCAGTTCGTGCATTTCGACTACTTCGGGCGCGTGCTCGACCCGCAGCCGATCACCGAAACCGTGATTGGCCAGCAGCGGTGCCAGGACCTCCTGTCGGCCGACGAGAATCAGGCGGAGTTCCGCGTGCTCGCGGACCGCGTGCAACGCGGCAGGGATGATCTCGCCGGGACCGTGGTCCCCGCCCATGGCATCCAGCGCGATTGTGAGGGTCGTCACCGGGGCAGGACTGCCGCGTGCGGGGGCGGGATGGGCGAAAACGGGCGGACGCGGGTGGCCCGCGTCCCGGCCCGCTACTCGGTCTCTTCTTTCTGTTCCAGAACCCTGCGGCCGCGATAGTAGCCGTCAGGACTGATGTTGTGCCGCAGGTGCACTTCGCCCGTGCTGGGTTCGACGGACAGCGCGGCCGCCGTCAATGCATCATGGGAACGGCGCATGTTGCGCCGGGACTTGGACTTCTTGTCTTTATGTACGGCCATTGCCTCGATCTCCTGGACTCAATTCTTCCGGATGTTCATGTCCTTGAGTGCTTCAAACGGCCTCGCGCGTGGCGCCGGATCCGGTCCCGCGCCCGCACTCCGCCTGCACTTGCCCTCGTCATGCACCGGCGCAATCGGCAGCGCCAGCATCACTTCATCCTCGATGAATCCCGGCAGGTGGATTCTACCCTCACTCATCACCAGCGGCTCCGCCTCGGTCGGCATCGCCTCCTCTCCCTCGTCCGCCGCCACCGGAGCGGCGTTGATCGCGCCGGCCAGGGACAACTGCAGGGGTCCGAGACAGCGCTGGCAGACCGTGCTGAGCGAAGTAGAGAATTCCCCGAGGATGCGGACCAGGCCCTGGTCATCCCGACTGAAATTCAGACGGAATTCCACCGTGCCGGAGTCGTCGCTGAGGGCCTCCCTGAGCCGCGGCATGGCGCCGATCGCCAGTTGCCCTGCTATGCTTTCCCGCGTCTCCGCCAGCCGCAAAGGATCCACGTACTGGGGCAGGCCCGACATCAGGCGGGCAAGTGTAGCCACCCGCCCCCGCACTGTCAAAAGACCGGGTCTCGCAAGATTCGTGAGTAAATCTCTGATCTGAATGAAAATTATGAGCACGACCGCTGCAACCCAGATCCCGTCCCTGGTACTCGCCTCGTCGTCTCCCTACCGTCGCGAGCTGCTGGCGCGTCTCCGCATTCCTTTTACCAGCGTCAGCCCCGACCTGGACGAGTCGCCGCTGCCCGGCGAGGCACCCGAAGTGCAGGTACGCCGGCTCGCCGAAGCCAAGGCACGCGCCATCGCAACGTCCCTCTCCCCTTCCCTGGTTATCGGGTCGGACCAGCTGGCGGTCGTCGACGGGACGATCCTCGCCAAACCCGGCGACCACGAACCCGCGGTGCGGCAACTGCGGATGATGCGCGGCAGGGACGTCGCTTTCCATACCGGTCTGTGCCTGCTGAATACCGTCGCCGGCACCGCGGACATCGACTGCGTTTCGTTCGGCGTGAAATTCCGCAACTACAACGACGCGGAGATCGAGCGTTACCTGCGGGGCGAACGCCCGTACCAGTGCGCTGGCAGCTTCATGTCGGAAGGACTCGGCATCAGCCTGGTGGCGGAGATGCGCGGCGGGGATCCGTCCGCGCTTATCGGGCTGCCGTTGATCCGCCTGGCGGAGATGCTGCGCGCCGCCGGCGTGCCCGTGCCCTGATTCGCCCGCCTACTCGAGACGCGACTGCATCGCTGACGACAGGCTCTGCGCCAGCGTAGCGCCGACTTTCGTGGCGAACCGATCGAAGTAGGAATAACGCCGCGTGAAATCCACGATGTCTTCCACGCCGATGACCTCGCGTGCCACGTAACCCGCGCTGCCCAGTCCGTCGACCAAGCCGAGCTCCAGCGACTGTTCGCCGGTCCAGACGAGCCCGGAGAAAAGTTCGTTACCGCCCTTCAGCTTGTCGCCGCGGCCTTTCTTCACCACGTCGATGAACTGGCTGTAGACGTCCTGCAGGAGTTCGTCCACGTGCTTCACGTCCTGTTCCCTGAGCGGCGAGAAGGGATCCATGAAATCCTTGCTGTCGCCGGCGTGCCGGACCCGGCGCTCGATGCCGAGCTTCTGGATGGCGTCCACGAAGCCGAAGCCGGCCATGATGACGCCTATCGAACCGACGATGCTCGCCTTGTCGGCGTAGATCTTGTCCGCGGCCGACGCGATGTAATAACCGCCCGAGGCGCAGACGTCGCTGATGACGGCATACAGCGGTACGTCCGGATACTTCGCGCGCAACCGCCGGATCTCGTCGTTGACGTACCCGGCCTGCACCGGGCTGCCACCCGGACTGTTGATGCGCAGGATGATGCCGGCGGTCCGCTCGTTCTCGAAGGCGGCCCGCAGCCCGGCGACGATGCGATCGGCATTCGCTTCGGAATCGGAAGCGATCACGCCTTCGATATCGACCAGGGCCGTGTGCCGTTCTCCCGGCAGCGAGGCCGACATGCCGCTCGAATCGGCGAGGTACGCCACGAGGAATACGAGCAGGTACAGCGCGAACAGGGCTTTGAAGAAGATGCCCCAGCGACGTGTCCGGCGCTGTTCGTCGAGAAACTCGCGGGCAATCTGGCTGACGAGCGCCTGCTCGAAGGAAGGGCGTGCGGGTGTCGCGGGATTCGGGTCGCTCATTCGCCTGTCGTCCAGCCGTCCTGCTCAGCGAGCCATCCACGCAGCTCGGGCATTCCGGCGAGGCAGATCAATGGGCCGAATTCTAGCAGAGGGCCGGGATTGGCGCGGCCGTGATTCAGCGCGACGGCGGGCGTGCCCGCGTTCCGCGCCATCAGCAGATCGTGCTCGCTGTCGCCGATCATGAGCGTGCGATCCGGGGGCGCATCGAACAGCTGCATCAGCTCGAGCAGCATCTGCGGGTGTGGTTTGGACGGCGCCTCGTCCGCGCAACGGCTGGCGTGCACGTATCGCCCGATGCCGGAATGCAGCATCGCCACGTCGAGGCCACGCCGGCCTTTACCGGTGGCGATGGCGATCGAATAGCCGCGGTCGTAAAGCTCCGGCAGCAGGTCCGTGGCGCCGGGGAGCAGCGGCACTGATGCCGGCGGGATGGCGCGCCAACGGGAGCGGTAGGCTTCGGCAAGTCGCTCCACGCCTGCGGCAGGCAGGCCCGGAAAAAGGCGGCGTCCGACTTCCTCAAGCCCGAGCCCGATAAGCCCGCGGATCTCCTCGCCATCGCGCTGCGGAAGGTCCGCGTCCGCGATCGCGGACTGCATTGCCGCGACGATGAACCCCAGCGAATCCGACAGCGTGCCGTCCCAGTCGAAGACGAGCAGGTCGAAACTGCGGCGCCCGGCGGGCGTCATTCGAGCCGATGCAGGAAATCGCTGAGCTCCGCGGGCAGCGGCGCGTCGATTCCGCTGGCCAGCCGGCCGGCGCCCGGAATGCGGATGCGGCTCGCATGCAGGAACAGGCGTCTCAGCCCCAGCGCGCGCATCTCGCGGTTGAAGGCGCGATCCCCGTACTTGCCGTCACCCGCCACGGGATGGCCGGCGGAGGTCGCGTGCACGCGGATCTGGTGCGTGCGTCCCGTGAGAATCGTGGCATTGACGAGCGTCGCGTTCCGGAACCGGCGAATCGGTTTGAAACGGGTCAGCGACTGCTTTCCTTCCCCGGCGAGCACCACCCGCTCGCCGCCGCGGCGCGCGTTCGTGTCCAGCGGCTGGTCCACCTCGATCTCGTTCCCGAGCTGCCCCCTGAGCAACGTGACGTATTGCTTCGTCATCTCGCCTTCCCGGATCTGTTCGTGCAATCGCCGGAGGCAGGCTGTGTTCTTGGCGATCAGCAGGCAGCCGGAGGTATCGCGATCGAGCCGGTGCACCAGCTGCAGCACAGCGCCCGCGGGGTGCGCGGCGCGCAGGGCATCGATCACGCCGAAGGATCGGCGCGTGCCGCTGTGCACCGGCATGCCGCAGGGCTTGTTCAGCACCAGCAGCTCGGCGTCTTCATGGATGATGCTCTCCAGCACCTCGCGGGCGGCGGACGCCGGCACCTGGGCCGGTCGCGGTTCATCGCGGGACAGCGGGGGCACCCGCAGGCGATCCCCGGCACAGAGCCGGTATTCAGGCCGCACGCGGCCGCCGTTCACGCGCACCTCGCCGGTGCGGATCATCCGGTAAACACGGCTCTTCGGCACGTCCCGCAGGCGCCCGAACAGGAAATTGTCCAGTCGGCGCTCCGCCTCGGTGGCTTCGATTTCGAGGTGCTGGACGTCAGTTTTCTTTTTTGAAATCGTGGACATAGGCAGAATTTTTCAGGATTGCCCGAGTATAGCAAGATTGCTATATTAGCCGGCGGAACCGGCAGAGCATCGCCGGTTTCGCAGTTGATGAACCGCCCCGTTGCCCTGGGGCAGAACTGATGTGTGGGAGCCGGTAACGCTAGTGGCGCCGACGCGTGGCCCCGGGTTTCGGGCCGCCCAAGCCAGCTACAGCTCCGCTGCCACACATCACCGGACCGCGGATCCGCACGCCGGGTGAGATTCCTTCCCGCCGGCAGGCAGACACCGACCCGGTAGCTCCAGGGGACTGGTTGGAACGACGCGGCACCACCGGCACGGCCGGTGCAGCCCGCGGATCCGGCTTGGCCGGATGTGAAGGAAACGACGGCGCTCCCACGGCTCGACCGGAATGCAGTCCGGCCGCAGCAGGCAGGACCAACGGGAGGAGATGTGGTCGAGCGCTCTGGCAAGGACACTTAAAAATGAAGCGGATGCTGATCAACGCAACTCAACCGGAAGAGTTGCGGGTGGCACTGGTGGACGGACAGCGGCTTTACGATCTGGACATCGAGTCGAAGGGCCGCGAACAGCGTAAATCCAATATCTACAAGGGCCGGGTCGTCCGCATCGAACCCAGCCTCGAAGCCGCGTTCGTCGAATACGGTTCTGAACGCCACGGCTTCCTTCCCTTCAAGGAAATCTGCCGCACCCTGCTCCGCAACGGCGATCGCGGACGTTCCATCCGCGACGAGCTCGAGGTGGGACAGGAGTTCATCGTCCAGGTTGAGAAGGAAGAACGGGGCAACAAGGGCGCCGCCCTGACGACCTTCATCAGCCTTGCCGGCCGCTACCTGGTGCTGATGCCGAACAACCCGCGCGCCGGCGGCGTGTCCCGCCAGATCGAGGGCGAGGACCGGGCGGAGGCCAGGGAGGCCATGAGCAGCCTGAACATCCCGCAGGGCATGGGCATCATCCTGCGCACGGCCGGCGTCGGAAAAAACGCCGAGGAAATCCAGTGGGATCTCGATTTCCTCCTGCACGTGTGGGACTCCATCAAGACTGCCGCCGAGGGACGCGGGGCGCCGTTCCTCATATACAAGGAAAGCGAGATCATCATCCGCGCGATCCGCGACTACCTGCGGAACGACATCGCCGAGATCTGGATCGACGACTCAAACGTGTTCGATCGGGCGCGCGACTTCATGCAGCAGGTAATGCCGCAGAACCTGCCCAAGCTCAAGCTCTACACGGACCGCGACCCGCTCTTCAACCGCTACCAGATCGAGGGGCAGATCGAGACCGCGTTCTCGCGCGAAGTGAAGCTGCCGGCCGGCGGCGCGCTGATCATCGATCACACCGAGGCACTGACGACCATCGATATCAACTCCGCCCGCGCGACCGGCGGCGACGATATCGAGGAAACTGCTTTCAACACGAACGTCGAGGCCGCCGACGAGGTCGCGCGCCAGCTGCGCCTGCGCGATCTGGGCGGCCTGATCGTCATCGACTTCATCGACATGATGAATACGCGCAACCAGCGCGAGGTGGAGAACCGCCTCCGCGACGCGCTGAAGGTAGACCGCGCTCGCGTGCAAATCGGGCGCATCTCGCGCTTCGGCCTGCTGGAGATGTCCCGCCAGCGACTGCGCCCGTCGCTGGGCGAGTCCAGCCACATCCCCTGCCCGCGCTGCGACGGCCAGGGCACCATCCGCGGGACGGAATCGCTGTCGCTGTCGGTGCTGCGCATCATCGAGGAAGAGGTGATGAAGGACTCGACGGCCAAGGTCATCGCGCGCCTGCCCGTGAGCGCCGCGACCTATCTGTTGAACGAGAAGCGACCCGCGCTGCGCGACATCGAAACCCGGCTGGACGTGCAGATCGTCATCGTGCCGGACGAGAAGATGGAAACGCCCCATTACCGCGTCCAGCGTGTGCGCCTGTCCGAGGCGGAACTGGAGGCGAATCGGCAGGTCAGCTACCGCTTCGCCGAGCAGCCGGCGGAAGACGCGCAGGAAGTGCGGACCAGCCTGACACCGCGGCCCACGGAGCAGCCGGCCGTAAGCCAGGTCATCCCGGCACGTCCCGTACCGGTGCCGACGGCGGAAAATTCCGCTGCCGCACCCGCCCAGCAGACCGGCGGGTTCCTGTCGCGGATATTTTCGAGCGTATTCAGCCGGCCCGAGGTACCTACCCCGGCTGCCGAACCCGTAGCGCCGCCGCGGCCGTCCGCGCCTGCGCCGGCACCGGCGCCGGAACGCCAGGATTCTGGCCGGCAACGCCGACCGCAGAAGAGCCGCGACCAGCACCGGCGGCATGAACGGCATGAAGGACAGCAACAGCGCCAGCACCGCGGGCCGCGCCGGGATGGTTCCGGCGGCAGCCAGAACCAGGGTGGTAGCCAGGGCCAGAGCGGGAATGCACCGCAGGGTGAGCAGCGGCAGGGTGGTGAACGGCAGGGCAAGTCGCGCCGTTCGCGCGGCCGCAAGCGTTCACGACGGGGCGGCGAGGATCGCGGACAGCGCGGGCAGCGTCACGATCAGTTCCGCCAGCAGGGCGGCGGCCCGTCGGACAGGGCCAACCCGCCCGCGCCGGGGTCCACTGAAGGTTCGCTTCCGGATCCGCAGTTCGAGCTGACCTCCCCGCCGGCGGCGCACGACCATGAGCCGGCACCGCGCGAGGAAGTCACCGCGGTCAATCCGCAGACCGAGGAGCGGCACTCGTACGATTCGGATCATGGCCGGGACGACGACGTCACCGAACTGAATCCGAATACGGTGATACAGCGCGACATGGAGCGCGACGACGACAATTTCGGGAATCGTTGAGGCACGGTCGGCGGGTTTTGCCCGCCACCGTCAGTGTTCGCGGGTCGCGCGGAACCGGATCTCCGGCCAGCGTTCGATCGCCAGGTTGAGGTTCACCAGCGTCGGCGCCAGGTAGGCCAGTTGTCCAGCCCCGTCCAGCGCCAGATATTCGCGATTTCGATCCCGGAATTCCTCAAGACGGCGCGCGTCCGCGCAATCGGGCCAGCGCGCCGTCGCCACGGCCACGTTCTCGTAGGCGCAATCGACGCCGTATTCCTCGCGCAGGCGCCAGGCGACGACTTCGAACTGCAGCATGCCTATCGCGCCCAGGATCAGCTCGTTGCTGTCCAGCGGCCGGAACACCTGCACCGCCCCCTCCTCGCCCAGCTGCAGCAACCCCTTGAGCAGCGCCTTCGAGCGCAACGGATCGCGCAACCGCACGCGCCGGAACAGTTCGGGCGCAAAATGCGGAATACCGGTGAAAGTGAGTTCCTCGCCCTCGGTGAACGTGTCGCCGACCTGGATCGTCCCGTAGTTGTGCAGGCCGATGATGTCGCCCGGCCACGCCTCCTCTACCCGCTCCCGCTCTCCGGCCATGAACGTCAGCGCACCGGAGATCTGCATCGCCCGATCGGCGCGCACATGGTGCAGCTTCATGCCCTTCCGGTAGCTGCCTGAGCAGAGCCGCACGAACGCGATGCGGTCGCGGTGCGCGGGATCCATGTTCGCCTGGATCTTGAACACGAAACCCGTGAATGCCTTCTCATCCGGCGCGACCGTTCGCTGCACCGCCGCACGCGGCAGCGGCGGCGGCGCGTGGCGGATGATGTGCGCGAGGCAGTCCGTGACCCCGAAGTTGTGCAACGCGGAGCCGAAGAACACGGGCGTCTGCTTCGCCGCCAGGTACTCCACGGCGTCGAATCGCGGGCAGGCCGCCTTCACGAGTTCTATTTCCCCGGCCAGCTCGGCGTGGGAATAGCCGAGCACTTCGCGCGCTTCAGGGCCGGAGAACCCGTGGATTTCCCGCGACGGCGGGCCGCCAGCGCGCGGATACGTCACGATCGTGTCGTCCCCGAGGCGGTGAATGCCGGCCAGGCTGCTGCCCATGCCGAGCGGCCAGGTTACCGGGGCGCACCGGATGCGGAGCTCGCGCTCGATCTCGTCGAGCAGTTCAATCGGCGGCCGGCCCTCGCGGTCCAGCTTGTTGATGAAGGTGATGATGGGCGTGGCCCGCATCCGGCACACTTCCATCAGCTTGCGCGTCCGCTCCTCGACGCCCTTCGCCGCATCGATCACCATGAGCGCGGAGTCGACGGCGGTCAGCGTGCGGTAGGTGTCCTCGGAAAAATCGGCGTGGCCCGGCGTGTCGAGCAGGTTGATGATTGCGCCATCCCGGGCAAACTGCATCACGGAACTCGTGATCGAGATCCCGCGCTCCTTCTCCATCGCCATCCAGTCGGAGGTGGCATGGCGCGAAGCCTTGCGTGCCTTGACAGTACCGGCCATCTGGATCGCGCCGCCGAGCAGCAGCAGCTGCTCAGTCACGGTGGTCTTGCCGGCGTCCGGATGGGAGATGATCGCGAAGGTGCGTCGTCTCGAAACTTCCTGCTGCAGGCGATCCATGACCGGGACGGAGAGCGGACGCGGCCGGGTCAGGGCCGGTTCGCTTCCAGCAGGACACAGGCGAGCGCGTATTCCCTCTCGTCGGAAATGCTCAGGTGGCTGCCCGCCACGCCGAGCCTGTCGAGCACCGAGCGGGCCTGTTCCGAGAACTGCAGCGCCGGCCGGCCGAGACCATCGTGGCCGATGCTGATCTCGCGCGGGAACAGGCCGTTGCGGAACCCCGTGCCCGCTGCCTTGACCAGCGCTTCCTTGGCGGCGAAACGCCGCGCGACGAACTCCGCGGGCCGCGGACTCTCGTCGTATTCACGGATCTCCGCCGGGCTCAGCACGCGTTCCGCGAAGCGGCGGCCGTAACGCACGAGCCCGGCCTCGATGCGGCGGATCTCGACCATGTCGATGCCGATCCCGAGAATCACGTCCGCGCTCCGCGCATGAGGCGCCGCATCTCCCGGATCGCCTCCTCCAGCCCGGTGAACAGGGCGCGGGCGACGATGGCATGCCCGATGTTGAGCTCGCGGATCTCGGGCAGCGCCGCGACCTCGCCGACGTTCTGGTAGTTCAGTCCGTGTCCCGCATTGACCTGCAATCCGAGAACGGCACCCAGCTTCGCGGCCTCGCGCAGGCGCTGCAGTTCCTGGTCGCGCGCCGTGCCTGTCGCGTCCGCGTAGGCTCCGGTGTGCAGTTCGACCGCCGGCGCTCCGCAGTCCCGCGCCGCCTGCAATTGCACGGCCTCGGGATTGATGAACAGCGAAACGCGGATGCCCGCGTCCCCCAGCCGGCCACAGGCTTCCTGCACGCGCGACTTCCGGCCGGCGACGTCCAGCCCACCCTCGGTTGTCTTCTCCTCGCGCCGCTCCGGCACAAGGCAGCAATACGTCGGCCGCGCCTTCGTCGCCACGCCGATCATCTCGTCCGTGACCGCCATCTCCAGGTTCATCGGCACCAGCATGATTTCGCGAAGCAGGAACACGTCGCGATCCTGGATGTGGCGGCGATCCTCGCGCAGGTGCACCGTGATCGAATCCGCGCCCGCGCGCTCGGCGAGCTGCGCGGCCTGCACGGGATCCGGGTAACGGGTTCCGCGCACCTGCCGCAGCGTGGCGACGTGATCGATGTTCACTCCGAGCAGAAGCTGGTGCATGGGTGCCGCGGCCGCACGATTCGGGCCGCCGAAAAAAGGGCCGCCATTGTAGCCGTTGACCGCTTCAGGCGGAAACGGCGAGGTACCGGCGGTACAGGTCGCGGCTGGCGAGCGGGCGCGTCCCGAGATGACCGGCAAGGATCATGCGCAGCAGGCGCTTGGCCTCCGCGAGCTGCGCCGGATCGGCCAGGTCCTCGCGCTGCAGCGCGCTCAGGGTGCCGCCTGACACCTTCGTGTACTCCCTTCCGGCCCCCGGCTCGGAACAGGGGCCACGTTCCACCAGGTAGAAGTACTCCGCCTTCTCTTCCAGCACGCCGCCGGTAGTGACCTCGTGATCCAGGACCAGGCCGTAGCCCAGCGTCTCCAGCAGGCGCTTCTCGAAGATGCGCAGCGTTGCCTCGCGCTCACCGCGGCGCTGCAGTCCGCCCAGCGCCTGTTCGTAAGCGTCGAACAGCACGGGGTGCGGCTCGTGCCTGTGCAGCAACCGCATCAGCAGCTCGTTCAGGTAGAACGCGGCAATGACGGCCTCGCCCGGCAGCACCACGGGCGCGGCGGACGATTCGATCTGGGTCAGCGTCCCGAGTTCTCCGCGCAGTAACCAGGCGATGTCCAGGCGGCGCAGCAGCTGGAACAGTGATCGCTGGCGGCCGGAGTTGCGGCGTGCCCCCCGCGCGACGAGGCCGAGGCGCCCGTGATCGCGGGAAAACACCTCGAGGATCAAACTGGTCTCGCGGTACGGTCGCTGGTGCAGGATGTAGCAGGGATGCGCGGCCGTCTTCACGCCGCTCATTCCCGATCGTTGTAGCCGAGCTGCCGCAGCGCCGCGTCGCTCGAAGCCCAGTCGCGCTTCACCTTGACCCAGGTTTTCAGATTGACCTTGCCCTCGACCAGTTGTTCGAGATCGCGCCGTGCCTGCTCGCCGGCCGACTTGAGCACCGCGCCGCCGCGGCCGATCACGATGGCCTTCTGACTCTCGGCCTCCACCCAGATGGTCGCCGCGATGTGCGTGACCTGCCGCGCCTTGCGGAACTCGTCGATGGTCACCGACAGGGAGTACGGCAGTTCCTCGCCGAGTTTGCGGGTCAGCTTTTCGCGCACGATCTCTGCGGCGATGAACGACATGCCGCGATCGGTCACCTGGTCGGCCGGATACACCGCCGGTCCCTCCGGGAGATGACGCCGAACTTCCGCCTGCAGCGCCGCGACGTTGTCGCCCTTGAGCGCCGACAGCGGAATGATCGCCAGGAATCCACCGCGCTGTTCGAGTTCCTGGATGAACGGCAGCAGCGCGTCGCGGCGCTTCAGGCGATCTACCTTGTTCACGAGAAGGATGATCGGCGCGCCGCCTTCCCGCACCTGTTTCAGTGCGAACTCGTCGGCCTCCGTCAATGTGCACGCCTCGACCACGAACAGGACGACATCGACGGATGCAACCGCGCCGGACGCCGCCCGGCCCATGTGCCGGTTCAGCGCGTTGCGGTGGCGCGTCTGCATGCCGGGCGTGTCGACGTAGATGACCTGCCCGGTATCGTCCGTGTTGATCCCGAGCACGTTCCAGCGCGTGGTCTGCGGCCTGCGCGACGTGATGCTCACCTTCATGCCCACCAGCCGGTTCAGCAGCGTGGACTTGCCTACGTTCGGCCTGCCGGCGATCGCGGCGTAGCCGCAGCGGTAGCCGGGTGCCGAAACGGGAGCGGGATCCGTTCTCGGCTTCACGCGTCACCCGACTGCACGAGTTCGAGGGCGAGGCCGGCCGCCGACTGTTCGGCGCTGCGCTTGCTGCGGCCCTCTCCCACCACCGACTGGCCGCTGTCTTCCATCAGGCAGCGCACGCGGAACACGCGCTCGTGATCCTCGCCGCTCTCCGCGATCACGCTGTAGACCGGCAACGGGCGGTGGCGGGCCTGCAGGAATTCCTGCAGCGATGTCTTGGGATCCTTTTCCGGCTCATCGGCGGAGATGCCGTCGAGCCGCGAAGCCAGCACGCGCAGGACCAGCGCACGGCACGGCTCCATGCCGCCGTCGAGGTACACGGCGCCAATCAGGGACTCGAGCGTGTTTGCGAGGATCGAATCACGGCGCCAGCCGCCGCTCTTCCGCTCGCCGCCGCCGAGGTGGATGTGTCCGCCGATATCCAGTTCGCGCGCGACGTCGGCGAGCGTTTCGCGCCGGACGAGTGACGCCCGCAGGCGCGTAAGCGCGCCTTCGGGTGCCCCGGGAAACCGCCGGTAGAGATACTCGCCGATGACGAACGCGAGAACCGCGTCGCCGAGAAACTCGAGCCTTTCGTTGTTGTCGCCGGCACTGCTCCGGTGCGTAAGCGCCGTCTGGAGCAGCCGGCCGTCGTTGAACTGGTAACCGAGATCCGCCAGGGAGTCGGCGGCCGTCTTATTCTCCTCCCTCATTTCCCCGCACCGGGAACTCCTGATCGACGACGAGGAGAAGATCGAGATCGGCGACCAGCTTGTTGCGCGCCTCGTACTTCAGGTGCAGCTTCTTCGGGTCGCCCGCGGACTTCGGTTTTTCAATCGTGATGAAGTCCTTGATGTTCTTGGCGTCGAACCTGCGAATGTTCGTCGTGGCGTACATGTTCTTGAGGAACTGATCGCGTATGTCCTTGTCGCTCATCCCCGCGGAGTCGGGGTGCGAAACCACCGTGTTGATCGCGGAGACGATCTGCATCTTCTCGTTGTAGAGCGGGAACGTGCGTACCGCAAACAATACGACGGCGCCGATGAAAGCCAGAACGAACATCAGCCCGCCCACGGTCAGGCCTTCCTGTCTTGCGCGCATGTGCTTCATGACGTTGACCTCGTCCGGTTCGCGTATCGCGGCGGATGTCCGGAGCGATCCGGCTCCGCTGCGTTCACTTGAGTATAGTACCAATTCGCTTCCATTCCATTCCAGGGTTTTTGCACGACAGCGCCTGCCAGTGCCAGTCGCAGCTGAGGTTGAACCAGATGAGGAATGCCCGCCCGACAAGGTTCTCCTCGGGCACGAATCCCCATGCGCGGCTGTCCCGGCTGTTGTCCCGGTTGTCTCCCATCATGAAATAACTCCGTTCCGGAACGGTTGTTGAGTAATCGTCATCCCGTCCCCTGGGATCGACCAGAATGGAATGCTCGACCTCGCCCAGGCGCTCGCGATACTCGACGCTCCCGGCCGGCGTCGGACCTGCACCCGGATCCTCCTGCGTCATTTCCACGCCATTGATGTACAGCACCTTGTCCCGGTACTCCACCCGATCGCCCGGGACGCCGATGACGCGCTTGATGTAAGGCTGGCGCGGGTCCTCCGGATAGCGGAACACGACGATGTCGCCGCGCTGCGGCTCGCCGTTGTCGACGACCTTGAGGTTCAGCACCGGCAGGCGGATCCCGTAGTTGTACTTGTTCACCAGCACGAAGTCGCCGATCAGCAGCGTCGGCATCATCGAACCGGAAGGAATCCTGAACGGCTCCGCCAGGAAGGATCGCAGCAGCAGCACGATCAGGAACACCGGAAAGAATGATCGCGCGTACTCGACCAGCAGAGGTTCGACCGGCTCGCCCGCCGCCGCCTGCCGCCGGCGCGGCGCGAACAGCCAGGCATCGACGGCCCAGATGAACCCGCTGCCCGCGGTGAGCAGCACCAGCAATGCTGCAAAGTCGAAGTTCATTCGTTCTTGCCCACGTGCAGGATCGCCATGAAGGCCGACTGGGGGATTTCAACGGAACCGAACTGTTTCATTCGCTTCTTGCCCTCCTTCTGTTTCTCCAGCAGCTTGCGCTTGCGAGTCACGTCGCCGCCGTAGCACTTCGCGGTGACGTTCTTCCGCAGTGCCTTGACCGTCGAACGCGCGAGTATCTTCGAGCCGATCGCCGCCTGAATAGCCACGTCGAACATCTGCCTGGGAATCAGTTCCTGCATCTTTTCGGTCAATTCCCGACCGCGCCGCTGCGCCTGATCCCGGTGGACAATGCTGGACAGCGCGTCCACGCGCTCCTCGTTGATGAGGATGTCGAGCTTCACCATCGGCGCTACCTGGTGGCGCAACAGCTGGTAATCAAACGAGGCATAGCCACGGCTCGCCGACTTGAGGCGATCGAAGAAATCGAGCACGACTTCGTTGAGCGGCATCTCGAAACTCAGGGACACCTGCTTGCCGACGTACAGCATCTTCTTCTGCACGCCGCGCTTCTCGATGCACAACGTGATCACGTTCCCGAGATATTCCTGCGGCACGAGTATGTCCGCGCGAATGATCGGTTCGCGGATTTCGGCGATGGTTTCCTGCGGCGGCAGGCGCGCCGGGTTGTCAATCTGGACCACCTTGCCGTCGGTGGTTTCGACTTCATACACGACGGTAGGGGCCGTCGTCAGCAGGTTGAGATCGTACTCGCGCTCGAGCCGCTCCTGGATGATCTCCATGTGCAGCATGCCGAGGAAGCCGCAGCGGAAACCGAAACCCAGTGCCTGCGACGTCTCCGGTTCGTAGTGCAGCGCCGCGTCGTTCAGGCGCAGTTTGGCGAGTGCGTCCCGGAAATCCTCGTAGCTCGCGGAATCGATCGGGAACAGTCCCGCGAACACGCGCGGCTTGACCGCCTGGAACCCGGGCAGCGGTTCCGCAGCGGGGTTGCGCGTGGAAGTGAGCGTATCGCCGACCGGCGCACCGAGGACCTCCTTGATGCCGGCGACGACATAGCCGACCTCGCCCGCGCCCAGTTGCTGCTGTCCGGTGCGTTTCGGCGTGTACACGCCCACGGCGTCAACTTCATAATCGCGCCCCGTGGACATGACGCGAATGCGCTCGCCCACGCGGATGACGCCGTCCTTGACGCGCACCAGCGAGACCACGCCAAGGTAGTTGTCGAACCAGGAGTCGATGATCAGCGCCTTGAGCGGCCCTTCCGGGTTGCCCTGCGGCGGCGGAATGCGCGCTACCAGTTGCTCGAGGAGCTCCGGCACGCCGTGGCCGAGCTTGGCGCTCACGCGCAGCGCGTCCCTGGCTTCGATGCCGATGATCTGTTCGATCTCTTTCACCACGCGATCGGGCTCCGCCGCCGGCAGGTCGATCTTGTTCAGCACCGGCAGAATTTCCAGGTTGTTGCTCATCGCGGTCAGGCAGTTGGCGACGGTCTGCGCCTCCACCCCCTGGGAAACGTCGACGACCAGCAGCGCGCCCTCGCAGGCGGACAGCGAACGCGAGACCTCGTAGCTGAAGTCAACGTGCCCCGGCGTGTCGATGATGTTCAGCAGGTACGCCTTTCCGTCCCGCGCTCCGTAGCGCAGCGACACGGCCTGGGACTTGATGGTGATGCCGCGCTCGCGCTCCAGGTCCATGGAATCCAGGACCTGGTCGTGCATCTCGCGCTCGCTCAGCCCCCCGCAGAGCTGGATCAGGCGATCGGCCAGCGTCGACTTGCCGTGGTCGATGTGCGCGATGATGGAAAAATTCCGGATGTGCTCCATTCCGTGCGACGTTCCGTCTGGGAAGAGATGGGCCGCCGAGGTTCCGGCGGCGCGCGATTCTAGCCGAAGTCCCGGCCGCCATAAACCGTGCTTCTACCGGTCGTCGAGCGCGGCAAGGTATTCGCGCACGCGCGACTCGTCGAAATGCGCCTCGCAGAGCACGCGGCCGCCGGCGACCAGCACCGGGACACGTTCGCCGAAACGCCGGCGCAAGGCGGGGTCTTCGTCTACGTCCACGAGATGACAGCGGTAAGGGCGCGGGCCCGCGGCGGCATGCAGCGCGGCTCGCATCTCGGCGCACAGCCCGCAGTCCCGGCGCGTGTACAGCATGAACTCCGGGATCACCGCGGTGCGGACCGGCTATTCCTCGTCCCCCAGCCTGAATGCCAGGAAGATGGGATTGCCGCGCCGCTGCACGAGCATGGGGATCGACTTGCCCGCCGGCAGGCCTTCCATGAGTTCGTTGAACTGCGTGACGCTTTCGATCTTCGAGTTGTTGATGAGGAGAATCACGTCTCCGTCGCGCACGCCGGCGCTGGCCGCGGGGCCCGGCAGCACCTTCTCGACCAGCACGCCCTCTGCCTGTTCGAGCTGCTGCCGCTCCTCGTCGGTGAGATCCCGCACGACGATCTGCAACGAGTTGTCGACTCCCGGCGCGACACCGCCTCCGGCGGCGGCGACCTGTTCCTCCGCCGGCAGCTCGGCAACCGCGATCTTCATCGTCGACTTCTTGCCGCGACGGATGATCTCGATTGGGACCGTGCGGCCCGCCGGCGTTCCGCCCACCATCGGCGGCAGATCGGAGGAAAATCCGATGTCCCTGCCATCGAAGCTGATGATGACGTCGCCGACCTCGAGTCCCGCCTTCGCCGCGGGACTGTCCGGCAGGATCTTCGCGACGAGAGCACCCTGCGGCTTCTCCATGCCGAACGACTCCGCCAGCTCACGCGTCACGTCCTGGATCAGCACGCCCAGCCATCCGCGCGACACGCTGCCGGTATCGCGCAACTGCCGGTAGACGTCATTGACGACGTTGATGGGTACCGCGAACGACAGGCCCATGAATCCGCCCGTGCGGGAATAGATCTGGGAATTGACACCGACCACCTCGCCGTCGAGGTTGAACAGCGGCCCGCCGGAATTGCCGGGATTGATGGCGACGTCGGTCTGTATGAATGGAATGTAGTTCTCGTTCGGCAGGCTGCGGCCCATGGCGCTGACGATGCCGGCCGTGACGGAATGATCGAACCCGAACGGCGAGCCGATGGCCAGCACCCATTCGCCCACCTTGAGCTTTTCCGAATCGCCGAGCCGCGCCGCCGGAAAGTCATGCCCCTCGATCTTCAGCACGGCGATGTCGCTGCGCGGATCGGTGCCGATGATCTTCGCGACCAGTTCCCGCCGATCGTGCAGACGCACCACGACTTCCTCCGCGTCAGCAACGACGTGATTGTTGGTGATCACGTAGCCGTCCCCGGAGATGATGAAACCGGAGCCGAGCGAGGAGCGTTCCGGGAACTGGGGAACGCCCTCCGGCAGCTGGTCGAAGAATTTCTTGAAGAATTCGTAGAACGGACTGTCTTCCGGAACGTCGGGCATGGTGAACGTTCGCGGCCCGCTGCCCTTCTTGAGGCTGGAGCTGATGTTGACCACCGCGGCCGCGTTCTGCGTCACGAGGTTCGTGAAGTCGGGCAATTCGCGCGCGACGGCCGACTGCGCCAGCAGCAGCGCGGCGACCGCGGCCGCGACGAAGCGCCCCGGGAAGCCAGCAATCCTTGTCGTCATTGGAAATCCGGTCGTGGGTCGGTGTGGCGGGTCAGGATACCCAATTGCCGCGGGGCATTCGACTCCGGCGGCAGCCGGGATCAGCGGGCGTCGGCGATGGAATTGGCGATTCGCTGCACGGTGGCCGGCGGAACCTCGCCGACCGCGGTGACCTGGAACTCGCCCAGGTGCTTGGCGTAGGTGTTGACGCCGCCCATCCGCGAGAGGCCGACCTCGATTTCGCCGTCGCCCTCCAGCTTCTCGATGAACACGGAGACGCTGGCGAGGCCGTCGGAGAACACCATGTGGTCCACCGGCTTGCCGCTTGCCACCAGTGCCTGGCGCTCGTGCTCGTTCATCGAGAAACCGCTCGGCATCCAGCTCACGATCCAGCGGCCGTCGCGCGGACCTTCGCCGCGGCTGGTGGCGGAAGCGCTGTGGTACCAGGTGTAGTTCTGGCCCGAGACGGCGGGTTCCAGCAGCTCGTCGGGCACGAAGTCCATGACGTGGAGTTCGGTGAACATGATCTGCTCGAGGGGAAAACCCGACTTGTCACGGAGTTCCGACTTGAGCAGGAGCGTGCTGTCCTTGTCGATCCAGAGCCGGTAGCCGTAGCGGAAGGCATCGCGCGGCTGGATGTTCACGATCCACGCATCCCGTCCCGCCACGCGATCTTCGCCGTCGACGGCGAATTCATAGTAGGGCGCGATGCGTTCGATCGGTTCCGGCAGCTGGGCCACGTACTTGCGCGGCCGGCTCTTCTCCACGACCACGGACTCGTCATCCGGATAGATGCAGCGCACCGTGCGATCGTCGCGGATGATTTCCCGCGGTATCCCGGTCAGCGACACCAGCCGTTCAAGCTCGCCCTTCCCGTCCGCCCGGTGGATGACACGCATCGAATCCATCTGGCGATGGCGGAGATAGATGAAAGTGCCGTCGTAGTTGCGCTCGCGGACGGCCCGCGACATGGCGTTGATGAGTTCCTGCGCCCTTGCGGAGGATTCCGCTTCGTCGGCGAAGACCGGCGCCGGGAGCAGCAGGGAAAGTATGACGAGGAAAGACTGGTATCGCGACGTGACGTCCCGGCTACTTGTCGTCGTCATGCGCAACGATTCTCACGTAGGGGATCATTCCCTGGACCGCCGCGTTGTTGCGGTACTCATTGTAATTGACGAGGTAGCGGTTGAGCCGGGCGTTCATCCTGCCCGGTGCGGTCTGCGCCCGGGCCGGCCCGCCCGCCGCGTTGCCGGCCGCGAGGCGTACCTGGCCCTGCACCGCCGATTGCGTATGTTCGACCGCGGCGACCCGGGCAACCACCGGCGTTCCGGTCGCATCGCGATCCATCCTCACGGCGAAGATGGCCATGGCCGCCACGGACGCCGCGATGGCCATTCCGGCCAGCGGCCGCACCCACGCCGGTCCCGCGACCGGTTCGGGAGCGAGTACCGTGGGTTCGTTGCGAAGCGCCGCCTCGATGCGACCGGCCAGCGCGGGATCCACGTGCCGCGGCAGCTGGCCGCGGAGACAGTCCGAGATCAGGTGATAACGGCCCCACGCCCGCCGCGATTCGGCGTCCCGGGCCAGTTCGGCCACGGCGTCGACGCCGCCGACGGCTTCGCCGTCGATCAGGGCGGATACAGCTTCCAGTTTCGATTCATTCATGTTCAGTCCAGCAGTGGTTTCAATTCCTTATCTATGGCTTCCCGGGCCCGGAAAATCCGGGACCGTACCGTGCCGATCGGGCATTCCATCACGGCCGCGATCTCCTCGTAACTCAGCCCTTCCAGCTCCCGCAGCATGATCGCGGTCTTCAGATCCTCCGGCAGCGCCTCGATGGCGGCGACCACGGTGGTCCGGATTTCCTCGGTCAGCAGCAGGTGCTCAGGGGTGTCATGCTCGGTTAGAGCGCTATCCCCCTCATTTTGTTCAATATCCTCCGTCCCGGCATCGCTCTCTGCCGGCCGCCGGGCCTGCACGGCCAGAAAGTTCTTGGCCGTATTGACTGCGATCCGGTAAAGCCAGGTGTAGAACGCGCTTTCCCCCCGGAAATTGGGCAACGCCCGGTAGGCCTTGA
>Ga0315912_10001881_pt1 | contig 23930 bp, 19 predicted proteins | sample VfabasoilMG_FD_204469 | JGI IMG/M metagenome (GOLD analysis project Ga0315912, IMG submission 204469) | Garden soil microbial communities collected in Santa Monica, California, United States - V. faba soil | ecosystem: Environmental > Terrestrial > Soil > Garden | place: USA: California... | reverse complement strand
CGCATGAACCGCTACTTCCGCGACCGGATCTCTCGCCCGCCCGGGGGCGCATGACGGCCGCCGCGCGTCAGGCCCGCGCGGCCCACACGAGCAGGCCGATCGCGAGCGCCACGCGGTACACCGCGAACACGCCGAAGCCGGTGCGGCGAAGCAGGCCGAGCATGAAGCGGATGGCAAGGAAGCTGAACAGCGCCGAGCTGACCATGCCGATGAGCAGCGTGGCCAGCGGCAGCTGGCTCAGCAGCTGGTCCGAATCCTTGAGCGTCTTGTACGCGACGGCGGCCAGCGTGATGGGCGTGCTGAGCAGGAACGAGAAGCGCGCCGCCGACACCCGCGACAGTCCCGCGACGCGGCCGGCCGTCATGGTGATGCCCGAGCGCGACACGCCCGGCACCAGCGCCAGGCACTGCGCGAGCCCGACGCCGAGTGCCGTGCGCCACGACGGGATCCGCACGTCGTCGGCGCGCGGCGAGAACCGGTCGGCGGCCCAGAGCAGCAGGCCGAACACCGACAGCGTGGCGGCCTGCAGCGGCACCGAACGCAGCTGGTCCGCCATGTCGTTCAGGAGCTTGCCCGCGACGAGCCCCGGGATCGTGCCCAGCACGATGACGCCGAACAGCGTGCGCGCGTCGCGCCGGCGCTTGGGATCGGCGTGGTTGGCATCACGCGCCATGCTCAGCCAGTCGCCGAAGAACGCCCCCACGAGTGCGACCACCGTTCCGGCGTGCAGCGCGACGTCGAAGGCGACGCCTTCGTACTTCCAGCCGAGCAGCGTCGGCACGAGGTACAGGTGGGCGCTGCTCGAGATAGGGAGCAGTTCGGTGATGCCCTGCACGGCGCCGAGGATGAACGCCTGCAGCGGCGTGATCACGGCTTCGACGGGCACGGCCTGGAGCACGAGCATGGGGCCGCAAGCTAGCACGCGTCGCGTCCGCCCGCGAGGCCGGCGATGAGCACGGACGCGCCGCGCGGCACACCGGTCGCGCCCACGACGGCCGGCGTCGCGCGCCAGGCGGGCAAGGTGAGTGCGGCGACGTTCCTGTCGCGCGTGCTCGGACTGCTTCGCGACCAGGTGTTCGCCGCGCTGTTCGGCGCCGGCACGGCCGCCGACGCGTTCAACATGGCGTTCCGCGTGCCGAACCTGGTGCGTGACCTGTTCGCCGAGGGCGCGATGAGCGCGTCGTTCGTGCCGACGTTCACCGAGTGGCGCGAGAAGCACGGCGACGCGGCGGCGTGGGCGATGGCGCGCCAGCTCATGTCCACGCTGCTCGCCGTCCTGCTGGCCGTGTGCGCGCTCGGCTTCGTGTTCGCGCCGCAACTGCTGGCGCTCATGGCGGGCGGCTTCGCGGCCGTGCCCGGCAAGCTGGAGCTCACGGTGATGCTGACGCGCGTCATGCTGCTGTTCCTGCCGGCCGTGGCGCTGGCCGCCGCGGCCATGGGCATGCTGAACGCGCGCGGCGTGTTCTTCCTGCCGGCGGTCGCCCCGGCGCTCCTCAACGTGGGCATGATCGTGTTCGGCCTGGCGCTGATCCCGGTCTGCCGCGCGTGGGGCTGGCCGGTGATCACGGCCATGGCGCTGGGCGTGGTGCTGGGCGGGATGCTCCAGTTCGCCGTCCAGTTGCCCGGGCTGGCGCGACTCGGGTTCCGCTTCCGGCTCGAATGGCCCGCCTGGCACCCGGGTGTGCAGCGCGTCGCACTGCTGATGCTGCCCGCCACGGTCGGCCTGGCCGCGACCCAGCTCAACATCTTCGTGAGCCAGGCCATCGCCGCGAGCTTCCGCGAGGGCAGCGTGTCCTGGCTCCAGTACGCGTTCCGTCTGATGCAGCTGCCGATCGGGCTGTTCGGTGTGGCCGTGGCCACGGTGAGCCTGCCGGCGCTCTCGCGCGCGGCGGTGCGCCAGGACCTGCCGCTCGTGCGCTCGACGCTCTCGGAATCCGTGCGGCTGGTGTTCCTGCTCACCGTCCCCGCCGCGCTGTTCCTCGCCGTCTTCGCGCGGCCCGTGATCTCGCTGTTGTTCCAGCACGGCCGCTTCGTGCCGGCCGACACCGCGGCCACGGGCGACGCGTTGGTCATGTACTGCATCGGCCTGCCGGCGTTCGCCGCGGTGGGCATCTTCACGCGTGCGTTCTATGCGCTGGGCGACACGCGCACGCCGGTGCGCGCCACGTTCGTGGCGGTGGCGGTGAACCTGGGGCTGAACCTGCTGTTCGTGGGTCCGCTGGTGGGCTGGGGCCTGGCCCATCGCGGCCTCGCGCTGGCCACGTCGGTGACGAGCCTCGCGAACCTGGCGCAGCTCGCCTGGCGGCTGCGCGCGAGGCTGGGTGGTGTGGACGGCTGGCGCATGCTGGCCTCGCTCGTGCGCATCACGGCGGCCGCCGCCGTACCGGCGCTGATGGCGTACGGGGCGCTGTCGCGCCTGGGCGACGTGGCCGCGTGGAGCGTGCCCGCACGCGCCGCGGTGGTCGCGGCCGGCGGACTGGGAAGCTTCGCCGTGCTGCTGCTCACGCTGCGGCTCGCTCGCGTGGAGGAGCTCGCCATGCTCGGCGAGGTGGTGCGTTCGGTGCGCTCGAAGCTGGGCGGCCGCTGAGCGCGCGAGCCTTGCCGCGGTGCGTCACGCACCCTTAGGGTCGCGCCATGACCGCGACCCCAGGCCCACGCACCGTTCGCACACCGCTCTCGCGCTCGGTCGTGGCCGCCTGCCGATTCGCCGCGGCGATGTCGCGCGGCTTGGAGCCCGAGGCGACCGACGCGCTGCTCGAGCTGCGGGCCGCCGGCGCGCCACGGAAGCTGGCCGAGGAGTGCGCGCTCATGCTCATGCTCTACGCGGGCTACCCGGCCGCGCTGGAAGGCCTGCGCGTGCTGAATGTCGCCTGGCCGGGGCGGGCGCGAGCCAGTCGCGAGCTCGGCCCGGTGCGGAATCGAGCGCGCGGTGAGCGGCTCTGTCGCCGCGTGTACGGGCCCGCCTACAGGAAGCTCATTCCCGCGGTGCGCGCGCTGCATCCGGACCTCGCCACGTGGATGGTGGAGCACGGCTACGGACGTGTGCTCGCGCGAGCCGGTGCCGGCGCGGTGACGCGTGAGCTGGTCACGATCGCCTCGCTCGCCTCCCTCGGCTGGGAGCGACAGCTGGTCAGTCACGTGCTGGGCGCGGTGCGAGTGGGGGCCACGTCCGAAGCGGCACTGGCGGCACTCGAGCTGGGCGCCGAGCGTGCCGGGACGCGGGGTCGCGCCGTGGCGCGCCGGACGCGCGCCCGGCTCGCACGCACCGGCGTGCCGGGCCCGCGCACACGGCGGGCGTGAGCCTTCCGGCCGCAGGCCGCATCCAAACGCACCCCTTCGTGCGCGGAGCCACACCCTCGCCGGGGCGTTGACCGTGCGTTCCCGAGGCGACTACGATGGCCGCTCGCATGTCCCTGTCCTGCCTGACGTTCCGCCGCCCATGGTGTCCGGGGCGATGCCGTTGACCGCACGAGCGCTCGTGGCGCGGGCCCGCCTCGGCCCCGCGCAGGGCCCCGGGGGTGACCCCATCGTGCTCGACCTGCTCGCGGGCGGGCCGGTGAGCCGCGAGCGCACGGCCACCTCGTGGCGGGACACCGCCGCGCTGCGCAAACTGGCCGAGGCCAAGCTCTCGCCTCTGCCCGAGCCACTCGCGCGCGAGATGGCCGAGATGCACCGCCGGCTGGGCGCCTCGCCGGCCTCGCTCGCGAACCTCGACCGGCTCGCACGCGGGGAGCGGGTGGCGGCCGTGGCCGGACAGCAGCCCGCCGTGCTCGGCGGCCCGCTGTTCTCGCTCCACAAGATCGCGGGTGCGGTGGGCCTCGCCTCGAGCGTGTCGCAGCGCACCGGGGTTCCCTGCGTGCCGCTGTTCTGGATGCATGGCGAGGACTCCGACTTCGCCGAGATCCGCAATGTCACCGTGGCGGACGCCGAGCTCCAGCTTCACGACTTTTCACTCCCGGCCGACGCGCATCGCGACGGCGGGCTGGTGGGCGCGATCGCGGTCACCGCAGCGCGCGAGACGGGCGAGCAGGCGCTCTCGGCGTGGGCCGGGCTCGCCGGCCAGGCCGAGGCGCGTGCGCACTGGGAGCGCGCGCTCGAGCGCGGCCGCGACCTGGGCGAGGTGAACGCCGCGCTGTGGCTCTCCATTTTCGCCGACCAAGGCTTGGTAGTCGTAGACCCGCGCCTGCCGGCGTTCCGTGCGGCGGCACGGCCGCTGGTCGACCGCTACCTGGCCCGGGCCGACGAGCTGCACGCGGCGGCGCGACGCGCGGGCGAGCGCATGCAGGCGCTCGTGGGAAGTCATGCGCTCGCCGACGCCGCCCTGGAGTCGTTCGTGTTCGCGATCCGCGACGGCCATCGCGCGAAGGTGTCGGCCGCGGAAGCGCTCGCGGGCGGTGCGTCGCTGACGCTGTCGCCGAGCGTGGCGTTGCGCCCGGCGCTCCAGGATGGCGTGTTCCCCACCGTGGCCATGGCATGCGGACCTGGCGAGGTCGCCTACCTGCTGCAGCTGCGCGAGGTGTTCGAGTTGCTCGGCGTGAAGGCGGCCGCACCCGCGGCGCGTTTCGGCGCGACCTGGCTGCCCCCGGCGGCGGTCGAGCTGCACGAGGCTTCGCGCTGCGACGCCTGGGAGCTGGTCGCCCACACCGACCAGGTGCTGGCGAAGCTGGCCGAGTCACGCGTGCCCGAGCCCTTGCGCCACGCCCTCGCGGACACGCGCGCATCGCTCCAACGCACGCTCGCCTCGCTGGGGGAATCGGCCAGCGCATTCGACGCCAGCCTGCCGCAGATGGTCGAGTCCGCGCGCGGCAAGATGGATTTCCAGCTCGCACGGCTCGCCGAGGGCGTGGTGGGCAAGGCGCGCGGGCGGCTCGACCGCGAGCACCCGCTGTGGCGCCGGCTGCGCTACGTGCTCCAGCCGGGCGACAAGCTGCAGGAGCGCCGGCTCGCCTCGTTGGAGCCCCTCGCGCGCTTGGGATCCGGCGTGGCCGCGGGCCTGTGCGCACTTGCCGCCGAGCACGCGTCCAAGTCGGCCGAAGGCGTGCTCGAGCACTGGCTGCTGGAGAGCTGATGGGCCTGGACGCGCTGTTCTTCGGGGCGCACCCCGACGACGTGGAGCTCACCTCGGGCGGGCTCGCCGCCCGGCTCGCCGCGCATGGGCACGGCACGGGCATCGTGGACCTCACGCGCGGGGAACTCGGCACGCGCGGCGACATGGCGACGCGAGAACGCGAAGCCGCCGAGGCGGCCGCCTGCCTCGGCGTGTCGCAGCGCGAGACGCTGTCGCTGCCCGACGGCGCGCTCGACCGCAATGACAAAGCGCAGCTCGAGGCCGTGGTGGCCTGCCTGCGCCGGCACCGCCCGGCGCTGGTGGTCGCACCCGACCGTCACGACGAGCATCCCGATCACGTCGAGGCCTCGCACCTGATCGCCAGTGCCTGCTACCTCTCCGGGCTCGCGCGCTACGGCAGCGGCACGCGGTTCCGCCCCGAGCGGCTGCTGTTCGCGCTCTATCGCTCGGGCAGCGAGCCGCACCTGGTGGTGGACGTGAGCGCGGTGTGGGAGAAGCGCATGGCCGCGCTGCGTGTGCACGCGAGCCAGCTCGACCCCGCCGCCGGGGAGCCCACGTACCTCACCGTGTCGGGATTCGAGGCCGCGGTCGAAGCCCGGGCGCGCGCCTGGGGCGCGCTCGCCGGCGTGACGCACGCCGAGGGCTACCGCGTGCGCGGGCCGTGGGCGGTGCTCGACGCGCGTGCGCTCCTGGGATCTCGCGGCTCGCGCGGAGGTGCGCATGCCGAAGCGTGACGGTGGCACTCGCCGCAAGCCGGCGAAGGCCGCGGCGAGTACGGTGCGCAGCGGCCGAGCGGGGAAGCTGATCACGAAGCTGCCGCGACGCACCCGGCGCAAACTGCGCATCGGCATCAGCTGCTACGCGCACTTCGGCGGCAGCGGGGTCGTGGCCTCGGAGCTGGGGCGAGAGCTCGCGCGCCGCGGCCACGAGGTGCACCTGGTGGCGAGCCGGCTGCCGTTCCGGCTGCGCACGTTCGAACCCAACATCTACTTCCACGAGTCCACGCCCGCCTCCTACCCGGTGTTCGAGGAAGCGCCCAGCAACCTGGCGCTCGCCGCCAAGATGGTGGAGGTGGTCGAGAACTACTCGCTCGACGTCATGCACGTGCACTACGCCATGCCGTTCGCGACCAGTGCCTACCTCGCCAAGCAGATCATGCTGCCGCGCCACTTGGGCGTGGTCACCACGCTGCACGGCACCGACATCACGGTGGTGGGGGCGGAGCCGTCCTACTTCCGGGTCACCCAGTTCAGCATGCAGTCGAGCGACCGGCTGACCGCGGTGAGCCGGTTCCTGAAGGAGCGCGCCGAGGCCACGTTCGGAACCACCAAGCCGATCGAGGTCATCTACAACTTCGTGGACCCGCACGTCTTCGCCCCCCGGCGCACCCACCGGATGCACCTGGGAGGGCCCGGGACCAAGGTGCTGATGCATGCCTCCAACTTCCGTCCTGTCAAGAACATCCCGATCGTCATTCAGGTGTTCGCTGAAGTCCGCAAGCGGCTCCAGGCCAAGCTGGTCATGGTCGGGGATGGCCCCGAGAAGGCGGGGGCCGAGCAGCTGGCCCGCGAGCTGGGGGTGCACCGGGACGTGCTGTTCCTCGGGAACCAGGACTGCATGGAGGAAGTGCTGCCACTTGCCGATGTATTCCTATTGCCGAGCTCCTCGGAGAGCTTCGGCCTCGTGGCGCTCGAAGCGATGAGCGCCGAGGTCCCGGTGGTCTGCTCCAACGCGGGCGGATTGTCGGAGGTGGTCGAGCACGGGTTCACGGGTTTCCTGCACGACCCGGCGCACGTGGCCGGCTACACGGCCTCGGTCCTCAAGCTGCTGATGAACGACACGCTCCGCCGGACCATGGGCCGCCGTGGCCGGCGGGTGGCGCTGGACCGCTTCAGTGCCGAGGAGATGATCGGGAAGTACGTGAAGGTGTACGAGTCCCTGCGCTAGGGCCGGCCGGAGGCCGGCCACATCGAAAGGTGCGGCATGCTGGGTAAGCAAAGGCGCATCGCACTCATGGCCGAGGGCAGCTTCACGCTGCTCGACGCGAAGACCGCGCTGGGCGTGATCCGCTATCGCCCGGAGGAGGTCGTCGCCGTCATCGATTCCTCCCGTGCCGGCCGCACGAGCGAGGACTGTGTGGGCGCGGGCGGCGACATCCCCGTCGTCGCCGGGCTCGAGGCCGCGGCCGCACTCGGCGCCGACACGCTGCTGCTGGGCATCGCCCCGCAGGGCGGCACGCTGCCGGGGTCGTGGCGCAACGTCGTGGCCGAGGCCCTGCGCCGCGGCTGGGACATCCTCTCGGGCCTGCACGTGTTCCTCGCCGACGATCCCGAACTGGCGTCGCTCGCCGCGCGGCACAACTGCTCCATCCTCGACGTGCGCCGCCCGCCTGCCGCCCGGCCCATCGCCGCGCGCCGTGCGGCGAACCTGGACGCGGTCGTGGTGCTCACCGTGGGCAGCGACTGCAACGTCGGCAAGATGACCACCGCGCTCGAACTGCACGCCGAGCTCCAGGGCCGCGGTGCCCGTTCGGCATTCGTCGCCACCGGGCAGACCGGCATCTTCGTGGCCGACCAGGGCGCGGCCGTGGACGCCATCACGGCCGACTTCGTGGCCGGCGTGGTGGAACGCATGGTGCTGGACGCCGCGCGCGACGCCGACATCGTGCTGGTCGAAGGACAGGGCGCGCTCCACCACCCGGCCTACTCCGGCGTCGCGTTGTCGCTCATGCACGGCGCCTGCCCCGAGGCCCTGGTGCTCTGCCACCAGGCCGGCCGCACGCACATGAAGCTCGCCGACGCGGGGCCCGCTCCGAGGATCCGCGCCCTGTCCGAGATCATCCGCGACAACGAACGCGCCGCCAGCTGGGTGCGTGTCGCGCCCGTGCTCGGACTCTCGATCAACACCATGATGCTCGACGACCTCGAGGCCCGCCGCACGCTCGAGAACGTGTCGCAGCTCACCGGGCTGCCGTCGATGGACCCGGTGCGCTACGGTGCCGAGGCCGTCGCCACCGAACTCATGCGGCGCGTGGACGAACGCAAGCGCCGCGCCTCGAACGAATAGCTGCACGCCAACGCCCCGGCCCGATCGGGCCGCGGAGGAACCTCCATGCGTCTCCACACCGAAGTCCTCGAGTTGCACACCCTGTTCGAGTTCCGCATCGCGCACGGCTCGCGCCGCGCGCACCGGAACACGCTCGTGCGCATCACGCACGAGGGGCTCGAGGGGCTGGGCGAGGCCGCGCCGTCGCACTACTACGGCGAGACCTCGGAGCTGGTGGACCAGGCGCTGGCGGCGTGGGCCCCGGTGCTGGGCGACGACCCGTTCGCGCTGGACGCGATCGACCGCCGGCTGGACGGCGTGCTGCACGGCCACCATGCCGCGCGCGCCGCGATCGAGATGGCGCTGCACGACTGGATCGGCAAGAAGCTGGGTGTGCCGGTGTGGAAGCTGCTCGGGCTCGATCGCTCGCGCACGCCGGCCTCGTGCGTCACGCTCGGCATGGCGAGCCCCGAGGAGATGGAGCGCAAGCTCGAGACGGTGCGGGACTTCCCGATCATCAAGGTCAAGCTCGGCGGCCCGGGCGACGTGGACAACCTGCGCCGCATCAGGGCCAACTACACCGGCAAGCTGCAGGTGGACGCGAACACGGCCTGGAACGCCGCCGACGCGGTGCGGGTGCTGCGGCTGATCGAACCGCTCGGGATCGAGCTGGTCGAGCAGCCGGTGCCGCGCGGCGACCTCGATGGCCTGCGCTGGGTGCGTGAGCGCAGTCCCATCCCGGTGTTCGCGGACGAGAGTGCCCACTCGCTGGCCGATATCGGACTGCTGGCCGGGCGCGTGGACGGCGTGAACTTGAAGATCATGAAGACGGGCGGCCTGCGCGAGATGCTGCGCATGATCCACGCCGCGCGTGCGCACGGCATGAAGGTGATGCTGGGCTCCATGGTCGAGTCGAGCCTGGCGCTCTCGGCGGCCGCGCAGTTGGCGCCGCTCGTGGACTACCTGGACCTCGACGGCCACTGGCTGCTGCGCGACGATCCGTTCGCCGGTGCACCCGGCGAGCGTGGCCTCATCCAGCTGAGCGATGGCCCCGGCCTCGGCGTGGTGCCGGCCGGAGCGGGAGTCCGGTGAGCCTGAGGCTCCGCCTCTACGTCGCCGGCACCGTGCTGGCGGCGGCCGCGGTGCTGGCGTTCGGCTGGCCGGAGCGATTCGCGACCGACTGGGGGCACTACGTCGCGTGGATCGTGGTCTGCCTCGTCTCCGAGACGATGTGGAGCAACACGCTGTCGGGCACGGCCACGTGGAGCCTGTCCGCGACCGTGGGGCTGTCGAGCGCGGTGCTGTGGGGGACCGGCGCCGGCGTGTGGATCTCGGCGCTGTCCACCCTCGTCGCCGACCTGTTCGTGCTGCGCAAGCCGTTCGTGCGCGTGGCGTTCAACTCCGGGCAGGTCGCACTCGCGACCTGGCTCGGGGCATCGCTGTTCGAGCTGTTGGGCGGCCGCGGCGCACTGCCGGTCGGCGTCGGCGGCGGCGTGCTGGACCGCGCGCAGGCCACGTCGCTCATGCTGCCGTTTCTCGGATTGGTCGTGGGCTACTTCGCCGTCAATCGCGCCATGGTCGCGCGAGCGGTGGCGTGGTCCACCGATCGCAGCTGGATGAAGGTGCTGCGCGAGGACTGGCTGTACATGGCGCGGCTCGAGGTGGACGCCGCCTCGTTCCTGCTCACGCCGCTCATGGTGATCTCGTTCACGACCGTGGGTTACCCGGGCGTGCTGCTGTTCTATGCGCCGCTGTTCATGTTGTTCCAGTCCGACCGTCGCTTCAACGAACTCAAGCGCGCCGAGGAAGCCAACCTGCGCAACGCGCGATTCGCCGCCAAGGGCGAACTCGCCGCCGGCATCGGCCACGAACTCAACAACCAGCTGGTCGCGATCAGCGCGCGCGCCCAGATGCTGCTCAAGGACTCCGAGAAGCAGACGTTCGACAACACGCCGCGGCACGCCCAGATCATCTTGGACCAGAGCAAGCGCATGGGCGTGCTGGCGAAGGGCCTCATGGACTACACCCGCAACCAGGTGAACGTCGAGCCCATGGACCTGAACGGCCTGCTCACGAGCACGATCGAGTTCGTGAAGGGCGACAAGCGATTCCGCGCCGTGGAGTGGGACATCGTGCTCGACTCCGCGCTGCCGCAGGTGCGCGCCGACGTCGGGCAGATCCAGGGCGTGTTCATCAACCTGTTCGTGAACGCGGCCGACGCCATGTCCGCCCAGGAGTCGCGGCGCGCGATCAGCGTGCGCACGCGGCTCGACCCGCGCACGCACGTGGCGGCCATCGACGTCGAGGACACGGGCCCCGGCATCCACCGCGAGCACCTGGGCCGGATGTTCGAGTTCATGTTCACGACCAAGGCCGACGGCCACGGCTTCGGGTTGTCCACCGCGCATCGCACCATCGAGAACCACGGCGGGCGCATCACGGTGGCGAGCGAGCCGGGGCATGGCGCGCACTTCCACGTCGAGCTGCCGCTGTCGGGTCCGGGGAGCTTGCGCTGAGTCCCGAGCCGGTCCCCGCAGGGGTCGTCGTGAAGCCGTCCGTGGCGACCGTGGGCCGCATCGATTTCGGGGGCGTGCGCCTGCTGGACGACAGCGGCGGATGGCACGACGCCATGGTGCCGAGCCGGCTGCGCGGACCGCGCCGCGCGCTCGGGAACGCCGTCGTGACCGGCGACCGCGTGCGCGTGGCGTGGGACGGCGAGCGCATGGTGGTCGAGGAGGTGGAGCCGCGCCGCAACGCGTTCTCGCGCCGCGCCGCCGGCGAGCGCGAGGTGGAACAGGTCGTGGCCGCGAACCTCGACCAGGTCTTCGTCGTGGCGTCGCTCAAGCGGCCGGAGTTCCGGCACGGCTTCGTGGACCGCGTGCTGGTGCAATGCGCGCGCGCCGGCATCCCGGCGGTGATCGCGCTCAACAAGGTGGACCTGGACGAGAGTCATGAAGCCGACGCGATCCTGGCCGAGTACGCGCGAGCGGGCGTGGCGGGGCTGGCGACGTGCGCCACGAGCGGTCGCGGTGTCGAGGACGTGCGCGCGCGCTGTCGCGACCGGCGCTCGATGTTCGTGGGTCACTCGGGTGTGGGCAAGAGCACGCTGCTCATGGGCCTCATGCCGCACGAGACGATCGCGCGCGGCGACGTCAACGAGGTGACCGGCAAAGGGCGGCACACCACGACGGCCGCGGTGCTCTACCGCCCCGAGCCGGGGCTGGAACTGATCGACACGCCGGGCGTGCGCGCGTTCGCACTGTGGGGCGTCGAGGCGGACGACCTCGGGGAGTACTACCCGGAGCTCCAGCCGCTGTTGGGCGGTTGCCGGTTCGGCGACTGCCGCCACGACCGCGAGCCCGGCTGCGCGCTGCGTGCGGCCGTGGAACGAGGCGACGTGGGCGAGCGCCGGTTCGCCTCGTACTGTAAGCTGCGGGACGAACTCGCCAGCGGGTTCCACTAGCCGTTCACGCCGAACGGCGCCGGGCCCGCACTCGCCGAGGCCCCGACGTGAACCAGCCGTTCAATCCCGCGCTCACGCACCTCGAGTGCTTCGACTGCGGCGCGCGCGCGGACCTCTCCGCGCCCCGCTCGACCTGCCCGTCCTGCGGCCGGCCCTTGGTGGCGCGCTACGACCTGGCCCGAATCCGCGCCGACGTGCCGCGCGACTCGCTCGGCCGCTACGGCACCGACCTGTGGCGCTATCGCGTCGTGCTGCCGTTCGCGTCGGCGTTCCCGGTCGTGCGACTGGGCGAGGGCGGCACGCCGCTGCTGCCGCTGCCGCGGCTCGCCGACGGGCTCGGCATGGACGCGCTGTGGATGAAGGAGGAGAGCCCCAACCCCACGCAGTCGTTCAAGGCGCGCGGGCTGGCGCTGGCGGTGAACGGCGCGCTGGCCTGGGGCCGGCGCGGCATCGCGCTGCCCTCGGCCGGCAATGCCGGCAGCGCCGCGGCCGCCTACGCCGCCGCGGCGGGACTGCCGTGCCGCGTCGCGATCCCCGAGGACACGCCCGAGGCGTTCGCGATGGAGCTCGCGGCGTTCGGCGCCGAAGTGCGCATGGTGCCCGGCACGATCGCCGACTGCGGCCGCGTCGTGGCGGAATGGGCGCCGGCACCCGAGTGGTGGAACGTCGCCACGTTCAAGGAGCCGTTCCGGTTGGAGGGCAAGAAGACGCTCGGCTACGAGATCGCCGAGCAGCTGCAGTGGGAGCTCCCCGACGCCATCTTGTACCCGACCGGCGGCGGCACCGGGCTCGTGGGCATGGCGAAGGCGTTCCGCGAACTTCAAGAGCTGGGCTGGGTGGGGCCACGCCTGCCCAAGCTGATCGCCGTGCAGGTGCGCGGCTGCGCCCCCGTGGTGCGCGCATTCGAACAGGGCGCGGCGCGCACGGAGCCGTGGGCGAACGCGGTCACGGTCGCGAGCGGCCTGCGCGTGCCGTCGCCGTTCGCGGACACGCTGATCCTGGACGCCGTGCGTTCCACCGGCGGCACGGCGGTGGCGGTGAGCGAGGAGGAGATGCTGGACGCGATGCTGGAACTCTCCGCGCAGGAGGGCTGCTTCGCCTGCCCCGAAGGCGGGGCCACCGTGGCGGCACTCCGCCAGTTGCTGGTCAGTGGCGAGTTGAAGCGCACCGACCGCGTCGTCATCTATGACACCGGCAGCGGGCTCAAGTACCCCGAAGCATGGCGTGCCGCGCTCGAGCGGCGCTCCGGGGCGGTGCGCGCATGAACGCCGTCGCGAGGCGCTGCTCCCTCGGGCTGGCACTCGCGTGCGCGATCGCATGGCCCGCGATCGCGGCGGCTGCCAAGCAGCCGGGCGCCGCCTCGCCGCCACGCGTGCTGGTGGTGCGGCTGGAGGGCGTGGTCTCGCCGATCATGGACGACGTGCTCGCGAGTGCGATCGAACGCGCACGGCGCGACGGGCACGCCGCCCTGGTGATCGAGCTCAACACGCCGGGCGGTCTCGAGCGCAGCATGCGCACGATGGTGCAGCGCATCCTCGCCAGCCCGGTGCCGGTGATCGTGTGGGTCACCCCCGGCGGAGCGCACGCCGCCTCGGCGGGCGTGTTCCTGACGCTTGCCGCCGACGTGGCGGCGATGGCCCCCGGGACCAACATCGGCGCGGCCACGCCGGTGAGCCTGCAGGGCCCCATGGACTCGACGCTCGCGCGCAAGGCCGCGAACGACGCGGCGGCGTTCGCGCGCACCGTGGCCACCCAGCGCGGCCGCGACGTGAAGTGGGCCGAAGCCGCGGTGCGCGAAGCGGTCGCCGCCAGTGAGAAGGAGGCGGTCGAGCGCGGTGTCGTGGACCTCGTGGCCTCGACGATGCCGGAACTGCTGCGACTCTCCGAGGGCCGGCCGGTGCGCCGCCCCGGTTCCACCACCGAGCTGCAGGTGGCAGGCGCGGTCCCCGTGCGCATGGAGGCGTCGTTCCGCCAGAAGGCACTCGGCCATCTCGCCGAGCCCAACATCGCCTACCTGCTGCTCATGCTCGGCTTCTACGGCATCCTGTTCGAGCTGCAGAACCCGGGTGCCATCCTGCCGGGCGTGGCGGGCGCGATCTTCCTGCTGCTCGCCTTCCTGGCGCTCTCCGCGCTGCCCGTCAACGTCGTGGGCCTGGCGCTGCTGCTGGTCGGCATCGGCTTCCTGCTCGCCGAGGTCAAGGTGCAGAGCCACGGGATCCTCGGCGTCGGGGGTGCCATTGCGCTGGCGATCGGCGGGCTCATCCTGTTCGATGACGGTGCGGTGCGCGTGGCGCGCCCGCTCGTGCTCGCCGTCACCGCCATCACGGTGGCGTTCTTCCTCCTGGTCGTGGGCGCCGCGCTGCGCGCGCGGCGCGGCGTTCGCCACACCGGGGCGGGCGCGCTGCTGGGCCGGCACGTGCTCGTCATCGAGGCACTCGCGCCGCGCGGGCGCGTGCGACTGGACGGCGAGGTCTGGAATGCGGAAGCTCCGGTGACGCTGCATGTGGGCGCCGAGGGAGTGGTGACCGGCGTCGAGGGACTCACGCTGCGGGTGCAACCCGCGGCACCGACCCGGGAGGGCTGAGATGGGATCGCTCGGCACGCTGATGCTGCCCCTGCTGCTGTTCCTCGCATTCGCGCTGATCGCGCTGCTCGCGAACTCGATCCGCATCGTGCGCGAGTACGAGCGCCTGGTGGTGTTCCGGCTCGGCCTGTTGGTGGGCGAGCGCGGACCCGGGCTCGTGCTGCTGATCCCCATCATCGACCGCGCGGTGAAGGTGGGGTTGCGCACGGTCACCATGGACGTGCCGTCCCAGGACGTGATCACCAAGGACAACGTGTCGGTGAAGGTGAACGCCGTCATCTACTTCCGGGTGGTGGACGCCGCCAAGGCCGTGGTCCAGGTCGAGAACTACCTGTACGCCACGAGCCAGTTCTCGCAGACGTCGCTGCGCTCGATCCTCGGCGAGCAGGAGCTGGACGAGCTGCTCTCGGAACGCGAGCGGCTGAACCAGGCGCTGCAGCACGTCATCGACCGGCAGACCGAACCGTGGGGTGTGAAGGTCAGCTCGGTGGCGGTGAAGAACGTGGACCTGCCGCAGGAGATGCAGCGGGCGATCGCGCGCCAGGCCGAGGCGGAGCGCGAGCGCCGCGCCAAGGTCATCGCTGCCGAGGGCGAGTACCAGGCGGCCACGCGGCTCGCCGAGGCTGCCGCGATCATCGGTCGCGAGCCGGCCGCGCTGCAGTTGCGCTACCTGCAGACGCTCGCCGAGATCGCCACCGAGAACAACAGCACCACGATCTTCCCGGTGCCGATCGACCTGCTGAAGGCGCTGACCGGAGCGCTGGAGCGGAAGGGCTGACCGCGCCAGCGTCCGCCATCCGACCCGGCGCGCCCGCGCGGGTGACGTACCGCCTGTCGCTGCCGTGTCCGGCCGCGGTCGCGTTCGACTGGCACGAGCGTGAGGGCGCGTTCGAGCGGCTGTCGCCGCCCTGGCGGAACGTGCGCGTGACCGGGCGCTCCGGCGGCATCCGCGACGGCGCGCGCGTCACGCTCGGCCTGGGAGCCCCGCTCGGGACCTGGCGACTCGAGCATCACGACTACGTCGCCGGCCGCGAGTTCCACGACCGCCAGATCGCGGGACCGTTCGCGGCCTACGCGCACGCGCACCGGTTCCACGACTCGCCGACCGGTTCCGTACTCGAGGACACGATCGAATGGCGACTGCCGGGCGGCGCGCTGGGCGCGCTGGGCGATCCGCTCGTGCGCGACGAGTTCGCACGATTGTTCGCGTGGCGGCATGCGGTCACGCTCGCCGATCTCGAACGCGAATCGGCACGTACGGGCGGGCCGCTGACGGTGGGGGTGACCGGTGCCAGCGGGTTCCTCGGCACGCAGCTGTGCGCCGCACTCACCACGCAGGGCCATCGCGTCGTGCGATTCGTGCGCGGCGCGCACGCGCGAGCAGGTGAGGTGGCGTGGGATCCCGCGCGCGGCCGGCTCGATGCGGCCGCACTCGCCGGACTCGACGCCATCGTGCACCTGGCCGGGGCGGGGATCGCCGACGCGCCGTGGACCCCTGCTCGGAAGCAGGAGCTGCTCGAGAGCCGCGTGGCCTCGACCGCGTTGCTCGCGCGACACCTGGCGGAAGGCGCGGGCCCCCGCGTGTTGGTGAGTACCTCGGCCGTGGGCTGGTACGGCGATCGCGGGGACGACCCGCTCGACGAATCGAGCAGCCCTGGCCGCGGGTTCCTGGCCGAGATGGCCCGTCGCTGGGAAGACGCGGCCGCGGCCGCGTCGCGAGCCGGCGTGCGCGTGGTGCACCCGCGCATCGGCATCGTGCTGTGGCCCTCCGGCGGCGCACTGACCCCGCTGGGGCGGGCGATGCGGCTCGGCGCGGGCGGCCCGCTCGGAAGCGGCCGCGCGTGGTGGAGCTGGGTGGGGCTCCATGACCTTCTCGACATGCTCCTGTTCGCCATCGAGCAGCCTGCACTCTCGGGACCGTTCAACGCCGTGGCACCCGAGCCCGCGCGCCAGAAGGACCTCGCCCGTGCCCTGGGCCGCGCGCTCGCTCGCCCGAGCTGGCTGCCGGCACCGGCGTTCGCGCTGCGCGCCCTGCTCGGCCGCGAGAAGGCGGACGAGATGCTGCTCTCCAGCCAGCGTGTGCGGCCCGCCGTGCTGGAGCGCGCGGGATTCCGCTGGCGCGAGCCGGCACTCGAGCCGCTGCTCGAGCGGCTCTACGGCGTGCCGCGGGCCCGGGCGACGGCATGAGCCTGCCCGCGCTGCGGTTCGATGCGGTGGTGAAGGAGTTCGCACTCGGCGAGGCGCGTGTGCGCGCGCTGGACGGGCTCACGCTCGAACTCGCCGCGGGAACGTTCACGGCGATCGTGGGGCGCAGTGGTTCGGGCAAGAGCACGCTCCTGAACCTGGCTGCGGGACTCGACCGGCCGACATCGGGCGAGGTGTTCCTCGCCGGGCAGCCACTGTCGCGACTCGGGGACGACGAGGTGACACGCCTGCGCCGTGAGCGCGTCGGCGTGGTCTACCAGTTCTTCCACCTGCTGCCCACGCTCGAGGTGCGCGAGAACGTCGCGTTGCCGCTGCTCCTGGAAGGCGTGCCGGAGTCGCAGGCGCTGGCTCGCGCGAGTGCGCTGCTGGCCGAGGTGGGTCTCGAACCGCGCGCGCGCGCACGGCCGCACACGCTCTCGGGAGGTGAGCTGCAACGCGCGGCGGTGGCGCGAGCGCTCGTGCACGAGCCCGCCCTGGTGCTGGCCGACGAGCCCACCGGCAACCTCGACACGCGCTCCGCCGCACAGGTGGTGGGGCTCCTGGCCTCGCTCGTGCGGCGGCACGGCGCCACGCTGGTGCTGGTCACCCACAGTGCCGAGGCCTCGGCGGAGGCCGACCGCGTGGTCACGCTCTCGGACGGTCGCGTCGTGGACGACACGACCGTGACCCGGAAGGGCTGAGGCATGCTCGCCGTCTTCCGCTGGCTCGTGCTGCGCCGGCTCGCGCGCGAATGGCGCCGCGCTTCGCTCACCGTGCTGGGCGTTGCCCTCGGTGTGTCGGTGTTCGTGGCGATCCGGCTTGCCAGCGGCTCGTCGCTCGCCTCGTTCACCGAGACGGTGGACGCGGTGCGCGGGAAAGCCGAGCTCCAGGTCTCGGCTGCGGGCGACGGTTTCGACGAGCGGCTCTACGCGCGCATCCGACGCGAGCCGGGCGTGCTTGCCGCCGCTCCCGTGGTCGAGGTCTACGCGCTCGCAGCACCCGGTGACCGGCGAGCCTCGGCGTCCCCGGGTGCCGTCGCTCCGGGCGCGCGAGCGGGCTTCGACGAGACGCTGTTGCTGCTCGGGCTCGACCCGTTCGCGGAGCGGCCGTTCGGCCGCCTCGCCGGCCCCGGCGACCCCGAAGCGGCCGACGCCGGCCTGGAGCTGCTCGCAAGCCCCGGCACGGTGATGGTGACGCGCGCGTTCGCCGCTCGGGCCGGGCTCGCCACCGGCGACACGATCACGCTGCTCTCCGCGGGTGCGCCGGTCGTGCTGCGCATCGTCGCACTCTTGGGTCGCGAGGAGCTGCAACAGGCCATGGGCGGGAACGTCGCGCTGGCCGACCTCGCCACCGCGCAGGAGCTGTTCGCGCGCGGCGGCCGGCTGGATCGCGTGGACCTGATGGTCGAGTCCGGGGCGCGCGATCGTGTGCAGCGCTCGCTTGCCTCGTGGCTGCCGGCCGCCGCACGCGCCGAGTCGCCGCGCACGCGCACGAAGCAGGTGGAGAACCTGGTGCGCGCGTTCTCGCTCAACCTTCTCGCCCTGTCGTTTATTGCAGTTTTCGTGAGCACGTTCTTGATCTTCAACGCCGTGGCCCTGGCGGTGGTGCGCCAGCGCCGCGACATCGGCGTGTGGCGGGCCTTGGGGCTCACGCGCGGCCAGGTGCTGGCACTGTTCCTGGGCGAGGGCCTGCTGCTGGGCACGCTCGGCGGTGCGCTGGGTTCCGCACTCGGTGGCCTGCTCGCGAACGCGGCGCTGGCGCAGGTGGGCCGCTCATTGGAGACGCTCTACCTGGTGGCCCAGACGGACAAGCTGTGGCTCGACCCGGTCACGCTCGCCACCGGCGTCGCCATCGGCGTCCTGTCGTCGCTGGCCTCCTCGCTGGCCCCGGCCCTCGAAGCCGCCGCCACGCCCGCGGCGGCGACGTTGCGCGAGGGCTCGTTCGTGGAAGCGCGCCGGCCGCCCTACGCCCGGCTGGCGTGGTGGGGGGTGGCGCTGCTCGCGGCCGCGGGCGGCGTCACGCTGTGGACGCATTTCGCACGAGCACCGTTTGGCGGTTTCGTCTCAGCGTTCCTGGTGCTGGCGGGTTTCTCGCTGCTGGCACCCGCTTGGACGCGCGCCAGCGCACGGCTCGCCGAGCCGTTCGCACGCCGGGCCGGCATCGCCGCCACGCTCGGCGTGCGCGCGGTGGAGGAGGCCGCGGCACGCGCCAGCGTGGTGATCGCCGCGCTCATGGTGGCGGTCGGGATGCTGGTGGCCCTCACCGTGATGGTGGGCAGCTTCCGGCGCACGGTGGACCAGTGGGTCACGCAGACACTGCGCGGCGACCTTTACGTGGAGCCGGTGGGGCATCGCGCCTCGCGCGGCGCCACGTCGCTGCCCGACGAACTGGTCGAAGGCGCCGCACGACTGCCGGGCGTGGCCGCCGTGGATACGTACCGCGCCACCACGGTGACGGTTGCCGACCGTCTCATCCAATGTGTCGGCATCGAACTGGCGGTGCAGCGCGACCGCGGCGGGCTGGTGTTCTCGGGTGGCGAGGACGCGCGCGCCGTGCTCGACCGCACGATCGCAGGCGGAGGGGTGATCGTGACCGAGAGCTTCGCGCACCACCGGCGCGTGCGAGCGGGGGACGAGGTGACGCTGCCCGCGGCTTCGGGAGGCGTGCGGCTGAGGATCGAAGGGGTGTTCCAGGACTACAGCACCGACGCCGGTGCGGTGCTCATGGACCGCTCGCTCTACGAACGGCTGTGGCCGGGGCCGCGCACCGAGAGCCTGGCGCTTTACTTGGAGCTCGGGGCTTCCGTCGCCGCGGTGCGCGAGGCGTTCCTCAAACTCGCCGGGCCGGGACGGCTGCTGCACGTGACACCCAACCAGGAGCTGCGCCGTCGCGTGCTGGCGGTCTTCGACGAGACATTCCGGATCACGTGGGCGCTCCAGGCCATCGCCGTCCTCGTGTCCGTGCTGGGCGTGGTCAGCACGCTCACGGCGCTGGTGCTGCAGCGCCGCCGGGAGCTGGCCACGTTGCGAGCGGTGGGGGCGAAGCGCGCGCAGGTTCGCACGCTCGTGCTCGCCGAGAGCGCGCTGCTGGGGCTCTCGGGTTCGCTCCTGGGCTGTGCTTCCGGACTGGTGCTGGCGCTGCTGCTCGTGCACGTCATCAACCGGCAGTTCTTCGGCTGGACCATCCAGCTCACGCTGTCGCCGGGGGTGTTCGCCGGCGCGGTGCTGCTCATGACGCTCACCGCCACACTCGCCGGATTGTTGCCCGCGCGGCTCGCCGTCGCCGGCCACGCCGCCGGCGCACTGCGCACCGAATGACGCGCGCGGCGAGGCTGGCATGTGCGCTGGCGTTCTCGCTGGTGACCCTCGGCGCCGGCGCACGGGTGCGGCTCGACTCCGACGGCTTCCGGCTCGCCGTGCCGCCCTACGCGTTCCAGTTCCCGCACGATCACGCCGCGCATCCGGGCTTCCGCACCGAGTGGTGGTACTACACCGGACACTTGAGCGCAGGCGAACGTACATTCGGCTACGAAGTCACGTTCTTCCGCGTCGCGCTTCCGGTGACAGCCCGCGACTCCACGTCGGCGTGGCGCGCTCGGCACGTGATCTTCCGCCACCTGGCACTCACCGAGGATCGCCCGGGCCGCTTCCGGAGCGATGAGCGCGCGGAGCGCCAAGCGCTGGAACTCGCCGGAGCCGACAGCACGCGCTACCTGGTGTGGCTCGGCGACGACTATGCCGGGCTCGAGCCCGACCGGAGCACGCACCGCGTGGTGGCGCGCGGGGACGACTTCTCGCTGGACCTGCGGCTCCTGCCGCTCAAGCCGCCCGTGATCCACGGCCGGGACGGTGTGAGCCAGAAGTCGGCGGGCGAGGGGAATGCCTCGCACTATTACTCGCTCACGCGGCTCGCCACGCGCGGCCGGTTGGTCTCGGGCCGCGACACGCTCGCGGTCGAGGGCCTGTCGTGGATGGACCACGAGTTCTCGAGCAACCAGATGGGTGGCACGCATGCGGGCTGGGACTGGTTCAGCGTCCACCTGGACGACGGGCGCGACCTGATGCTCTACCAGCTGCGATTGAAGCGCGGCGGGACCGACCCGTTCTCGTCGGGCACGCTGGTGGAGCCCGACGGCCGCTCGCGTGCGCTGCCGCGTGAGGCATTCGGCGTGCAGGCCTCCGGGACCTGGAAGAGCCCGCGCACCGGCGCGCGCTACCCGAGCGGGTGGCGCGTGCGCGTGCCGGGGGAATCACTCGAACTCACACTCGCGCCGACGGTGGCCGGCCAGGAGCTGGTCGTCGAGAGCATGCGCGGGCTGGCGTACTGGGAAGGTCGCGTGCGCGTCTCGGGGACGAGCCGCGGCCGTCCGATCTCGGGCGAGGGCTACGTGGAGCTCACCGGCTATGCCGGACCGCCGCCGTTCTAGTCCGGGCTCGGCGCCGCATGGGCGCGTTGCGCGGCCGGAGCCCGGAGGTGGGTTGCCTCGGGCGCGCGGGCTCGCTAGGCTGGTTCCGATGCGTCGACCCCTCATCGCGACAAACGCGACTCTGGCGACACTCGTGGCGGTACTGGCCATGGGGGCGGGCGGTTGTTCCTCCGCGCCCGAACCGGGCAGCCCGGCCTCGCCGCCCTTGAGCCAGACCATCCCCGAGCGGCACGCCTCCACCGCGGTCACCCAGGCCGCCGACAGCGTCGGCTCGATCCCCGGCTCGCAGAACGCCGCCTTCATCTACAAGTTCCGTATGACCGAGCCGCCGAGCGGCACCGGCTTCTCGTTCAAGGACCGCGACCTGTCGTTCTCGTTCCGGCCCTCGCCCAATGCGCTCTACTTCGGTGTGGAGAACCTGCAGGGCCGCCCGGTCTCGATCGACTGGGACCATTCGGAGTTCCAGGAGCCCACCGGCCGCAAGGCGCGCGTGGGCCACTCGACCACGCGCTGGCGCGACCGGTTCGCCTCGCAGGCGATGAGCACGGTGAACCCGCAGCAGCGTTACTCGGACTTCGTGTTCTCGGTGGACGACCTGCTGGATCCGGGCAACTCGCCCGAGACCCAGCTGCGCCGCCCGCTGCTGCCCGAGGACTCGAGCGCGCCGACCTACTCGAACATGGTGTTCGGCGTGGACCTCGTGTGCATCATCGAGGGCCAGCCGCGCACGTACGTGATCCGCTTCCAGGTCGACAGCGTCATCCCGCGCTGACCGGGCGCATGTTCCGCCGGTCCGCGACCCGCGCGCACACCGTGGCCGCGACTGCGACCGCGCTGTGGCTCGTCGCCCACGCGGCCCTCGCCGCCGGCCTGCAGCCGCCGCGCCACACGCGCCCACAGATGGAAGCCGCGATCCCCACCTCGCCGCCGTTCACGTTCGTCTACGGCACGCGCGACCCCGCCGCGACCGCACTGCTGCGCGCGCGCGCCGTCACACTCGCCACCCGCGTCTTCGGCACGGACTCGAGCCGCGTGCTCGCCGACCGCGACGCCAGCGAGGCGCGGCTCGCCTCGGGGCCGGTGTACCTGGTGGGAGGGCCGCGCGAGAACGACTGGACGCGCCGGCTGGCGCCCGCGCTGCCGGTGTCGTTCGAGGGCGCGACGTTCCGCTGGCAGGGGCGTCTCTACGACCAGCCGCTGGATGCGATCCACCTGTCGTGGCCCAATCCGCTCGAGCCGCGCTGGTTCCTGATCCTCGCCGCCGGGAACTCGCCCGCCGCACTCGCGCGACGCGGGGGTTTCACGTTCGGCGACGAGGACTTCCGCATCGTCCGAGACGGCGAGCTCGTGCGCTCGGGGCGCTTCGCGCAGACGCCCGCGAAGCCCTGGGCCTACGACGCCGCGCTCGACCGCGACCGCGAGGCCGAGCGCGAACGCTACGAGCGCGCACTGCGTGTCTCCGTGAATGGCGGCGTGCGACTGCGCGCACCGGCGAACCTGACGGCGGCGGCATCGGTGGGGGCATCGGCCAGCGCGATGCTCGCACGGCTGGACGGCGAGGGGCTCACGGTGCCCGCGGGCGCGACCGTCACGCTCACGCTGCACCGCGATCTCGAGAGCAAGGGATTCCACACGCGCGACACGCATGCCGAGAACGTCGTGCGCAACGCAGATGGTGTGGCGGTGGAGGCCGCGCTGCCGTCGGGCCGCACGCAGCTCGACCTGTGGAGCGTGGTCGCGGCCCGGCTGGTGCAGTGCGGGGCCTCGCCGGATTCGAGATTCCTGCGCGCGGCCGGCACCCAGTTCGCGAATCGCTTCGAGGGCGAGCCGTTGGAGCGCGCCGTGGCACGGCTCGAGCAGGGCGACCGGCTGCCGAGCGCGGGCCAGGCGGCGGCTCGCGACGGCGCGCTGTGGCGCTCGCCGCTGGTGCGCGAACCGTCGCGTGCGCTGCTGCTGCGAGCGGTGTGGGATTGCGCCCCTGCGGCCTCGCGTCGCACCGCGCTGTTGAGCGTGCTGCGAGCGACGGCCCCGGGCACGCTCGACAGCCTGTGCCGGCTCGCGGGTGTGCCGGCGCGCGCGGTCGAGGCGCGCTATGGCGCTCTCGCCGACTCACTTTCGCGTGAAGGCACCCGGCTGGCCGCGAGAGCCAAGCGAGAGCCGTGGCGGCCCTCGCAGGGCTTCCAACGCGGTGTGTGCCTCCAGCACGCGGTCGGTCTCGAGCGCGGCTATCTGTCGGCGAGTGCCGCACGACAGCTCACGCGCCTGCGCGATGCGGGAGCGGGCTGGGTGTCGCTCACGCCGTTCGCATGGCTCGCCGACCCCAGGCAGCCCGTGATCGGCAACAGCAGCGACCTCGGTCCCGACGGTGAGAGCGACGAAGCCGTGGCCGAGGCAGCGGCGCGCGCGCATGCGCTCGGGCTGCGCGTGTGGCTCAAGCCGCACGTGTGGACGCGCGGCTGGTCGGGCGACCTCGCATTCGGTGCGTCGGGCTGGCCGCGGTTCTTCGCAGCCTATGAGGAGGTCCTGATCCATTGGGCGCTCTTCGCCGACCGTGAGGGCTTGGACGGACTGTTCATCGGGCACGAACTCGCCAGTGCCACCGCCGCGAGCCCGGCGCGCTGGCGCGAACTGGCCGGTTCGGTGCGCCGTGTCTACGACGGCCTCATCTCGTACAACGCCAACTGGGACGAGGCCGCGCGTGTGCCGTTCTGGGATGCGCTCGACCTCATTGCGGTGTCGTTCTACGCCCCGCTCTCGGAGAAGCGCACGCGGGACGCGCGCACGCTGCGCCGCGGCGCCGATCGCGCGGTCGCCTCGCTGGCCCCGCTCGCTCGCCGCTTCGGCCGGCCGGTGCTGATCGCCGAACTGGGCTACGCGCCGAGCCCCGACGCGCCGGTGCGGCCATGGGAGGAGGGCGCGGTGGCCACCGACGCCGACATGCAGCGCGCTTGCCTCACGGCTGCGGTCGCGGCACTGGACGCGCCGGAATGGCTGGCGGGCGTGTACTTCTGGAAGTGGGGGAGTGCGGCCGAGAGCGACGATGCGTTCGACCCGCGCGGCCGACCCGCCGAAGCGGTGGTGACCGGCGCATTGCAGGGCTGGCAGGGCCGGCCGGTGCGCGTGCCGCGCGCCGGCCCCTGAAGACGTGAGCGCCCCGGGG
>Ga0315912_10001880_pt1 | contig 23937 bp, 26 predicted proteins | sample VfabasoilMG_FD_204469 | JGI IMG/M metagenome (GOLD analysis project Ga0315912, IMG submission 204469) | Garden soil microbial communities collected in Santa Monica, California, United States - V. faba soil | ecosystem: Environmental > Terrestrial > Soil > Garden | place: USA: California... | reverse complement strand
GCACGGCCGCGACCACGTCACGATCGCGGAGCTGGCGATGGACAAGGACGGCAAGTTCCTCGCCATGCGCGTGCGCACCACTGCGAACATGGGCGCCTACCTCTCCACGTTCGCCTCCTGCATCCCGACGATCCTCTACGCCACGCTGCTCGCCGGGCAGTACACCACGCCACTGATCTACTGCGAAGTGACTGCGGTGTTCACCAATACCGCGCCGGTGGACGCGTATCGCGGCGCCGGGCGCCCCGAAGCCACCTACGTGGTCGAGCGCCTGGTGGAAACCGCGGCGCGCGAGATGAAGCTCGATCCGGCCGAGATCCGCCGGCGCAATTTCATCCGCAACTTCCCGTATCAGACACCGGTGGCGCTGTGCTACGACACGGGTGACTATGAAGCGACGCTGGGTGCTGCCGAGAAACTCGGGGATGTAGCGGGTTTCCAGAAGCGAAAAGAAGAATCCCTGAAAAAGAACAAACTGCGCGGCATCGGCTACGCCTGCTACATCGAGGCCTGCGGCATCGCGCCGTCCAACGTTGCCGGCGCCCTCGGGGCGAGGGCAGGCCTCTTCGAGGCGGGCGAGGTCCGCGTGCATCCCACCGGCACGGTGACGGTATTCACCGGTTCGCACGCGCACGGCCAGGGCCACGAGACCACGTTCGCGCAGGTCGTCGCCGACCGGCTTGGCCTCACCATGGAACAGGTCGAGATCGTGCACGGCGACACGTCCAAGGTGCTCTTCGGCATGGGCACCTACGGTTCGCGCTCCATCGCGGTGGGCGGCACCGCCATCGTCAAGGCGCTCGACAAGGTGGTCGCCAAGGGCAAGAAGATCGCGGCGCACCTGATGGAGGCTGCCGAAGCCGACATCGAGTACGACAAGGGCGTGTTCAAGGTCGCCGGCACCGACAAGAAGAAGACGTTCGGCGAGGTGGCGTTCGCCGCCTACGTGCCGCACAACTACCCGCTCGACAAGCTCGAGCCCGGCCTCAACGAAAACGCGTTCTACGACCCGGCCAACTTCACCTTCCCCGCCGGCACCTACGTCTGCGAAGTCGAAATCGACCGCGACACCGGGAAGACCGAGATCGCTTCCTTCGTCGCGGTGGACGACTTCGGCAAGATCATCAACCCGATGATCGTCGACGGCCAGGTACACGGCGGCCTGACCCAGGGCATCGGGCAGGCGCTGACCGAAGGCTGCCGCTACGACGAGACCGGACAGCTGCTCACCGGGTCGTTCGGCGACTACTGCATTCCGCGCGCGAGCGACGTGCCGATGTACCAACTCGAGACGCGCGAGACGCCCTGCACGCACAACCCGCTCGGCGTCAAAGGCTGCGGCGAAGCCGGCGCCATCGGCGCCCCGGCGGCGGTGATGAACGCGATCACCGACGCGCTCGGCGTCAAGGACCTCGCGATGCCCGCCACCTCACAGACGGTTTGGAAGAATCTCCAGGAGAAACACCATGCACGCGTTTGAATACCATCGCCCGGCGAGCAGCAAGGAAGCCACCGCGCTTGCGGGGAAGAAAACTGAAGGCCGCTACCTCGCCGGTGGGCAGAGCCTGGTGCAGGCAATGAAGCTGCGCCTGTCGTCGCCGTCAGACCTGTTTGATCTCGGCACGCTCAAGGAGCTCTCGTTTATCAAGGCGACAGGTTCCGCTGTTGAAATCGGCGCAATGACTCGCCACGCCGACGTCGCCGGCTCGAAGGAGGTGCAGAAGGCGATTCCCGCGCTCGCCGCGCTCGCCGGCATGATCGGCGACCGGCAGGTGCGGCACATGGGCACCTGCGGCGGCTCGATCGCCAACAGCGATCCGGCGGCCGACTATCCGGCCGCGGTGGTCGGCCTCGGGGCGACCATCACGACCAACAAGCGCAAGATCGAGTCCGACAAGTTCTTCACCGGCCTGTACGAGACCGCGCTCGAGCCGGGCGAACTGATCACTTCGGTGTCCTTCCCGGTGCCGAAGCGCGCCGCGTACATGAAGTTCAAGAACCCGGCTTCGCGCTTCGCCATCGTCGGCGTGTTTGTGGCGGATTTTGGCGGCAAGGTCCGCGTCGGCGTCACCGGCGCGGGTGCGAGCGCTTTCCGGCAGGCGGACCTGGAGAAAGCGCTCAGCGCGAAATTCGCGCCTGAGGCGGCGGCCGCCGTGAAGGTGAAACCCGACGGCCTCAACAACGACCTGCATGCGAGCCCCGAATACCGCGCCCACCTGGTCACGGTGATGGCGAAGCGCGCCGTCGAAGCTGCGCTGAAGTAGTTCCCCTGTCGCGCACCGCGCAGGCGTTTGCCGCGGCGCTGGCGGTTTTCGCGGCGGTACTGGGCCTGCGCCTCGCCGGGTCGCTCGAGCGCATGGAGCTCGCCGCCTGGGACGCGGGCATGCGCCTGCGTCCCGTGGCCGCGATCGATCCGCGCCTGGTGTTCATCGACGAGACCGAAGACGACCTGCAGCGCTTCGGGCATCCGCTGCCGGACGCGACGCTGGCGAAGATCATCGAGCGCACGCTGGCCCTTGGCGCCGCCGTCGTGGCGATGGACAAGTTCCGCGATATCCCGGTGCCGCCCGGCAGCCGGGATCTCGAGCGCGTGCTCTCGGCCAATCGCAACGTCTACTGGGGGTACCAGTTCGGCGGCCCCGGCGTACGGCGCGTCATGCCGCCGCGTGCGCTCGCCGGCACGCCGCAGGTCGGCTTCGTCGACATCGCGGTGGATTCCGGCGGCATCGCGCGACGCGGGCTGCTCTACCTCGACGAAGGCGGGCCGCCCGAGCCCTCGCTCGCGCTGGTCGTCGCCACCGCTTGGCTCGCCACGCAAGGCATTGCGCCGCGGCCCGACCCCGCCAATCCGTCCGCGTTGCGCCTCGGGCGCGCCTCGATCATGCCGTTCGAGCCCTGGGACGGCGGCTACGCCGGCACCGACGCCGCCGGCTACCAGATCCTGCTCGATTTCCACGGCGCGCCGGAACGCTTCGCGCGCGTTAGCCTGAGCGACCTGCTCGACGGGCGCGCCGATGCGGCGCTGGTGCGCGGCCGTGTCGCGGTCGTCGGCTCGAGCGCGCACAGCCTGCGCGATTTCTTCGAGACGCCGTTCACCGCGGGGACCGGGCAGCCGCTCACCGGCGCGGAGCTCCAGGCGCACCAGGTCAGCCAGCTCCTGCGCCTGTCGCTCGGCGAATCGGCGCCGGTGCGCACGCTCTCCAAGCCGCTCGAGGTGCTGCTGATCGCGCTCGCCTGCCTGCTCGGGCTTTCGCCCTGGCTTGCGTCGCGCGGGCTATGGCTCGCGGTATTCGTCGCCGTGGGCGTCGCCGCGCTGGCACTCGCGTGGAGCGCGACCGCCGCGCGCGACCTGTGGCTGCCGGTGTTGCCGCTCGCGCTCGGCTTCCTGCTGACCGCCTCGGTGTCGGCGGGCCTGCGCGCGCTGCACGAGGCGCGCGAGCGCGGCGAGCTGATGGCGATCTTCTCGCGCCACGTCTCGCCCGAGGTGGCGCAGGAGCTCTGGCAGCGCCGCAGCGAAGCGGGCGGCGGCACCTGGCTGCAGCCGCGCAACCTCGGCATCACGGTGCTGTTTGCCGACCTGCACGGCTACTCGCCGGTGGCCGAAGTGCTGCCGCCGGAGGCGACCGCCGCCTGGCTGAACGAGTTCATCCGCCCGATGGCGGAGATCATCATGGCGCACCGCGGCGTGATCCGGCAGTACGCCGGCGACGCAGTGATGGCGGTGTTCGGCGCGCCACTGCCGAGCGCTACGCCCGAGGAGCGCAGCCGCGACGCCCGCGCCGCGCTCGCCTGCGCCACCGAGATGTGCCGCAAGCACGCCGAGCTGAATCGCGCGTGGCGCGAGGCCGGGCAGCCCACCGCGGGCCTGCGCATCGGCATCCAGAGCGGCCCGGTGGTCGGCTGCGTGGTCGGCAGCCGCCAACGCCTCGAGTACACCGTGATCGGCGACGCGGTGAACGTCGCCGCGCGCCTGCAAAGCATGGCGCTGCCCGGCGAAGAGGATGGCGAGGCGGGCCGCATCCTGCTCGGCGCCGAGGCCCGCGCACTGCTCCAGGCGGATGCGCCCTGCTCGTCGATCGGCGCCTTCCCGGTGAAGGGACGCAGCGCGCCGGTGGAGGTCTACCGGGTCAACCAATCACCCGGTCAGCGCGCTGGCGCAGCGTGACCGGCGGCGTAAGCCCAAGCGTGCGCGCGGTGCGCTGGTTGAGCACCAGCTGGAACTTGGCCGGCTGCCCGATGGGCAATTCGGCGGGCTTCGCTCCCTTGAGGATCCGGTCCACATAGCCCGCTGCGCGGTAGTAGAGATGCGGGTAGTGCACCCCATAGGAAATCAGGCCGCCGACTACTGCGAACTCGCTGTCGGAGTAGATCGCCGGCAGCTTGTGCTTGGCGGCGAACTCGACCACGGCATTGCGATGCTCGACGATGAGCGGGTCCAGGTTCACCAGCAGCGCGTCGGCGCGCTTGGCGCCGGCCTCCTCGAAGGCAATCGCGAATCCCTGTGGATCGCGCACGTCGAGCAGCAGCGCCTGCATGCCGAGCTTGCGAGCGACCGTCTCGGTCTCCTTCCACTGCGCCGCCCCGGCCGGGTTGCTCATGTTGAGCAGGTTGCCGACGTGCTTGGTGCGCGGCGAGATCTCCTTCAGCAGTTCCAGCCGCCGCGCAGTCAGCTCGCGGGTCTGGGTCGTAAGTCCGGTGATGTGCCCGCCCGGTTTCGCGAGGCTCTTGACGATCTTCAGCCCCACCGGGTCCGAGGAGGCCGTCATCACCACCGGGATCGGCGCAGCAAGCTTCGACGCCAGCACCGCCGGGGTGCCGCGCGCCACAATCACATCCGCCTTCAGGCGCACGAGGTCGGTGACGAAATCCGCGAAGCGCTCCGAGCGCCCGTCGGCCGAGCGGTAGTCGATGATCAGGTTCTGGCCCTCGATGTAGCTCAGGTCGCGCAGTCCGTCGCGGAACGCCTCGTAGTTCGTGCGATTCATCGTCTGCGAAGTGGTCTCAAGCAAGCCGACACGGAACAGGCGGGCCGGCGGCTTCGTAGCCGGCTGCGCGCGGGACACGAGCGGCCAGGCGAGCCCCGCGCCCAGAGTGACCAGCAGATCGCGTCGGGTAGTCATGCAATCATTACAATACAGGACTTCATGCCCAAACTCCTGCCGAAAACCATCGATGAAACGCAGGCGCTGCTCGCCAAGGGCGACTATGTCGCCGAGCGCAGCCTGGCCACCTCCCTGTTCCTGTCGCTTGCCATGCAGCGCCCCCTCTTCCTCGAGGGCGAGGCCGGGGTCGGCAAGACCGAGATCGCCAAGGTGCTCGCCACCGCGCTCGACCGCGAGCTGATCCGGCTGCAGTGCTACGAGGGCCTGGACATCGCGCAGGCGGCCTACGAGTGGAACTACTCGCGCCAGATGATCGAGATCCGCCTGGCGGAGGCCTCGGGCGAGAAATCGAAGGAGAAGCTGGCGGCCGACATCTATTCGGAGAAGTTCCTGATCAAGCGGGCGCTGGCGAAGGCGCTGGAAGGCCATTCGCCGGTGCTGCTGATCGACGAACTGGACCGCACCGACGAGCCGTTCGAGGCCTACCTGCTGGAAGTACTGTCCGACTGGCAGATCACGATTCCCGAGACCGGCACGCTGCGCGCGAAGGAGCCGCCGCTGGTGGTGATCACCTCCAACCGCACGCGCGAGATCCACGACGCGGTGAAGCGCCGCTGCTTCTACCACTGGGTGGACTACCCGGATGCGAAGCGCGAGCTCGAGATCCTGCGCCGCAAGGCGCCGAAGGCAAGCGCCGCGCTGTCGAAGGAAGTCGTGGCCTTCGTGCAGCGCCTGAGGAAGAGCGATCTGTTCAAGCTGCCCGGCGTGGCCGAGACCATCGACTGGGCCAACTGCCTGGTGGCGCTTGACCGCGTGGCGCTCGACCCCGAGACGGTGAACAACACTCTCGGCGTGCTGCTCAAGTACCGCGACGACCTCGAGCGCGTCGCCGGCGAGGAAGCCGCCCGCCTGGTGGGCGAAGCCAAGGCTGCCGCCGCGGCTTGAACCAGGGCCGTCTACCGGAAAACGTAGTCCATTTCACGCGGCTGTTGCGCGCCGCGGGATTGCGCATCGGGCCGGACCGCGCCATTGACGCGGTGAGGGCGCTGGAAATCGCCGGCGCGCACAGAAGGGAAGACTGGTACTGGACCATGTCGGCGGTGCTGCTGTCGCGCGAGCAGCAGCGGCCGATCTTCGACCAGGCCTTCAACATCTTCTGGCGCGACCCCAAGCTCGCCGAACGCATGATGAGCCTGATGCTGCCCAAGGCGCATGGCCGCGCGCCCAAGCCGGAGGAGCAGCAGAGCCAGCGGCTGACCGACGCGCTCTACCACCAGAAAAATCAATCCGAGAAGGAGCAGGAGCGCATCGAACTCGAAGCCCGGCTGACCTTCTCGTCGCGCGAAGTGCTGCAGCGCATGGACTTCGACACCATGTCCGCCGCCGAGCTCACCGAGGCCCGCCGCATGCTCAGCGAGCTGCGCCTGCCGCTGCCGGTCATCAGGACGAGGCGCTTTGAGAAGAAGATTTCCGGTATCCGGATTGATCTGAGAAAGACGCTGCAGGAATCCCTTCGCAAGGGCGGAGACGTTATCCCCTTGGTGCGCGCCGCGCCGCGCGAGCTGCACCCGCCGCTGGTGGTGCTGTGCGACATCTCGGGCTCGATGAATCCGTATTCACGCATGTTCCTGCACTTCCTGCACGCCATCACCAACGACCGGGACCGCGTCTCGGTGTTCGTGTTCGGCACGCGCCTCACCAACATCACGCGCCAGCTGCGCCACCGCGACGTCGACGTGGCGATGACGCGCGTCGCCGAGGCGATCAAGGACTGGTCGGGCGGCACGCGCATTGGCGGCTCGCTGCGCGAGTTCAACTACAAGTGGGCGCGCCGCGTGCTCGGGCAGAACGCCTGCGTGCTGCTGGTCTCCGACGGCCTGGACCGCGACGCGGGCGAAGGCCTTGCCGGCGAAATGGAGCGCCTGTCGAAGTCCTGCCGCTTCCTGGTGTGGCTCAACCCCTTGCTGCGCTACGAGAAATTCGAGGCGCGGCCCGCCGGCGTGCGCGCCATGCTTCCCTTCGTGGATCTGTTCCTGCCGGTGCATAATCTGAAGAGCCTCGTTGACCTCGCCAAGGCGATCAACGGGCCGATGGTCCGAACCCGACAGGAGATGCGCCAATGGACATGAAGGGCGAGCAGCTGATTCCCGCGCCGCAGACCGACGTGTGGAAGGCGCTCAACGATCCCGCGGTACTGCGCGCCTGCGTGCCGGGCTGCGAGGCGATCGATCCGGTCGGGCCGAACGAGTACATGGTGCTGATGGTGGCGAAAGTCGGACCGGTGAGCGCCAAGTTCAAGGGACGGCTGATGCTCTCCGACATCAAGCCGCCGAATTCGTACGCCATCGCCTTCGACGGCCAGGGCGGGCCGGCCGGCTTCGCCAAGGGCGGCGCGCAGGTGGCGCTGTCGACGCTGGGCGACCAGACCCGGCTCGCCTACGACGTCAAGGCGAGCGTCGGCGGCAAGCTCGCGCAGATCGGCTCGCGCCTCATCGACGCCGCTGCCAAGAAGGTGGCCGACGATTTCTTCAACAACTTCAACCGCCGCTTCTCCGGCGAGCCTTCAGGGGACGAAACCGTCATCGGCACGCCGCAAGAGGCGCCGAAGAAGGACGACCACGCTCACGCCGAAGCGGCAACCCCCGCCGGGCCCTCGATCAGCAACCTGACCGTGACTTTCTTCGCGGCGGGCTCGCTGGTGGTGTTCGTGGTTGCGCTATTCGTCCTTTTGGGTTGAGTTGGATTAGAGTTCGTCCATGGCTACCCCCGAACGCCGCCAGGCCGCGATCCTCTACACCGAGCTGCGCAATTTCACGCGGCTTTCGGAGGCGCTCATGCCGGAGAAGGTGCTGCAGCTTGCCGGCGAGTTCTTTTCGCTTGCCGGGAAGATCATCACCACCAACGGCGGGCGCGCGGTGTGCGTGCACAACGACTCGCTGCTCGCGGTCTTTACCGGGACCGACGCCAAGCAGTTTGCCGCGCAGGCGCTGACCGCCGCCCAGGACGTGCTGCGCGAGTTCGCGCCGGTCGGTGAACGCTGGAAGACGGAGTACGGCCTCGCCGCGGCGGTGGCCGGCGGCCTGCACCTCGGCGAAGCGGTGTTCGGCGCCATCGGTGCGGCGCCAATCGCGCTGGGCGACTGCGTCAGCGTCGCCGAGCGCATGGTGCATCGCGCGCGCGCCGGCGAAATCGTGATCTCGCTCGACCTGATGAAGGGGCTCGGGCCCGCGGTGCAGAAACTGCCGGCGGACGAGTTGCCGCCGCTCGAGCTGGGCAAGCGGCCGCCGATCCCGATCTACGGGATGGTGGTCGAAACCCGTCTGGACTTTACTTAACCAGGGCTTCTTTGATCGCCGAGGCGAGCGCCTCGGGCGGATGTGCGCCGGACACGCCGAATTTCCGGTCAAAGATGAAGGTCGGCACCGCCTGGATGCCGAAGCCTCGCATCGCAGCCTCCAGTGCCGCCACTTCCTTTTCGTCTGCATCGCCGGGCCAGCCGGAAACGCCGCATTCGATTGCGACGGCTTTCAGGACTTCCTCGTTGCCGATGTCCTTGGCATCCTCGAAATACGCCTTGAACAGCGCATCCACCACCCTCTGTCCGGCGCCCTGCTTCTGCGCGAGCGCAATCAGGCGGTGCGCGGCGACGGTGTTGGGGGTGCGCTGCATGCGGTCGAAGGCGAAGCCGATGCCCTCGCCCTTGCCCTCGGCGGCGACGCGCGCATCGAGCTCGCGCCCGCGCTCGACCGAGCCGAATTTCGCCTTGCGGTAGTCGGCGCGCGCGATGCCCTCGCGCGGCATTTCCGGATTCAGCTGGAACGGCAACCAGACGATTTCAGGCTGGACGTCCTTTTCGAGGATCTTCAGTGCCTTCTCCAGGCGCTTCCTGCCGATGTAGCACCACGGACAGATGACGTCCGACACCACTTCGATCCTCATTTCGGTTTGCGCTCCGGGACGGTCCAGAAATAGATGGTGCGGCCGTTGAGGTCCACCGTCTGCTCGGGCTTCCAGTTGCCCATGGCGAACTGGTGCGACACGATGCGTGTGCCGGGCTTGAGCTCGGCCCACAGGCGCGGCCGCAGCTTCTCGTTGAGGTCGGGCAGCAGGTAGAGCGTCACGACGGTGGCGTCCTTGAAATCCGCCTTGAAGAGGTCCTGCTGCTTGAACGTGACCAGCTTGGTGACGCCCGCCTTCTTCGCGTTGGCGTTCGCTTCCTTGATGCGCTCCGGGTCGATGTCGATGCCGTAGGCGCGGATGCCGTACTTCTTCGCCGCGGCGATCGGGATCCTGCCGTCGCCGGAGCCCAGGTCATAGAGGATGTCGCCCGGCCCGACCTTGGCGATCGCCAGCATGCGCTCCACCACGTCGTGCGGCGTGGGAACGAAGATGACGTCGGGTTGCTGTTGCTGCTGGGCGAACGAGGGAAACGAAACCGCGAACAGGAATGCGAAGGCGGATGCGAATTTCATCCGCCAATTATGCCTCAGGGTGAAAAGCCGGTCGCAAACCGGTTCGCGGTCGCCGCCGCCTCCACTTCGCGATGGCCGGATTGCGCCTCGGCGTCGTACAGCTCGTAGCGCGCCCACGCGATCAGCACGATGACAGCGACGATCGCGACCAGCGCCACGACCGCAGTCACCGGGTGCTCTCCGCTGAAGTAGTGCCGCATGCCAATTGGACAGCGGGCGGCGCCACAGGTTTCACGCGAACGTGACTAATTCCCTGCAATCGTCATGGTTTCGATCAGGATCGAGCCGCTGGAACGCCCGCCGCGTTCCACCACGTCGTTGCCGATCGCTGCGATGCCGCGGTACAGGTCGCGCAGGTTGCCGGCGATCGTGATTTCCTCCACGGGATAGCGGATCTCGCCTCCCTCGACCCAGTAGCCGGCAGCGCCGTACGACAGGTCCCCGGTCACGAGGTTTACCCCCTGGCCCATGATGTCGGTCACGAGCAGCCCGCGGCCGAGCTCGCGCAGCATGCCGACAAAGTCCAGGGAACCGCTCTTCAGGACCAGGTTGTGCGTGCCGCCGGCATTGCCGGTGGACTTCATGCCGAGTTTGCGCGCGGAGTAGCTGCCGAGGAAGTAGCCCTCGACCACGCCGTCGCGCACGATCACGCGCTTCTTCGTCGCCACGCCCTCCTCGTCGAAGGCACCGCTCGACGCGCCACGCTTCTCGAGCGGGCGTTCCTCGATCTGCACCCGCGGGGAGAACACCTGCTTGCCCAGGCTGTCCATGAGGAAGCTGGTCTTGCGGTAGAGGTTGCCGCCGTTCACGCCGGAAACGAAGCTGCCGAGGAAGCCGAGCGCCACCGGCGCCTCGAGCAGCACGCGCGCCTGGCAGGTGGCGATCTTGCGCCCGCCCAGGCGCGCCGCGGCGCGCAGGCCGGCGTAGTGCCCGATGGCTTTCGGGTCGGCGAGCTTGCCCGGCACGCGCGAGGCGCTGTACCAGTCGTCGCGCTGCATCAGGCCTTTTTCCTCCGCGATCACCGCGCAGGAGACAAAATGCCGCGAGCCCGCGTAGCCGCCCATGAAGCCGAGGCTGTTGGCGAGCACGAACTGGGTCTGCTGCGCCGACACGGTGGCACCTTCGGAATTGCGGATCTTCTTCGACGCGCCGAAAGCGCCCGCTTCGCAGCGCTTGGCGATGTCGATCGCGTCCTCGGTGGTGATCGCCCAGGGGTGGAAGAGGTCCAGGTCCGGAATTTTCTTCGCCAGCAGGTCCGCGTCCGGCGGTCCGGCGCAATCGTCCTCGGCGGTATGGCGCGCGATGGCCGCCGCCGCGTCCACCGTCTGCTCGAGCGCCGCGCGCGACAGGTCCGAGGTGCTGGCGTGGCCGCGCCGCGCCTTCGGCCGTTCGCCGAAATACACCGACACGCCGACGCTGCGGTCGCGGTTGTGCTCGATGGTGTCGGGCTTGCCCATGCGCACGTTGACCGTCAGGCCGTAGCCCTCGGAGACGTCGACGTCGCAGGCACTCGCGCCGGCGCGTTTCGCGCGGGCGAGCACCAGTTGCGCGAGCTCGCGCAGGTCGTCCGGCTGGCAGGTAAAGCCGTGGCGCTTCGGCATGGGGGCGCTATGATAACAGCGCGATGGCAGACGAAATCCCAAGCAAGACGCAGGTCAAGAAGGAAATGCTCGAGTTGCAGGCGATCGGCGTGGAATTGATCGACCTGCCCGAAAGGCAGTTGAAGAAGATGGTCCTGCCGCCCGAGATCCTCAAGGCCGTGCTGGAGGCGAGGAAGATCAAGAGCCACGGCGCGGCGAAGCGCCAGCGCCTCTACGTCGGCCGCCTGATGCGCAAGACCGATGCGTTGCCGATCCGCGCGCAGCTCGACGCCATGAACAGCGGCTCCGCGCAGTCCGCCGCGGCGCACCGCCGCCTCGAGGCCTGGCGCGAGAAGCTGCTCGCGGACGAAGGCGCGCTGACGGAATTTGCCGATGAGTTCCCCGGTTCGGATCTCCAGAAAATCCGGACCCTGGTGAGAAACGCCAAACGGGAAAAAGACGCAGGCCAGCCGCCGCACGCCTTCCGCGAACTTTTCAGGCTGCTCAAGGAATGCTCCGACTCGAACCCCTCCTGAGTGCCGACGTCACGCTCGCGCCGCCGCAGGAATTCGGCCCGACGCCGAACGGCCGGCGGCGCATCATTCCGATCACCGGCGGCACCTTCACCGGCGCGCGCCTGCGCGGGCGCGTGCTGCCCGGCGGCGCCGACTGGCAGGTGATCCGCGCGGACGGCGTGGCCGTGCTCGATACGCGCTACACGCTCGAGACGCACGACGGCGCCCTGATCTACGTGCAGAACAAGGGACTGCGCACCGGTCCTCCCGGCGTGATGCAGAACCTGATGAAGGGCGAAACGGTGGACCCGAGCCTCTACTACATGCGGACGCATCCGATCCTGGAGACCGGCGACCCGCGTTACGACTGGTTGAACAGCCTGATCTGCGTCGGCACCGGCGAGCGCCTTCCGGCCGCCGTGAAACTGCAGTTCTACGAGGTCAAATGAGCGAAGTCCTGGTCGTCGGCCTCGTTTCCATCAGCGACCGCGCCTCCGCCGGCGTCTACAAGGACGAAGGCATCCCGGCGCTGAAGGAATGGCTGAACAGCGCCATTGCGTCGCCCACGTGGCGAGATGAAACCAGGCTGATTGCGGATGAACTTGCAGTAATAAGAAGTACTTTGATTTCTCTTGTAGATGAAAAACGTTGCAACCTTATTCTCACCACCGGCGGTACCGGCCCCGCTCCTCGCGACGTCACTCCCGAAGCCACGTTGGCGGTCGCCGAAAAGGTGATGCCCGGATTCGGCGAGCAGATGCGCGCGGTGAGCCTCAAGTACGTGCCGACCGCGATCCTGTCGCGCCAGGTGGCGGTGGTTCGCGGCCACGCCCTGATCATCAATCTTCCCGGCCAGCCCAAGGCGATCCGCGAAACGCTCGACGGCGTGTTCGCGGCCGTGCCCTACTGCATCGACCTCATCGGCGGCCCCTACATCGAGACCCATGAAGCGGTCTGCAAAGCCTTCCGGCCGAAATCGGCGATCCGGAAAAAATAGCTTTCATCACAATGTCTACGTGGTGGAGCTGTCGCGCGACGTCTGGGGCGAGCCCAGGTTCCGGCGCGCCAACGCCCATTACGACATCACCAAGCCCTGTGTTTACGTCGGGATGACCGGCCTCAGCCCGGACGTGCGCTTCGACAAGCACATGGCCGGCATCCAGGCCGCCCGCTACGTCACCAAGTACGGGGTGAGACTTTTGCCGCAGCTCTACGAGGTCTACAACCCCATGCCCTACGAGGCGGCGCGCGAAATGGAAGTCGAGCTCGCGCTGAGCCTCAAGGCGCGTGGCTTCGGCGTCTGGCAGGGATAAACTCTCGCCATGAGGTTCATCTGGCCCGAGTTCCTCTGGCTCCTCTTCCTGGCGCCGCTGCTGGTCGCCCTGTACGTCTGGGTGCTGCGGCGCCGCCGCCTCGGCGCGATCGTCTATCCCAGCCTGGGCCTGGTGCGCCCCGCCATGCGCAAGGGCGGCGTCTGGCGCCGGCACGTGCCGCCGGCGCTGTTCCTCCTCGGCCTTGTCGCCGCGATCCTCGCCGCCTCGCGCCCGAGCGCACTCGTGACCCTGCCCTCGCGCGAACGCATCATCATCCTCGCCATTGACGTGTCGCTCAGCATGCGCGCGAGCGACGTCCTGCCCAATCGCCTCCAGGCCGCGAAGGACGCCGCCAAGTCCTTCGTGCAGGAACTCCCCGTCGACATGCGCGTCGGCATCGTTTCCTTCGCCGGCACCGCCGCCGTGGTCCAGGCGCCGACCCGCGACAAGGAGGAACTCGTCGCCGCCATCGACCGGCTGCTACTCGACCGCCAGACCGCCATCGGCAGCGGTATCCTGGTTTCGCTCGCCACGCTCTTCCCCGACGACGGCATCGACCTCGAGCCCTGGACCCTCGGCCGGCGCTCCGGGCCGAGCGCCGTGCCGAAAGTGGCGGAGAAGAAAGTCGAGAAGAAGGCCTTCCAGCCGGTGGAGCCGGGCTCCAACCCGTCGAAAGCCATCATCCTGCTCACCGACGGCCGCCGCACCACCGGGCCGCTGCCAAGCGACGCCGCGCGCCTCGCCGCCGAGCGCGGCGTGAAAGTGTTTACGGTAGGATTCGGCACGGCGGCCGGCGCCCAGGTGCCGATCGAGGGCTACTCCATCTACATGGCCTTCGACGAGGAAACCCTGAAGACCGTGGCCGAGCTGACGCGCGCCGAATACTTCCACGCTTCCACCGGCGCCGAACTGAAGAAAGTCTATGAAACCCTGTCGAGCCGCATCGTCATGAACAAGGAACACACCGAGATCGCCATGCTCCTCGCCGCCCTCTCCGCCTTCCTGCTGCTCGCCTCGGGCAGCCTCTCGCTCCTCTGGACCAACCGGAGTGTCTAGCCCCGCCGAACCCAGCCGCAAGGCGCAGATCGACGCCCTCCTGCTGAAGCTGCCGGGCGTCGTCTCGAAAAAGATCAACCAGCTCGACGCCTACTTCGTGAACGACAGGATGTTCGCCTGCATCAGCGCGAACGGCATCGGCCTGCGCCTGCCCGCCGCGACGGCGACCGAGCTGCAGTTTTCAAGGAACGACGTCGTTCCGTTCGCGCCCGGCGGTCTCTCCGGCACGAAGGAGTGGATACAGATCGACCGCGTCGAGGCAGCCACCTACGAAAAAGACCTGCCGCTCTTCCAGGCCTCGATCGACTTCGTGAAAGCCACGCGCGGCCGCTAGGCCTCAGTCCTTCTTCGCGCCCGCCCAGCCGTTCTCCGTGATGTCCACCACCAGGCCATCCGGGTCGTGGAACTTCACTTCGTAGAACCCGCCGTCGTCCGACGGCTCGCCCATCCAGTGCGTGCCACCTGCGTCCTCGATCGCCTTCGCCGACGCCTTCACGTCGTCCACCACGAACCCGAAGTGATGCACTCCCACGAAATCACGCCCCACCTTCCCCGCCGCCGCCTCCGTCTTGTAGTGCAGCAGCGCGACGTTGATGACGCCGTCACTTAGGTACACGCCCTTGGCGTTCTCCCAATCGGTTTCGCCGACTTTCTTCATGCCGAAAACGCGCATATAGAACTCGGCAGTCTTCCAGGGATCGGGAACGGTAATCGCAATGTGGCGAAGCTTGGCCATCGTATCTCCAGTCAGATTCGGTATAGCCGCGCCGCGTTCGAAGCGAAAAGCGGTACGCGCACGGTATCGCTAGGCAACCAGGTTTCCAACAGGTCAAGCAGGTCCACATCGTTGGGCATGTAGCTCGCCATCCCCGGATGTGGCCAGTTGGTGCCCCAGACGCAACGGTCCGGGCGGTCGTTGAGTACCGCCTGGACGAAGAAGCGCATGTCGTCGAAGTGCGGCGGGCCGGCGTCGCTGAGGCGGTAGAAGCTGGAGATCTTGGTCCAGCAGTCGTCGCGCTCGGTCAGCAATCGCCGGATCACTTTGAAGCCGGGCTGGTCGATGCCTTCGCCGCCGCGGGGGCGGCCGAGGTGATCGAAGACGAGCGGGACGGGGCAGGCACGCAGGCGCTGCTCCAGACCCACCCAGTCGGCGCACTTGGCGATGTTGATTTCGATGTGCCAGCCGAGCGGCGCGACCTTGCGGGCGATGGCCTCGAGCATGGCGCTGGTCGCGCCATTGGGGAATTGATCCATCAAGCGAGCGGCGCGGAAGCCGGCGGCGTCCATGCGCTTCAGTTCGACGTCACTGATGTCGGGATTGATGACGGCAACGCCGACGAAGCGGCCTTTGTGTTCCTGCAGGAAGTCGTAGGTAATCGAATTGTCGAAGCCGTAGGGCGTGGCGTGGACCTGGACGCCCTTCTCTACGCCGAGGGCTGTTTGCAAAGCAAGCCAGGCTTCACGAGTGCAGAGGGGTGGCGAATATTTGCGATCCCCCGAGAAATTGTATTGAGTAAACCGATCAAAAATGTGGGCGTGGCAGTCCACTGTGCCTGGCGGCAGCGTCCTCTTCGGCTTCCTCAGCCGCGCGTCGGGCGGCAGGACGTCGGCGCCGCTCACTCGACGACGATGTTGGCTTCGCGGGCCACGCGCTTCCACTTCTCGAAGTCGGTGCGTACGTAGGCGGCGAAGTCGGGCTGGCTGACGTCCATGACCTCGACGCCCATGGTGCGAAAGCGCTCGCGCACGGTGTCGACGGCCAGGGCAGTTCGCAGCGCGCCGCTCAGCCGCTGGAGGACGTCCATTTGCAGGTCGGCGGGGGCAAAGAGGCCGGTGAAGGTGCCGACCTCGAAGTCCTTGATGCCGAGCTCGATCAGCGTCGGCACGTTGGGAAGCTGCGCCGAACGCGTCCTGGAAATCACCGCCAGCGCCTTGAAGCGGCCTTCGCGGATATGCCCGATCGACGCGGAGAGCTGGTCCACCATGCCGTTTACCTGCCCGCCGAGCAGGTCCAGGATCGCGGGGCCGCTGCCCTTGTAGGGCACGTGCACGAAGTCGAGGTTCGCCTGGCGCATCAGCAGCTCGAGCGCGAGGTGATTGGAGGAGCCGTTGCCGGCGGAGGCGATGGTGACCTGCCCCGGACGCTCCCGCGCCATGGAAACCAGCTCCTGGAACGTCGACGCGGAAAATTTGTTGGCCGCGGTGATCACCATCGGCGTGGTCTGGATGGCCCCGACCGCGGTGAGGTCCTTCACCGGGTCGTAGGTGATGTTCTTGTAGACCGCCGGCGCGTTGGTGATGGTGCCGCTCGAGCCCAGCAGCAGCGTGTAGCCGTCCGGCGCCGCCTTCGCCACCTGGCCGGAGCCGACAGTGCCGCCGGCGCCCGGCCGGTTCTCGACCAGCACCTGCTGGCCCAGCGCTTCGCCCAGCGCCGCCTGCACCGTGCGCGCGGTGATGTCCACGTTGCCGCCCGGCGGCCACGGCACGACGATGCGCACCGTGCGGTTGGGGAACTCCTGGGCAAATATGGAAGACATGTTGAGAATCAACATGACTCCTGTGATTAGTTTTTTCATTGGAAAACCACCCAGTGAAGAGTAGATTGCCCGGATGAGCAAAGCCAAGGTCTCCGACCTGCGGAAATACTACCCGGACATGGAGGGCGCGGACAGGGATTACCCGCCGCTCAAATTCAAGTCCCTGAAGGGCAAGGTGAGCGCCGCGGAGTGGCAGGCGCGCGTGGATTGCGCCTGCGCTTATCGTCTGGTCCGCATTTTCGGCATGGACGACCTCGTCTACAACCACATCTCGGTGCGCGTGCCGGGAACCGAGCACTACCTGCTCAATGCCATGGGCCTGATGTACGACGAGATCTGCGCTTCGTCGCTCCTCAAGGTGAACCTCAAGGGTGAAGTGCTGTGGCAGCCGGATTGGCCAAGGGGGCTCGACTACACCTTCAACTATGCCGGCTACGTGATCCATGGCGCGATCCACGAGGCGAAGCCCGAGCTGCATTGCGTGATCCACACGCATTCGCCCGCGTCGATGGCGGTGTCGTCGCTGAAGAAGGGCCTGCTTCCGATGACGCAGATGGCGATGCGCTTCGACCGCGTCGCCTATCACGACTACGAAGGCGTCGCGCTAGACCTCGATGAGCGCGAACGCCTCGTCAAGAACCTGGGCAGCGCGGATGTGATGCTGCTGCGCAACCACGGCGCGCTCGCGGTCGGGCGCTCGGTGGCCGAGGCGTTCAATTCGCTCTATCGCCTGGAGAAGGCCTGCAAGGCGCAGCTCCTCGCGCAGGGCGCGAACGACGAGATGATCCTGCCGCCGGCCGACGTGCAGGAGAAGACGCGCCATGCCTACCGGCGCGGCGTGCGCCGCATCGTGGGATTGATGGAGTGGCCGGCGATGCGCCGGCTCGCGGATCGGCTGGACCCGTCCTACAAGACCTAGGACTTCGTGGCGGCGAGCTGGTCGGCGAAGCCGTGGTTGACGTCGCGGTGGCCGGCTTCATCGGCGCGCACCGCGAGGATCACGTCGCGCAGGCGCGCGTCGGGCTTGAGCTTCCAGTAGTGGATGGCGATTTCCGGGGCCGGCACGTTTGGATAGGTGCCGGCATCCACGCCAGCCAGGTACTCGGTGTAGCTGTAGACCGCTTCTTCCTCGAAGTAGCCGACGATGCGGTGCGCGGTCTTCGGCGAGACGAGGTAGAGCAGGAAGAACAGGTTGTAGAACACACCCTGGGCAATCAGCACCAGCGCGCGCTCGAACCAGTTCGGTTTCGCGATGTGAATGAAGGTCATCAGGTGCATGCGCTCGTTCTCCGCCTCGTCGAGCAGCTGGCGGATCCAGCCGTGGTCGTCTTCCATGCGCCGCAGCGAGCGCAGGTGCTGGAGCGCGCCGCCAACCATGCCGGGCACCGCGGCGACGGTCTCCAGGATCACGGCGCGATGGCCGTAGCGCCGTGCGAAGAAGGTGTCGGCGAAGAAGCGCAGGAACTTGGTGAAGCCGAGGGCGACCCGATCGGACAGGCCGCTTGCTTCGTGGTGACGCTCGAGCGGTGCGGGATCAGCCATGGCTCTTCTCCGGTAACGGTCGCCGAACGCGGAACCAGGCGGCGTATAGCGCCGGCACGAAGAGAATCGTCATGACGGTGGCCACGATCAGCCCGCCCATGATGGCGTAGGCCATCGGACCCCACAAGACGCTGCGCGTGAGCGGGATCATGGCCAGCACTGCCGCAGCCGCGGTCAGCACGATAGGCCGGAAGCGGCGCACCGTGGCCTCGCGGATCGCCCTCCAGGCGTCCGAACCGCCGCGGATGTCCTGGTCGATCTGGTCGACGAGAATCACGGTATTGCGCATGATCATGCCGCCGAGCGCGATCGCGCCCAGCATGGCGACGAAGCCGAAGGGCTTGTGGAATACCAGCAGCGCGAGCGCCACACCCACCACGCCGAGGGGTGCGGTCAGCACCACCATGAAAGTCCGCGAAAAGCTTTTCAGTTGCAGCATCAGCATGCCGAGCACCACGGCCAGCGCGATCGGCATGCCGGCGGCGATGGATTCCTGCGCCTTCAGGTTCTCCTCGAAAGCGCCGCCCGCGACGATCCGATAGCCGGACGGCAGCTTGGCGCGAACCGCGTCCAGCGTGGGATCGATGGCCATGGTGACGTCCGGCGCCTGCACGCCGTCCAGGATGTCGGCGCGCACCGTCAGCGTCAGCTCGCGGCTGCGCCGCCACAGGATCGGCTCTTCCATGGTCTCGGTGACCCGCGCCACCTGGGCAAGCGGAATGGTCTTGCCGCTGGCAGTGACCACCGGCAACTCGCCGAGCTGATCGAGCGAGCCGCGCTCCTCGGGCGGCGCGCGCAGCAGCACGTCGATCAGGCGGTCGTTCTCGCGATACTGACCGATGGACAGGCCGCTCACCACGCCGGCGAGCGAGCGCGACACGCCGGTCGAGCTTGCGCCCAGCGCCCGCGCGCGGTCCTGGTCCACTTCGACCTTCATGGCGAGCACCTTGTCGCCCCAGTCCACGTTTACGTTCATGGTCGAGCGGTGGGCGCGCACGCGCTCGGCCACCTGGTCGGCAATGGCCTTCAGCGTGTCGATGTCCTCGCCGCTGACGCGGAACTGGATCGGGTAGTTGACCGGCGGGCCGAGCGGCACGCGCACCACGCGCCCGCGCACGCCGGGGAAGCCGGACTCGAGCGCCGCGCGGATGCGCTCGACCACGCGCTCGCGCCCCTCGATGTCCTTGGTGAGCACCACAAGCTGGGCGAAATTCGGCCGGAAGAGATGCTGCTCGAGCGACAGGAAAAAGCGCGGCGAGCCGTTGCCGACGTAGGTGACCGAGGTGGCGACGTCGGGGTCCTTCGACAGCATCGCTTCGAGCTCCGCCGCGGCGCGCTCGGACGCGCGCACCGAGGCGCCCTCCGGCAGCCACAGCTCGACCATGACCTCCACGCGGTTCGAGGACGGGAAGAACTGCTTCTCGGTGAATTTCATGCCAACCACACCGAGCAGGAAGGTGGCGGCGGTCGCCACCAGCACTTTCCGGCGATGCACGATGCACCACTCGATGACGGCGCGCAGCCGCCGATAGAAGGGACTGTCAAAGACATCGCGCAGCTCGCTGCCTTCGGCGAAGCGGTGCTCCTTCAGGAGCCAGGCGCCGAGAAACGGCGTGGCGATCACCGCGGCGAACCACGAGATCACCAGCGCGATGGTGGTCACAGCGAAGATGCCGAAGGTGTATTCGCCGGTGGTCGACTTGGCGGTGGCGATCGGCAGGAATCCCGCCACCGTGACCAGCGTGCCGGTCAGCATGGGAAAGGCGGTGCTGGAGTAGGCGTAGGTGGCTGCGGCGATGCGGCCGAAGCCTTCCTCGAGCTTGCGCGCCATCATCTCCACCGCGATCATGGCGTCGTCCACCAGCAGGCCGAGCGAAATGATCAGCGCGCCGGTGGAAATGCGGTGCAGGTCGATGTTGAACCAGTACATGGCGAGGAAGGTCGCAGCGAGCACCAGCGGAATGGTCAGCCCCACCACCAGCCCCGTGCGCAGGCCGAGCGATAGGAACGACACCGCGAGCACGATGATCACCGCTTCGCCGAGCGCGCGCATGAATTCGCCGACCGCGCCCTTCACCACGCTTGGTTGGTCCGACACCTGCTGGAACTCCACGCCCAGCGGCAGCTCGGAGCGCAGGCGCTGCATGGTGCGCTTCAGGTCCTCGCCGAGCTTGAGCACATCGCCGTTGCCGACCATCGACACGGCGAGGCCGATTGCGTCCTTTCCGTTGAAGCGCATCTTGGAGATCGGCGGGTCGGCGATGCCGCGGTAAACGCGCGCGATGTCGCCGAGGCGGAAGGTCTCCGAATTGACCCGCAGGGAAAGGCTTTCGATCTGCGCCACGGTATCGAGCTGGCCGGTGACCCTGAGCGCCACCGCGTACTGGCGCGTCTCCAGGTTGCCGGGACCGGCGACGGTGTTCTGCGCCTGCAGGGCGTTCCCGATCATCTGCGGGTCAATGCCGAGCGAGGCGAGCTTCTTGGGAGAAAGCTCGACGAAGATCTTGTCCTCCTGCACGCCGATCAAATCCGCCTTCCCCACATTGGGCAGGCGCAGCACCTCCTGGCGCGCGCGCTCCACGTAATCGCGCAGCTCCGAGTGCGTAAATCCCTCCGCGGTGAAGGCATAGATCGAGCCGTAGACGTCGCCGAATTCGTCGTTGTAGAACGGCCCCAGCGCCTCGGCGGGCAAGGTGTGGCGGATGTCGCCGATTTTCTTGCGCACCTGGTACCAGAGGTCGGGCACATCCTTCGGCGCCGCGGTGTCGAGCAGCTCCAGGACAATCATCGACTCGCCGGGACGCGAATAGCTGCGCGTCCACTTGAAGTACGGCATCTCCTGCAGTTTTTTCTCGATGCGGTCGGTGATCTGCCGGTCCACCTGTTCGGCGGTGGCGCCGGGCCAGATCGTGCGGATCACCATCGCGCGAAAGGCGAAATCCGGGTCTTCGCGCTGGCCGAGCTTGAAGAAGGCCGCGACGCCGCCAATTGCGACGGCCAGCAGGAAGAAGAGCGTCAGCTGCCGGTACTTGAGCGCCGCAGCGGAGAGATTAAATTCACTTCTCATTGAGAATCTTGACGCGCTGGCCGGGACGCAGCAGGTTCGCGCCCGCCGCCACCACCACGTCGCCCGCCTTGAGGCCCGACTCGACCACCACGTTTTCCCCCGTGATGCCGCCGATGCGCACCGGCTGGGCGCGAACCGTACTGTTGGCTTCGACCACGAACACCTGCGCATCCTTGCCGCGCGAGTGCAGTGCCGAAATAGGGATCTGGATGTTCTTGCTTGAAGCGCCCAGCACGGCCTCGATGCGGGCACTCATTCCCATCTCGATTTCGCTGCCCGCGCCGATGATCGAGGCGCGCGCCGCGTAGGTGCGCGTCACCGGATCGGCGGCGGGCGACAGCTCGCGCAGGCGCGCCTTCCAGGTCTTGCCCGGCCTCGCGTTCAGGGAAATGCTGAATTGCGTGACTTTTTCAATCATCTCGCGCTGCGATTCCGGCACCGAGAACACGATTTCCTTCTCTCCCGGGCGCGCGAGCCTGGCGACCGTCTGGCCGGCCGCGACCACCTGGCCGGCCTCGGCCTCGACCGCCGTAATGATGCCGGACGTATCGGCGTGCAGCACCGCATAGGCCATCTGGTTGGACGCTTGGCGTTCCTGGGCGCGCGCCGCGTCCAGGCGCGAGTCGGCGGTGGCAAAGGCGCTCGCGCGCCGGTCGTACTCGGCCTGGCTGATGAAATTCTTTTCACGCAGTTCGCGGTAGCGCTTGAGTTCGGCCTCGGCAAACGTGCGTTCGGCTTCGACGCTGGCCGCCTGCGCCTTGGCGCTTGCCGCGGCGAGCGTCAGGTCCGCGGGATCGAGGCGCGCCACCGGCTGGCCCTCCTTCACGGAAGCGCCGACGTCCACCAGGCGCTCGACGATCTTGCCGCCGACGCGGAACGCGAGGCGCGTCTCGTGCCGCGCGCGCACTTCCCCCGCGTATTCGACGCGGCGCGCGCTTTCGACGACACCGACCTTTACGACGCGTACCGGGCGGACTTCCTCGGGAGCCTTGTCAGCCGCCTGAATGCATCCACCAAGAAGCAATACCATCAGCAGCGTCATTCTCATTTGCGTCTCCTGGCCGCCGCTTCCCACAGGTCGAGCAGCGCGCCCGAAAGCTGTTTCTCGAAATCGATCCGGAATATGCGCATGTCGGGCCGGTTCATCACCGCGCGCAGCGACGCCGGCGTGTCGGCCTGCTGCCAAAGCCCGATGATCATCGCGTAGCTGTTCATCAGCAGCGCAGCGCCCTCGCCCGGACGCAGGCCGGAATAGATCGCTTCGATCTTCCTTCCCAGCACATTCAATCGCGTCGAGATGCCCAGCTTGAAGGCGAGCGCCGCCTCGGTCGAGACGTTGGTATCCAGCATGTGGCGGCAGTTGGCGGCGAGCGGGTAGAACTCGGCATGCGCCTTCAGGTAGCGCATGCCGGCGCGCAGCACGCTCTGGGCGCCGGCGCCGGGAGTATCGAGCGCGCGCTCCACCACGTCGAACACCTCGTGGGTCTGCTTCTCGTGCACCGCGAGCATTAGTTCCTCCCGCGAGCGGAAATAGAGGTACAACGTGCCCTTGGCGAGGCCGCTCTTGCGCGCGAGGCTTTCCATCGAGCACAGCGTGTCCTGCGAGGAGAGCGCGGCGGCGGCGCGCACGATGGCGGCGCGGCGCTCGAGCTTGGCTTCGGGCGCGATGGCCCGCTTCTTCAAGTGACTGGCGGTCATTTGTGGAGCATGCTAAATGACCGCCGGTCAGTATGTCAAACTTCCGTCCATGATCGAGATCGAGACCGGCGCAAACCCCGTGGCATCAGTGATTTGGCTGCACGGCCTGGGCGCCGACGGCCACGACTTCGAGCCCATCGTGCCCGAGCTGGGCCTCAGGGCGCCGCTGCGCTTTGTGTTCCCGCACGCCCCTGTGCGGCCGGTGACCATCAACAACGGGGCGCGCATGCGCGCCTGGTACGACATCTTCCAGTTCGGCGGCGGGCCGGAGGATGAGGCTGGAATTCGGGATTCAGAAAAAGCAATTCAATCTCTTATTGAGAATGAAAAACGCCCCGTATTCCTTGCCGGCTTCTCCCAGGGCGGCGCCATCGTCCTGCAAACGGCCTTGCGTTACCCGAAGAAACTCAAGGGTGTGCTGGCGCTTTCGACGTATCTCCCCCTTTCGACCAAACTCTCAAGAGAGAAATCGGTCGAAAACCAAGACCTGCCCATCTTCATGGCGCACGGCACGCAGGATCCGGTGATCCCGCTGCAGAAAGCAAGGCTGTCGCGGGAAGTGCTGGAACAGCAGGGCTACAAGGTGGAGTGGCACGAGTATCCGATGCCACATTCGGTTTGCCCGCAAGAGATATCGGACATTTCCAGCTTTATTGCTAGGCTTCTCTGACCATCTCCCGGAAGCGCAGCATCTCGTAGTCCTCACCCTTGTCGGCGCCGCCGATCGGCATGTAGACGTGGTTCCTGCCGTCGAAAGTCGCTTCAAGGTTGGTGCCGCGCGCATAGACGGCGGTCGGCAGCGCGATCGACACCTCGCCCGAGCCGAGCACCGCTGCGGGCAGCAGCAGTCCGGTGTGCTCGCCCAGTGCGCCGAGCGAGAACTTGGCCACGGCCGGCGCACGCGAGACCGTCTCGATGCCGACGCGCGCCTCGTCCTTGGTAACGCGGTTGACGCGCCTCACGATGCCGACGACCCAGTTGCTGCCGCCGTCGGGCTGCATGGCGAGCATGATGCCGACGCGCAGCCAGTCGCTTTTCATCTGCGGCACCATCGC
>Ga0315912_10001879_pt1 | contig 23949 bp, 15 predicted proteins | sample VfabasoilMG_FD_204469 | JGI IMG/M metagenome (GOLD analysis project Ga0315912, IMG submission 204469) | Garden soil microbial communities collected in Santa Monica, California, United States - V. faba soil | ecosystem: Environmental > Terrestrial > Soil > Garden | place: USA: California... | reverse complement strand
GGGATCCACGTAGCGCGTGAGCGGCACCAGGCGATCGTCGAGCTTGAGCGCGTACGCCATGGCCAGGCAGTCGGGATTGCACGGTACCGGGATCAGGTCCTCGGGTTCGAACATCGTCGTCTGCTCGAGGATGCGCCGGCGCACCTCGGTGAGCGTGAGGCGATCACGCCCGCTGTCGTAGCCCTCGAGCCGGCCCGCTTCCTGGATCGGCTGGATGGTGACCCCGCGCACGCACGGCTGGCGCGCGGCGTACTCGATCAGCTCGCCCAGCTCGTGGTCGTTCAGGCCGCGCTTGACCGTGATCACCAGCGTGGTGGAGATGTCGAGCGCGTTCAGCCGCTCGATCGCCCGCCGTCGGATCTCGCCCAGGCGCGCGCCGCGCAGCACCTGGTGCACCTCGTCGCGCAGCGAATCGAACTGCAGGTACAGCTCGAACCCGGGCTGGTAGCCCGCGAGCCGCTCGGCGAATGCCGGATCGTTCGCGATGCGCAGGCCGTTCGTGTTCACCATCAGGTGCCGGATCGGGCGCCGCTTGGCCGCGTCGAGCACGGCGAAGAAGTCCGGATGCAGCGTGGGCTCGCCACCGGACAGTTGCACCACGTCGGGCTCCCCCTCGTTCGCGACCACCGCATCGAGCATGCGTTCGATGGTGGCGAGGTCGCGGAAACCGGGCCGGTGCGGACCGCTGTCGGCGTAGCAGATCGGGCAGCGCAGGTTGCAGTGGTCGGTCAGCTCGATCAGCGTCAGGCAGGAGTGCTGCATGTGCTCGGGACACAGGCCGCAGTCGTATGGGCAGCCCCAGCGGCGTTCGGTGTTGAAGCGTTCGGGCAGCTCCGGTGCCTTCAGGTACAGCTCGCGCGCCCGCCGGTAGTACGCCGCGTCGTCGGCGACGAGCACGCGCGCCGTGCCGTGCCCGGGGCACCACTTCTCGAGCCAGACGCGGTCGTCCTTGATCAGCAGCTTCGCCTCGACCCGCATCAGGCAGGTCGCGCACACCGAGACCGCGGTGTCGTAGAACAGGTACGGACGGACCTTATGTCCCATCGACGGCTCCCTGTCGAACACCACCCCATGCGCGCAACGCGCGCCAGGTCCGGGCCCCATGGTACGCGAGCCCCGCGAGCGCCAGCCATTGCAGGCCAGACCAGCCGGGCCAGTATCGGTGCGGTACGGGCTTGAGGAACTCGATTCCGAAGCGGAAGCCCAGGTACAGCGCCATGAAGGCGTCGAACCGATGCGTGCCCAGGTGGCGTCGCACGCCATCGCGCGTGAGCAGGAATGCGATGAGCAGGAGCGCGAGGATCTCGTAGGCCGCCGTGGCATGCCGCGGCACGCCGTCACCGAAATCATGGCCCCAGGGCAAAGCGGTGGCGTTGCCCGCCGTGTGGTCGGAGACCCCGCCGAGCTGGCAGCCGATGCGCCCCACGATCATCCCCGCCGCCAACGGCAGCACGAACGCGTTGCCGGTGGAGCGCGTCGTGCCCACGACGACCTTCGCCATCTCGACCCCGGCCACGCCGCCGAGCAATCCGCCGATGATGGACTTGCCCTGCACCAGCGCGACGGGATCGGGGAAGTTCGCGAACGCGGCAGCGGGATCGGCCAGCCAGTAGGCGAGGCGCGAGCCGATCGCGGCGCCCAGGGCGGCGCCGAGCACGATCACCAGGCGGTGTTCGGCGTGGTCGAGCGCGGGATGCGGCTCGCGCCGGCGCTGCGCGAGGAAGACCTGGAAACCGACGAGATAGGCGAGCAGTTCGAACAGCGTATGCCAGGCGACGCCGCTCACCGCGCCTTCCAGCGCCTGTCGAGCGCGCCCGAGATCCACTTCACGAAGCGCGAGAGGCGACCGCGGCGCGTCTTGCGCTGCTTCTCCTTCTCACTCGTGAGCCAGGCGACCTGGATGACCCGGCGTTCGCCTTCGAACGGGAGGTGGCCGTGGAACGAATTCGTGCTGCGCCGGAACGCGACCAGGTTGCCGTACACCGGTTGCACCTCGGGCACGACCAGCGCCCCGATGTCCTGCCCGTTCGCGAGCAGGCGGAAGCTGCCTGCGCTGCCGGCGTGCCAGTGTTCGTTCAGGTACACGAGCGCGGTAACCACCTTCGAATCGCTGTCGGTATGGATGGTGCCGTGCCGCAGGTTCAGGGCCCGGCACAGGGTGACCAGGGTTGGATACTGTCCCAGGTTCGCCACCCCGAGCCGATCGCCCACGGCATTCGCGAACGCCGGTGCCAGCAGGGAATCGATCAGCCGGTTGATCGAGGGACCGCAGTCGGCCGGGTCGTAGGGAAAGAACCCGGCGCCTGCGTAGCGCGGGAAATCCTCCGCGAGCGACGCACAGGCCTCCGCCGGCAGCTGTCCACGGGCGATCAGGAAGGAAAACGGCTGCGCGTGCACCTCGCATCGGTCCGCATCCAGGCGCGCGACGTCGAGCAGGGGCGGCATGGCTTGGGCGGCGCCGGCAGGCGCGGATGCGGTATTCATCGGGGGCGGATCGGGGGAGGTCGGCGCATTGTAAGGCGTCGTCGCATGCGCTTCCGGTACAATTTCCGATCGCCGCCGGATCGGAGCGGCGTATCGCGATGGAGCCCCGGGTCATGTCGAACGCTGCGCTGCTCGTCCTCGAGGACGGGTCGGTCTTCCACGGCGTCGCGCTGGGCGCGGACGGCACCACGGTCGGCGAGGTGGTGTTCAACACGGCGATGACGGGATACCAGGAGATCCTCACCGATCCGTCCTACTCCCGCCAGATCGTCACGCTGACCTATCCGCATATCGGCAACACCGGCACGAACCCGGTCGACGTCGAGTCCGGTGCCGTACACGCGGCCGGCCTGGTCATCCGCGACGAGTCCCTGCGCGCCAGCAACTGGCGCAGCAGCGAGACGCTGCGCGAGTACCTGGTGCGCAATGGCGTCGTCGGCATCGCGGAGATCGACACCCGCCGCTTGACCCGCATCCTGCGCGACCAGGGCGCCCAGAACGGCTGCATCATGGCCGGGGCCGGGGCATCCGCGGAGGCCGCGCTCGCCGCCGCCCGCGCGTTCCCGGGGCTGAAGGGCATGGACCTGGCGAAGGTCGTCAGCGTGCGCGAGCGCTACGAGGCCGGGGAGGGCAGCTACGACCTCGATCGTGCGACGTACGGCGGCACCACCGGCAAGGTGCGGATCGCCGCCTACGACTTCGGGATCAAGCGCAACATCCTCAGGATGCTGGCCGATCGCGGCGCCAACGTGGTCGTCGTGCCCGCGCAGACCCCGGCGCGCGAGGTCTTCGCGCTCGGCGTGGACGGCGTGTTCCTGTCCAACGGGCCGGGGGATCCGGAGCCCTGCGACTACGCGATTGCCGCCATCCGCGAGTTCCTCGCCAGGCGCCTGCCGGTGTTCGGCATCTGCCTGGGACACCAACTGCTGGGGCTGGCCGCCGGCGCGCGCACGACGAAGATGAAGTTCGGCCACCACGGCGCGAATCATCCAGTGCTGGATCTCGCGAGCGGAAGGGTAATGATCTCCAGCCAGAACCACGGTTTCGCGGTCGATGAGGCGAGCCTGCCCGCGCATGTGCGGCCCACCCACCGGTCCCTGTTCGACGGCTCCCTGCAGGGCATCGCGCTGGACGACGCGCCCGCGTATGGATTCCAGGGCCATCCCGAGGCCAGTCCCGGTCCGCGCGACGTCGCGGCGCTGTTCGACCCGTTCTTCCACGCCATGGCCGAGGCACGCGCCGCCGCCTAGGGCCGTTCCACGCCAGCGACGCCGCGCAAGGAGGTGCGGCCAGCCATGTATCGACGATTCCCCGAGGTCGGCCGCGCAGAGGCGCATGCCCACCGCCAGGACTTCCCTGGTGCGTCGGGTGCGTTCCGCCCAGGTGTGCACAGTCTTGCACCGGGTCCTTCCCTACAGTCGGGCATGAAACCCCGCGCGGCGCCTGGCGGCGTTCAAGCGTCAGTATGTGCCGGTCCGAGCCTTCGGTTCCCCGGATCGGGACCCCGGTTTGCGACCGGCGGTGGCCCGGGTATCGGTGACGGTCGGAAAGTGCTTGCTCTCGAGACCCTTGGAAGGCAAGGTATGAGCGGAACGACGCGAATGGTCGAAGACACAGGGCATGGCTGACAGCGGACTTCAATACCGGATCGTCCTGTGGGTGCTGCGCCTGGGACTTCCGTTGCTGGCCATCATGGGTGGCATGGTGTTCGCCGCCCATCGGGGCGCCATGCGCCTGACGGAGCCCCTGAACTGGTACGGCAAGGTCCACGTCGAGGAACTCTCGTTCGACCTGGCCGGCGAAGTTCACGCCAAATCCGTGAACTTCCGTCCCCATGGCATGGGGACGGACTACACCATCGATGCGCAGGACGTCACCGTCGTCACACCGGGCATCACCTGGCTGGTCCGAGCCGGTCTTGCCGGTGATACCCCGAGCGCGGCAACCACGCGTCGGAGCCAGGCGATCAAGCGTGCGGGTTCCGAGCTGGGGAAAGAGCCCAGGGCACTGCCGCCGATCACCTCGCTGACCGTCCAGGCTGAATCCCTGCGCATTTCCCAGGAGCGCGTGCTCCCCACCGATGCACGCTGGGTGGGCATGAGCTCCGCCTCGCCGTTCGAGGCGCTGGCTTGCGCGGACCTGCGCACGTTCAGCCCTGAACTGCTGAGCGAGATGGGCCTGCCGAACGGTCCCCTGAAGGGCAGCTTCCGCTTCGACGCGCATCAGGACCACGCCTCGGTGGAGGTGCGCGTATACGCCGAGGGTCGCGGCAGCACGGCGTGGAGCGCGGACCTGCGCCTGGCCGACCCGAGCCAGCTGTTCGACACCGATCGCGAGCGCCTGTCGATCGCGGCGGAGCAGTGGTTCGTTTCCGACGAGGGCTTCGTCACCGCGCGCAACCGCTACTGCGCGAGGCGTGCGCGCCTGCTGCGCCAGTCGTTCGTCGAACGCCATACCCAGGCGGTAGTGCAGGCACTGGCCGACCAGCGGCTGGGCGTCACGCCGGAGATGGTGGAGTCGTACAAGCATTTCGCCGGTCGCGGCGGAGAGCTCACCTGGCAGTCGCGTCCGCGGACGCCGGTGCCCCTCACCTCGCTCATCGGGCAGTCGCCGGACGCTGCGACCGGCACGCTGGAGGCCACGCTGAGTTCGAACGGCGAGCGTCCCGTCCCGTTCCGCCTCAGCACCCTGACCGACGAGCAGGCCGCGACGATCGCGGCGCTGGCCAATCCCGAGGATGCGTACGATCCGCTGGACACGCCCGAGGGCACACCGGTTTCGGCCACGCGACCATCGACGGACGACACCCAGCCGATCCCTGGCGAGAACCGTCCGGCTGCTGGCGCACGCCCGACGACGCCCGTGGCAGCGACGCCCGTGCCTGCAACGTCTGCACCGTCCCCGGCCGCACCGCCGAGCGATGCCGTAACCAAAGGATCGCCGCCCGCGGCGTCGGTGTCGCCAAAGCCCGCGGCAACGGTCGCGAGGGCGACGGTGTCTGCGCCTCCTGCACCCGAACCGGTGGAACCCGAGCCCGCGCCCCCACCACCGCCTCCGAAGCCAGTCCCTCCCGTGGCCAAATCGACCCCGCTGCCAGCCTCGGGCCCGGTGAGTTTCGATGACCTCGGCCGGGCCCTGGGTCGGACCATCTCGGTGGAAACGCGGTTCGGTACGCGCCGCACGGGCAAGGTGGTGTCGTTCAACAAGGCTGCGGTGACGATCGAGATCCAGGAGAAGGGCTCCAGCCTGCCTCTGACCGTGCCGCGGGGCACGGTGCGCACGATCGCCCTGGTTTCCACGCAGTCGGGCTGAGCGCGCGAGCCGCGGTTGCCCACGGGCGCTGCCGTCGCGGCGCGCGCGGCCATGCCGCATTGCGGCACAGGCGCTACACTACGCCGCTTCCCGCGTCACCCTGAGCCCCCTCCGACGGGGGCCGAGCGACCTCATGCCGAAAAGAACCGACCTGCGCACCGTCCTCATCATCGGTGCGGGCCCCATCGTGATCGGACAGGCCTGCGAGTTCGACTATTCCGGCGCCCAGGCCTGCAAGGCCCTGCGCGCCGAAGGCTTCCGCGTGGTGCTGGTGAATTCCAATCCCGCCACGATCATGACCGACCCCGACATGGCGGACGCGGTCTACATCGAGCCGATCAACCCGCGTACCGTCGAACGCATCATCGCCAAGGAGAAGCCCGACGCCCTGCTGCCCACCATGGGCGGGCAGACCGCGTTGAACTGCGCGCTGGAACTTGCCGATTCGGGCGCGCTGGCGCGCCACGGCGTGGAACTGATCGGCGCCTCGCGCGAGGCCATCCGCATGGCCGAGGACCGCGAGCTGTTCCGCCGCGCCATGCTCGACATCGGGCTCGACGTGCCGCGCGCCGAGGTCGTGCGCTCGCTCGAGGCCGGATTCGACGCCCAGGCGAAGGTCGGCTTCCCCACCATCATCCGGCCGAGCTTCACGCTCGGCGGCTCCGGCGGCGGCATCGCGTACAACCGCGAGGAGTTCGTCGAGATCGTCACGCGCGGCCTCGAACTGAGCCCCGTGCACGAGGTGCTGATCGAGGAATCGGTGCTGGGCTGGAAGGAATTCGAGATGGAGGTCGTGCGCGACCGCGCCGACAACTGCATCATCGTGTGCTCGATCGAGAACGTCGACCCGATGGGCGTGCATACCGGCGATTCGATCACGGTGGCGCCGGCGCAGACGCTCACGGACAAGGAATACCAGCGCCTGCGCGACCATTCCATCGCGGTCCTGCGCAAGATCGGCGTCGACACGGGCGGCTCCAACGTGCAGTTCGGCGTCAATCCCGACGACGGCCGCGTGGTGGTGATCGAGATGAACCCGCGCGTGTCGCGGTCCTCCGCGCTCGCCTCCAAGGCCACGGGGTTCCCGATCGCGAAGATCGCCGCGAAGCTCGCCGTGGGCTACACGCTCGACGAACTCAGCAACGACATCACCGGCGGCCGCACGCCGGCCTCGTTCGAGCCCGCGATCGACTACGTGGTGACGAAGATCCCGCGCTTCGCTTTCGAGAAGTTCCCCGCCGCCGATTCGCGCCTGACCACGCAGATGAAGTCGGTGGGCGAGGTGATGGCGATCGGGCGCACGTTCCAGGAATCCCTGCAGAAGGCGCTGCGCGGCCTCGAGATCGGCGCCGACGGGTTCACCCCACGCGCCGAGAGCGCGAACGGCGAGTACGACCTGTACGAGATCCAGCGCCAGGTGCGCGAGACCGGGCCCGACCGCCTGTTCTGGGTCGCCGACGCATTCCGCGCGGGCCTGGGCTTCGCGCGCATCCACGAACTCTCGCGCATCGATCCTTGGTTCCTCGCGCAGATCGAGCAGCTGATCGCGATCGAGGCCGAGGTGCGCGCCGGCGGCATGGCGGCGCTCGACGCCGCGCGCGTGCGCGCGCTCAAGCGGCGCGGGTTCTCCGATTCGCGACTCGCCGCGCTGCTCGATTCGGACGAGAGCGCCGTGCGCAAGCTGCGCCATGCCTACGGCGTGCGCCCCGTGTACAAGCGCGTGGACTCCTGCGCGGCCGAGTTCGCCACCAGCACCGCGTACCTGTATTCGACCTACGAGCAGGAATGCGAGGCGCTGCCCGACGCGCGCCGCAAGATCATGGTGCTCGGTGGCGGCCCCAACCGCATCGGCCAGGGCATCGAGTTCGACTACTGCTGCGTGCACGCCGCGCTCGCGCTGCGCGAGGACGGGTTCGAGACCATCATGGTCAACTGCAACCCCGAGACCGTCTCGACCGACTACGACACCTCCGACCGGCTCTACTTCGAGCCGCTCACGCTCGAGGACGTGCTCGAGATCGTGCACGTGGAACAGCCTGAGGGCCTGATCGTGCAGTACGGCGGCCAGACCCCGCTCAAGCTCGCGCGCGCGCTCGAGGCGAACGGTGCCCCGATCATCGGCACCAGCCCCGACAGCATCGACCTGGCCGAGGACCGCGAGCGCTTCCAGCAGATGATCGGCAAGCTCGGCCTGACCCAGCCGCCGAACCGCACCGCGCGCAACCGCGACCAGGCCATGGCCATGGCGCGCGAGATCGGCTACCCGCTCGTGGTGCGTCCGAGCTACGTGCTCGGCGGCCGCGCGATGGAAGTCGTGCATGGCGATGCCGACCTCGACCGCTACATCCGCGAGGCGGTGCGCGTCTCCAACGACTCCCCGGTGCTGCTCGACCGCTTCCTCGACAACGCGATCGAGGTGGACGTCGACGTGGTCGCCGACGCCACGGGCGCGGTCATGATCGGCGGGGTGATGGAGCACATCGAGGAGGCGGGCGTGCATTCGGGCGATTCGTCCTGCTCGCTGCCGCCGTACTCGCTGCCGCCCGAGATCCAGGACCAGTTGCGCGACCAGGTCACGCGCATGGCGCGGGAGCTGAAGGTCGTGGGCCTGATGAACACGCAGTTCGCGATCCAGGGCGAGACCGTGTTCGTGCTCGAGGTCAACCCGCGCGCCTCGCGCACGGTGCCGTTCGTGTCCAAGGCCACGGGACGCCCGCTCGCGAAGATCGCCGCGCGCTGCATGGTGGGACGCACGCTCGCCGAGCAGGGTGCGACCCGGGAGATCGTGCCGACCTACTATTCGGTCAAGGAGGCTATCTTCCCGTTCCTGAAGTTCCAGAACGTCGATCCCATCCTCGGCCCCGAGATGCGCTCCACCGGCGAGGTGATGGGCGTGGGCGCGCACTTCGGCGCCGCGTTCGCGCGCGCCCACGAGGCGGCGAACATCGCGGCCCCGCCGACGGGCAAGGCCTTCATCAGCGTGCGCGACGCGGACAAGGCGCGCGTGCTGCAGCTCGCGCGCGACCTGCTCGAACGCGGCTTTTCCCTGGTCGCCACCGGCGGCACCTGCAGCTACCTCAACGAGCGCGGCGTCGCGTGCGAGCGCGTGAACAAGGTGCTGGAGGGGCGTCCGCACGTCGTCGACCAGATCAAGAACGGCGGCATCGTGTTCATCGTCAACACCACCGAGGGCAAGGCCGCCGTCGCCGATTCGTTCTCCATCCGGCGCGAGGCCCTGCAGCGCCGCATCACCTATTCCACCACCGTCGCCGGTGCCCGCGCGCTGGTCCATTCGATCGAATTCCGGGACAGCGAGCGCGTCATCTCGTTGCAGGAACTGCACAGGTCCCTCGCCCCATGAAACGTACGCCGTTGACCCACACGGGCGCGATCGCCCTGCGCGCCGAACTCGACAACCTCAAGAGCGTGGTGCGGCCGAGGATCATCGAGGCCATCGCCGAGGCGCGCGCGCACGGCGACCTGAAGGAGAACGCCGAGTACCACGCGGCGCGCGACCAGCAGAGCTTCACCGAGGGCCGCATCAAGGAGCTCGAGGCGGTGCTGAGCTACGCCGAGGTGATCGACGTGAGCAAGCTCAACGCCGGCTCGCGCATCGTGTTCGGTGCCACGGTCGAACTCGAGGAGGACGACACGGGCGAGGTGGTGAAGTACCAGATCGTGGGCGACCTCGAGGCCGACATCAAGCGCGGGAAGATCTCCGTGTCCTCGCCCGTCGCGCGCGCGCTGATCGGCAAGAACGAAGGCGACCTGGTCGAGATCCAGGCGCCGAACGGTACCCGGCACTACGAAGTGATGGGTGTCAGCTACGGCGATTGAGCGCCGTGCGCCGCATCGCCACGCTGCTGCTGCCGCCGTTCTCGTCCGCGCCGCCCGCGCCGCTCGGCGCGGACCTGGACACGCGCCTGGGCAGGGCGGACCTGATGCATGCCGGCGAACCGGGCCGCCTGGCCCAACTGACCCGGATCTTCGCTTGTCCCGGCATGGCGCCTGCCGCCGCGCCGCTCACCCGCCTGCTCGACGCCGGCGATGCCGACCAGGGACGCTGGCTGCGCGCCGATCCCGCGCACGTGCGCGCCGATCTTGCGACGGTGCGCCTGCTGGCCGTGGGCGGATTCGGGCTGGCCGAGGCTGAACGCGACGCGCTCGCGCGCGCGCTGCGCCCGATGTTCGGGGACCTCGGTTTCGACTTCAGCGCCCCGCACGCGGACCGCTGGTACCTGCGATTCGCCGAGGACGCCCCGTTGCCGGAGTTCGCGCCACCCGAACGCGTGCTCGGCGCCGATCTGGGATTGCACCTGCCGGGCGGGGCACAGTCCGACCGCTTCCGAAGGCTGCTGAACGAATGCCAGATGCTGCTCCACGGGCACCCGGTGAACGTGCAGCGGGCCGCAGAGGGCAGGGCGACGGTCAACAGCCTGTGGTTCTGGGGCGCCGGCGTGCTGCCCAAGCGCGTGCACAGCAGCGTCCGTCACGTGCTCAGTGCCGATCCGCAGGTTCAAGCACTGGCTCGGCTTGCTGGCGCAAAGCCGGTGCAGTCGGACGGCTGGGCGGGCACCGGCGCGATCGAGGATCTGCTGATCGATCTCGTTCCGATCCGGGATGAAGCGGCGATCTGGCGCGCATGGTTGGCGCCCGCCATGCAGGCGCTCGACCAGGGCAGCGTGGATGAACTGCGCCTGCTGTTGCCCGATGGTCGCGGGTATTCGCTCGCGGCCCGGCATCGCTGGCGCCTCTGGCGGCGTTCCGGCGCGCTGCGGGTCGAGCCATGAGCGAACTGCGCGTGACGGTGCGCCGGCGGCCGGCGGCCGATGTCTCCGGATTCGGTGATGCCCTGCATCCGGTGCTGCGCCGCGTGCTCGCCGCTCGTGGCGTCGCGACAGAGGATGCGGCGGAACTGAAGCTGCGCCACCTGCACGATCCCGCGCTGCTCGGCCACGTCGATCGCGCGGGCGCGCTGCTGGCCGATGCGATCACCCGTTCCCGCCATGTGATCGTGGTCGGTGATTTCGATGCGGATGGCGCGACCGGCGTCGCCGTCGCGGTTCGGGGGCTGACCCTGCTCGGCGCGAAGCGCATCGGTTACGCCGTGCCCCACCGGATGCGCCACGGCTACGGCCTGTCGCCACTGCTCGTGCAGGAACTGCTGGCGCGCGCGCCCGACCTGCTGGTCACCGTGGACCACGGCATCTCCAGCCATGCGGGCATCGCCGCGGCGCGCGCGGCCGGCGTTCCGGTGCTGGTGACCGATCACCACCTCCCGGGCCCGACCCTGCCCGACGCCGAGCTGATCGTGAATCCCAACGTCTCGGGCGACGGCTTCCCGAGCAAGGCGCTGTCGGGTGTCGGCGTGATGTTCTACGTGCTGCTGGCCACGCGCGCCGAACTCCGCCGGCGCGGGTGGTTCGATGCCGTGCGTGCGGAGCCCGAGCTCTCGACCCTGCTCGACCTGGTCGCGCTCGGCACCGTCGCCGACCTCGTGCCGCTCGACCGCAACAACCGGGTGCTCGTCGCCGCAGGCCTCCGGCGCATCCGGCAGGGCCTGGCCTGCGCCGGCATCTCCGCCCTGCTCGAGGTCGCACGCCGCGACGCCGGGCGCATTGGCGCCACGGACCTCGGCTTTGCCATCGCACCGCGCATCAACGCAGCCGGCCGGATCGAGGACATGGCCGTGGGCATCGAGTGCCTGCTGACCGACGATCGCGCGCGCGCCCTGGTGCTGGCGCAGCAACTCGATGCGATCAACGCCGAACGCCGCGAGGTGCAGGACGACATGCTGGAAGGCGCCGAGGCGCTGATCGGCTCGTTGACCCGCCGCATCGGCGAACTGCCGGTAGGGCTGTGCCTGCTGGATCGCGCCTGGCATGCGGGCGTGGTCGGACTCGTGGCCTCGAAACTGAAGGACAGGCTGAACCGGCCGGTGATCGCGTTCGCGCCGGGCTCGGAATCAGGCGAAGAACTGCGCGGCTCCGCACGCTCGGTTTCCGGTTTCCACGTGCGCGACGCGTTGGCCGCGATCGATGCCGCGCATCCTGGCCTGGTGTTGCGCTTTGGTGGTCACGCGATGGCCGCCGGCATGAGCCTGCTGCCCTCGCGCTTCGCCGAGTTCGCCGAGGCCTTCGACCGCGAGGTGCGGCGCACGCTGGGCGATACCGTGGGTACGCCTGAAATCCTCAGCGACGGCGAACTGGCATCGGACGAGCTCAATCTCGACCTGGCTGAGCAACTCGCGGCTTCCGGCCCTTGGGGCCAGGCGTTCCCGGAGCCCGTGTTCGACGGTGCCTTCGAGGTGCGCCGCTGGTCGGTGATGAAGGGCAAGCACCTGCGCCTGGAACTCGCGCGCGACTCTCGCGCACCGACGCTCAAGGGCGTCTATTTCGGCGGATACACGGGCAACCCCGTGCCCAGCCGCGTGCACCTCGCGTACCAGCTGGCACTGGACGAATGGAACGGCGTGCGCCGCGTGCAGCTGATGGTGCGCCACCTCGCCCCGCTACCGCCATCGTAGGGCGGAACCCGCAGGGGTTCCGCCCTACGGGATGACTTCGCGTGACCGGGCGAGAGGGTTCAACGCTCGTCCAGCGGAACGGTCGCGTCCAGTTCCGCCAGCCACAACGCCGACCCGGCATCGCTCGGCGCACGCCAGTCGCCGCGCGGTGACAGCGCGCCGCCCGAGCCCACCTTGGGTCCGTTCGGCACCGCGCTGCGCTTGAACTGGCTGAGGCGGAAGAAGCGGTCCAGGAACACGCGCAGCCACCGGTGGATGGTCGGCAGGTCGTACGCGCGCCGGCGCTCGGGCGGTATCAGGTCGGGCCAGCGATGCCGCGCCGGATCGCCCCAGGCCTGGTGCGCGAGGAAGGCGATCTTGCTCGGGCGGAAGCCGAAGCGCGTGACCCAGTACAGGTGGAAGTCCTGCAGTTCGTACGGACCGACGTGCGCCTCGGTGTCCTGCACGCGACCCGTGGTGGCGTCGGCAGGCACGAGTTCAGGCGAGATCACGCCCTCGGCGATGCGCAGCAGGACCGCGCTCGCCTGGGCATCGACGCGACCGCTCGCCGCGACCCAGCGGATCAGGTACTGGATCAGGGTCTTGGGCACCGAGGCGTTCACGTTGTAGTGCGACATCTGATCGCCCACGCCATAGGTGCACCAGCCCAGCGCGAGTTCGCTCAGATCGCCGGTACCTAGCACGAGCCCGCCATGCCGGTTCGCGAGCCGGAACAGATGCGAGGTGCGCTCGCCGGCCTGCACGTTCTCGAACGTCACGTCGTAGACCGGCTCGCCGCGTGCGTAGGGATGGTCGAGGTCCTTGAGCATCGCCAGGCACGAGGGCCGGATATCGATCTCGTGCGCGCTCACGCCGAGCGCGCGCATCAGCGCGTGCGCCTGCGTGCGCGTTTCCTCGCCGGTGGCGAAGCCGGGCATGGTGTAGCCGAGGATGTCGGTGCGCGGCAGGCCGAGTTGGTCGAACGTGGCGCAGGCCACGAGCAGGGCCTGGGTGGAATCGAGGCCGCCGGAGACGCCGATCACCAGGCGTCGGACGCCGGCGCTCTCCAGGCGCTGCGCGAGCGCCTGCACCTGGATCGAGTACACCTCGTAGCAGCGCTGGTCGCGCGTGGCCGGATCGGCGGGCACGTAGGGGAAGCGCACCAGCGCGCGATGCAGGTCGCGCACGCCTTGGGGGCGCTGCAGCGGCACGGTCACGCGGCGGAAGGTGGACAGCCGCGCGCGCTCGTCGCTCGCCTGGTCCTGGTAGCTGGTCATGCGCAGGCGATCCATGCGCAGGCGCTCGAGGTCCACGTCGGCGTACACGATGCGGGGCTCGCGCACGAAGCGTTCGGTCTCGGCCAGCACCTGGCCGTCCTCCGCGATCAGCGCGTGGCCGTCCCAGGCCAGGTCCGTGGTCGACTCGCCGTGGCCCGCGGCGCTGTAGACGTACGCCGACAGGCAGCGCGCCGACTGCGAGGCGCACAGCAGGCGCCGGTAATCGGCCTTGCCGACCGTCGCATTGCTGGCGGACAGGTTCGCGAGCACGGTCGCGCCGGCCAGGGCCGCCCAGGTGCTCGGGGGCACCGGCACCCACACGTCCTCGCACACTTCCAGGTGCACGCGCAGGCCGTCGATGGCGGGCGCGTCGAACAGCAGGTCGGGCCCGAAGGGCACGCGCTGGCCGCACAGCTCGACCTCGCGGAACGCGGCCTGGCGCGCCGCGGAGTAGTGGCGCTTCTCGTAGAACTCGCGGTAGTTCGGCAGGTAGCTCTTCGGCACGACGCCAAGGATCGCCCCGCCATGGAGGGCGATCGCGCAGTTGTAGAGCGCATCGCCGAAGCGCAGCGGCGCGCCCACGGTGATCAGGCAGTCGATCTCCGCCGATGCCCGGCGCACGCGTTCGAGCGCATGCAGCACCGCATCGAGCAGCGCGGTCTGCTGCACGAGGTCGTCCAGCGTGTAGCCCGACAGCCCCAGTTCGGGGAACACCACCAGGACCGCACCCTCGCGGGCCGCGCGCCGCGCGAGGTCGATCGTCGCGCCCGCGTTGTGGTCCGGGTCCGCCACGCGCACGGCCGGTACCGCGGCAGCGAGGCGCACGAATCCGTGCGTGTAGGGCGAATGGAAATCGGGCTTCATGGACACGATGGACGGTCGACGCGCGGCAGCCGCCGAGCGCGGCCGATGCGCCATTGTCCACCCTCGGCGCCCCGCGCGCAGCAGGGCCGCGGAAGTGCATGTCCACGCGCCCGGTTTGGTACCATCGCCGGCCCTTGCGGAACGCCTGCCATGATCGAAACCAACCCCATCGCGAACCAGATTGCCGATCTGAGCGGGCGCCTCGCCTCGCTCCGGGGGTATCTTTGACTTCGATCGCAAGCGCGAGCGCCTCGAAGAAGTCAGCAAGGAACTCGAGGATCCGGCGATCTGGAACAACCCGCAGAAGGCGCAGGAACTGGGCAAGGAACGGGCTCGGCTCGACCAGATCGTGGGCGACATCACCAGCCTGACGGCGGGCCTGGTCGAGGCGCGCGAACTGCTCGACCTCGCGATCTCCGAGCAGGACGAGGGCACGGCCGTCTCGGTCGTCGCCGACGTGGACAGGATCGCGCGCCGCGTGGAGGCGCTCGAGTTCCGCCGCATGTTCTCCGGGCGCATGGACTCGCACAACGCGTTCGTGGACGTGCAGGCCGGCGCCGGAGGCACCGAGGCGCAGGACTGGACCGAGATGATCCTGCGCATGTACCTGCGCTGGTGCGAGGCGCGCGGCTGGAAGGCCGAACTGCTGGAAGCCTCCTCTGGCGAAGTCGCGGGGCTCAAGAGCGCCACGTTCCGGGTCGAGGGCGACTACGCCTACGGCTGGCTGAAGACCGAGACCGGCGTGCACCGGCTGGTGCGCAAGTCGCCCTTCGATGCCGACCAGCGCCGTCACACCTCGTTCGCGGCCGTGTTCGTCAGCCCCGAGGTGGACGACGACATCGAGATCGAGATCAACCCGGCCGACCTCAAGACCGACGTGTACCGGTCGTCGGGCGCAGGCGGCCAGCACGTGAACAAGACCGAATCCGCCGTGCGCATCACCCACGTACCCACGAACACCGTGGTCGCCTGCCAGACCGAGCGCTCGCAGCATGCGAACCGCGATCGCGCGATGAAAATGCTGAAGGCGAAGCTGTACGAGCTCGAGATGCAGAAGCGCAATGCCGAGAAGGACAAGATCGAGGCGAGCAAGTCCGACATCGGCTGGGGCTCGCAGATCCGCTCCTACGTGCTCGACCAGTCCCGCATCAAGGACCTGCGCACCGGCGTGGAGCGCACCGATACGCAGAAGGTGCTCGACGGCGACCTCGACGAGTTCATCGAGGCCAGCCTGAAGTCCGGGCTCGAGGTGGGCGCGAAACGCATCGGCGCATGAGCCTGGCTTAGAGCCACTGATCGGACCCGAACCTCGATACTGATCCTCGACACGACCACCGGAACGCACGCACCGCCATGACCGACGAACTGCCGCAAGCCGACGAGAACAAGCTGATCGCCGAGCGCCGCGGCAAGCTGGACGCGTTGCGCGCGCAGGGCCCGGCGTATCCGAACGACTTCGTACCCGACGCGTTCGTCGGTGACCTGCAGGCCGCGTACGAGGATCGCGAGCAGTGGACGTCCGAGCGGCTCGACCAGATCGCCTGCGTCGTGCGCATCGCCGGCCGTATCCTGCTCAAGCGCGTACAGGGCAAGGTCAGCTTCGTGCAGGTGCAGGACATGAGCGGCCGCATCCAGCTGTTCGTGCACCAGGGCACCGTGGGCGAGGTGTACGAGGCTTTCAAGACCTGGGACGTGGGCGACATCGTCGGCACCGAGGGCACCGTCATGCGCACGCGCACGGGCGAGCTCTCGGTCAAGTGCACCACGCTGCGCCTGCTTACCAAGGCGCTGCGCCCGCTGCCCGACAAGTGGCACGGCCTGGCCGACGTGGAGACGCGCTATCGCCAGCGCTACGTGGACCTGATCATCAACGAGGAGGCGCGCAAGGTCTTCCAGTTGCGCGCGCGCCTGGTGCGCTTCATCCGAGATTTCCTCGAGTCGCCCGAACGCCGCTTCATGGAGGTCGAGACGCCGATGATGCACGCCATCCCCGGCGGCGCCACGGCACGCCCGTTCAAGACCCACCACAACGCGCTCGACCTCGACATGTACCTGCGCGTGGCGCCGGAGCTCTACCTCAAGCGCCTCACCGTGGGCGGCTTCGAGCGCGTCTACGAGATCAACCGCAACTTCCGCAACGAAGGGGTGAGCACCAGGCACAACCCCGAGTTCACCATGCTCGAGCTGTACCAGGCGTACGCCACGTACAACGAGATCATGGACCTGACCGAGGCGATGATCCGCGAGGGTGCGGTTGCCGCCGCGGGGGCCACGACGCTGGCCTGGGAAGGCAACGAGATCGACGTCGGCCCGGCGTTCCGTCGCTGGCGCATGGACGAGGCCGTGTGCCACTTCAATCCGGAGATTCCGAGCACCGACCTGCGCGACCGCGAGGCCATGGTGCGCCATTGCGCGCGGCTGGGCGTCCCGGTGAAGCCCGATTACGGCTGGGGCAAGCTGCTGCTGGAGGTGTTCGAGAAGACGGTCGAGGCGAACCTCGTGCAGCCGACCTTCATCACCCAGCATCCGACCGAGGTTTCGCCGCTCGCCCGTGCGAGCGACGTCGATCCGGAGCTCACGGACCGCTTCGAGTTGTTCGTGGGCGGCAAGGAACTGGCGAACGGGTTTTCGGAGTTGAACGATCCCGAGGACCAGGCCCGCCGCTTCCTGGCGCAAGTCGAGGCGAAGGACTCGGGCGACCTGGAAGCCATGCATTTCGACGCCGACTACATCCGCGCGCTCGAGTACGGCCTGCCACCCACGGGCGGCCTCGGCGTCGGCATCGATCGACTGGTCATGCTGCTCGCCGGCGTGCCGTCCATCCGCGACGTGCTGCTGTTTCCCTACATGCGGCCCGAGGCGTAGCATCCGGGCTCGAGTCCGCTCCCGAGGGATCGACCATGTACGGCGTGTTCTGGCGATTCCGCGTACGCCCCGAGCGCGCGCTGGAATTCGAGCGCATCTACGGCGCCCAGGGCGACTGGGCGCAGCTGTTCTCGCGTCACCCGGGCTTCATCCGCACCGACCTGTGGCGGGACCCGAACCTGATCGGCACCTATTTCACCGCCGACTACTGGCGCACACCCTACGACTACGACGCGCTCCTGCGCGAGCACGTGGGCGACTACGCGCGCCTGGACCAGGAATGCGAGCCGTTGTGCCTGTCGGAGGAGAAGCTGGGGGCGTACGAGTTGGTGTTGCAGAGGCATTAGGGGTCAGCGCCTGGGCATCGCATGGGTGCCCCTCATCCGCCCTGCGGGCACCTTCTCCCCGTGGGCGGGGAGAAGGGGAGCAACATGCGCTGCGCATCACATTTCCCCTCTTCCCGCTCGCGGGGAAAGGGCAGGGTGAGGGGCAACCTGCGCAAGAGACCGCTTCCCCTCTCCCCGCTCGCGGGTAGAGGGCAGGGTGAGGGGCAACCCGGCTAGGGGCTCTCTTCCCCTCTCCCGCTCGCGGGGAGAGGGCAGGGTGAGGGGCAACCCGCGAGTCGTTCGACTGCGCCCGCGCCTTTTCTGCCCAATACGATGCGCCCCTCATCCGGCCCGTTGGGCCACCTTCTCCCCGTGAACGGGGAGAAGGGTCGAGCTCGCCCCCTGCGCGACGTCCCACTTCCCGCACTACGCCCCGGTTCCGTCGCGACGGGCGGGTAAGATCCCCCGATGGCCCAAGTCCGCGCCATCATCCATGTCGACATGGACGCGTTCTACGCGTCGGTGGAGCAGCTCGACAATCCCGACCTCAAGGGCAAGCCGCTGATCGTGGCAGGCCTTGGTCGCCGCGGCGTGGTGACGACGGCGAGCTACGAGGCGCGCACCTTCGGCGTGCGCTCCGCCATGCCCACGGCGCAGGCGCGCGTGCTCTGCCCGAACGGGATCTATCTCGAACCCCGCATGGAGCGCTACGCGCAGGTCTCCGCCACCGTGTTCCGCGCATTCGAGGATTTCACGCCGGAGATCGAGGGCCTGTCGCTGGACGAGGCCTTCCTCGACGTCTCGGGCAGCCTGCGCCTGCTCGGCGACATCGAGCACATCGGACGCAGCATCAAGCACCGCGTGCTCGCGCGCACGGGGCTCACCTGTTCGGTCGGCATGGCGCACAACAAGCTGCTGGCCAAGCTCGCGAGCGAGCTGAGCAAGCCCAACGGCATGTTCCACCTGCTGGCCGAGCGCGTGCAGGAGACCCTGGATCCCTTGCCCGTCGGGCGCCTGTGGACCGTGGGCCGCGTGCTCGCGGGCAAGCTCAACACGCGCGGCATCCACACCATCGGCGACCTGCGCCGCGCGGATCCGGTGATGCTGTGGCGCGCCCTGGGGCGCCAGGGCCCGCAGCTCCAGGCGCTGGCGGAGGGCATCGACGACCGGCCCGTGATGGCGGCACGCGAGGACAAGTCGATCGGGGCCGAGACCACGTTCGAACAGGACCTCACGCAGCTGGGCGACGCGCAGCGCTGGCTGATGCGCCTGAGCGAGCGCGTGGGCGAGCGCGTGCGCAAGCAGGGTCTGAGCGGCTCCACCGTCACCTTGAAGTTGCGCGTGCCACCGTTCGAGACCATGACCCGGCGCATGACGCTCGACGCCGCCACGGCCGCCACCGCGGACATCTACAGCTGCGCCACCCGCCTGCTCGATGCGTGGTGGCAGGAGCGCAAGTCGCCGTCGCTGCGCCTGATCGGCGTGACCCTGAGCGGCTTCGAGCACGCGGTCGGGCAGGCGCCCGACCTGTTCAGCGCCACCGAGCCCGAACCGGTCAAGGACCAGCTGCTGGACGAGATCAACAAGCGCTTCGGCAAGGGCGCGATCCGGCGCGCGAAGGGCCTCGATAGTTAGGGTGCGTCTCGGACGCACCGGCTCCCGGCGCGCTCACCCGTCGAAAGCAAAGGGTGCGTCCGAGACGCCGTGCATGGATGCACAAGTGTCGCGACAGGCAGGATGCCGATAGCGACCGCACCCTACGGCTTGGGCGAATCCCGCAACTCGCGGCGGAGGATCTTGCCGACATTGGTCTTGGGCAGGGACGCGCGGAACTCGACGATCTTGGGCTGCTTGTAGCCGGTCAGGTTCGTGCGGCAATGCGCCTTGATGTCCTCGGCCGTGAGGTTGGGGTCCTTCTTCACCACCACCACCTTGATCGCCTCGCCGGACTTCTCGTCCGGGACGCCGACCGCTGCCACCTCGAGCACGCCCGGATGCGTCGCGATCACGTCCTCGATCTCGTTCGGGTACACGTTGAAGCCCGAGACCAGGATCATGTCCTTCTTGCGATCGACGATGTAGAAGTAGCCGTTCGCATCCATGCGGCCGATGTCGCCGGTACGCAGCCAGCCGTCCCCGGTGAGCACCTTCGAGGTCTCCTCCGGACGCTGCCAGTAGCCCTTCATCACCTGCGGCCCGCGGATGCAGATCTCGCCGACGGCCTCGACCGGCAGCAGCTTGCCGTCGTCGTCCTGGATCGAGAGCTCGGTGGACGGGGCGGGCACGCCGATCGAGCCGGTGTAGTCGATGATGTCGGGGCGGTTCATCGAGGCGACGGGCGAGCTTTCGGTCATGCCGAAGCCCTCGAGCAGCGCGGTGCCGGTGACGGCCTTCCAGCGCTCGGCGACGGCCCGCTGTACCGCCATCCCGCCGCCCATGCTGAGCTTGAGGTTGCCGAAATCCACCTTGTCGAACCCGGGCGTGTTCAACAGCGAGTTGAACAGGGTGTTGACGCCGGTGATCGCGGTGAAGGGGGTTGCCGCCAGCAGCTTCACGAAACCCGCCATGTCGCGCGGATTCGTCACCAGCACGTTCTCGCCGCCGAACTTCATGAACACCAGGCAGTTACAGACCAGCGCGAAGATGTGGTACAGCGGCAGCGCCGTGATCATCACCTCCTCGCCGAGCTTGATCTTCGGCCCGTACCAGGCCGAGACCTGCAGCATGTTCGCCACCAGGTTGCTGTGCATCAGCATGGCGCCCTTGGCCACGCCGGTGGTGCCGCCGGTGTACTGCAGGAACGCCAGGTCGCCAGGGTCCACTTGCACCTGGGGCAGCTTGTGGCGGCCGCCGCGCGCGAGCGCGTCTAGGTAGCGCACGGCACCGGGAATGTGGAACTCGGGCACCAGCTTCTTCACGTAGCGCGACACGAAGTTCAGCACCGCCCCCTTGGGGAAGGCGAGCGCGTCGCCGATGCCGGTGGTGACCACGGTGCGGACCTTGGTCTCGGGCAGCACTTCCTGCAGCACGTGCGCGAAGTTCTCGAGCACGACGATCGCGCTCGCGCCCGCATCGTCGAGCTGGTGCTTGAGCTCGCGCGCGGTGTACATGGGATTGGTGTTCACCGCGATCAGGCCGGCGCGCAGGATGCCGAAGATCACGACCGGGTACTGCAGGATGTTGGGCAGCATGATCGCGACCCGATCACCCTTCTTGAGCTTGAGTTCCAGCAGCAGGTAGCAGGCGAACGCGCGGCTCAGGCGGTCGATGTCGGCATAGGTCAGCACCTTGCCCATGTTGCTGAAGGCCGGGCGGTGGGCGTAACGCTCGCACGCATCCTCGAGCACGGCGTTGATCGAGGCATACGCGTTCATGTCGACGAACTCGGGCACGCCCTCGGGGTAGCTCTTCAGCCAGACCTTCTCGTTGCCCATGTCCGTCCCCTTTCGCCGGGCCAGTCGCCCGCGATTACACTGTGGTGCACGCGCATCGCCCACGATGCGTCCCGATTGGAGCATAGGCGACCATGGGTGACAAGAACGCCAACTGGCGCCTGCTTGCGTGGAAATTCACCCTTTTCCTGGCCCTGTTCGGCGCCCTTGCCGGTTGCGGCAAGGACGATCCGGAGGCGTTGCTGAGGCGCGAACTGGGCGAGATGGCCACCGCGGTGGAGGAGCACAAGCCCGCGGACTTCCTGCGTTATGTCACCGAGGACTTCAGCGGCGACCGTGGCGGCATCGACAAGCGGGCACTGCACGGCATGCTGGCCGCGCAACTGGTCGGCAACGAATCGGTGTCGGTGACCCTGGGTTCGGCCGACATCCACTTCCACAATGCGGAAACCGCGACGGTAAAGGTCACGGTGCTCGTGCTCGGCGGGCGCTACCTGCCGGAACGGGGCGAGACCCTGCGGATCGAGAGCGGATGGAAGCTGCAGGGTGGGATCTGGAAGTGCTACGTGGCGAACTGGACCCGCTGACGCGAGGCGCATCGCTCCCACTGTAGGAGCGCGCTTCAGCGCGCGATCTTTGCGACGCGCGACGGGGCCTAGGGGCAGGGCGGAAAGATCGCGCGCTGAATCGCGCTCCTACAAAACCATGGGGCGCCTTCGCTGGATGGGTGCATCGGGCAGGGGGCGCGATCCTCGGAACAGAGGATCGCGCCCGTGCCGAATCGGACTACGCCGCCTTCGCGCCCGTCGCCAGCTGCCTGAGCACGTAGTGCAGCAGCCCGCCATGCCGGAAGTACTCCACTTCCTTGGGCGTCAGCAGCAGCACCTTGGCGCGGAACACCTTCTCGCCGTTGATCGAGCGCGCGACGACCTGGACTTCCTTCGCGGCGCCGTCCTGCAGGCCAGCGATGTCGAACGTCTCGTCGCCCTTGAGCCCGATGGTCTGCGCGTTCTCGCCAGGCATGAACTGCATGGGCAGCACGCCCATGCCGACCAGGTTCGAGCGATGGATGCGCTCGAAGCTCTCCGCGATCACGGCCTTCACGCCGAGCAGCATGGTGCCCTTCGCCGCCCAGTCGCGCGAGGAACCGGTGCCGTACTCCTTGCCCGCCAGCACCACGAGCGGCACCTTCTCGGCCTGGTAGCGCATGGCCGCGTCGTAGATCGAGAGCTTGTCGCCGCTCGGCTGGTGCAGGGTGTTGCCGCCTTCCTCGCCGCCGAGCATCAGGTTCTTGATGCGGATGTTCGCGAAGGTGCCGCGCACCATCACGTCGTCGTTGCCGCGGCGCGCGCCGTAGGAGTTGAAGTCGGCCTTGGTCACGCCGCGCGACTGCAGGAACTGGCCCGCGGGGGAACTGGCCTTGATGTCGCCGGCCGGCGAGATGTGGTCGGTGGTGATCGAATCCCCGAACACGCCGAGTGCCCGTGCACCATGGATGTCGGCAATCGTGCCCACGTTCAGCGACATGCCCTCGAAGTAGGGCGGGTGCTTGATGTAGGTCGAGGCGGTATCCCACTGGTACAGGTCGCCGTCGGGCGAGGGCACGCTGTTCCACTGCGAATCGCCGGCGAACACGTTCGCGTAGTTGTGCTTGAACATCTCCGGGCCGATGGTGGCCGCGATGGTGTCGGAGATCTCCTGGTTCGACGGCCAGATGTCGCGCAGGTACACGGGCTGGCCGTCGCTGCCGGTGCCGAGCGGCTCGCGCGTCAGGTCGATGTCGACCGTACCGGCCAGGGCGTAGGCCACGCACAGCGGCGGCGAGGCGAGGTAGTTCATCTTCACCTCGGGATGCACGCGACCCTCGAAGTTGCGGTTGCCCGAGAGCACCGAGGCGACCACCAGCTCGCCGTCCGCGATCGACTTGCTCACCTCGACCGGCAGCGGGCCGGAATTGCCGATGCACGTGGTGCAGCCGTAGCCCACGATGTGGAACTTCAGCGCCTCGAGATCGTCCATCAGGCCGGCCTTGCGCAGGTAGTCGGTGACCACGAGCGATCCCGGCCCGAGCGAGGGCTTGACCCAGGGCTTGACCTTCAGCCCCTTCCTCACCGCGTTGCGCGCGAGCAGGCCCGCGCCGAGCATCACGGCGGGGTTCGAGGTGTTCGTGCACGAGGTGATCGCGGCGATCACCACGGCGCCGTCGCGCATCTGGTCGGTGCCGCGCGCATGCTGGCGTTCGTCCATCGGCGTGGGCTGCACGGCTTCCGCCCCCACGGCCGTGCCGCCGCCCTCGCCGGCGAAACGCGCGGTCCCGGCCGCGCGCGGCTGGCGCGAGGCGCTGATCGGGCCGAGGTTCGCCTGGAAGTTCTTCTGCATGTCCTCGAGCAGCACGCGGTCCTGCGGACGCTTCGGGCCGGCCAGGCTCGGCCGCACCGTGCCCATGTCCAGTTCCAGCGTGGAGCTGAACTCGAAGGCGTCGTCGTCGTTGCGCCACAGGCCCTGCGCGCGCGCGTACGCCTCCACCAGGGCGATCTGCTCCTCGCTGCGGCCCGACAGGCGCAGGTAGTTCAGCGACTCGCCGTCGATCGGGAAGATGCCGCAGGTGGCGCCGTACTCGGGCGCCATGTTCGCGATCGTGGCGCGATCGGCGAGCGGCAGGTTCGCCAGGCCCGGGCCGAAGAATTCCACGAACTTGTTCACCACGCCGTGCTTGCGCAGCATCTGCGTGACGGTGAGCACGAGGTCGGTCGCGGTCGCGCCCTCGGGCATCCTGCCGGTGAGCTTGAAGCCCACGACCTGCGGGATCAGCATGGAGGAGGGCTGGCCGAGCATCGCGGCCTCGGCCTCGATGCCGCCCACGCCCCAGCCGAGCACGCCGATGCCGTTGATCATGGTGGTGTGCGAATCGGTGCCGTACACGG